>Ga0082212_10000051_pt1 | contig 165727 bp, 113 predicted proteins | sample TergutNt197P3_FD_71548 | JGI IMG/M metagenome (GOLD analysis project Ga0082212, IMG submission 71548) | Neocapritermes taracua P3 segment gut microbial communities from Petit-Saut dam, French Guiana - Nt197 P3 | ecosystem: Host-associated > Arthropoda: Insects > Digestive system > Gut ... | reverse complement strand
GGGCCTAGCCGGCCCTGGACCCGGCATTTGAGGGGTGCAGGGGAAATCATTTCCCCTGCCGGGGGAGTCTGAGGGGACAGCGTCCCCTCAGGGGGTTAGAACGACCTACTTCGCGTCCGGAATGGCGTCCGGGAAAAAGAGCTGCTGGCCTTCCAGCTTGTAGCGGGCGATGAGCTCCTGGCCGCGCTGGGAAACAAGCCATTCGGCGAACTTGGTTGCCGCGTCGATTTTGGCGGACGGATGTTTTGCCGGGTTAACCGGGATGACGCCGTAGGGGTTAAACAGGCCTTTGTCGCCTTCCACAAGGATTTCAAGCGTGGTGGGGGGAGTTTTGCCGAACTTCTGCTGGATGAAGGTTCCCCGGTCGGCCAGAGCGTAGCCATCCTTTTCCTCGGCCATGAGCAGGGTTTTGCCCATGCCCTGGCCGACGCTCAGGTACCAGGAACCTTCCGGCGCTTCAAAGGTGACCTTTTTCTCCTGGCCGCCCGCCACAATGGTCTGCTCACTCTTTGCCAGGGGCAGCCCGGTTTGCTTCCACAGGGCCAGTTCCTTGGCATGGGTTCCGGAATCATCCCCGCGCGAAACAAAAGGCGCTTTTGCCGCGGCAATGCGGCGTAACGCTTCAAGCGCGTCCTTTCCGCCCTTGATTTGTGCCGGGTCCTTGGCCGGTCCCACGAGTACGAAATCATTGTGCATCACTTCATAACGATTGGTTCCCCACCCGTCGGCCACGAACTGCTTCTCGCGCTCGGGGTCGTGTACGAAAATGACATCCACGTTGCCGTCAATACCGTCACGGATAGCCGCGCCCGTACCCTTGGCGACAACCAGGACTTCAATGCCCGTGTCTTTTTTGAACTCGGGCAACAGGTAGTCCAGCAGGCCGGAATCGCGGGTGCTGGTGGTGGTGGACATTTTGATGCTTTCGGCCGCGCCCGCGAACGGGACGGAAAAGGCGATAGCGGCGAAAGCCAGTCCGGCAATGATCAGTTTTTTCATGGCAAATGCTCCTTGTGGTTGCAGCGGTATGCCCCATATTCGGAAAACGCGCGCGGGGCGGGAGGCGTGAGTGAGCTTTTTTACCATGATGTCAAGAGCGACACAATACCATTTGGAAACAACCCCTATAGCGCCAGCACTTCCAGCATGGGAGCGGCAATATCGAGGTGGCAGAGGCGGCCGCTGTCCGGTTTTTTGCCGGACAGCACATGAAGGGCAAGGCTGGCTTGCAGCGCGGCAATTGCCGCCGGGGTTATTGTGGGTACGCCCAAGCGGGATTCCGCCCCGCTCCGGCCTTCGGCCTTACTTTCGGAAAGCGTACTGCCCGGATACAGTACTTCCAGGCTCTTTTCCCCAGGATGAACCAGCATGGCGAAACCCTCATGCCCGGCCACAGCGCCGTGGATAAAGGGGATGGCCGCCGCGTCCGCCGCCGCCGCCACATATTGCCGCGTCTCAAGGTTGTCAAGGCAATCCATGACAATGGAGGCCCCGTGCAGAATTTCCGGCAAACTGCCCGGCTCCGCGGCTACGGAAGCCACACGGACATCCGCATGCGAAGCCACAAGGCCAAGCTCTTCCCGCATAACGTCCGTCTTGTTGCGGCCCAAGGTTGTTTCCCGGCACAGAAGTTGGCGGTTGAGGTTACTTTCGTCAAAAACGTCAAAATCACAGAGCGTGAACGCGCCAACCCCGGCTCTGGCCAACAGCATCGTCACATATCCGCCAAGGGCGCCGCACCCGATGATTGCCGCGCGGGATTGCAAAAGCCCGCACTGTTCTTGCGCCGTAAACACGCCGCGGTTACGGGCGAAACGGAGCGGCCAAACGTCGTGCCCAAGGCAAAGCAGCATGGCTTTGCTCGTGCTGATTCCCAAATGCCCCGCCAGCATCCGTATGCCTTCCAGATTCACGGCCTGAAACGGGCCGGGACCGGGACCGGTCTGCGGAAAGCAAAATGGCGCAAGCAATGCGGCAAGATCCGGAGAAAGCGAGGGAGCCATGAATCAGCCGCCGCCCACAGCCGGGAAATAGCTTACCCTGTCGCCGTCATTGACCATTTGCTCCAGATTTGCATGGCGGCCGTTCAGCATGACGATTTTGATCTCCTTCAAGGGCAGACCGATTTTTTCCGCGAGCGCGCCCGTGCTGATCGGCCTTTCCCAATCCAGGGACAGCCCTTTCGCCGGATCATACCCCGGCACGCTGAGGCGAAGCGTTGTACTGAGCAGGACGGTCACGGGCATGTGCGGCCTCCGGAGATGTTCAGTGAGAGCCGTTTGCGCTTGATCCCAGGAAACCGGGACACTTCGCGGAAGCTTTGGCAAAAACCCCCTCCATTTCCTTTTCAATGGCGTTATACCAAGTCAGCAACTCGCGCGCTTCGGCCGTGAGGGTTTTCGCCTTGCCGCCGGATGCGGGATCTTGGGCCAACAGGAAGACGCCAAGGGCTTTCTCCATGTCATTAATTCTGCCCCAAGCCCAGCGGTAGCTCATGCCAAGCTTTTGCGCGGCCTTGCGCAAGGACCCGAGTTCTTCCACGAAACGCAAAAGCTCCACGCGGCCAGGGCCAAGGACATACTCATTCTCGTTCTCAAGGAAGAGTTTAACGGAAAGTTTCATAGCGCGCACTCCTTTATAGCAGTATACCCTTCCGGCAGTTGTCGCGCCAGCCTTTATGCCATACTTCCCGGAATTGTGCCGCATTTGACACTATGCCGCATTTGACATACTACTCCTGGAACAAAATCACTAGCGACGCTTCCCAGAGGTTGTAATGGCGCATTTTCTCACGCTGCAATCCGTTGACCGTATTTTGGAATGGGTGGATGCATTCGCAGCCCTTGGCGTGGAAGAACTTCCTTTGGAAGCGTGTTTTGGCCGCGTGCTTGCGCATCCGTTTATCGCCCCGGAAGATCTCCCCGGCTTCACCCGTTCCACCATGGATGGCTATGCCGTCCGGGCCAAAGATGTGTTCGGCGCTTCCGAAGGCATGCCCGCTCTTGTGGACTGCATCGGCGAATGCCCCATGGGTGAGAAACCCTCCTTTTCCATCAGCGCGGGCGAAACAGCCAGAATATGGACCGGCGGCATGCTGCCGGAAGGCGCGGACGCCGTGGTCATGCTGGAATACGCCCGTGATGCGGGGGGAAAGCACATTGAACTGACGCGTCCGGCCGCGCCCTTGGAAAACGTCATCGGCGCGGACGAAGACGCGGCAAAAGGGGATGAACTGCTGCCCGCTGGACGCATACTCCGGGCGCAGGAGCTTGGCTTGCTGGCCGCGTTGGGCCGGCAAGAAGTTTTTGTCGCCAGAAAGCCGCGCGTAGCCATCATTTCCAGCGGGGACGAGGTTGTGCCGCTTGCGGCTGTCCCAAAACCCGGCCAGGTGCGCGACATCAATTCCCATACCCTTGCGGCCCTAGTGCAGGCGGCCGGAGGCGAAGCCCGCGCCCTCGGCATTGCCGGGGACAGTGAGGAAGCGCTTGGCAGCCTCATCCAACAGGCGCTCCCCTGGGCTGACATCATCCTTGTTTCCGGCGGCTCTTCCGCCGGGCAGCGGGACTACACCATTCATGCCTTCCAGGCCGTTGCCGGAGCGGAAATTCTGGCCCACGGCGTAGCCATCAGCCCCGGCAAACCCTTGATCCTGGCCCGCAAAGGGCAGCAGTCGCTTTGGGGACTTCCCGGCCATGCCGCCAGCGCCCTGGTCTGCGCGGAGGTCTTCATCCGTCCGTTACTGCGAAAGCTCCTGGGCATGACGCAGCAAGAAGCCTGGCGCAAGGGACTGCACGCCGTTCTCGACCGGCCCGTTGCCTCGGTGCAGGGACGCCGGGACTACATCCGCGTGCGCCTTGCCGCCGGGGAAGGCGGCACGCTCACGGCAAGCCCGGTTATGGGCAAATCCGGGCTTATCACCACCCTGGTCGAGGCGGAGGCGCTCATTGTCTGTCCGGAAAACCAGGAAGGCCTTGCCGCCGGACAAATAGTGGAACTGTATCCCCTTCTCTAGCCGCATGCAGGAGACGCCGTGAAACGCAAAGTGTATCTGAAACTCGCCACCCTGGATGAAGCCAGGGCCATTTTGTTTGAGCATTGCGGCGTGAAGAATCTTGCCGCGGAACATGCGCCTCTTGCCGAAGCCCAGGGGCGTGTTCTTGCCGAACCCGCTTCAGCCGTTGTTTCTTCTCCGGCTTTCCACGGCGCGGCCATGGACGGCATCGCTGTCAAAGCGGAAGAAACATTCGGCGCGTCCGAGCGCCATCCGAAGCAATTGCGCATCGGAAAAAACGCCTTCTGGATCAATACCGGCTATGCATTGCCGGAAGGCTGCAACGCCGTGATCATGGTGGAGCATCTCGTGCCCGGCCAGGATGCGGACGGAGAATTCGCCAGCATTGAACAGGCCGCCTTCCCCTGGCAGCATGTACGCAAGCTGGGCGAGGACATGGTGGCCACGGAAATTCTGCTGCCCCCCGGCACGGTCATCGGCGCGTATGAAATCGGAGCCTTGGCCGCCGCCAGCGTGCTGCGACCGAAAGTATATAAAAAACCGAAAGTGGCCATCATTCCCAGCGGTTCCGAGTTGGTCCCCCTGGAGGAGGCCACGCCGGAACTGCTTGCCTCCGGGCAAAAACTGCCCGAATTCAACAGCCTTATCCTGTCCGCGCTGGTGCGCGACGCCGGTGGCGAACCAGTCGTCCTGCCCATTGTTCCCGACGAACCGGAGCGCATCCGCGAGACGCTGCTGTCCGCAGCAGCAAGCGATGCCGACCTGGTGGTGCTCATTGCCGGTTCCTCGGCCGGGAGCAAGGATTACACGGCGGGCATTATTGCTGAAGCCGGAGAACTGCTGGTGCACGGCGTTTCCATGATGCCGGGAAAACCCACGGCTCTCGGCCGGGTTTCCGGCAAGCCGGTGCTTGGCATGCCGGGCTACCCTGTTTCCTCCATCCTGGCCTTTGAGGAATTCGGCCAGCCGCTGCTGGCGCTGTGGCAGGGACGTTCATTGCCCGAACGGCCCGTTGCCGAGGCAAGGCCCGTCCAGGCGCTGCCCTCGCGGCCCGGCATGGAGGAATTCATCCGGGTCAAGCTGGGGCAGGTTGCGGGAAACCTCATTGCCGTCCCGTTGCCGCGCGGCGCGGGAACGGTCAGCAGTCTCAGCCGGGCCGACGGCATCATCCGCATCCCGCCGCAAGCCGAGGGCGTGGCCGAGGATGCGCCGACTCCGGTAACGCTCATCCGCACGCGCAAACAAGTGGAAGGCGCGCTGCTGGCCATAGGCAGCCACGATAACACGCTCGATCTGCTGGACAGTTTTCTGCGCAAGGAACATCCCGGATTCAGCCTCACCTCCGCCCATGTGGGTTCGCTCGGCGGGCTGATGGCGCTGAAAAAAGAGCGCTGCCATCTGGCGGGTTCACACCTGCTCGGCCAAGACGGCGTATATAACAAGGCTGCCGTGGCAGAAACGCTTTCCGGAATTCCCGTGCACGCGGTCAGGCTTGTGGACAGGGTGCAGGGACTCATTGTTCTTCCGGGCAACCCGCAGGGCATACGTTCCATAGAGGACCTGACGCGCAAGGGCGTAACCTTCATCAACCGCCAGCGCGGGAGCGGGACGCGGGTGCTGCTTGATTGGGAGATGGCTCAAAAAGGCATCGCGGCGCAAGATATTCATGGCTATGAAAATGAAGAATACACGCACATGAACATTGCTTCCGCCGTTCTGTCCGGACGCGCCGACGCCGGGCTCGGGGTTCAGGCGGCGGCTGTGGCGCTCGGGCTCGAGTTTCTCCCGGTGGGCGACGAAGAATATGATTTGATCATCCCCAGCCGCTACTGGGATGACGCCCGCGTCCGCGCTCTTCTGGCGGTCATCCGCTCGGCAACGTTCCAGGATGCGGTGCAGCGGCTCGGCGGGTACGGGACCGCGCGTTCGGGTGAGTTGTTGTGGACGACAGAGGGCTAGGCTTTGGAGGGGCAGAGCCCCAATACGGATTACATGGAGCAAATATGTCAACGCACATAGATGAAAATGGCAACGCCATCATGGTCGATGTTTCGGAAAAGAGCGAAACCGTCCGCATTGCCGTGGCCGAGGGGAGGATCAGTGTTTCCCCGGCTGTTATGGACGCTGTGCGTCAAGGCACGGCAGGCAAGGGGGATGTGCTTGGCGTTGCGCAGCTTGCGGGCATCATGGCGGCCAAAAAAACTGCCGATCTCATCCCGCTCTGCCACCCGCTGCCGCTTTCCCATTGCCGGGTTTTGCTTGAGCCCGAGGAAACAACGATACGCGCTGTCTGCGAGGTAAAGACCACTTACAAGACGGGTGTGGAGATGGAGGCGCTGACCGGCGTATCCGTGGCCCTGCTCACAGTGTACGACATGTGCAAATCCATGGACAAGGGCATGGAGATAAGCGGCATCCGGTTGATGCAAAAAACAGGCGGGAAAAGCGGTGACTTCAAACGGACCTGAGGATATGCCTCTCACAGGCAGTGAGACCGTGTTGCGTGACGGTTTCGGGCGGCATATAGACTACCTGCGCCTTTCCCTCACGGACCGCTGTAATTTCCGCTGCATCTACTGCATGCCCCAGGAAGGCCTGCCGTTCATTTCCCATGATCAGATTCTCTCCTACGAAGAAATGCTACGCCTGAGCGGCCTCATGGCATCCCTCGGCATAACCCGGATCAAGGTCACAGGCGGGGAACCGTTTTGCCGTAAGGGCTCCGCCGGTTTTATCCGCAGCCTCGCGGCGCTTCCGGGCATTGCGGAAGTGACGTTGACCAGCAACGGCTCCCTTCTGGGACCGCACCTTGAGGATCTGGCAAAAAGCGGCCTTCACGCCGTGACCTTCAGTTGCGACGCCCTTGACCAGGATGTCTTCGCGGCCATCGCCCGCACCGACACCAGACTGGACGCCATAAAGGGAGCCATGCAGCAGGCAGCGGCCCTGGGCATGCTGGTCAAAATCAATACCGTGCCGCTCAAAGGCCATAACATCGGGCAACTTGTGCCCCTGGCCCGGTTCGCTTTGGAGAGGGGCTACCACATCCGGTTTATCGAACTGATGCCCGTGGGCAACGGCAGGACACTCTCAGGCCTGCCGCAGGAAGAGTTGTTCGCGCTGCTGGAAGGGGCATTCGGCAGACTTGAGCGGGTGCATGAAAGAACAGGCAACGGCCCGGCCCTGATTTACAGCGCCAAGGGATATCCCGGACGCATCGGCTTTATTGCCGCGCTCAGCGGACGGTTTTGCGATTCCTGCAACAGAATGCGACTGACATCCACCGGGTTTTTGAAAACCTGCCTTTGCCACGACGCCGGGGTGGATCTCAGAATACCACTGCGGAACGGGGCAGACGATCACAGTTTGCGGCAGACAATCCTGGAGGCTGTTGCGGCCAAGCCGTTGGGGCATACGTTTTCCTTCATCGACAAAAAAGAAAGTGGCTTTTTCATGAGTTCAGTGGGCGGCTGAGGGCCGCCAAAAAATCGGGACGAAAATATGGGAACCATCACCGCCGTATGCATCAGCGAACAAAAAGGGACGGCCAAACGGCCTGTGGACTCGGCGCGCCTTATTGAAAATCACGGTGTTGAGCATGACGCGCACGCCGGGAACGGGCATCGTCAGGTCAGCCTGCTTTCCCTTGAGAAGATAGAGAATTTCAAAACACGCGGGGCCATTGTGCGATACGGCGACTTCGGTGAAAACCTCGTGGTGGCCGGTATTGACTTCGCACGCCTGCCCGTGGGCACGCGTCTTGCCGTCGGGGACGCGCTGCTGGAGATTTCCCAGATCGGCAAGGAATGCCATACCCGTTGCGCCATCTACCACTCCATGGGCGAATGCATCATGCCCACGGAAGGCGTATTCGCCAAAGTGCTTCGCGGCGGAATTGTCAGGGCCGGGGATTCCATGAGCGTGCGCGCGCCGCATGCCGTTGCCGTGCTGACCATTAGCGACAAGGGGCATGCCGGGGAACGCGCGGACGAGAGCGGCGCAATGATCGCCGCCCTGGCGGAACAGCACGGGTATACCGTGGTCCATCACGGCATTTTGCCGGACGAAGAGAGCGTGATCAGCGCCGAGTTGCGTCGGTTGTGCGATGCCGGAGTGGCGGGCGTCATCTTTACAACCGGCGGAACCGGGTTCGCGCAACGCGACGTGACTCCGGAAGCAACCTTGGCTGTTGTGGAGCGATTGTGTCCAGGCATTCCTGAAGCCATGCGCGCGTTCAGTTTTGGAATAACCAAGCGGGCCATGCTTTCCCGAGCCGTGGCCGGTATCCGGGGAAAAACCCTGATCGTCAATCTTCCGGGAAGCCCCAAGGCCGTGCGTGAATGCCTGGAGCTCGTGCTGCCGGAACTTGGGCACGGGCTGGATATTCTGAGCGGCTCGGCAAGCGAATGCGCCCGGTAGCGCCTCAGTTTGCCATGATACTTCGTCAGCGCTGCTGTCGCCATCCTCGTCTGACACCAAACTGAGGCACTACCGGTATTGCTCAAACCGGCACACTACCGAAAAACGGTATAGTTGTTTTTTAAAGGGGACTATATATTTAACTAGCCGAGTTGCCTCACAGTGATACCATTCAACTGGTAGGATTGCTCATTAAGAAAAAATAGCGTATACTTAAATAATTATGGCGGAGTATCATAGCTTAGACTCAGCGAATTGGTTCACGAGGACATTTAATCCTTCAAATATTTTTGTTGCTATCACGAGCCTTTCTAGCATTTTTGGTTTCTTGCTAGTCATAAAAATTCCTTTCTCTGATGATGCTAAACTTTTTGCGCTATTCTTAATTATATTAATTGTAGTTCTTTTAGCATATATTTATTATTACCATATCACAAAGCCATATAAGTATGCTATTTGTAGTTCATATATGCATCAGGTTAATCATATTTTGCGTGACCATTTGGCAAAAGTAGAAGAAGCATTTAAGTCAGGCTCCCTTAATCGGAAGACTGAAGGAGAAAATTTTATATCTACAATGGAGCAATGTTTAACGATCACTGCGAATATGTTTGATGTACTAACAGGTAGACGATGTGGGGTCGCATACAAGCAGCTTATACTTGATGATAAACATCCAAGGCCATACCTTAAAACAGTTGCGCGAGACTATAGAACACGAGACCATCGTAAATACACCGCAGAAGAAGGAACCATACATTGTATTGATGACAATACGGATTTTTATGATCTTTTTTTTGGAAAAAACCAATGCTCCAACTATTTTTTCGAAAATAACTTGCCAAAACTGTGGAAAAAAGGGTTGAATCCGTCTAACCGCCCCTATAAGAATAGTTCTTTTAAATTGGCTCAAAAAGAGCCGGAATTGTATCAATGGGGTGACCACCTTGGCTTACAGTTGCTCAAATCGTGGCCATTGCAATACAAAAGCGCTATGGTTTTTCCTATTCGTTTCGGCTCTGTATTACGTTTTCCTCCTCACGATGAACCACATGCTCACCCTATGAAATATTCTGGATTCCTCTGTATCGATTGTGGTAGTAAAAATGTTTTTAATGATCGTTTACAAATAGATTTGGGAGCTGCTTTAGCTGATTTATTTTATATATTTATATCGCAATACGCTTTTATATTGCTTGAGCATAGTAACTCCGCTGAAAAATAACAAATGTCCAATAACTTTAGAACGGAGCCAATGTAATGAGCAAGCCAGGGAAAGGAAAAAAAGGGAAAAAAGGCATGGCGCAGAGACATAGTGAGACAATAATACAGGAACATTTAGATATTTCTGTTATTTCATATGCAACAAATCGTGACCCATATTGGAAAGCCAACGTGAGGTATGGTGACAAAGAGACTGGTAACAAAAATATAAACGTTGAAGTTTTAAATATATTTAAATTGTTTGATGGACTCCAAACGACAAAGGCATAGCAGAACACCCAAATTTTCATCACACTGAATGTGCTTGCAGGTCAGGCCGCGTCTGGATTCAGCAATTCGGCTAGTTAGTATATAATTTCCTTTTTAAAGAGCGGCCTCGCTCAAGCCCGCCCGGCGGTTAAAATCCATTTCCGGTCTCCAGCACTTTCCTGCCCAGGTTGGTCAGGTCATCCAGCGTAAGGGAAAGGCCGTACTTGGCATTGAGCATTTCTACGACAGCGGCCAAGGCATCGGGATTGTCCAGAACAGTGGAGGCCACGAACAGGCAAAGGCCGGTGGTGTCCACGGTTGCCGTGCTTATCTGGAGATTGCGCGGCGGACGCTGCCTCTTGGCCACGGGTGTCTGCCGCAAGCCGTAAACTTTTCCGGCTATCCCCGCGCCGCAGCCGAGCACGCGACCTATGGCCGAACCCTTGCCGATCTCTTCCATGAGCTTGAGCGCGCCTTTGGCATCGCCGAATTTCAAGATACCCGCTTCCATGAGCACGGCCAGCGCGCGCCCAACGTCGATGGCATCCACGCCGACATCATCACAGATGGTATTGTAGCAGGCGATCATATCCGGATCGGTGATGCCGGAATCAGGACCGAACGCTCCAAAGACCTTGGCTTTCTTGTTCGGAGAGATACCGTGGCAGCGCATGATACAGCCGGCCATGCAGCCGCGTTCCTCGCCGGAAGCCGCGTCATGGTCCGCAAAAACAGAATGGCCGAGCGCCTTGGCAAAACGCTTGGCCGATTCCTTGAAGGCTTCCGGGGCGTTGAGCGGGGATTGGGCAGCGCCTTCCGGATTGACAATGATGGCTTTCAGGCCTTTGGCGCCCATGACCGCGCCCATGCCGTCGCGCCCGGCATGGCGTGACGGGCGCAGCTTGGGATCCGTGAACGCGATACTCGCGGCGCTAAGGCGAAACTCCCCGGCGCGGCCGATGGTGATGTAGCTGCACCTATCGCCATACTGCTGCACGAGTTTGACAACAGCGTCGTAGTTATTCAGCCCGCTGACCGTACAGGGAACGAGTCTGGCGCTATCTTTTACCAACTCAAGTTGATACCAGACGCCATCCTCGGCAATATCCTCGATAATAAGCGCGCTAATACCCATTTTGGCGAGATGTTCGCCCGGCTGGCCGCCGGAATTGGCTTCCTTGATGCCGCCGGTCATGGGGCTCTTACAACCCACGGAAATGCGATTGGAACTGGCACAGTTGGTCCCGCCCAGAAGGCCGGGCGCGAACACGAGCTTGTTGTGCGGTCCGAACGGGCCGCAAGCCGGTTCAACCTCGGAAGCCACAATGGTCGAAGTCAGGCCGCGTCCGCCGAGCCCGGAATATTGTGTCGGGGTCTCTTCAAAGCGGCATTCCTTGGTAGCCATGTTGACACGTACAATTTTGAATTGCAAAGGATTTTACTCGCAAAATGCATGCCGCGCAATCTAGCGGCGCATGCGTTAGGGGCGGTTTCCAAATGAGAAGTTTTGCTCCAAGAGCAAGGAACCCGGCCCTTTTTGCGAAGGGAGTGTACTCTTATGGTACTCGACCGGAGCAAAAAGGGCCGGGTGACGCGGCTATTTGGACAAAAGAGCTATTTGGGAACTGCCCCTACACCGGATCCTGGTAATACAAGCGATGATCCGTCTGAAAAAGATAAATCACTCTGGTGTTGGCGGGATCTCCCAAATAAGCCTTTGGGTATTCCTTGCGTATGGTTTTCAGTCTCTGCACGGCCAGGTCGACAATCTCCTCCTCGTCGCCGTAAACCAAAGCATCCGTAGGACAAGTGAGCACACAGGAAGGTTTCATGCCGTTACTGATCCGATCAAAGCAGAAGTCGCATTTGAAAACACCCGTGCCGTCAGGACTGGACCGGGGAATATCATAGGGACAGCTTTCGCGGATGGCTTTAGCCGCTTTCACGCTGATATCGCCTTTTTTTGCGGACGGGTAGACGGCCCCGGTAGCGCCATCCTGCATGATGAGGCCTTCGCTAAAGTCATCCGCCGCGCGTTTGCAAGGCGCGCTATAACAATGTCTGCACTGTTCCGGAAAAAAGAGCCATTGCAGTTTTCCATTCTCTTTGACTTCGGTGAAACGCACCAAGCGGATGGTTTTGTCGGAGAGATCCGGCGGGTTTTGGTGCGTGCCGGTATTTCTGGTCTTTTCCGCCGGCAGGTTTTTCCATTGCTTACAGGCGACTTGGCAGCCACGGCAACCGGTACAACGTGTGAGATCCACTAAGATACACTTACCCATGGCTTACCCCTTTGCCTTCTTCTTGACGTTAACCATGAAAGCTTTGGTTTCCGGTGTCCCGGCATTGGGTTCCGCGATGGAAGGGGTGATCAGGTTGGCCGAATCACCGCCATCTTCGGGCACCACCCATCCATAGTGCCAGGGAATGCCCACCATGTGAACCTCTTTGCCAAGAACGGTGACTGGCTGCAGTCGTTCGGTGACCATGGCCACCGCATCGACCTTGCCGCGCTTGCTGCTAAGCTCCACTATATCTCCGTTATTGACGGACAGGGCAGCGGCCAGTTTGGGGTCCATTTCGCAGAACATCTGGGGTTCCATTTCCACCAACCAGGCCGTCCGGCGGGTCATAACGCCCGTTTGCCAGTGTTCGGTAACCCGGTAGGTCGAACAAATGTACGGAAACTCCGGATCGTCCACGGCAAAGGTCTCGCCTTTAAAAGGGATGGCTGCCGGGTTGGTGGATTGGTTTGAGAACGGATGTTTGGCTATGGGCGATTCAAAGGGCTCATAGTGCTCGGGAAAAGGGCCGTCCGCGCGGCCGGGTCCGTAGAGAGCGCCGAGACCGTGGTGCTGCATGATGAAGGGGTGCACGGCTCCGGGAGCGGCTCCGCCGTCCGGCACATCTCCCACCCATTTGCCGTCCTTCCATTGAATGACTGCCTTTGCGGGATTGAAGGGAACGCCGTTTTTATCCACACCGGCACGGTTGTAGAGAATGCGCCGGTTCAGCGGCCAGGCATACGCCCAGTTGGGATAAAGCCCGATATTCGCCTGTTCCGGGGTTTGTTCCTTGCTGCGGCGCTTCATGTGGTTCCCCTCATCAGTATAGGAACCGCATATCAGCCAGCAGCCGCTGGCGGTGGAGCCGTCAGTCGTGAGGAAGGGAAATCCGGGCACCTGCTGCCCTTTCTTGAAGCTCTTGTCGCCGACAACGGTATCCTTGAGGAAGTAGCCGTTCATCAGCCTGGCCACCTTGTCGGCCGAATACGCATTGCCCTCATCCCAGGCCTCAATGTTCAGCTTGAGCACCGGATCCGGAAAAGCGCCGCCCTCGGCCTGGTAAAGAGCCCGGAGTTCCTTGGCCAGCAAAAGCATGATGTCGCCATCACGCTTCTGTCCGTGGGAATTCGGCCCCTTGTAGCGCCACTGCTGCCAGCGGCCCGAGTTAAGGATGGAGCCTTCTCTTTCGACCGCATCCGCGCAGGGCAGAAAAAAGACTTCGGTCTTGATGGACGCGGGGTCCATGCCCGGACCCTTCCAAAAGGAGCCGGTTTCATTATCGAACAGGTTGACGTTGACCAGCCAGTCCAGCTTGCCGAACGCTTCCCGGTTCTTCTGGGCATTGGCCCCGGAGCAGGCCGGGTTCATGCCCCAGGCAAACACGCCCTTGAAGTCGCCTTTGTGCATGCGATCAAAGATACCCAGCCAGAAGTAATCCCCCATGGGTCTGTGGGCATCAAGCTTGGGCATCATTGCATAGGCATTTTCAAGGTCTTCATCAGGGTAAAAGGCCTTGAGCAAGCTGGCGGCATACTTCGGTTTATTGCTCAGCCAGTTCACACTCTTGACATCGTAGCTCTTTGCCGTGGTCATGGTCTTGTAGTCTTCGAAAGTAGGCATGGTCGACATGGGGATGTCAAGATAGCCGGGCCATATATGGCTGAGCAGCGCCTGGTCCGTGGAGCCCTGCACATTGGACTCGCCGCGCAGGGCGTTGACGCCGCCCCCTGCCACGCCGATATTGCCGAGAAGCAACTGAATTATGGCCATGGCGCGAATATTCTGCACGCCCACGCTTTTTTGCGTCCAGCCCATGGCATACATGGATGTGGCGGCCTTGTCCGGCTTGCCTGTGGCCCCAACAGCGTCGTAGACCTTTTTCAAGTCTTCTTTTGCGGTGCCGCAGACCGAGGAAACCGTGTCCAGGGTGTAACGGTCATAGTGTTTTCTGAGCAAATTGAACACACAGCGGGGATGCTGCAAACTCGGGTCGCGCACGGGCACGCCGTTCTCATCCATGGCAAAGGCCCATTTGCTTCGGTCATACTTCTGCTTGTCGGGATTATAGCCGCTGAACAGGCCGTCCTCAAAAGAAAAGGCGTCGCCCACCACAAAACCGGCGTTGGTGTATTCCTTGACATATTCATGGAAATACAGGTCATTATCCAGAATGTAGCGAATCATCCCGCCAAGGAAAGCTATATCCGTACCCGAACGTAGCGGCGCATAGATATGGCATTTGGCCGAAGTCTTGGTGAAGCGGGGGTCAACGTGAATGAGCGTTGCTCCCCTATCTTTTGCCCGCAGGACCCATTTAAAGGAAATGGGGTGGTTTTCAGCGGGATTGGCTCCCATTATTAGAATACAATCACTGTTGGCAAGGTCACCCCAGTGATTCGTCATCGCGCCGCGTCCGAACGACTCTCCCAGAGCCGGTACAGTCGGACCGTGTCAGAGACGGGCCTGCGACTCGATAGCCGCCAGGCCAAGGGAGCGCAAAAACGCCTGATAGGTCCAGCAGTCCTCGTTATCCATGGCAGCGGAGCCAAAGGACACAATGCCGTCGGTTCTGTTGACCGTTTCGCCTTTATCATTTTTTGCGACAAAGGTCGCGTCCCGCGTGGCCTTGACTTTCTTGGCGATTTCCTTGATCGCCCAGTCCCAGTCCACTTCTTTCCATTCGGCGCTGCCCGGCGCGCGGTACAGAGGCGTGGTGGGGCGGGCGTGGTTATCGGTAAGCTGACGGAGCGAGGCGCCTTTGGGACAAAGAGCGCCCTCGTTGATGGGATGGTCGGGATCCCCTTCCATATTGACAGCAATTCCCTTTCCGTTGTCGGAGGTATGCACGAGGATACCACAGCCCACGGAGCAGTAGCTGCAAATAGTTGTCGTCAGGAGAGTCGCCTTGAGCTTGGCAATCTCCACCTGCCCCGCGGCTTCGGCAAGGCTGATGCCAAGCCCTCCAAATGAGCAGGCCACCAGTGACCCTGCCGTCATCTTCATGAACGTCCTGCGCGTCAGATCCATCTGCTTCCTCCTTTTGCCGGGCATTCGCCATTAATAGTACACAGCCAAAATCGTGATTCCTCCAAGGAATATATGATAAAGGGAAGTAATGCGTAATCTATAAAGATATGATGTTCGTTCTTATCGTGCCTTCGTAAAAGAGTAAACACGCATAGAAATAGAGTATGAGAGTTCGCGGCAACTATAGCAATAAGCAATGGCGTCAATGCATTATGTCAAATATGACGCTATACTTGCGGGTCACTTGCCGAGCATCCGGATCATAAGACGGGCGACTTTAAGGTCGGCCGGGTAGTTGATGTTGAAGAACGGCAATGCTTCTTCCGTGGAATACATCAGAAAATGCTGCTGTTCAGCGCTGATGATGCGGCTGATTTTCAACTTGTTGTCTTTCAGGCAGGCTGCAAAAAGAGGCAGGGCGTCTACTTCGTAAATAGCGACGAGGGATTCTATATAGCCCGTTTCCCGCTGCTTGTAGACTGTTGACAGTGTTCCCGCGGGGCGCGTTTCATGCGCGCGCAGCAGACGCTCAAGAACCGCTTCTTCCATGAAGGGCAAGTCGCAGGACAGCACCAGACAGGCTGTTCCCGTGCTTTGCAGAGCCGTTGCAATGCCGCCCAGGGGCCCGTTCCCGGGCAGGGCATCAAGATAGCAAACATGCCCGGCGATTTGCCTGCCGACGATAATCACCTTGCCGCACACGCGCTTCAACAGGGCGGCGCTGCGGGCAAGCATGTCGAGCGTTTTGCCTTCGCCGTGCAATTGGAGAACCGCTTTGTCGCGCCCCAGGCGGGAGCTGAGTCCGCCCGCCAGAACAACGCCCGTTACCGGCGTTTTCGCCGCGCTTTGCCCCGACATAGCTCAATCGTCCTTGCCGGGATAGCCCATGCGCCGGGCATCATCCGAAAAAACTGTGAAGCGTTCTTCGCCAGGGCGCGCGAACCCGATAAGCGTGGCCTCCGCTTCCCGCGCCATGGCAATGGACGCGGTAGTCACCGCCCCCTGGCTGACCAGGATCCGAAAACCCGCCCGAAGGGCTTTGGCGCAATAGCTCGCGGTAATGCGGGCCGAGGTGAGAAGAACTTTGTCCGACAGCGGCTGGCCGCCTGTGGCGCTCCAGCCGGCCAGCCGGTCCAGACAGTTATGGCGGCCGATATCTTCGGCTCTGGTCAAAAGGAGGCCTGAAGCTGGGTCAAAAACTCCGGCCCGGTGAAAACAGCCGGTCACATCCCAGAGTCCGGCAGCGGAAATAAAGTCCCGCATGGCCCGGAGCAGGGCTTTCTCATCCCAGGAAACCGGAGGCGGCGGAGCCGACCCGGCACTATCCTTCAACATGACCGCGCAAGAATGCTCGCCGGTCACGGTCACCTCGGCTGTCCTTTGCATGGCCTCGGCCGGAGGCAGAACATCCAGCAGCACATGGCCGAGGGCGAGCAGATCCAGTTCAACCGGCCATGCCCACAACTCCTTGCGGCCTTTTCCGCCCGAGGCCGGGTCGCTCCAGGAAACGGTCAAGGCGACTTCTTGCGTAACCGTATCGAGTATGCTTTTCCAGCCGCCGACACGAAACTGGGGCACTTTAAGCTCAACCTGTTCCCTGCGGTCCGGGGCGTTATTGCCTTGCATGGACTAAAAGCCCCAGGCGGACAACGTCGGCCGGGTGAGGTTGAGTTGCCGGGCGTACAGGTCAAGGGCCAGGGAGCCCAGATCATCCAGCAAGGGTACCCAGACCCGGTCAAGGGCTCTGAAATCCGCCAGCTTGATATATTTTCCACAGCTTGAGCAGGCATCCAGCAGGTATCCGGGCTCGTCATCAGCGGCATAGTAGCTGGAACCTTCTTCGCCCGAGGCAAGACAGAAGGGACAGCCCAGGCGGGGCACACGATACTCAAACAAGCAAAATGAACACACGTGCATGCGGGCGCCGCCATCATCCAGGAGCCTGCCCATAAGCGCAAGCCCGCCGCAAATCGGGCAGTGGCCGTGAGACCAGGACGCGGCAGCGTCATGATGCCTGCTCAACAGATGCGCGGACATGACCAGTGAAGGCAGTATCGCGCCGCGGATGACAAAAGTGAAGAAGCCCGGAGAGTCAGGATGGCTTTTTTCCCAGGCGGCCAGAGGCGTTGCCTCGGCAGCCACAGGCGCGCGTCCGGCCAGGCTCTGCCGGGACAACAGTTCCTTGCTTGCCATGTGTAGCAGGGAAGCGTCCGCGTTCAGCGCCTGTTCCACTTCCTGGCGCAAGGCCGCCAGCGTGGGAGCGCTCTTGTCCAAAATATCCAGAATAGCCGGGACCAGCCGCTCCGCCAGAGCGAAATCCAGCGGAAAATCCTCCTGATTCAGCAAAAACACTCCCTGAAGATGCACCTCCGGGGGCGGCAGCTTTTCCAGAATCTCCTGTGGCAATACCGCGGCCCCGGCAGCACCGAAACGAACCGCCTCCACAGCTTTGCATTGCAGCAGACTCACTTGCGTGACTATGGAGACAAGTTCCGGCGGGATGATCTTCTTGCTCTCAAGTTCCGCTATTTTACGCTGCAAGCGCTTGAGAAGCTGAGCGGGTTGTTCAGGCAAGTCCGCGGGCATGAAAACCTCATGTGGGTTGGCAAGTGCTTGTTGGAGAGGGGCTCTGGACCGGGCATACCTGAAAACAGCAAAGCTGTTTTCAGGTAATGAGGGGTGCAGGGGAAATCATTTCCCCTGCCGGGGGAGTCTGAGGGTGTGGCTAGCAATGATGAAGCTCACGTTCATCCTATTACAACGTATCGTTGTATGGGGACCTTTGAGCCGCTGGTTTGAGCCCCCTCAGAGGTCTCATTAAAAAGGCACGTCATCCATGCCGCTGGCTTCCGAAGGGAAGGCCGGTCCCAGGTCATCTTGCTGCGGGCGTCCGTTGCGGCTTCCGCCCTGGTTCCCGCCACCGCGGTTACTGGCGCCGCTCTGATAGCCGCCCTGCGGAGCGGCGTCCTGGTAGCCGGCATCCTGATAACCACCACCGTCCTGGGCGTTGTCACGCGCGCCTTTGCGGTCAAGGAACTGCACGCGCAGCGCCTTCACCTCGGTGGTGTAGCGATCCTGGCCCTGCTGATCCTGCCATTTGCGCGTCTGCAAGCTGCCTTCCACAAACACCAGACTGCCTTTGGCCAGAAAATTGGCGCAGTTTTCTGCGGCGCGTTGAAAGACCACCACCGTGTGCCATTCCGTGCGTTCCACTTTGTTGCCGTCACGATCCACGTATGATTCATCCGTGGCAATGCGCAGGTTGGCAATGGGCATCCCGGAGGAGGAATACCTGAGTTCGGGATCGCGCCCAAGGCGTCCCACCAGCATGACTTTATTGACCATTGTTATTCTCCTCTTGTGGCATGTTACCTACGCGGCTTTTTATTTTTTACAGTTCCGGACCGCTTATATTTCCCGGACAGCCCTTTCAGCGCTGTCCAGCGCATCCTCAATGGCGTTGGTCAACTTAGAGGCTGTCTGCGCATCCCTGTTGCCCAAGGCTTCATTCAATTCCGCTCGCAGGCGCTCCAGTACCTTAGCCGGTCCAGCCAAAGCGTTGCGCGCCGCTACGGACATATTCCCAAAATGGACATGCTCCACAAACGTATCCATCAGTTGCAGCACTCCGCGCTGGGAATCCGGCAACAGGTCGCGGGTAATTTTACCGGGTGAGTCGGAACTATCCGCCCCCGCGTCCGGCCAAACCAGAGCGTACAGCTTGGGCCAGGCCCGGATCACCTCTTTTTCATCATAAGTCTCCGCGCTCACACGGATAAAAAGAATGCGTCCCATATCATACCGACAGTGCCTCAGTTTGAGCGATACAGTAGTGTCTCAGTTTGTCGTCAGACGAGGAAGGCGCAGCTTTGCGCGATGGGGGCTGGGCTCTTCGGCCCTGCCCCCGGAGCGCAAACAAGCCTGACGAAGTATCACGACAAACTCAGACACTACCCTTTTTCTTTCCACTCTGTCTGCACCCTAAGCACAACCTCCTCCACCTGTTCCACCATGCCCGGCGGACAAACGCCAATCAGGGGCGCACCGGCGTCCACGTTCTGGTTGTGGCTGAAGTACAGCGCATAAATCACGCCTTCCGGGCCGCTATAGCGCAGGGGAGCCTCCCGCTTCATGCGTGACATGATAAAGATCTCTTCGCCGTCCCGCACGGTGACCGCCTTGGGCCCGGAGACTTTGATTTTGATGTCCACCGAGGGCACAAAATAATATTTGGCGCGTTCCGGAGCGGGAAAGAGATGCAGAGCCCGCTTCAAAATCACCTGCAGCACTTCATCTTTGGATAAAAAGTGCCGGAATTGCACAAGTTCCGTACCCGCTTCAACAAAAGCGCCGTCAAGCTCACGGTGCACGGCCACAATCTCGCCCTTTTCCATGCAACGGATAGGCTGCACATTGCGTTCACGTTCAATTTCGGCCAGCAGGGTACCGGCTTTTTCCTTCCAGACGCCCAGCGGACCGTAAACAGGATCGCCAGCCTTGAGCCCTTCGGGAAAGCGGATAATCCCCGTGTGCGGCGCGCGCACGGTCATCTCTTCGTAAGGGGAGGCCTTTATCTCTTCAAGCACTGCGCTTATGTCAAGCATGTGATAATCCTTGAATTACACTACCGGTAATACAAATTCCGGCCGCCCATGGTGAGCAGGGCCTGGCTCAGATTGAAACGCACTTCGCGGCGATCCCAGATGCCCTGGATGTGCCCGCGCGCCAGCGCCTTGTACACGTTATGGTAATGGGGCGGAATCTCGATGCCCGTGGTTTCGGTGATCACGCCCGGCCCGGCAAAACCCACGTTGGCCGAACGAATGCCGAACTGATAGGGCGAGCAGCCGAGAAAGCTGGCAACCGGACCGGCATAGGAGTTCGTATCATAAATGACAATGTACAGTCCCCCGGTATCGATGTAGCGGCGCACGGCCATGGTGCAGCGCGGCATCTGGATCAGCCCGTTGGTGCCTTCCTGGATGCGGATGCCGGCCGTGCCGTGTACATAGGCCAGGAAAGGATACTGTTTGCGTTCGGCCCGCTCGGCCGCGCGGATGAACTTTTCACCCTCGGCCGCGCCCACCGTGCCGCCCCGGAAAGAAGCCATCAGCATGGCCACAACCAGCTTGGTGTTGTTGATGCGGGCTTCAAAGACCATACAGCCGCTCTTGTGCCCGGTCTTTTTCTTGGCCTCTTCCAACTTGATGCCGAAATCGGCGATTTCAAGCGGGTTTCCGGCTTCCACATCAGTGGCGAATTCAAAAATCGAACCCTGGTCAAAGACGTTGTGCAAATACCACTGATGTTCCATGGAAAAATGGTGGCCGCAGTGTGTGCAGACACCCGCGAACTCGCCATACAGGTCCGGAGCCCAGAGGTCGAGACAGCCGTGGGTTTTGGCATTGGGACAGGTGATGGCCTTGTCTTCCTTGGCTCTGGCGCTGACATACACCCAGTTGCCGCCGCGCTGCTCCTGGTTGTCATCCCATTCGGACAGTTCGGTCAGCTTGCGGGCGGTTTCCTCATTCACCCGGTTCGCGCCGCCGCCGATTTTCAACATCAGCTTGCGCCAGGGAGAGAGCACGCGATCAAAAAAGAGCGCCCACTCGGTCTTCACTTCATCCACATATTCAGACACCTTTTGCTGCTGCTTCTGAAACATGTCGTACTTGAAGTGCGAGTAAAGTCCCCAGCCGACTTCCTGCCACAAGGCGGCCATGCGCGCGCTCAAGGGCGTGTTGTCGGGCGCGGCCCAGCGGGAGAGTTTGCGGAACTTGCGGTGCCGGGCGCTCACCAGGCGTATCTGGGCGGAAACAGGCAGGCTCCAGCGCGTATACGCTTTTTCCAAATCCAGCCCTTTGCCCACCCGTTTGCGGCGGCTGCGCAGGGACAAGGAACGGAACGGCCCTCTGCGGCGCACGCCGATGGACACCTCGTCCGTGGCCTGCAACAATTCCTGCCGCAAGGTCCGGAAAAAATCATAATGGTAGGCGCGAGCGCCCAGGCTCGGCTCCTGAATCACACGATCCACATAGCCCATGCGCAGATTGTCCTGCGCCGTGATGTTCATCTGAGTGGCGCACCGCTCCACCAGTTCGACAGTGGCGCGCTCGCCCTGGCGCAGGCGGCCTTCAATGGCGGCCGCGCCTTCCGGCGAAATAACTGAATAATAACCGTGCGAGAACATCAGCCGCCGGTCGGCCAGGGCAATGGCTTCGGCTCCGCCCGAGCCGCCCTCGGAGATCACGGAGATGATCGGCACGCGCAAGGACGCCATGCCGTAGATATTGGCCGCAATCTGCTGCGCCGCGCCGGGCGTGTCTTCAATAGGATAGGAGCCGGGCGTGAACACAAAGGTATGTACCGGAATATTTTCCGTTTCCGCAACCTGCATGTAGTGCAGCGCCTTGTAGTTGCCCCAGGGCTTGACCGAACCGCCGTTGCGGAACTCCTCGCCGTGTCCTTTTTCCTGCCCGATGACCATCACCGACTGGTTGATGGTTCTCTTTCCCCTGCGCCGGGTAATATAGGCGCGGGCAATGACCATGGACGGATCAATGGAATGTTCGTCCATGCTGCCGATTTCCGTGTAGTTGTCGTACACGTTCTCCAGGATGTCGCGCAGGCAGATGCGCTGCGGGTGGCGCACCACACGCACCTTGTCCATGGGCGTAAGCTCGGATTCCAGCTTCTTTTCCACAAAGCCGAACAGATCCTGAAGCGTGAGCACCGCGGCCCGGCGCTCGCTCGCGCTGAGTTGCGGCTCGCGCTTGCGGTAATCTTCCATCTTTGTCTGGAGCAGACGAGTATTTTCGTTCGGTTTGTCACCGAAAATATCGCGGATGTAGGTCAGCCGCTCCGACAAATGCTGTACTTGCTTTTCAATTTCCATCAGTAGTCCGAGTGCTTAGTTTAAATCCCCTGAGGGGGCTCTGCCCCCTCAGACTCCCCCGCAAGGGGACTGAGTCCCCTTGACCCCACAATTCCGGAAAACGGCTTTGCCGTTTTCCGGGTATGGGGGTGCAGGGGCATCATGCCCCTGCCGGGGAGGTTTGGAGGTGCGGCCAGTAGTGCTAAGGCTCACGTTCATCCCATCGAGAGTATCGCTGGATGATAACCTTTGCGTCACTGGTTTGAGTCCCTCCAAAAAATATCGTCCTAACCTTAAAACAACAAAATCTGCGCGGTTTTTCTGCGCAGGAAATCTACATTGGACTTGATGTCCTCACCGGACAGGGTGTGGCCTCTGAGCACCAGATTGTCGAGAAAGTCCACGCCGCGCGCCCGGGCTTCGGCCAAATCCTTGCCCCAGACAATGCCCAGGGCCAGGTTCGGGTCGAACTCGGTGGGAATATCATAGGGCTTGTCCGTGGGCACATGGGTATGCATGGAAAGCCAGTCTTCCTTTTTCCAGCCAAACGCCTCGATGCGGCCTACCCAGGGGGTGAAGCGGTTGTCCGGGTCTTCGGCAATGATCCGGTATTCGATGCCGACGCCTTCAAAGGTAATGTCATTCTGGGTATAGCCAAGGGGATCGCCGAGAGCGGAGCGGATCTGCTCGGCAATGATGTCCACGCCCTTTTGCCCCTTGATCCGGGCGATGGCGGCTGACACGCCGTTTTCCACCTGGATGCGGGTGTTCACTTCCATGAGATAGGGCTGCCCGTCGCGGGTGACGATCCACTCCCAGGTGCCCACGCTGTCGTACTTGACCTCACGGGCCAGGGCCAGAGAATGGTTGGTGATATCCTCAAGCACCTTGTCCGCGTCAAACTTGTAGCTGACCGCGGAGGAATCAAAGCCGGGCGCGACTTCCACTCGCTTTTGCAGGCCGGTGCTCTGGATGGAACAGTTGCGCGTGCCAAAGTGCAGCACATTGGTACAACCGCGTTCGGCCAGGATCTGCACTTCCAGATGGTTGAAGTCCCGGATGCGCTGCTCGATCAATACGCCCTCGTCCTTGAACTGCCGGGCGGCGTAGTTCCGGATACGGCGATACACGGAACGGAAGAGATCAATGTCGTGCACCTCTTCAATGCCCATGCCGCCGCCGCCAGCCGAGGCCTTGACCAGCACCAGCGGGCGATCGATGCCTTGCTGCTGTTGAAACTCATAGAGCGAGCGGGCCACTCTTTCCGCTTCCTGCTCGTCATAAATCGGCTTGTCAGAACCGGGAACCGTTGGTACACCAAGACTGCGCGCAAGACGCTTGGTGTTGATCTTGTCCCCAAGCTCACGAATGACGCGCCAGGACGGACCGATGAACACCAACTTGCGGTCGCGGCGCGTGACCCGGCGGGCAAAACGGTAATCCTCGGCAAAAAAGCCGTAGCCCGGATGAATGGCGGTGGCTCCGGCCTCGTCGGCAACAGCCATAAGCTCGTTGGCGTCATGGTAGGACGAAACCCGGTACAGGCGCTTTTGGCCGCCGGACTCGCGCGCCAGGCGCACGTGGCCCGACTCGGCGTCCTCGGCCGTGTAGACGCAGACAAAATCCAGGCCGAGCTTGGCGCAGGCCTGCACGATACGCACGGCAATCTCGCCCCGGTTGGCCACCAGAACTTTATGTGTACTGTCAGTCACCAGTCTTTCCCTATGGTAACAATATCTTGGGCACGTATCCCCAGGCGCTTTGCCCCTATGGAGACAAACGGGTAGTGTCTCAGTTTGTCGTCAGACGAGGAAGGCAAGTTTTTTGCGACGGGAGTGTACTCTTATGGTACTCGACCGGAGCAAAAAACGACGCCTGACGAAGTATCACGGCAAACTGAGGCGCTACCGACAAACGTGAAAGCAGGAAAACACTTTATGCCAAACCTGAAAAAAGTCCAGAATTGCGCTGATATCCTTAGAACCATTCTCCCGCAAGGATTTTCTCCAAAAATCGGCTTCGTCTTGGGCACGGGTCTCGGTAACCTCGCGCATTCGCTGGACAACTTAGATGACTCCCACATCGTTCCCTACAAAGATCTGCCGGGCATGCCCGTGTCCACGGTGCAGTCGCATCAGGGCGCGTTTGTGGCCGGAACGCTCCGCGGCGTTCCGGTTCTCTTGCAGCAGGGCCGCAGCCATCTCTATGAAGGCGTGTCTCCGGCCGAGGTCTGCATGGGTGTGCGCGTGATGGCCGTTTTGGGGATACAGGCTCTGGTCATCACCAACGCCGCCGGGGCTCTCAATCCGCTTTTCAGCACCGGGAACCTCATGGCCATCACCGACCAGATCAATATGACCGGACAAAGCCCGCTCACCGGCCCCAATGATGATAGCTGGGGACCGCGTTTTCCCGACATGAGCCGGGTATACGACCGGGAACTTCTGGATATTGCCTGCGAGCATGCTCTGCGGCAGGGCGTAGCGCTGGAAAAGGGGGTGTACGTTTGCGTTCCCGGACCGCAACTGGAAACCGGAGCGGAAACCAGGGCCTACCGCATGCTGGGCGGGGACGCCATTGGCATGTCCACCGCGCTTGAAGCTATTGCCGCCCACCACATGGGCGTGCGCGTTCTGGGCTTGTCCTGCCTGACCAACAAAAACCTGCCCGACTGCATGGCCGAGGCCGACATCGAAGACATCATAGCCACAGCGCAAACGGCCGGAGAGCGGCTGGCAAAGCTGCTTGTCGCTGCGGTGCCGGACCTCGCCGGAGCGGTGTAGGGGCTGTCTCCAAATAGTTCTTTTGTCCAAATAGCTTCGTCATCCGGCCCTTTTTGCTCCGGTCGAGTACCATAAGAGTACACTCCCTTCGTAAAAAGGGCCGGATTCCTCGCTCTTGGAGCAAAATTACTTATTTGGAAACAGCCCCTAGCCCCTACAGCATCGACGATTTCAGGCTCTCATCCTGGCCTGTGCGCATCAGGGCCTCGATCCGCTTGTCCGGCACAATCCACGGCAGCAAAGACGCGAGGCAGCCGATCATTACCGCCGGCGGCCAGAACCATCCGGCTGCCAGCCCGCACAGTATTGATCCGATAGTGAACGCCGATTTTTTTGAACCTTTGAGCGACTTCGCCAAGGTGCTCTCTTTGCTGTGCGCCCGCACCAGTTCGTGGGCCAGAAACACCCAAACGATATCGGCTGCCAGCATCAGCGCGCCGTATGTCATTTGAGCGGTTCTCGACAGGAGATTCGCTCCCAGCCACTCTGTTGTGAACGGAAACAGCGATATGCAGAACAGGAACAGAATATTGAGCCACAATATTTTACCTGTAACGACTTTCACTGCCTGGAACATATGATGGTGGTTGTTCCAGTAAACCGCCAGGGTCAAAAAACTCACCACATACACCAAAAATATGTGCGACAAGCCCAACAACGCGGAGAGGTCGGCTTTTGCGGGCGGGGTCAAGGTAAGCACAAGAATCGTGATGATAATGGCGATTACTCCGTCCGTAAACGCCTCCAATCGTGATTTTGCCATACTTTACACGCACTCCCTGCTATAAACGTGCTATGCTTCCTTTTCGCCAGGGTCTGCCTTGCCGTCCTCTTCAAAAAACACAACCCGGTTGCGCCCGCTTTCTTTGGCCTGATACAGCGCTTCATCCGAATATTTGATCGCCGCATGCATATCGTTCAGCGGGGCGGCGAAAGCGATGCCAAAGCTTGCGGAAATCGGTATTTCCCTGCCTTCGAACAGCACAGGCGCCTTGCACACTTCTTCTCGAACGCGTTCCGTGGCTTTGAGCACATCCGCTTTGTTGATATCGGACATATGGATGATGAATTCCTCTCCACCGTAACGGCCGAACAGATCATACGGCCGGATGGCTTTTTTCACCCTTTGCGCGGCTTCCTTGAGCACCTCGTCCCCGGCCAGATGTCCATAGGTATCATTTACCGCTTTAAAATGATCCAAATCAAGAATTATGATGAAAGATTCGCCGCCTGTCCGTAGCGATCGTTCAATCTGCATTGGGCTGAATTCCATGAAATAGCGTCTGTTGAAGATGTTCGTGAGAGCATCTTTGTTGGCTACTTCCTTGAGTTTTCTGTCGAGAACTATGGTTCTTGCGAAGAGAAAAATGACCCCGAGCAGAATGACGCACAACACGCCGACAAAAATCGTCAGGGAGGCGGCGCGATCTTCCGCAAGCTTTTTCGAGTAGTCGAACGTCCGGCCTGTCCAACTGGTTTCAATCATGTCCGTTTGTACATATTGTTGCGCCTTATCTATGATGGAGCGCAAAATTTCCTGGTCCTTGCTGAAGCCGAAATGCGAATCCATGGGCGCCCGTAACTTGATATTGATTTTAAGGCCCGGTTTTTCGCGGTAGTTCGTCTCAAAAAGCAACAGATGTTCGGAACCCATGACCAGGTCCACCTCTCCCCTTTCCAGCGCGTCCAGGCTTTCTTCCAGGGTATCGTATTCCTTTATATTATCATTTTCGGGAAAAAGCTCGCGATAGGTATCCTGATGTCCGGATTTTCTCATCATTCCCACAGTCGTCCGCGCGACCTGATGGGTCGCCAGATTCGGATAATCCGACTTTGACATGATGGCGTAGTAAGAACGGGAATACGGAACCGTGCTGAATAAGAACTGCCCCGTTCGCGCCTCGGACGGCAAAAGTTGCGCGACCATGGGGATCTCGCCGGCTTTTACCTTTTCATATATTTCCGCCCAGGTGGCGTCTTTTGTGGTCACTGGCGCAAAATGCACGCCTATGAGCCTGCTTATTTCCGCCAGAACGTCCACGGCAATGCCCTGAAACTCCCCCTCTTTTTCGTTATAGAAACTGACCGGATAATTATCGTGCTCAAAAGCGACGAAGATCGGTGCGCTCTGTAGCTTCAACTCATGTAAAAAGGCTCTTTCTTCACTGTTGAAGGACCGGTGCAGCTTATATTTCGCATATTCGAAGTCTCCTTCTTTATAAAGCTCGTAGAGCTTGTCGGCCCCTCCCGCGGCAATATACTTGTTTACCACGGAAATGACAGGAGCCAGAGCGGGATTGGCGGTAGTCATGGCCACGGATTCGTGCGCCATGGAAAAAAAGATCGTGGAACGAATAACATCAGCGTCCCTGAAGGCGGGATCAGCGACAGCCTCCGCGATAAACGCGTCTATCTCGCCGTCCTTGAGCATTCGCGCGGCCGTATGGTAATTATCAACATCCACACGGTAAAACGACAAGCGGTAGGCTCTTTCAATGATATCCGCAGTGGTGGAACCGGCCAAAAAGCCAACCTTGAGCCCCTGTATGTCCGACTCGATCTGAATCCGCTCCGAATCCACATGCGAAAAAATCCGGAGCGAGCGCTTGGCTATGGGAAGCGACATGCTGAATTTCCGCTTCCGCTCCTCTGTCGGCGTCAATTCTCCCGTGAAATCGAGTGAATGGTCCTTGAGCCGCGCCATCAGTTCGTTCCACTCGTGCATTTCCGGAACAAAAGCTATCCCGAAAAGTTCCGACAAAAGCGCACAGAATTTCGGCGTGAAGCCGGCGTAAGATCCGTCGGTCAGTATGAAGAGTTCCGTCCCGAAAAGCGCCCCGTATGAGAACTTGTCCCTGTCGGCTTTCAGCGCCTCGATGGCGGATATCTCTTCCGCGGTCACACCGGGGATGTCTTTGTATGTTTTTATCGAAGCAAGCGGCGAAACGGCATTTTGAGCCAAGCCATGTTTTGTTGAAGAGAAGAGGAGCAAAGCCAGTATTGAAAACGTCACTATATGCTTCATAGTACCTCGCCGGACATATTTATTCGGGGAAAGTCCCGACTGCCCTCGCTTTATTCGCCAATACTGGTGTAGGCATTGGCAATGGGATAATCCCAGTTTCCGCCAAAACCCCGCCTGGACAGATTCAAGGCGGGCGGAGCCTGGTGTCGTTTGAATTCGGCCAAGCGCACCAGCCGGAGCACTTCCCTGGCCATGGCCTGATCATAGCCTTTCTCCACCAGGCGGGAAAGGCTCTCGCCGTTTTCCACAATATCCTTGAGCAAAGGATCGAGAATCTCATAGGGCGGCAGGGAATCAGAATCCCTCTGCCCCGGCCTGAGCTCCGCTGACGGCGCTTTATCAAGAATTGACTCCGGTATCGCGGTCCGCGGCTTTGCGGCGTTATGCAGGCGACACAGGGCATACACCTGAAATTTGTACAGATCGGCAATAGGGGCAAGACCTCCGCAGAGGTCCCCGTACAAGGTGCCATACCCGACCGCCGCTTCGGACTTGTTGCCGGTGGACAGCAACAGCGCTCCGAAACGATTGGAATACGCCATGAGGAGGCTCCCCCGGATACGCGCCTGTATGTTTTCCTCCGTCACGCCCGCAAGGCCTCCGGCAAAAACCCCGGAAAAGACCTGCTCATAGGCCTCCAGCATGGGCGTTACCGGCAGCACATGGGCCGCAATGCCCAGATTTTCCGCCAGGGCCTTGGCGTCATCAAGGCTGCCCTGGCTGGAATACGGGGAAGGCATCAATAAGCCCGTGACATTTTCCGGTCCGAGAGCTTCGGCGGCAAGAGCCGCCACCAGAGCCGAGTCCACGCCTCCCGACAAGCCGAGCACGGCCTTGCGGAACCCGCATTTACGGGAAAAATCGCGAGTACCCAGCATAATGGCCTGCCAGAGCTCCTCTTCCCGCTCAAGTCCGGCCGCAATGCTCCCTTTACCTTTGCCGACAACATCAGCCATGAGCAGCGACTCCCGGAACAAGGGCGCGCGGGCCAGGAGGTCCCCGTTGGCGCTGAGCGCCATGCTCCCGCCGCAATAAATCAGGGAGTCATTGCCGCCGGTCAGGTTAACCGCGAGCACGGGAATGCGATAATGCCGGGCCAGGTGGGAAAGCATGCGCTGGTGCAGTCCGGTCAGACCCTGTTCATACGGCAGCGCCGTCAGGTTGATCAGGCCGTCCGCCCCGCCCCCGGCAATGAAGTCGGCCACGGGATCGGCGGAAAACGTCCTCTGCCCCTGCCAGAACGTGGGATCGTTCCAAATATCCTGCCCCAAGGTAATGACAAAACGCCAACCTCTATGATGCAACACGCCGCAGGCCACGCCGGGTTCAAAATAACGCGCGTCGTTATGCCCGCCTCCGGAAGGAATCAGCACTTTGCGGCTGATGACCCGTACCTTGCCTTCATGCAGGAGCACCGCGCAATTTTGCAGGCGCTTGCCCTGCGGGACCGGGTTGGCCACAGGCGCGCCGAGCAGCAGGGGCGGGACAGCGGAATGCGCGGCCAAACGCCCTGCCGCTTCCTGCAACACGGTCCGGCAGTCAGCGATAAACCCCTCTCTGATCAGCAGATCGCAAGGGTTCGGACCGCACAGGGCCAGTTCAGGGGCCACACACAAGTCCGCCCCCTGCCCGGAAGCGTCCAGCAGCGCCGCTTCAAGCGCCGCCATGTTATCCCTCAGGGCTCCGGTAACCGGATTGCTCTGTATGAGCGCGACTTTCATTGTCACCGTCCTGATTATATTTTTGGAGGGGCTCTGCCCCCTGGAGCGTGTCGTCACGAGGAGGATTTTTGGTTTCTGCCAAGGAAGAAAAGCTTTTTATGGAAGGAGTGTACTCTTATGGTACTCGACTGGAATAAAAAGCTTTTCTGACGCAGACAGGGAGCAAAAAAACCCTCGTGGCGACACGCTCTACAATACATCCTGCATACTGTAGAGCCTGCCCGGCGCCGCGCCATGCAGCCAACGCACGGCCCGCAGGGCTCCGTTGGCGAAGTTTTCCCGCGAATGCGCCTGATGGGTGACTTCAATGCGTTCTCCGGGCCCGAAATAATAGACGGTGTGCACGCCCACCACATCGCCGCCGCGCAGGGCCTGGATGCCGATTTCCTGTTTCGGGCGTTCTCCGATAATGCCGTGGCGGCAATAGCAGGCGGATTCTTCCAGATTCCAGGCCTTGGCCTCGGCAAGGCATTCGGCCAGACGCATGGCCGTGCCGCTGGGGGAGTCTTTTTTCTTGTTGTGGTGGATTTCGGCCAGCTCAACATCATAGTCATCGCCCAGAAGACGGGTCAGTTCAGGAAGCACCTTCAGCAGCACGTTCACGCCGACGCTCATGTTCGGCGACCAGAACAGGGGCGTTTTGACGGCCAGTCCTTCAAGTTCCGCGCGTTCCTCGGCGGAAAGTCCCGTGGTGCCGATAACGTGCGCGGCGCCTGTCCGGGCGGCGGCCCGCGCGGTTGCCAGCGATACAACGGGCGCGGTGAAATCAATGATCACCGCTTTGGGGAGCGTATCGAGCAGAGAGGCGATGTCTGTTGCAACAGGGCAGCCGAGATTGCTCAGTTCCGTTGCTTTTTCCTTTCTCTCCACCACACCGGCCAGTTGCAGATCATCGCTTTCACGCACCAGGCGGGTCAGAATCGCTCCCATCCTGCCTGCCGCTCCCATGACAATAACCGGAATACCCATGACCTGCTCCTTATGAAAGTGGCCTGCTTTTTTGATACCGTTTCTCTTATGTAGCGCATTGTAGGGAAAACCGCCAGTCCGCGCTTTTTTCTTACCCGGACAAGGAAAAGGGCTGAACAGCGTGAGGGCTTTCCCAATAAGGGCTTTTGCTCCAAAAGCAAGGAACCCGGCCCTTTGCAAAAAGAGCCGGGTAACGTGGACCGTGAACGGGGAATGTGTGAAATCAGCCGCTTTGCCGCAGCAGAGATTCCATCAGCGCGACGGCTTTGTCATATTCGGCCATCATAACGGCATAGGATATATTTCTGACGGCGGCTGCCATATCCTCGGAGAGCGGCATGGCCTTGAGACTGTCAAATGTATTGTCCATGGCCTCGGCATCCATGCTCTCAAGCGCTGTCTTTAAGTTCTCAAGCTCGGCGTTGAATAACTCCCTGTCCAGGCGGCCTTTTTCGCCGGCTTCTTTTTCATTTTTCGCCGCTATTGCGCTGTGTATATTGCTCAGAATGGTTTGCAAAGATTCTAAAAAGCCGTTGTTATGCGCTTCAATGTAGCCTGTATTTCCGTCTCTTCCGGCTGTTTCCAGCGCATACGCGGCTTTGGACAGTTCTTCGGCGCCGATATTTGCGGCCGCGCTTTTCAGAGCGTGAACATAGGTCGTGTACAGGGGCAAATCGCCGTCCGCCAGGCTTTTCTTGATTTTTTCGATTTTTTCCAGCCCGTCCTCGCGGAATGTCGCAAGCGTGTCCAGATAGCGTTCATACGCCCCACCTGTAAGGGAAAGGCCTTTTTTGACATTTATCCCGCTGATCTCGATTTGTATCTCCCGCGTGTCCACGGCAGGATAAGAGCCGGTAACTGAAGATGATTGCTGTTGCTTTTCTTTCGGAATCCACCTTTCAAGAAGAGCATTTAATGCGATCGTATCAATCGGTTTTGACAAATAATCGGTAAAGCCGTTTTCCAAAAATATTTCTCTCATGCCGGATGTGGCGTTCGCGGTCAGCGCGATTATCGGCACGTTGTCATAATACGGGTCTTCATTGCTCATTGCCCGTATGCGCCGCGTCGTCTCGACGCCGTCCATTTCCGGCATCCTGTGATCCATGAAGACCACATCGTGATGTTTTGACTTGAGGGCCTCGATCGCTTCCATGCCGCTCTTACATAAATCCACCTGCATATGATACGGCTGCAACAGACCGGCGGCCACCCGCAAATTTGTATTTATATCGTCAACGATCAGAATCTTTGCGTCCGGCGCGGTAAACCTCGCCACAGACTCTTTGCTCGTATTGTACGCAAAGCTTTCCGACAGGCCATTCATGATATTGGCGATAGGCAAGGCGTAAACGGGCATTGAAAGAGCCGGCAGATCTTTATTTGAAGTTGCTTCGCCAAACTCCGTGAGCAGCACGAGCCGTGAGTTGGCGCTGTGGCTTTTCACCAGGTCTTTGTGTTTTCCAAACAGCACGTCTGATACGAATATGAACGCATAGTTCTTGCCCGCGAGTTTTTCCTCCAACTCATGTTCGTTTGTCGCCAACGTGTACTTCACACCCAGGCTGTTCAGCGCGAACATGATGGAATTGGCATAGATTTCCCTGCGTTCAAAGATGAAAACAGCCTTTTCGCCGGGGTTTTCCACAGAGGCCATTTTATCGGCCGTGTGTATTTTTTGCGGCAGCGTGACGGTAAATGTGCTGCCCTTGCCATATTCGGATGCAACGGTGATGCTGCCGCCCATCGCGGTCACAATACTGTGCGTTATGGCAAGTCCTAATCCCGTCCCTTCTATATTCCTGTTCTTTTCCTCATCGAATTTGATAAAGGCGCCGAACAGTTCACCAATGTGCTCCTGCTTGATGCCTATGCCGCTGTCCTTAACCTCAATGGTAAGCTCCACAGTATGCTCATCCTTGTGTTCGCCGCAAATGAGCAGGGAAACAAAGCCTTGTTCCGTATACTTGACGGCGTTGCTCAAAAGGTTGATCAGGAGCTGGCGGATTCTCAATTCATCCCCGATCAGCGCGTTGGGTATGTCGCTGTCAATGTTTACCACGAAACGCACATGGGATTCGATCAGCCTCATCTTGATTATGCTGATAACGTCGTTGATAAGAGAGGAAAACAGATAGTTTACCGGCAGTATGGTCAGTTTGCCCGATTCGATTTTTGATAAATCCAGTATATCGTTGATGAGGGACAAAAGGTTCGCGCCCGCCAGTTTGGTCTCCATGATGTAGTCGCGGGCAATTTCCCAGTTTGCCGAACGCAGGGCAAGCTCGGTCATGCCGATGATCGCATTCATCGGGGTGCGTATCTCGTGGCTCATCTGCGCCAAAAAGTCACTTTTCGCGTTGCTGGCCTCATAGGCATCCAATAACGCTTCCTTAAGCTCATTTTGCAATGTCACCATATCCGTGATGTCATCGATACTGCCCACTACATAGAGCACTGTTCCATTGTCGGCATATATAGGCGCCGTGCGTATGTGAAAAATCCTGTCGACATGTTCAGACACCCAGTCCTGCGGGCCTTCAATAAAGGTTTTGCGGGTATTGGCGATGATATCCGAATGCAGAAGGTCGGATTTGGACTCGCCAAGCTTTTTGCCGACAATGCGTTCCGCGGTGAAATCGAACTGTTTGAGATACGTACCGTTGAAAAGCACGATCGATTCATCCTTGTCAACGCAGTAGATAATGCCCGGATAGTGTGTGATTACGGCTTCAATCTGCGCGGCGGAAGTGCTGATGCTCAGCATCATTTCGTTGCGCAGCAAGGCATTGGCGATCAACAGGCTGCCGGAACGCAGTATCGCTTCCTCGTTTTCCGAAAACCGGCGTTCGTTATGGCTGTCATAAAACCCCACAAAGCCCCAAAAGTAATCCTGCAACAATACCGGTACTACAAGGACGGATACTATGCCCTGCGGGGAAAGCCGCGCCTGTTCCGCCGGGGACAGGTCGCGGACCAGGCTGTTTATGCTCCCGCCTTTTGACAGTATGCCTGAGCTTTCCCAGCCGGGTATAATCTCGCCATGCGGCATATGTACCGTGTATTTGCCGTCCCGCTGAAGTTCCGAGCCTTCCGGCCATTCATACAACGGCGTGTAGCGGAAACCGTCGTTATCTGTATGATTCCTCCAGATACGCACACGGTCAACGTCAACGACCGAAGCCAGCATACCCAGGCTCCGGTACAGGTCGTTGGTGAACTGATCGGGTTCTGACTGGAGCAGAACGGCTGCCACGTGATTCACCGCATGCAGCAGGACATCCCGTTTCTTGATTTCCTCCATCATTTTTCTATGCGCCCGCAAATCCCGCGCGTATCCCGTGAGGATATAATCCCTTGCGCCGTAAACGCGGACAAGCGTGACTTCCATGGGGATCAGCGTGCCGTCCAACGCCTGATGCAGCCATTCAAAAGCATACCGGCCCTCTTCGTATGCTTTCCTGAGATTCCTATCCATTGCTTCGGCTGAAAGCCTCCCGTCCGGCTGGCGCTCCGGCGACAGTTCGTGAAACCGGTCTATATATTCCTGCTTGTCTTTCAGCTTGAACAGTCTGACGGCTTTCTTGTTGCAGTCGTATATTTTGAAATTTCTGTCCCACAAAGTGCAAACGAGAGGAGTCTTATCGAGCATAATGCGGACGCGCCTGTTAACCCTCTGAATCTCTTTGTTTTTGTTGTTGTTCTTTATAAAAAGGATGGCGAGCAGAACAAACAGCAACAACAGGACAATGGCGGCTATGATAACGGCTGTTGAACGCTGATGGACATATTTTTTTTCATAGTCAAAAGTTTTCTTTATCCAGTCTCCTTCAATTCGTTCGATATTGAGATGCTGACGGGTTTTGTAAAAAATTGAACGCAGCATTTTTTCATTTTTGTTGTACCCTAAATACGATTCCTCCAACGGCGAATTGAAACGGATATTGACTTTAAATCCGGTCTTTTCCCGATAATTCAACAAGGTAAGAAGCACATGCTCGGAAGCCATGACAAGGTCCACTTCGCCGCGCTCAAGCGCGTCCAGTACTTCATCCTGAGAAGGATAGTATTTTACGTTGCCGTGGTTCGGAAAATATTTTTTAAATATAGCGGCGTAAGCGGAATCTTCTCCAACGCCGACCGTTAGCCTCTCTACCTGATACATTTTCAAATACGGGTAATCAGACCTTGACAGCAGGGCATAATGGGAGGTGGTATAAGGGAGGTAGGAAAAAAGAAAGTTCTCCGCCCGCTCCTCTGTATACAGTAATTGTGATATCAGCGCCGCCCTGCCCGAGCTGAGCATGTCAAGCATCTCGTTCCACGGCGTGTTTTCATCGTTCACGACTTCAAACTCTATACCGCTGATAAGGCTTATTTCCGCCAGAAAATCCGGAACAATACCCTGAAACGCCTTTTCCTGCGCGTTATAAAAACAAACCGGGTAGTTGTCGGCCTCTAAAACGACAGGCACTTTTGCGCCTGCCGCGGATAAATTCGCTATATAGGCCTTTTCTTCGTCAGTGAGGGACGCATGTAAGGCGTACTTCGTATATTCAATATTCCCTTGTATGTATAATTCGTGCAGCCTGTCGATACCGCCGGACAAGATATATTTGTTGACCGCTGAAATGAGGGGTGCATATTCGGGGTTCCTGGTCGTCAATGAAACAGGGGTGTATATCAGCGGGAACATTTCCCTGGCCTGAATGGAATCGTATTTCTCAAAAGAGAGGGCAAAGGGGTAGTCTACTATAAATGCGTCTATTGCGCCGGCTTGCAGTTGTTCGACCACTTCCGCGGTAGAGTGCAGATTAACGGTTTTAAATCGTATCTCGGGATAAGCATCCCGGATGGATTGCGCGGTGATCGTCCCGGCAAAAAACCCTATTGTCCAACCGTTAAGGCCGTCTTCGGACGTTACGATGGGAGCGCCTTCACAGGCGGCGCAGGTAAAGACGCCGAGCGAACGCTCCGCGACAGGAAGCGTCATCAAATAGGCCTGCTTCCGCTCGGGCGTCGGGGTGAATTCACTCGAGAAGTCAGTTTCCAGGCTGTCGATGTCGTCTTTCAAGACCGTCCAGTCCGTATATTCCCGCAGGACGAACGGGATGCCGAAAAGGCCGGACAGTAGCTCGCGGAACATGACCGTAAAGCCGGTATAGGTGCCGTCCGGCTGCCGGAACGTCTCTGTCGTGCCCAGGCTCCCGAATGAAAAACTGTCGCGCTTGGAGATGAGGTTTTCTATCGCCGCTATTTCTTCATCGGTTATCCCCGGAATGTCCCGAAAAGACGCAATGTCGCGCATGTTTGTTTTCGTATCGCCAGGGAGTTTTCCCGGTTTCTCGGAACACCCGGCCCAAAAGTATGCCGCGACGCCAAGCAAGAGAAGAAGCGCGATTATTCTCTTTGCGTATGTTTTCATCCAGCCGGCCCCACCTGCGCAAAGGCTTTTTCGCAGTCGAGGAAAACAGCCACAAGATCAGGGTCAAAATGCGTCCCGCTGAGGCTTTTTATAGTATTCACGGCCTCCTGGTGGCTGTGGCTGCCCCTGTGGGGCCGGTCGTTGACCAGAGCTTCGTAGACATCGACTATGGCCATAATCCTGCCCTGTAGCGGGATGCCCGTGCCTTTCAGTCCCTGCGGGTAGCCCGTGCCGTCCCATTTTTCATGGTGGCTGCCGGCCAGAGCTTCGGCGTGGTGCAGCAGGCTGCCGTTGTCCACGTTTTCCCTGATTTGGTGGATTATCTTGACCCCGAAGTTCGCGTGGCCTTTCACATCCTCATATTCCTCACTCGTAAGTTTTCCCGCCTTATTCAATATCTTGTCGGCCACCGCTATCTTGCCTACGTCGTGCAGATGCGCCGACATAAGGAAAAGCTCCATGTCCCAGGCCGCGATTTCATCCTTGAATTGCTCATGCTGTAACAGGGCGTTTATGAAGATTTTCAGGTATTCCTGCATATGGCCGTTTTCCGTGCCGCTGCGTATATCCATTATACCGGCTATATTGGCAACCATCTTCATGGTCGTGTGCAGGTTGCCGGAGGATTTGAGCCGTGCATGCGCGCCGCCGCCGCTCATTGCCTCTGCCGTCCCGCAATTGAACTCTTTCTCATGGGCGAGAAAGACCTCGGCGATCAGCGGGTCAAAATGCGTGCCCTTCCCATTGCGGATAATGTCTATTGCTTCCTCATGCGTGAACGCTTTTTTGTATGGACGATCGTTGGTCAGAGCATCGTAAACATCGACGATCGCCATCAGCCGCCCCTGCAGCGGTATGTCGCGGCCTTTCAGCCCATACGGATAGCCTGTTCCGTTCCACTTCTCATGGTGCGTGCCCGCAACTGCCTCGGCAAAATGCAAAAACTCATTTTCAGTCGTGTTTTCCTCTATCCGTTTGATAATGTCCACGCCGAGAGCGGCATGCTTCTTCATCTCCTCAAATTCTTCGTCGGTCAGCTTGCCCTGCTTCAGCAGGATATCGTCTTTAATGGAGATTTTGCCTACGTCGTGCAGTTGCGAGGACATGAGAAACAAGTTGATATCCCACGATAACAGTTCTTCAGAGTAAATATTGTGTTCCAGCAGGAAATCCACAAGAAGGCTGAGATAGTGCTGTGTTCTTTCAATGTGGCCGCCTGTCACGCTGTCCCGGCACTCCACAAGCTCCGCCACTGTCTTGAGAATCGCGTTTTGCAGCTCAAAAACCGTCCTGGTCTTTTTATTGACCTCGCTCTCCAAACTGCGGCTGTACTTCAGCAAATCCTGCTTCTGCTTTTCAAACAGGATGTGCAGTTCCACCCGCTTGTTCAGCAGTTCCGGAGAAAACGGCTTGGTGATATAGTCCACCGCGCCGAGGTTAAGCCCTTTGACTTCGCTTTCGGGGTCGATTTTTGCCGTCAGGAAGATAACGGGTATATGGGCAGTATGCTTTGAGGCTTTCAGTTTTTTTATAACGGCGTATCCGTCTTCCTCCGGCATCTCAATATCCAATAATATCAGTGCCGGCGCCACTTTTTCGAGAAGCATAAACATTTTTTTCCCGGACGGCGCGGTAAAAACGTTGTAACTGCCGGACAGGTTATTTTTTCCAAAAGTCAGGTTGGTGATATCGTCGTCCACCATTATGACAGTCTCGCGACTGCTTTCCATGAGATCCTCCTTCATTGGCATGGATTTACTTATGTCAAAAGCCGCCTGATGCTCAAGCGTTATCGTTCCGGACCGCCATCCGCTGGCGGATCTCCAGGCCCTTTTTACGCAGGGAATAGGGAATAATAATTCCGCAAGATAGCGGAATTGTCAACCGGAAAGCTTTACAGGGCAACAAAATTAAAAAACCGCCCGTCTGCCGAACGGCAGGCGGGCGGGAACCCAAGCTCGCGGACACTGGCCCTGTGATGAGACACAGGATGTACCGACTTTTTTCTCTTTCGCGCTATCGAGTCTCCCAGACTACCGGTACATTAGTATCTTTTTCTTTCGAGAAAGATACAATAGTAGCGGTTTTCTGTCAAGATTTTTTGTATCGTGGCAAGATGAGAGACTATCCATACCTACTGGAAGCCCTTTCTATTACAGTAGAAAAACTGCGGAAAGAGCGAAAGCTGACCAAGACGGCCCTCGCTAACTTTTCGGACTTACAGGAGTGCTATATCAGGGGGATAACCAAGGGGAGAAGGAATCCCACCATTACCGCGGTCTATGGTATTTGTGAGGCCCTACAGATTTCTCCGCAGGAGTTTTTCGACAAAGTAAGTGCTGAAATGGAAAGTCTCAACAACAGCAAAAGCAAGTCGTCACATTCTTAGCGCCCGCCTTGCCGTCAAATAATTTCACTTGCTTTGGCGGGGTTTTTGCGTTCTTAATAGCCCCTGGGCAATCAGCCCAGGAAATCCCAATGCAGACACAGCACCAGGACACAGGCGGGGTTCTTTCTTCCCCCACGGCGCGGGGCGTTCTCTATGCCCTTTTGGCGACCTTTGTCTGGTCTTTCAACTTTATCGCCGGTCGCGGCCTGGCCGATGCCATCCCGCCCTGCACCCTGGCCCTGCTGCGCTGGCTCACGGCGTTTTGCGCCATCTTTCCCTTTGCCCTGCCCGAGCTCAGGCGGGAATGGCGGCATTTCACGCAAAACAAATGGTATTATCTGGTCACCGGCGCCATCGGGATCGCCTTTTTCAATACCGCCTTGTACATTGCCGCCCACGAGGTGGCCGCGCTGAACATGTCGCTTATCTTCACATCTTCCCCTTTGTTCACCATCATCCTCTCACGGATCTTTTTCGGCGAACCCATTCCGCCCGCGCGCGTAGCCGGTATCGCCGTTGTGCTTGCCGGCATTCTTGTCCTTATTACCCGGGGCGACGCGCAGGTGCTGATCACCCTGTCCTTTCAGCCCATGGATCTTCTGGTGCTGTTCTCGGCCTTCTCCTTTTCCCTGTATGCCCTGCTAGTGCGCAAAAAACCACAGGGCGGCGGCCAGCGCTCCTATTTCGCGGTCATTTTCGGCATCGGCATACTTCTGCTGCTGCCCTTTTCCCTCTGGGAAATCAGCAGCGGCGCGGAAATACGCCTGTCGCCATCCCTGATCATCGGTATTCTGTACATGGGGCTCGGCGCCTCTGTCTTTTCCTTCTGGTTCTGGTCCAAGGCCATCGGACTCATCGGTCCGGCCCGGGCCGCGGTAGTCTATTATACAATGCCGCTGTTCTGCGCCATAGAGGCCGTGCTTATGCTCGGCGAGCCCATCCTCTGGGTGCATTACGTGGGCGGCGCGCTTATCGTCAGCGGCCTGTTGCTGGCCACCAGGCAAAGCAGTCAATAGTATGAACATTCCACGCACCTTTCATATTCAGACCTTCGGCTGCCAGATGAACGCCAGTGATTCCGAATGGCTCATGCGCTCCCTTGTCGCGCGCGGTTTCGTCGAATCCCGGTTTGAAAACGCGGCCTTTTATATTCTGAACACCTGCTCGGTGCGGGAAAAAGCCGAACAGAAAGTATACTCGGAGCTTGGGCGCATTGCCCGCTACTGCAAAGTGCACGGCCGCACAAACGTGACCATGTGCGTGGGCGGCTGCGTGGCTCAGCAGGCGGGTGAACAGATCATGAAGCGTTTCCCCCAGGTACGGCTCGTCTTTGGTACGGACGGCATAGCCCGCGCGCCCGAAGCCATCAGCCGTCTGGTCGAGGAGCCGCGTTTGCGCCTCAAATTACTGGACTTCACCGAAGAATACGGCGAACGGGAGGATGTCCGGCTGAGCGAAGCAAGCTGGAGGGGCGCTGCCCCTCCACCCCGCCAGGGCCTAGCCGGCCCTGGACCCGGCATTCCTGGAAACAGCTCCGCTGTTTCCAGGCTACGAGGGGTGCAGGGGAAATCATTTCCCCTGCCAGGGGAGTCTGAGGGGGCAGAGCCCCCTCAGGGGGTTTGGGGCGGAGCCCCAAACCCAGATATCCCGCCCGCCGTGTTTGTGAATATCATGCAGGGATGCGACAATTACTGCTCCTATTGCATCGTGCCTTACGTGCGCGGCCCGCAAAAATCCCGCGAGTTTGAGGCCGTTCTTGCCGAATGCCGGACCTTGGCGCGCGGCGGCGCGAGAGAGATCACCCTGCTGGGACAAAATGTGAACTCCTACGGCCAGGATCAGGGCAAGCGGAGCGGAGAAAAACCGCCCTTTGCCGAACTGCTGTACGCCGTGGCCGCTATTCCCGGCCTGGAACGGCTGCGTTTTGTCACTTCCCATCCCAAGGATATCGCGCCTGAGGTCATCCGGGCCTTTGCGGAACTGGACAGCTTGTGCCCGCGTCTGCACCTGCCCCTGCAATCCGGCTCCGACCGCATACTCAAGGCCATGAACCGCCGCTATGACACGGCCCGGTATATGGCCATTGTGGAACAATTGAAAAAGGCCCGTCCCGACATTCTGTTGACCACGGACATTATTGTGGGCTTTCCCGGCGAAACGGAAGAAGACTTCCAGGCTACCATGCACATCATGCGCGAAGTGGGCTTTGCCTCCAGTTTTTCTTTTGTATATTCCGATCGCCCCCGTGCCAGGGCGGTACTCCTGCCCGATAAAATAGAACGAGCAGTCGCTCTTGAACGTCTTTCCCGCTTGCAGGAGTGGCAGAATAGCGCTAATGATACACTATTGGCCTCCATGAAAGGAGAGGAATGCGTCATTCTGCTGGAAGGCAAAAGCCGCCTGGACGCACTCCTGCCGGAAAACGGGCGGGCCCCGGATTTGGCCGACGAATCCGAGCCCCTCGAATCATGGCAGGGAAAAACCCCACAGGGATTCATCGTCAATGTAGAGCTTCCGGCCCGGTCCGGTCCGGAAGGTTCCGGGTGGCTCGGCGCCATGCTGCCGGTCCGCATTGACGCGGCCGCGCGCCATTCCCTTAAAGGGCGTCAGGCAGGTGCTCCATGGTAGATATTGCCGTTCTCGGCATTTCGCTGCAGGAAGAAGACGGCACGCCGCTGCTGCTTTTGCATCCGCAAGGTTCGCAAACGATCCTCACGCTTGACATCGGCGCCATGGAAGCCTTTGCCATATCCCTTGCCCTGCATGTCACATCCGGCCCCCGGCCGCAGACGGAAAACGAGGCAGAGGCAAAACTGCCTCCCCGTCCCACGCCCCATGAGCTTGTGGTCAACATCCTGCGGGCTCTTGGCGCCAAACTGGTCTGTGTGCGTCTGACCGATTTTGTGGATAACGCCTATATCGCGGAAGCCGTGTTGTCTCACCGGGGCGGAGAAACTGTCATCGACTGCCGCCCCTCGGACGCCATCGCCATTGCTCTGCGTTGCGGCGCTCCTGTTCGGGCCTCTGCTGCCGTGGCAGCTCTGGCTCGGGATATTAACGAAGTCATGGCCATATTGCCGGAGCATGTGCGTACCATAGCCGCGGCCAGACTGACTGAGCTCTCGTTAAGGGATAGACGTTCCGGACCTGAAGCTTGCGCGAGTCCCGTTTCCCCGCGTATTCCCAAGGCTGTTGAAGCCGCGCTGTCAGCCAAGCTCGCGGCCACCGGAAGAGACCCCCGGCAGGAACTGATCAGCGCGGCCCGCAAAATGATGGAAGAAGAACGGGCCAGAGACAGGGAAGATAACGCCTCCGGCCTTGAACAACTTCTTGTCGCTCTCGGGCACTCCGTATCCACCCGCCTTAAAACGGACGAGCCCGCGACCGTGCAGCCGCACCGGGAGGGTATCCGGAACAATACTCTCTCCGGTTCCCTGTCCGGGGAACGCCGCTCCGGCCCGAGAACTCCGCAAATACGTGTGTCACTTATGCGGCACACGGGCGACGGTAAAACAGAAATAGTGAACGAGTTCACTGTTCCCAAACAAAACATTCATATCCCGGAGAGGGTGCTGGCCGGGCTGGGGCTTTCCCAGAGTGAGGCCGAGGCCGTAAACGAAGCGTCTGATGAAGACCGCTGGGCAATGCTCCTGCGCATACTCGCGCCGGAAACCAAGGTGCCCATGTGATGACGCCTGACGAAGTATCACGCCAAACTCAGGCACTGTCTTTGCCCCTGCTTGAAGTGCGCGATCTCAGCGTGGCTTTTGAACGTGACGGCGGCAACGGACAAACAGGCCTGGCCGTGGATAGCGTCAGCTTTTCCCTTGAACGCGGCAAAACCCTGTGTCTCGTGGGGGAATCCGGCTGCGGCAAGACCGTAACCGCCCTTTCCCTGCTGCGTCTGCTCCCCTCGCCTCCGGCCCGCATCAGCGGCGGCCGTGTGCTTTTTGACGGTGAGGATCTGACGGCCATGAGCGAGAAACAGATGCGCCGCATACGGGGCAACCGGGCAGGCATGGTTTTTCAGGATCCCATGACTTCCCTGAACCCGGTCATGCGCGTGGGGGACCAGATTGGGGAGAGCCTGCGCCTGCATCGCGGCATGACGGCCGCACAGGCGCGGGAAGCGGCAACAGCCATGCTTGAGCGGGTCAAGATCCCTGACCCTGGTTTGCGCGTTCGGGATTTTCCGCACCAAATGAGCGGCGGCATGCGCCAGCGGGTCATGATTGCCATGGCTCTGGCCTGCGCCCCGGATCTGATTATCGCGGACGAACCCACCACGGCCCTGGACGTGACCGTGCAAAAGCAGATTCTGGATCTCATGCGCGACCTGATAGACGGTTCGGGCAGCGGCCTCTTGCTGATCACGCACGATCTCGGCGTGGTGGCCCAAGCGGCCGATGACGTGGCTGTCATGTATGCCGGCCGTATTGTGGAACAAGGGCCGGTACGCGGCGTGCTGGAAGCGCCTTCCCACCCCTACACCATCGGCCTGCTCCGCTCCCGCCCCGGCGCTACGGCGCCCAAAGCCCGCTTGGAGGCCATCCCCGGAACCGTGCCCGGTCTCTGGACTCGTCCGGGCGGCTGTACCTTTCACACCCGCTGCCCGTATGCCTTTGAACGCTGTCGCTTTGATGCGCCGCCCCTTTTCACCCTGGAAGGGGACAAAAAGAGTCGCTGCTGGCTGGCCGAGCCGCTCTCCATTATCCCTTGCTCTTGAATTTTCGCCAAATTCAGGTACAAGATATCGCACAACACGAAGTTGAGAAGGCCATGACACACTGTGCGCTGTTTTTTGATATTGGCAACACCAACATAAAAATCGGCGTCTCCCGTAAAGACGGTTCGCTGACCTCGTATGTGTTGCCCAGCAATGAACGCCAGACCGCGGACGAATTCGGGCTGGCCCTGTTGCAGATACTGCGCCATTGCGGCCTGGAAGCGGACGCTTTGTCGGGTTGTCTGGCTTCTTCGGTCGTGCCCGGCCTGAGTCTCATTGTCCGCCGGGCTTGCGAGCGTTTTCTCGGCCTGCGCTTGTTGTTCACGCCTGAAGACGTTCCCCTGCCGCTGGAAAACCGCTACGCCCGCCCGCACGAAGTGGGCGCGGATCGTCTGGTCGGTTCCTACGCGGCCAGAAGACTTTTTCCCGCAACGGCATCCATTATTTCCGTTGATTACGGCACGGCAACGACCTTTGACTGTGTGCAGGACAACGCCTATCTTGGCGGACTGATCTGTCCCGGCGTCATGTCTTCGGTGTCCGCCCTGGCCGCGGGCACGGCCAAGCTGCCGCGCATCAGCCTTGAAGTGGAAGAAAGCGTTCCCGCGCCGGGCCGCTCCACTTCCACCAGTCTGAACCACGGTTTTGTTTTCGGCTTTGCGGCCATGACTGAAGGGTTGGTCGCGCGCCTGTCCGGGACCCTGCAAGGTCCGGTCACTGTTGTAGGCACAGGAGGTTTTGCCCCGTCCATTGCCGCGGTTACGGACTGCTTTCACGCGGTCCGGCCGGATCTGCTGCTGGAAGGGTTGAGCCTGCTGTACAAAGAACATGTATGCTGATTTTTGCCGCAATTGCCGGAGTAGTCCGGAGCGCGGCATATTCCACTATAAAGTATGAGACCCTCCGCTGAGGGAAGGAGCGTTTATGAGCACTATCGTATCTGTCTGGGCACGGGAAATTTTGGATTCGCGCGGCAACCCCACGGTTGAAGTGGAAGTCGGTCTGGAATCGGGCCATGTCGGTCGGGCTGCCGTGCCTTCGGGCGCGTCCACCGGCAGCCGGGAAGCGCTGGAACTGCGCGACGGCGACAAAAGCCGCTATAGAGGCAAAGGTGTGACCAAGGCCGTTGACCATGTGAACGGCGAAATCGCCGAGGCTGTTGTCGGCCTTTCCGCCCTGCGCCAGGTGGAACTGGACAATACCCTGATCGACCTTGACGGCACGGACAACAAGGATCGCCTTGGCGCCAACGCCCTGCTCGGGGTTTCCCTGGCCGTTGCCCGCGCTGCCGCCAATCATCTGGCCCTGCCCCTGTACCAGTATCTGGGCGGGGTCAACGCCAAGGTGCTGCCCGTCCCCCTGATGAACATCATTAACGGCGGCATGCATGCCGCCAATAACCTGGATATCCAGGAATTCATGATCGTGCCGGTGGGCGCGCCGACCTTTGCCGAAGCTTTGCGCATGGGCACCGAAACCTTTCATGCCCTGCACGCCCTGCTTGCCGCTGATGGCCATGCGACCAATGTCGGCGATGAAGGCGGCTTTGCCCCCAATCTGAAAAGCCACGACGAGGCCTTTGCCTACATCATGAAAGCCATTGAGGCCGCGGGCTATACGCCGGGCGCCGACATCGCCCTGGCCATTGACGCCGCCGCCTCCGAATTCTACGAGAACGGCAAGTACAATCTCAAGGGCGAAGGCAAGGTGCTGTCTTCGGCCGAGATGATCAAGTATCTTGAAGCCTTTACCCAAAAATACCCCCTGATCTCCATTGAAGACGGCCTGGCCGAAGGCGACTGGGACGGCTGGCGTCAACTCACCGTGGCCCTTGGCGACAACGTGCAGATCGTGGGCGACGACCTCTTTGTGACCAATCCGGAAATTCTGGCCGAAGGCATTGAGCAGGGCGTGGGCAACTCCATCCTGATCAAACTGAACCAGATCGGTACCCTGACCGAAACTCTGGACACTATCGAAATCGCCAAGCAGAATGGATACACCACCATTGTCTCCCACCGCTCCGGCGAAACCGAAGACGCCTTTATTGCCGATCTGGCCGTGGGCACCAACGCCGGGCAGATCAAAACCGGTTCCCTGTCCCGTTCCGACCGCCTGGCCAAATATAACCAGTTGCTGCGCATTGAAGAACAACTGGAAGACACCGCCTACTATTATGGCCCCAACATGGGCGCGCATTACGGCCTGCTGGATGAAGAAGAGTAAAGGGCGGCATCTGGATGCGGCTTATTGACGGTAAGGCGACGGCCGCAACAATACGGTCGGAGCTGAAAACAACGGTGGAAACTCTTGCCGCAAAGGCCGGGCGCAAGCCCGGCCTCGCGGTTATCCTGGTCGGCGATGACGGCCCGTCACAAACCTATGTGCGCAACAAGGAGCGGGCCTGCAATGAAGTCGGTATGTATTCCGAAGTGCGGCGCCTTCCCGCTGACACGCGGCAGGACGATCTGCTGGCCTGCATCGAAGTCCTGAACGAGCGGCCCGATATAGACGGCATCCTGTTGCAGTTGCCCCTGCCACACGGGCTGGACAGCCGGTTTTGTCTCGAACGCATCGCGCCGGACAAAGACGTGGACGGCTTGCACCCGGTGAACATGGGCAAGCTCATCCTCGGCCTGCCCGGTTTACAGCCCTGTACGCCCGCCGGAGTCATGGAGCTGCTCAGGCGCTATGGCCTCTCTCCCATGGGAAAGAAGGCCGTGGTCATTGGGCGCAGCAATCTCGTGGGCAAGCCCCTGGCCATACTGCTCGGAGCCAAGGGCGGTCATGCCGACGCCACGGTCACGGTTTGCCATTCGGGCACGCCGGATCTGGCCGAGATCTGCCGTGGCGCGGACTTCCTGTTCGTGGCCATGGGCAGGCCGGAATTCGTCACCGGCGCTATGGTCAAGCCCGGCGCCGTGGTCATTGACGTGGGCATTTCCGTCACGGACAAGGGAATTCGCGGGGACTGCGACTTTGCTTCCGTAAGCGAAGTGGCCTCGGCGCTCACCCCTGTGCCCGGCGGGGTCGGTCCGATGACCATTGCCATGTTGTTGCATAATACGCTGCGGGCCTTCATGCAACATGAAGGCCTGGAGGGTAGTGCCTGAGTTTGGGGTGATACTTCGTCAGGCCTCGTTTTTTGTTCCGGTCGAGTACCATAAGAGTACACTCCCGTCACAAAAAACTCGCCTTCCTCGTCTGACCCTCAAACTGAGGCACTACCGATTGGAATAGTACCGGTAAAAAGTTTTCCATTCCCCCCTTTTTGCTTGACTTTACGCTTTGCGCCGGATAACTACACCTTCTGCCTCGCGAAAGTAGGCGCGTAGCTCAGGGGTAGAGCACTGCCTTGACATGGCAGGGGTCAGCAGTTCAAAGCTGCTCGTGCCTACCAGAAAGAACGATAAAGGGAGGTCTGCCTCCCTTTTTCATTTACGGAGTCATTGTGAACATCGCCATTGAAGGAAATTCTTTCGATATAGCCGCGGGCGCTTCCTGCGCGGAGGCCCTGAAGCTCGCCTTGTCGGGCAAGCGCTTCAAATCCTGCGTTGCGGCCCGCGTGGGGGAAACGCTCCTTGATCTCGGCGCGATGCTTCCGGCGGGCACGGCCGTTCTTGAGCCGATCACCCTTGACTCCCCCGAAGGGCTTGAAGTTCTGCGCCACAGTGTGGCCCACATTATGGCCTGCGCCGTGCAGCGCCTGTTTCCCCAGGCCAGGGTGACCATAGGCCCGGCCATTGACAAAGGCTTTTACTACGACTTTGATGCGCCCCGCGCTTTTTCCGTGGAGGATTTCCCGGCCATAGAGGCGGAAATGCGCCATATCGTCAAGGAAGCCGTTCCCTTTGCCCGCCGGGAAGTCAGCAAGGAAGAAGCCATCCGCTTGTTCACGGACAAGGGCGAGTCCTATAAAGTGGACATTATCCGCGACATTGAGGCGGACACGGTCTCGCTGTATGATTTGGCCGAGTTCACGGATCTCTGCCGCGGCCCGCACCTGCCCGATACCGGCTTTGCCCGGGCCTTCTCCCTGCTTTCTGTTGCCGGAGCATACTGGCGCGGCGATGAAAAGAACAAGATGCTTTCGCGTATCTACGGCACGGCCTTCCCGGATGAAGCCGGTCTGAAACAGTACCTGCATCACCTGGAAGAAGCCAAGCGCCGCGACCACAGAAAGCTCGGCCGGGAACTGGATCTCTTCGACTTCCACGAAGACGTCGCGCCCGGCATGGTGTTCTGGCATCCCAAGGGCATGCTCATGCGCACCATTCTGGAAGATTTCCTGAAAAAAGAACATTTGCGGCGCGGTTATGAACTGGTGCAGGGGCCGCAGCTTTTGCGCCGCGAGTTGTGGGAAAAGTCCGGCCACTACGACAACTACCGTGAGAACATGTATTTCACGGAAATCGAAGGCGGCTCCTATGGCGTAAAACCCATGAACTGCCTGGCCCATATGCTGATTTACGGCAGCCGCCCGCGTTCCTACCGCGAGCTGCCGGTGCGCTATGCCGAGCTCGGCGTGGTGCACCGCCACGAAATGAGCGGGGTTTTGCACGGTCTTTTGCGCGTGCGCCAGTTCACCCAGGATGACGCGCACATCATCTGCCGTCCAGACCAGTTGGAAGAAGAAATCCTCAAGGTCATCACGCTGGCCGACGACCTCATGAACCTGTTCGGCTTTACCTACAAACTGGGCGTGGCCACGCGCCCGGAGAAATTCATCGGCACGGTCGAAGCCTGGGACAGAGCCACGGACGCCCTGATCAAAGCGCTTGAGCGCCGCAACATCCCCTTTACCATCAATGAAGGCGACGGCGCTTTTTACGGCCCCAAGATCGACGGCCGGGTCACGGACAGCCTGGACCGGGAATGGCAGCTTTCCACTATACAGTGCGACTTTACCCTGCCCGATCGCTTCGACCTCGGGTACATCGGCCAGGACAACGAGCGCCATCGCCCGGTCATGCTGCACAGGGCCATCCTCGGCTCCCTGGAACGCTTCATGGGCATTCTGATCGAACATACCGCCGGGGTCTTCCCCACCTGGCTGGCCCCGGAGCAGGCGCGTATCGTCACGGTTACCGAAAGACACGACGAGTTCGCGCGCCGGATGCAGTCCGGCCTGCGCGGCCGGGGCATTCGCGCCGAGGCGGATCTGCGAAATGAAAAGTTGGGATATAAAGTGCGCGCGGCGCAGCTTGAAAAGATCCCGTTTGTTCTGGTAATAGGCGACAAAGAGCTGGAAGAGGGCGGCGTGAACGTGCGCCTGCGCAGCGGAGAAACCCCGGGCTTCATGAGCCTGGAAGATGCCGCGACTCTTATTCTGGCCGATTCCGACGCACCCTTTAAACGAGGAGGTATGAATTATCGCTTCTCCTAATGTACGCCCCCGCCGCAATGAACCGCAGGACACGGTGCGGCGCAACGATCAGATTCGAGTTCGCGAGGTACGGCTCATCGGCGCTGACGGCGAACAACTGGGCATAGTGGAACGCCTCGCAGCCCTGCAAATGGCGCGCGACGCCGGGCTTGACCTGGTGGAAGTCGCGGCCACGGCCGACCCGCCGGTCTGCCGCATCATGGATTACGGACGTTTCAAGTACGAGGCCCAGAAGAAAAAGCAGGAGGCCAAAAAACGGCAGACCGTCATCCAGATCAAGGAAATCAAGCTCCGTCCCAAAACGGACGAGCATGATTACCTGACCAAGGTAGGACATATCCGCCGTTTTATTGAACACGGCGACCGTTGCAAGGTGACCATTTTCTTCCGGGGCCGGGAAATCGTCCATAAGGATCGCGGGCAGACCATGCTCGATCGCGTGGTCGAAGATACCAAGGACATCGCCAAGGTTGAGCAGGAGGCGCGCGCCGAAGGCCGCACCCTGCACATGATGCTTACGCCCCTGCCGAAGAAATAGCGCTACGGATTTTTGCTTGCGTCCGGAAATTTTTTAGCGCATGATGCCTTTCCTTTGCGGTTCGGCATATTGCGTTGTTGCCTTTCGCTCCGTGAAGGGCATCTGTTATATAGGCATACGAAGGAGTAGACCATGCCCAAGATGAAGACCAAACGCTCCGCGGCCAAGCGCTTCGACGTGACCGGCTCGGGCAAATTCAAGCGCCGCAGGCAGAACCTGCGGCACATTCTGACCAAGAAGAACGCCAAGCGCAAAATGCGCCTCGGCCAGGGCGCTATTGTGGACAGCGCCAATGAAAGGGCTGTACGCCGCATGATGCCCTACGCATAGAGTAGAGTACGTGTCTTGCTGGCGCTGACCGCGTCAGAGGCTATTTTTGCGCAGGTCTGCGACCAAAGAGTCCACTCCCTTCGTAAAAAAACGCCTCTTCCTTGTCAGCCCCGAAAATCCACGCACTCTATAGGTATATTTTTGCTGAAAAAATTTTTCCGCTCTTCCGGCCCCCTACGCCCCGTTGAGCGATGGATGGAGGATAATCCATGAGAGTCAAGAGAGGGATGACGGCGCACAGACGCCACAAGAAGTATCTGGATCTCGCCAAAGGCTACCGCGGCGGCCGCAGCAAACTCTACCGCACCGCCCGTGAGGCTGTGGAAAGAGCGCTGGTCTACTCCTACCGTGACCGCAAGGTACGCAAGCGCGAATTCCGCAAACTCTGGATCCTGCGTATCAACGCGGGAGCTCGTGAGAGCGGTCTTTCCTACAGCCGCTTCATGGATGGCCTGAAAAAAGCCGGTATTCTGCTTGATCGCAAAGTTCTGGCCGATCTCGCCGTGCGTTGCAAGGACGATTTCGCCAAGCTGGTTGCAATGGCTCAAGCCAAACTGGCTTAGTAGTCATGAACCTTATTGCTGAACTTGAACGCCTGGTCCCGGCGCTGCAAAGCGCCTTGGCCCAGGCGTCTTCTCTTGCCGCTGTCGAGGATGCGCAGACCGCCTATCTCGGACGCAAGGGTTCATTGGCCCAGTTGATGAGCCGTCTGCCCGAGCTTTCTTCCGAGGAACGTCCGGCTTTCGGCAAGACTGCCAACGCGATCAAGGAGCAACTCACCGCCCTTGTGGAAGCGCGCACAGGCGCTCTCCTTGCCGAGGCCGAGAGCGTCGCCCTGGCCCGTTTCGACCCTACCCTGCCGGGACGTGAACCCTGGAAAGGCAGCCTGCATCCCACCACCCTGGTTATGGAAGAAATATGCCGTGTGTTCAACAACCTCGGCTTTGACACCATTTCCGGTCCTGAAGTGGAAACGGACTTCAATAACTTTGAAGCCCTAAACCTGCCCAAAGACCACCCGGCCAGGGACATGCAGGACACGCTCTACATTTCGGACGGCATTGTCATGCGTACCCACACCTCGCCCATGCAGGTGCGGGCCATGCTGGAGCGCAAAAAGCCGCCTTTGGCCGTCATTGCTCCGGGCAAGGTGTATCGCCGCGATTCGGACATCACGCACACGCCCATGTTCCACCAGATTGAAGGCCTGCTGGTTGACAAAAACGTCACCCTGGCCCACCTGCGCGGCACCCTGACCCTGTTTTTGCGCAAACTGTTCGGACCGGATGTGAAGGTACGCTTCCGCCCCAGCTTTTTCCCCTTTACCGAACCCTCGGTGGAAGTGGATATTTCCTGCATCCTGTGCAACGGTACCGGGCACATCGGCAGCACTCCCTGCCGGGTCTGCAAGACTACGGGCTGGCTGGAAATCCTCGGCTCCGGCATGGTCGATCCGGCCGTGTACAAACACGTCGGCTTTGATGAGGAATGTACGGGCTTCGCCTTTGGTCTGGGCGTCGAGCGCGTGGCCATGCTCAAATACGGCATTACCGACCTGCGCATGTTTTTTGAGAGCGATCTGCGGTTTTTACGGCAGTTTGTCTAGTAACTATATTTTTGGAGGGGCTCTGCCCCTCCACCCCGCCAGGGCCTAGCCGGCCCTGGACCCCTCATACCCTGAAAACAGCGAAGCTGATTTCAGGGTATGAGGGGTGCAGGGGAAATCATTTCCCCTGCCGGGGGAGTCTGAGGGGGCAGAGCCCCCTCAGGGGAGTCTGCAATGCTGCTCAGTATGAATTGGCTGCGTGAGTTTGTGCCTTACGAGGGCACGGCAGCCGAACTCGGCGACCGGCTGACCATGGTCGGGCTTGAACTGGACGGGCTGTCAAAACCTTATGAGGCTCTGCGTCCCATCGTTGTGGGGTACGTGGCCGAATGCAGCCGCCATCCCGAGGCGGACAAGCTTTCCGTGTGCAGGGTGGACGTGGGCGACGAAGTGCTGGATATCGTGTGCGGCGCGTCCAACGTGGCCAAGGGGCAGAAAGTCGCGGTGGTCAAGGTGGGCACAACGCTGCCGGGCGGCCTGGAAGTAAAAAAGGCCAAGCTGCGCGGCGCGCCTTCCCACGGCATGATCTGTTCCGAAAAGGAGCTCGGCCTCGGCGAGGACCATGACGGTATCCTGGTGCTGGACCCCTCCGCCAGGGTGGGGATGAGCCTGATGGATGTGCTGCCCCTGGACGACGACATCCTTGACATCTCCATTACCCCCAACCGGGGGGACTGTTTGTCCGTGCTCGGCCTTGCCCGCGAAGTCGCGGCCGTCACCGGCCTGCCGCTTTCCATGCCCCGCTTTGAACGCCGCACCTCCGGCGCTGATATCAACGGCCTGCTGTCCATTGAGATTGCCGATCCTGAGCTGTGCCCGCTGTATCACGGCATGATCCTTGAGGGGGCGGCCACGGGACTGGCTCCGGACTGGATGCGTTACCGCCTGAACGCCGTGGGCGTGCGTTCTATTTCCAATCTGGTGGACGCGACCAACTATATTCTTATGGAGTTGGGCCAGCCCTTGCACGCTTTTGACCTGGACGCCATTCGAGGCGGCAGAATCATGGTGCGCGGCGCGGACCAGGATGAACGATTCACCACCCTGGACGGTCAGGAGCGCGTGCTCACAACAGCCGACATCACCATCCGGGACGCCAAAGGTATTATTGCCGTGGGCGGGGTCATGGGCGGTCTGGATTCGGAAATCACGAGCAAGAGCAGCCGCGTTTTTCTGGAAAGCGCCATCTTCAACCCGGTTCACATCCGCAAGACCTCCAAGCGGCTCGGCATTTCGTCCGAAGCCGCGTACCGCTTTGAGCGCGGCGTGGATCAGCCCGGCGCAACCTTTGCCCTTGAGCGCGCGGCCCACCTGATGGCCGAAATTTCCGGCGGCTTTGTATGCCCCGGCCTGCTCAAAGCCGAGCCCAGACCGTGGGTCTCCCCTGCACTGCATCTGCGCCGCCAGCGCGCGGAGGATTTGCTTGGCATCCCCTTGGAGCCGTCCTTTTGCGAGGATACCTTGACCGGCCTCGGCTGCGAGGTTCAGGACACCGGAGGGCTGCGTCCCGGTGAACATACGCCTCCCATTGAATGGAGCGTTACCCCCCCGAGTTGGCGGCGCGACCTGACCCGGGAAGCGGATTTAATCGAGGAAATTATCCGTATTTACGGCGTGGATCGCGTGCCGCCCGTGCTGCCGGTTATTTCGCACAATCTGGAGCGCGCCGGACAGCCCGAGCCCCGGCACGCCTTTTTGCACCGGATCAAGCACTGGGCAAAGGGCGTGGGACTGGGTGAATCGGTCACCTACAGCTTTGTCAGCCAAAAAGATCTCGACTTCCTCGGCATGCCCGAAACAGGCCGCATTCCGATCCTGAACCCCCTGAGCGATGATCTCAATGTGCTGCGTCCCCACCTCGCGCCGGGCCTGTTCACGGCCTTGCGCAACAACCTGGCCCAGGGCGCGGCTTCGGTACGTCTGTTCGAGGTGGCGGCGGCTTTTACCGCTGATGCGGCTTCGGAGACCACGGCCCACGAACAAGCCCGGCTCGGCATTGTTCTGCACGGCAACCGCTTTGATCAGGCCTGGCCCAGGGAAGCGGCCGACCTCGATTATGCGGATCTCAAAGGGCTTATCGAGCATCTTCTGGCCTCATTTGCTCTGCCCGCAGGCGAATACGGTATGGCCGAAAATCCTCTGCCCTGGCTCGCTCCCTGTGTGAGCATTAGCGTGCGCGGCAGGAGTATCGGCTTAGCCGGGCGGGTCAAGCCGGATCTGGCTGACCACTACCACGCCAAAAAGCCGGTCTGGACAGCGGAAATCGACCTTGATACCCTGTTCGCCCTGCACCGTGAAAGCAACATCCGCTTCGCGCCGCTCCCGGTTTTTCCGCCGGTACGCCGCGATATCACCTTTATCGCGCCTGTGTCCGTGACTGCGGAAGCCATCAACACAGCCATTGAAAAACAAAACATCCCCTTACTGGCCGAAGTGCGCCTTATTGACTGCTTTGAACCCAAGGGCAAGGACGAGCGCAATCTGACCTATCGCCTGACCTTTCGCCATGCCGAGCGGACGCTCAAGGATTCCGAGGCGGACAAGCAGCGTGGCGCTGTGGCCTCAGGCGTACAGAACGTCCTGCCCGTGCGGGTATAACACCGTTGTTTCCAGTAAAAAAGGATACTGTGATGCAAAAAAAGACATACACCCTGCTCGCCCGCCTCATTTGGCTCGCCTGCCTGTCGGCCTTGTTCGCAACATCCCTCGCCTTTGCCGCCCAGGACGATGAAAAGCAGGCTGCGGCCCGTATTGCCGAGTATGAGCAAAAGGCGCAAAAAAGCTTTTCCGGCCTCAAGTACGTGGTACTGAAGGAAGGCGCGGGCGACAAACCGGCCAAGGGGCAGAGCATTGATGCCCACTATGTCGGCCGCTTTATGGACGGCAGGATCTTTGACCAGTCCCTCGGACGCGGCCCCTTCACCTTTACCGTGGGCGTGGGCCAAGTGATCAAGGCCTGGGACGAGGCCCTGCTGGATATGAAAGTCGGCGAAAAACGCGCCCTGATCGTGCCGCCCGAACTCGGCTACGGCAAGCGCGGCGCGGGCAACGTCATCCCGCCCGACAGCACGCTTTTCTTTGAGGTTGAGCGTCTGAGATAGACATATCTCCAACGCAAAACCCCCGGCAACAGATATCTGTTGCCGGGGGTTTTGTGCTTTTAAGGCTATTTCCGGGTGTGCGAAACCCTATCCGCCGGGTTGGGCAGCCTTGGCCGCAAGTTCCTCAAGACTGCCAAAGCCCTTGGCTTTAATCAGGGCCAGGGCGCGCTGGGCAAGCTGGGTAACCTCGGGTTTGGAGATCTGATCGTCCGCGCCCACAGCATCGCCCTTGTGTCTGAGCCTGTCCGTAATCAGGGAAGAGAAGAGCAGCACGGGCAGACGTTTCAGGACCGTGTCCTCCTTAATCCGCTTGCACAGGTTATGCCCGTCCATCTGCGGCATTTCAATGTCCGAGACAACGACTTGCAGATAGTTTTCAATGGGTTTGTCCGCCTCTATGGACTTGCGCCGGATATCATCAAGCTTTTCCCAGGCGTCCTTGCCGTTGGTAAAGGCCTCCACCTCGAAATTGGCACGCTGCAACAGGTCTTTGAGCATCTCGCGGATAACCGTGGAGTCGTCCGCCACCAGAGCGCGGTAGCGTCCCCCGGACTTCCAGTCGATGGCTTCGTCAAGCCGCAGAGCCAACTGCGGGTTCAAGGCCTGCACAATACGCTCAAGATCGAGCAGGAAAATGATGCGCCCTTCCAGCTTGACCACACCGGTAATGGTATTGCTGGTCAGAGCGGATACATAGGCGTTGGGCGGCTCGACCTCTTCCCAACTGATACGATGGATGCGGTTGACCCCGGAAACCATGAAGGCTGTGGTCACGTTGTTGAATTCAGTGACAATGACCTTGGCTTCCCCGGCCGGTGAGCTGCGCGCTTTCCCCAGCCACAGGGAGAGATCCACAAGCGGGATCACGTGCGAACGCAGATTGAAAGCGCCCAGTACGGATTTGTCGCCAACCTCGGGCAGTTCCGTCACTTTGGGCAGCCGGATAATTTCAAGCACTTTGGCGACGTTGACGCCGTAGTATCCCTTATAGGGCGTCACCCCGTCCGGCTCAAATTCGTCCAGATGAAACTCGACAATTTCAAGTTCATTGGTTCCGGCCTCAAGCAATATGTTGGTTTGCGTCATACTATCGCTCCGCATGGAAGGATTATCCGCTGTTCTTCACAGTAAAAAGCCCACATGACAAAAAGCCCGGCCATGTTTTTTCAGAAAAACACATTTCCGTTGTTTTTTCAATATGCTTTTACGCTCAACCAGGGGGTTGTCAAGGGAGCCTTGACAGGCCTTCCTTATCCCTTTTTGCAGACCATAACCCGTGCCGGACGCAGCAGTCTTCCGTTCAACGTGTAGCCGTTGGAAAGAAGAGAGCAGATATGATTATCCGCCACACCCGGCGCATCCACCATGCCCACGGCCTCATGCAAGGCCGGATTAAATTCCTCGCCTACCGCTCCGGCCTGGACCAGGCCATGCTTGGTCAGAGCGTCCTGCAAAAGCTTGCGGGTCATCTGCACGCCCACGACAAAATCTTTGCAGCCTTCATAGTTTCCGGCATGCTGTAGGGCCAGATCCAGATTGTCCAGAGAGGGGATGATGTCGCTCAACACGGATTCAGCCGCAAAGCGAATCTGTTCTTCACGCTCCCGGGCCAGACGTTTTTTGCTGTTGTCCAGATCGGCCAGAGCGCGCAAATGCGCGTCTTCAAATTCCTTTTTTAAAGGACAGGCAGGACAGAGGCGCTTTTGACATTCTTCCTGCAAGCGGGCGTCCGGCACAAGAGACAGTAGATCTTCCGCCGTACCAACGGAAGGTGCGCTGCCCTCGCTACTTTGCTCCGGCCCGCCGGCAAAAAGTCCACCCAAGGCGCCGAAGCCCGGTCCCGCAGGTGACTGCGGCGGCAATTCGTTTTCCTGCACGGCATAGGCGGCACGCCCTTTGGCCGTGCCCCGCGGCCCGATGACCGGTTCCGATTCCTGAGGCCGGGCAGTTCCGAAGTCCGCAGGCTGCCGCGGCTGACCTGTATAGAGCTCGTCATCACCTTCAGTGAACAGAGGCTTTTTCCCGCCCTCTCCGCCTAGGCCGGGAGGAAAAATCGTATGTTTGGCACTCATATATGTGTATGGCTCCTATACTGGTGGTATCGGCTTATGAGTAAGCATGCCGCCGTCTTGTGTCAAGCGGGCGCTACCTGCTATGAAACGCCCTTGCCAAGCGCGCTGTACTGGCATACAGTTCTGGCGGTTTGGTATTACTTAGAGCAGATTAGCTTTGGAAAAATGAACAAAAACGATTCTTCCCGCGGCATACACAGCGACTGTACTCCACTTCCCGGTGTTCTTTACGGTATCGGGGTCGGGCCGGGCGCGCCCGACCTGCTCACCCTGCGTGCGATCAGCGTTCTACAGTCCGTCAGTATCATTCTTGCGGCGGCCTCGCCCAAAAACGACGATTCCCTGGCCCTGTCCATTGCCGCTCCGCACCTGCCAAAGCATACGCAAACCGTGCGCCTTGATTTCCCCATGACCCGAGATAAAGAAGCGCTTCGCGCGGCTTGGGAAAACAACGCCCGTACAGTGGCCACTATCCTGCGCTCCGGGCGCGACGCAGCCTTTCTCACCCTGGGCGATCCCCTCATATACAGTACCTTCGGGTATCTCATGCGCACCCTGGAATCTTTTGCTCCGGAGTTGCCGGTGCGAGTTATTCCCGGCATCACCTCTTTTCAGGAGGCTGCCGCAAAAACCCGCACCGTGCTCTGTGAAGGTGAGGAAAACCTGCTTGTCGTTTCCGGCATCAATACTCCGGAACGCCTCAAAGCCGCCCTTTCTCTCGCGGACAGCGCGGTTATTCTCAAAACATACCGCAACGCGGCCGCCATATGCGAAGCCTTGGCCGCCTCCGGCGGAAACCGGGAAACGCGCTTTGTCTCCCGGCTTGGCCTGGAGGGAGAAATTATCGCCGAGGGACTTGATAATGTTCCGGAAAAACCCCATTATCTCTCCCTTATTCTGGCCCCGCCGCGACGTAAAACGTAAGGGGTAGCTGCCGCAAGGAGTTCAGCATGAATTTTTCCCCTGATTTCGCCAAGGGCGGCGGGCTTCTTCCCGCCATTGTCCAGTCCGCGTCCACGGGCGAGGTATTGATGCTCGCCTACATGAACGAAGAGTCGTACCAAAAGACCCTGGAAACCGGCGAGGCCCACTTCTGGAGCCGCAGCCGGCAAAGCCTGTGGCATAAAGGCGGCACATCCGGACATGTGCAGAGAGTGCATGCCGTCCGGCTGGACTGTGACAGTGACACCATCCTGCTCCTGGTGGACCAGATCGGCGGCGCGGCCTGCCATGAAGGCTACCGGAGCTGCTTTTTCCGCGAACTGAAAAACGGCGCGGCGAGCCAGTGCTGCCCTGTCGTGTTCGACCCCAAGGAGGTCTATAAATAATGGCTGACAACGTCCTGAAATTCGGCATCCCCAAGGGGTCGCTGGAAGAATCCACCCTGACTCTTTTTGCCAAGTCCGGCTGGAAGATCTCCATGCGGCACAGGAACTATTTCCCGGAAGTGAACGACCCGGAGCTTGCCATGAGCCTCTGCCGCCCTCAGGAAATGGCGGGTTACGTGGACGAGGGTATTCTGGACTGCGGTCTGACCGGTAAGGATTGGACCCAGGAAAATGAGGCGGATGTCGAAATCGTGGCGGATCTCATTTACTCCAAAATGAGCAACCGCCCGGCCCGCTGGGTGCTGGCCGTGGCCGGAGATTCCCCTTATCATAAGCCGGAAGATCTCGCGGGCAAACGGGTGGCCACCGAGATTCTCGGCCTGACCAGACGCTATTTCGCGGACAAAGGCATCCCGGTTACCGTGGCCTATTCCTGGGGCGCAACCGAGGGCAAGGTTATTGAAGGCCTGGCCGACGCCATAGTGGAAATCACGGAGACCGGCGCCACCATCCGCGCCAACGGACTGCGAATCATCGACGAAGTGCTGGTCACCAATACCCAGCTCATCGCCAACAAGGCCGCCTGGGCCGACCCCTGGAAACGCAGAAAGATCGAACAGATCACCATGCTTCTGCAAGGGGCGCTCCGCGCGGAATCCCTGGTCGGAGTCAAGATGAACGCGCCCAAAGCCAATCTGGACGCCATCCTCACGCTCGTGCCCGCCCTCAATTCCCCCACCATCGCCCATTTGCAGGACGAACGCTGGATTTCTCTTGAAATCGTCATTGAAACCAAGGTGGTACGCGACCTTCTGCCCCAACTCGTGGAAGCGGGAGCCGAAGGCATTATCGAATATCCGCTGAACAAGGTCATATAAAAGGCAATGGGCCGGGCTGTTGGCAAAGGGAATTTTGCCAACAGCCTCGGAGAAATTCCATGCTCCTTCCCCCTCAATATCTTTACGGCGTGCTCGGCATGCCTCTGGCCCAGAGCCTGAGCCCTGCTCTGCATACCTGGGGCTTTGCCCGCTCCGGCCATCCCGGCGCTTACTTTGCCTGGGAAAAAAGCGCGGACGATCTGCCCGCTTTTTTTGCGGCTGTACGCAGCCTGCCCATAGCCGGACTGAGCGTGACCATACCCCACAAGCAGACTGTCATCCCTTTCCTGGACCAACTCACGCAAAGGGCTCAGGCCGTGGGCGCGGTCAACCTGATCTATTGGCAAGGGGATCGCTTGGTGGGAGACAACACGGATGTGGCCGGATTTCTGGCTCCACTGCTGAAGCTCCGGAATGCGGGCAAAAAACTGCCGGGCCGCGCCCTATTGCTGGGAACGGGGGGAGCGGGCCGGGCCGCTCTGGCCGGTCTGCGGGAACTTGGCCTGGCCGAGGTCTGGATTGCGGCGCGCAACGCCGCAAAAGCCGAAGCCCTGGCCCGCGATTTCGGCTGTCAGACCCTGGCCTGGGACGACAGAGAACAGGCCCTCGCCGACCTGGGACCCACTCTGGTGATCAACGCCACGCCCCTTGGCATGACCGGAACATTGGCCGGACAAAGCCCCCTGCCTGCCCTGCCGCTGCTCGCCTTGCCCGGTCAGGCGAAGGCCTGGTTCATCTATGATATTGTCTATAATCCCGTGCGGACGCCGCTTCTCGTAACAGCCCGCGAGCGCGGCATGACCTGTATCGACGGGCTGGATTTCTTTGTGGCTCAAGCAAGGGAACAATTCCGGCTCTGGACCGGTGTTGAACTATCCGGCCTGGAGGCGCGCGAACTGTTGCTCGACATTCTATGAACGGTGATCATTGCCACACCTCTTTGAACCGCAAACAGCGTTCGCTTGAGGCCGCGCTGGGAAGCACGGCGCTGGCGATACTCTGCGCGGCCTTTTTCCTGCTTTCCGGGGTTGCGGGCCACGGCGAGCAGGCGGCCGCGACTCCCTTTGCGGGACAATCGCTCAGCGAAATCGCGGCTATTCTTGCGCGGCGCTATGCGCATAAAACACCCGTCGCCTGGGGCGAGCATTTGCCTGGCGTGATCTCGACGCTTCCCCTGCCCTTGGCTGAGGACAGCGGACCGGTTGTTGCCCTGACGCTGGACGCCTGCGGCGGCAGAAAGGGGGCAAGTTATGATGCCGAGTTGATCGCCTTGCTGCGCCAATGGAAAATCCCTGCCACCCTGTTTGTGGCCTCACCCTGGATACGTAATAATCCTGAAACGCTGTCCGGGCTGGCGGCTGATCCGCTGTTCGAGATAGCGGCCCACGGTTCACGGCATTGCCCCTGTTCCGTCACCGGCAAAAGCATCTATGGTATCCAGGGAACCGCCTCTTTTGCCGAACTCGTGGCCGAAGTGGAGGGCAATGCGCGGGACATTGAACGGGCCACCGGCCAGCGGCCGCGCTGGTTCAGAGCGGGCACAGCCTATTATGACGATCTTGCGGTCCAGGCCATCCGGGATCTGGGACTGGGCATTGCCGGGTACAGTATTGCCGGCGATGAGGGAGCCACGTTGTCTGCGGCCGGGGTCAAGGCTAAAATCCTGGGCGCAAAGCACGGCGATATCCTGCTCCTGCACATGAACAAACCCCACAGCGGCACACGGGAAGGTTTGCGGCAGTCGCTTCCGTTGCTTTTGGAGCAAGGAACAAGATTTGTGCGTCTTTCTGATTAAACATGGCGAGCGCCATGATCACAAAGACAGTATCGCATAGCGCATTTTTTAACTTGCCTTATTATAAATAATTATATATAAAATAGCTGGAATGGAGCATACATGCGCAGATATATGCAAGGTACACTTGATTTCGCCTGCGGCATTTATGCGGTCATAAATGCGCTTTCCTGCATCTACGGGCTTGATCTTGCGCATGCGAGAAAAATTTTTCAAGAAACAGTACATGCCCTGTCCAAGCAGGAACGGGTATGGATCAGCTTTCTTTGTAACGAGACCGACCACTACTGGCTGATTCGTTGGCTGCTCGGTCGCTGGTGTTCTGCGTCGCCCTGGCGATTGGATGTCAGACAGCCCTTTTCCGATTGCCTGTGCCCGCAAAGCCGGAGCAACGATTTGACCGAGATGGAGATGTTCCTGCCTGAAGCCCATGCTCCCGGCGGTCCGGCCTGCCCCTCGGCGGCAAAAAATGAAGCCTGCGCCGTTTGGGACGCCCTGGCAGGCTGGCTTGGCGAACAAGGAGGATACCCCAGAGCGGCGCTTCTGCGTTTTCACAGATTCATCCCAGGCACGCGCCAGCCCGTGGTTTCGCATTGGACGACAGCCCAGGCCGCCAATGACAAGGCTCTCCTGCTGCATGACGCAAGCTCGGAACCCGGAGCCCTTTTTGTTCTTGAACGCGGGAGGCTTCTGCCTGAAGTGCAGCATACGGCTCTGCTGCGTATTGTACCGGAATCTGTAGTGCTGCTGTCGCGCCCCGTAAAAAAAGCCCCGGTCGGCACAGACACGCTTGGTTTCTGACCGAACGGCAAAATTTTCCGGCAAAAGAGAATTGTAATTTTATGATGATAGAGCGGCGGCGCCTCTGCATAAAAGTATTATCCAGTTATATTGCGCCGTTCCATAACCTTGACTGACAGAAACATAGTGCGTAGCCTAACACAGGAAAAAATATACGCGCCAACACGCACCGTCCCTATGGCTTTTACGCTCGAGATTATTGCTTGGGCGAGTGCGCGGGCTTCGCAGCACCCTTAACAGGAGTTATTTTTTGGCATATCAAAAGAATACCGTTATCCGCTCCGCCGGTTACACCACAGTGGTTTTGTTGTTTGTAGCCTTCTGTGTATTCACATTGTCCTGCGTTCCGGCTTTTGCTTCCGAGACTTACGTCGCCCAAGGCAGGGCGTCCTGGTATGGCACGTCGGCACACGGCAAACAGACGGCAAATGGTGAAATATATAACCGCCATGCGCTGACCGCCGCTCATAACGGCTTGCCCTTCGGCACAATAGTGCGGGTGCACAACTTGAAAAACGGCAAACATGTTCTTGTGCGCGTTAATGATCGCGGCCCCTTTGTGCAGGGGCGCATTGTGGACGTATCGCTCAAGGCCGCTCAAATACTGGGAATGACCAATGCCGGTGTGGTCCCTGTCCGCCTTGAAATCGTGGCCGGTAAAAAAGGCAAGCCCCTTAACGGAGAAAACGCCTTTTACGTGCACATCGCGAATGAGCGAAGCGCCTTCAAGGCACGCGGCCAAGCCGCCAAATTATCCAAGCGCCTGGGCATGCCGGTAAAGACTCTGTACCGCCCGAACGGACCGGGCAAAGGCTTCGCTCTCTGCCTTGGGCCGTTCAAAGGATTCAAGGAAGCGCACCGGCAGTTCATGAAGCTGGAAGAAAGCGCCACTGCCGGAATTGGCGTTATAGAAGCCCCGACCCAGGACAGAGTTCCTTTCTATACTCCGGGAGAAGCACAGCGCCTGTATTCCAACGAGCAACGGCAGCAACTGCTGGAACAGCACAACGTTCTTTGGAAAACGCTTGCGGCGCCCTGCCATCCCGCGTTCTATGCACTATCGTTGCTGGCCATGAGTAATAAGAGCTTTTTACTTGCCGGATTGTAACCGGACTGTATGACTTGACATATTTACCATAGCTTTTTTCAATATCTTACATGAAAGTTTTACTATACGCCGGTTGACTGTTTGACAGTAGTGTATATTGGGATACAGCCGGATATCTACCAGGAGATCATACATGGGTCGTTTTCAGAATTTTGATGAAATTTACAGCGCCTTATTTGTTGATTTTGATAACATGTATACCCGTCTTCTGGAACAGGACCCCACACTGGCACGCACATTCGCAACCAATCCCCAGCGCTGGCTCCGCTGGCTCGAAGGGCACGCTCTGCGTATGATGTACGGTGATGGTGTGCGCCGTCGTATTCTCAAGCGCTGCTGTTATCTCAATCCGATCAAATACCATGAATTTCGTCCGTTTTTCATCCGTTCGGCCTTTCTGGTGGTCGATTGCCCGCCCCTGACCAACTACGGCAAAACTTGCGCGGACATTCACCTGGTTATGGATTGCATGGATATTTTATCCCACCAGACCCGCTTTGATGAAGTAATCATCCTTTCGGGTGATGCCGATTTTACGCCCCTGCTGCTGCGTATACAGGAGCATGCCAGACGCAGCCTTGTGCTCAGTGTGGGCTATACCTCGCCCGCCTATGCCGCGGCCTGTTCCTGGCGCATTCGCGAAGACTGGTTCATGGCCCAGGCCCTGGAAGAGCCGCGGGAGGAGGGAGAATCCGAACATCCAGCCCGCCCGTCCGAACGCGAAGAACGCCGGGACAACGGAGAAGCCGCCGGACGGGACAAGGCCGTCAACCTGACCCTGCCCGTGTACAAGCGCATTCGTCTTGTGGAGTCCATAAAGCAGTTGGTGTCGGAATCTTCCGTTCCCGTGCCCTTGCCTTCAGTGGCCCAGGTACTGCAAAGGGAACAGGAGGCGACCACGGACTGGTTCGGCGCCGGGACGCTCCGCGATCTGCTTGAGCTTCTGGATCTCGCGCCCATAGCCTTTACCGCTGTGGGAGAAGGCTATGTCTTTGATCCCTCCCGGCATGAACGTCCCGTCGGAGACGGGCTGCGCGATGAATTTCGTTCAAGTAGCCCGGACCTGTACGATTTCGCGCTCAAAGTCCACCGGCTGACCGATGTGCCTCTGCTCAGTCCGGCCCAGTATGGCACCCTGTTCGCCATGTTGGCGGACGAAATTAACGAACACGGATTTTCCCGTACCGGAACCGTGCGCTGTATTGAAGAACAATGCGAAGATGAGGGGTTGCACCTGGGCGCCAATCAAATCGCTTTTGTTGTGGAGGCGATTATCCGGGGCGGCGTCAATCTGGCCGGTGCGGGCAAGAACAGCCAGCTTGACGCCCAGCGTCTGCGCAAAGCCTTTGCCAAAAGCGTTGATGACCTTTGCGCCGTTTCTCAGATGGCCCTGAGCAAGGAAGAACGTGCCCTGCTCAACCGTTGGCTGCAGGCCAAAGAAACGGGCTGAATCAAGGGTAGTGCCTCAGTTTGGCTTGATACTTCGTCAGGCTTGTTTGCGCTCCGGGGGCAGGGCCGAAGAGCCCAGCCCCCATCGCACAAAGCTGCGCCTTCCTCGTCTGAAGCCAAACTGAAGCACTACCCTATTTTGAGGGGTGCAGGGGAAATCATTTCCCCTGCCGGGGTTTGGGGCGGAGCCCCAATTAATAAGGGTTGATCTGCAAATATGCCAGTTCGTCGATCGGGTCCATGACGGCCTTATACAGCCCGCCCGCATGCATGGGTGGTCCAAACAGCGCTGTCCGCTGTTCGTTCAGCAGTTCCGGCGACACAGCCTCGGGCATGAAGCGTGAAACGGTCTGGGCCAGTCTTTCCGCCAGAAAATACTGGGTGCAGCCTTCCCGAAACAGGGAAACGGCCGAACGCAATTTCTCTCCGTGTAAGGCAAGAAAAGCCCGCGCCGCATCGCCGGGTTCTGTTTCCCGTATGACCCGCAGAGCGGCCCAAAGATTGTTCAGGTTCGCCCCTGGCATGCCGCTGCGCCAGCCCATGAGCCAGTCCGTGCGCTCAAAAAGCAGTCCGTGCTTGAGTCCGGTTACTCTGATGGACTCGAAATCATCTTCCATCTCCGCCAGCAGGGGATCATCCCATAAAATGCCGGCGCATTCCTGATTGCCGCGCACCGGCCAGGGCGGTATATGTTCACAGGCGGGCGCAAGACCTGCCAGTTGCCTGAGAAGATGCGCCAGCCAGCGGTTGGCCTCGGGAGAGTCCGGTGTTTCCAGGTGCGAGTAACTAAGCACATACTCGCCGGTTCCGTGGCGGCCGTGCACAACACAAGGCTGCCCCGCGAGAAACGTGGGCGTTATGCTCACGCCGTACACATCGTTCCAGGCGGCAAAGGTATCCGGCGGCAGGTCGGCGATAGCCAGATCGGCCAGCCAGAAATCAGGCCCCGGCTGTTCGTAGGCGGCAAGAATAGTGACGTCTCCGCCCTCCTCCGGCTCAAAACGCCCCGGCCACCACACGGGCAGAGCGGGAGCGTCGGCAAAATCAGCCGGAATAAACTCCTTCCCGGACGTGTTCCGGCCCGGCAAGGCCACCCGCAAATGCCCGCTCATGAAATGCTGCAACCGATCGTCAAAACGGCCGCGCTTCCAAGGGCAAAGCCCGAGCCCGGCCGAGGGTTCCCCAGCGGTTAAGGCCAGTCCCGCGCCGCCGCAGAAACCGAGATAACGGCCCCCGCCCGCCACATACGCACGGATTTCCCTGACACCGGAAGGTCCGAGGCTTTCCGCCTTGTGCCTGGCGTTGCCGCCGGGCGCCAGCAGCAACGACGGACGCTCACGCTTGAAAAGACCGGCCGCCACTTCCTTTCCGCGTATCAGGCGGAAAGGGATGCGCATGGCTCGAACCGCGCGAGCCGCGATGATGCCCCAAATATGGGAGTCATCCCAGAGAATGTGCAGGAGAGGGTGGCGCCGCATGAGCATACCCTACGCCGCGGGTTGTATTTTGTACAGCGGTACCGCAAACAGGCAGTGGAAAGTTGGAGTGAATGATCTTCCGGGCGGGAGGATGTGAGACAGGCTAAAGTCGCTTGTGACGGGTACATCGGGGCAAAAATTGACCTGTCGGAAGTTGACGGGGCGCGCATAAGCCCATATATGGATTTTGCGGAGGGCAGCAAAATGAAAGCAACGGACAATACATGTGAGCACGCCGTTCTGGTCCGCTTTTTGCTCTCTCTCTCTCTCTCTCTCTCTCTCTCTAACACCATCCTATAATGCGCATACTTCAAAGTATAGCGCGGCTTTTGGCGTTGGAGCATTCTGATGAAAAATGCTCCATACTTCGGATATTGCCTTGAGGTGTTACACGACTTTCCATTTGAAAGTGTCGAACTGATTTATCTTGATCCGCCACTCAATCCAAAATCATATTACAATATTTTATAAAAAAATTCTACAGGCGATAAAAGAAAATCGCAGATAGGATATTTTTGCAATGATTCAAGTTCGCATACATACAACGGCACATAAAGAGTAAAATATATGAATATCAAAAATAGAATCCTTATGCCCATGGTTCTGTTGGTGGTTGCTTGCGGCGTCACCGTTCTTGTCGCCTCCATACTGCTTTTCAGCAGAGAACTGAATAACTCCATGCACAACAAAGTTACTATTGCCATGAATGTGATTAAATATGAAATTGAAGAAATAAAAACAAAGGCGCATATTGCGGCGATGGGGGTAGCAAACAATCCGGATTTGATAAACGCATTCTTAAACGATGACTATGATGAATTAATACGTACAGCAAACACTTTGGCGGCCATGTTACGGGTTGACTACTGCACCATACTCGACAGCAATGGCACGGTCATAATACGGACGCACGCCCCAGACCAATACGGCGACGGCATTGCACATTTGCCTCAGATACGGTCAGCGCTTGCCGGGCGTGCGGGAACGCACATTATACAGGGGCCCATTGTGCGTCTGGGCGTATCTGCCGGCATGCCCATATACGATAGTAACATGAATATGTTGGGCATTGTTTCTTTAGGATTCAGACTGGACACCCCGGATGTGACAAAAAGATTAAAGACTCTTACAGCGTGCGAGGTAACGCTTTTCATGAATGATGAAAGTGTTTCTTCGACCCTGTTAAGCCAGGACGGAACCAGCGCCTTAGGCACAACGGCGGCGGAACACATAAGCGAACAGGTGTTGGGGGGAAAGCCGTATATCGGCAAAAAGCAGCTTTTCGGCAATGAAATACTTGCCATTTACGTTCCGTTGTACGGTGAGAACGATGCTGTTGTGGGGATGCTGCTTGCCGGCTATTTTGTGGCAGAAGATTTGAACAAGATATGGACTTTAGTTTTATACGGCGTGTTGATAACGCTGGCGGTGCTTGCAGCATGCGTCATACTGGCAAGACTCATCATCGGATTCGTTGAAGGCCAACTGCAAGATATGCTGGATAAAATTGAATACAGGGATGCCATGCTGCAATCCACGAATGATTTTCTCCGCTTTCTCTACGGCAACGCGCCTATCGGAATAATTACCATAGATAAAGTTTCCGATTTTATTGAATGCAACGATAATTTACTTAAAATGCTCGGCGTTACAGAACTAACGTATGATGATTTTGTTGACAGCCATTCGCCGGAATATCAACTTGATGGAATGAGATCAAAAGATAAGATGCTTGAGATCGTCGAGCGCGCGCAGAGCGGGGAAAGGCAAACGTTTGAATGGATATATAAATCGGCCGCGGGCGAGCTCATACCCTGTGAAGTCACAATGGCTTACGCAACGCATGAAAGAAAGTCTCTGGAGTTGAATTACATATATGATCTTCGCTACACCAAAAGTATGGAAGGCAAAATATCTCAACTCGAATTAAAAGCCGAAAAAATCTACTACGACGCCTTGACGGAAATTTTCAACAGGCGATATTTTGATGAAAACGTCAACAAAATTATGAAATCTTTGTCACGTTCCGGCGATACTTTCAGTTTGATGATGATTGATATCGATTTTTTCAAAAAATATAATGACACATACGGCCATAATGGGGGCGATGCCTGTCTGAAAGCCGTCGCAAAGGCTCTTTCCGAAAGCATAACAAGGGAAGGTGATTTTGTCGCTCGATACGGCGGAGAGGAATTTGCCATTGTCCTGCCGCATGTCGATGAGAACGGTGCGCGATTGATAGCCGATAAGGCGCTCGAAAGCATACGAATCCTCAATATACATCATGAAGCAAGCGATGTAGCGGCTCATATCACCGTCTCCATAGGAATTGCAACAGGCATTGTAGCACGCACTCATATCGCTGAAGACTTCGTCAAGCGTGCAGATGAGATGCTATATAAATCCAAACAAAGTGGCCGCAATAGATACAGCTTTGTGCATCTTTAGACCAGGCGCGGAGGAGAGATGCCTGGGCCGGGATTCTGATGTTCAAAGCAAAAACCCTGTCAACCGCGCCCCCATCGCGTGACCATCAACAAAACCCGCCGCAAGCGCAGTAGGGCCTTACGTTTGTCGTCAGACGAGGAAGGCGCAGCTTTGCGCAAACAAGCCTGACAAAGTATCACGACAAACTGGGGCGCTACCACAAGCGCATAAAGGTTGACTTTCCCGCCTGCGCCTATACAATCATCCGCCCGGAAGCTGTTTGTTTCCGGTCCTCGACACTATTTACGGAGACCTCCATGTCCGACGCCCGCAGAGAACTGCCCAAAGGCTATGAGCCGGAAAACGTGGAAGCGCGCTGGCGCGCCTTTTGGGAAGACAACAGGACTTTCACCCCGGACGTGAACGCGCCTCTCGATAAGGGCGCAAACGGCAGCTATTCCATCGTTATCCCGCCGCCCAACATCACAGGAAACCTGCACATGGGCCACGCCCTGAACCTGACCCTGCAGGACGTGCTCTGCCGCCACGCCCGCCAGACAGGCAAACAGGTGCTCTGGGTACCGGGCGAGGATCACGCGGGCATTGCCACCCAAAACGTGGTGGAACGCCGCTTGAAAGAGGAGGGCAAAAGCCGCCACGATCTCGGGCGCGAGGCCTTTATCGAGCGTGTATGGGCCTGGAAGGAAGAATACGGAGACAATATCCGCCGCCAGATCAAGGCCGTGGGCGCGTCCGTGGACTGGACCAGGGAACGCTTCACCCTGGACGAGGGCCTTTCCCATGCCGTGCGCAAGGTTTTCGTGCAGTTGTATAATGAAGGTCTGATCTACAAGGGGCTGTATATCGTCAACTGGTGCAACCGCTGCCACACCGCCCTGGCCGATGATGAAGTGGAACACGGCCCGCAGAAAACCCATCTCTGGCTGATCAGATACCCGCTGGAAGACGATTCCGCCGTGCTGACCATTGCCACCACCCGGCCCGAGACCATGCTCGGCGATACCGCTGTGGCCGTGCACCCGGATGACGAGCGCTACAAGGCCTTTATCGGCAAAAAAGTACGCCTGCCCCTGACCGGCCGCCTGATCCCGGTTATTGCCGACGCCTATGTGGATAGGGAATTCGGCACCGGTGCGCTGAAAGTCACCCCGGCCCACGATCATAACGACTGGCACCTCGGGCACAAACACAATCTTGAATTTTTGCAGGTCATTGACGATAACGGCGCCATGAACGAAAAGGCCGGGGCCTTTGCCGGACTGCCCAAGGAAGAGGCCCGCAAGCAGGTGGCCGCCGCCCTTGAGCGGCAGGGCTTTCTCCAGGAAGTGCGGGACTATGAAAACAGCGTGGGCCACTGTTACCGCTGCAATTCGATCATTGAGCCGCACATGTCCATGCAATGGTTCGTGTCCGTAAAGCCTCTGGCCGAAGCGGCCCGCGCCGCCGTGCCGGACAGAATGCGTATTTTTCCGGAAACCTGGAGCAAAACCTACTACAACTGGATGGACAATATCCGGGACTGGTGCATCAGCCGCCAGATCTGGTGGGGGCACCGCATCCCGGCCTGGACCTGCGACAGTTGCCGCAAACTTGTCGTGCAGGAGGAAGCGCCGCAAACGTGCCCGCACTGCCAGGGCGGAAAGCTGACTCAGGACCCCGATGTGCTGGACACCTGGTTTTCCTCCGCGCTCTGGCCCTTTTCCACTCTGGGCTGGCCCGGGGAAACCCCGGAACTGAAACGCTTCTATCCAACCAGTGTGCTGGTGACGGGCTTTGATATCCTCTTTTTCTGGGTGGCCCGCATGATGATGATGGGCCTGCACTTCATGCGGGAGGTGCCCTTTCATCACTGCTATATCCACGCCCTGGTGCGCGACGCGCAGGGCAAGAAAATGTCCAAGTCCACGGGCAACGCGATCAATCCCCTGGACATGATCGACCAATACGGCACGGATTCCCTGCGCTTCACCCTGACCGCCTTCGCGGCCATGGGCCGGGACATCCGTTTGTCCGAGGATCGCATTGAAGGTTACCGCCACTTCATGAACAAGATTTGGAACGCCTCGCGTTTCGCTCTCATGAACCTGGATGAGCAGGCTCCGGCCGCTGTTGACCTGAATGCCGTCAACGGCCCGCACCACCGCTGGATTCTGCACCGGCTGGAGGAGCTCAAAGCCGAACAAAAGAAGTCCATTGCCGAATACCGCTTCAATGATGCGGCGCAGACCCTGTATAAGTTTGTCTGGAACGAGTTTTGCGACTGGTACCTCGAACTGGTCAAACCGGATATGCAGGCTACGCCTGCCGGGCCGGATATGCAGGCCGGGGGCGAGCGCCGGGCGGCCGCCCAATATGTGCTCTGGACCGTGCTGCGCGAGGCCCTTGTCCTGCTGCACCCCATTATCCCTTTTATCACCTCCGAGATCTGGGACGCCCTGCCTGGCGCGGCCCATGAGCCCACCCTGGCAAAGGCGCCCTTCCCCCCGGCCCGGAACACCGCCGCTTACGCCGGGGACGCGGCCCGCATGGAAATGGTGCAGTCCGCCATTGTGGCCGTGCGCACCATCCGGGCCGAGCTCAATATTGCGCCTTCCCTCAAACTGGCGGTGCTTATCCGCCCGGCGGATGAGGCGGCGCGCGCCGCTCTGGAAGAGCAGCGCGAAGTCATCATGGTCCTGGCCCGCCTGGAAAGTCTGAGCATTGATCCCGCAGCCGAAGCGCCGAAGGTTTCCGCCAGCGATGTGGCCTGCGGCAATGAAATCATCGTGCCGCTTTCCGGCGCCGTGGATTTTGCCGCTGAAGTGGCCCGTCTGGATAAGGAACTGGCCAAGATGGACAAAGAACACGCCATGCTTTCGGGCAAACTTGCCAACGAAAATTATGTGCAAAAAGCCCCGCAGGACGTGGTTGAGCGGGACAAGGCCCGCGTGAGCGAACTTGAGGACGCCCGGCAAAAGCTCCTGGCGCTCAAGGAACGTTTCCGGCAGGGCATGGAGTAATGCCTCAGCTTGAGCAATACCGGTAGTGTCTCAGTTTGTCGTCAGACGAGGAAGGCGAGTTTTTTGCGATGGGAGTGTACTCTTATGGTACTCGACCGGAGCAAAAAATGACGCCTGACAAAGTATCACGGCAAGCTGAGACACTACCGAATAAAGGATATTTCGATGATCAGCACCTTCTTCGGCTCTCTGCCCGGCACCATAGCGGTCCTCCTCGTCTTTGGCGGGCTGATCTTTTTTCACGAACTGGGGCATTTTCTGGTGGCCCGGTTTTTCAAAATGGGCGTCAAGACCTTTTCCCTCGGTTTCGGACCGGCCATTCTCTCCCGCAAGCGGGGCAAGACCGTATACCAAATAGCCGCCATCCCGCTGGGGGGCTTTGTTTCCCTGGTCGGCGAAACCCCCTCGGCTGAAGTTCCGGGCGAGTTCAGCACTGAGGAAAACTTTTCCCTGCGTCCCGCCTGGCAGCGTTTCTGCGTCATTGCCGCCGGTTCGATCTTCAACCTCATGCTGGCCTGGATCATCTGCTGGGGGCTGGTGTGGGTCAACGGGCGCACGACTATTCCTCCGGTGGTCGGAGAAATACTGCCGCACAGCGCGGCACACGAATCACCCCTGCAAATCGGCGATACCATCATCAGCCTGAACGGCATCGGCATTTCCCGCTTTATGGACATGCCGCCCATTGTCCAGGCCAGCGCGGGCGAAGATATTACCGTTGTCGCCCGACAGCCGGATGAAAGCCTGATTACCTTTACCATAAAACCGACGCTGCTTTCTCAAACCACGACCGACGGGCACAGCGTGGAAGCCTGGAGCATAGGCATCCGGCCCGGAGAGAGCACGCGCGAGACCTTCGGCTTTATCGCCTCGGCCTGGGAAGGCATGATTGAAGCGAAGAACATGGCCATCTTTATCTGGAAAGCTCTGGGCGATCTGGTCTCGCGCAAAGTGGCCTTTGATAATGTGGGCGGCCCCATCCTGATTGCCCAGGTCATTTACCAGCAGGCGGACCACGGCCTGATCAGCGTGCTGATGTTGGCCGCTCTGATCAGCGTCAACCTCGGCGTGCTGAATCTTCTGCCCATACCGGTACTCGACGGCGGGCATTTGCTGTTTTTGCTGGTCGAGATGGCCACCGGACGGCAGATTCCGGCGAAAGTGCAGGAAAAAGCCATGCTGGTCGGTCTTTTTTTACTGCTTGCGCTTATGCTGGCCGCCACCTTTAATGATGTGATGCGTATTTTTGGCTAAACACATGGCGGAAGAATCCCCCTGCCTTCTTGTATTGAACGCGGCCGAAGGCCTGCTGCACATTATTATTGCCCGGCAAGAGGCTGACGGCGCGTACACGCGCCTGTGCGCCCAATCCTGGCACGCGCCCACGCAGGGGGCGGAACTCCTGACCCCGGCCCTGGACCATGCCTTGCAGCGGCTTTGCATTGCCCCGCATGATATCGGCAGAATTGCCGCTGTGCGGGGACCGGGCAGCTTTACCGGACTGCGCCTTGTCCTGGCCACGGCCTCGGGTCTGGCGCGGGCCATCGGCGCGCTACAGGCCGGTCTGGATTATTTGCCTCTGCTTGCCGCAAGCGCGCTGTACGCCATTCCCGCGATCGCCGCTTTTCCCCGCCGGGTTTGGGTACTCACGCACGCCCGGCGGAATCTGATACATATGCAGGGATTTATTGAGAACCGAACGCAAGACGTGTCCGGCGGGCCGCTTTCTCTGCGCCCTCTCTGCGACATTCTGGTCTGTTCTCCCGAAGAAGCGGCCCTGTATCTTACCCGTCTCGAAGCGGAACAGCCTGCCGCACCGGACAAAGCCGCTTCCCTGGTACTCGGCAGCGGTCTGACCCGGAACCGGGAGGGTTTTGTCCAGGCGCTTCAGGCAGAAGCGAAAAAGTCAGCATCTCCCCCGCCCCTGCTTCTGCCATCCTCGTTCGATCACCCCTCTCCCGAAGCCCTGCAGGACGCGGCCACAAACGCCGTCTATGGCCTGGTCGACCCTGAGCCCCTTTATGTCCGTCCGGCGGACGCCATTGATAATCTGGAAAAGATTGCCGCGTCGATGGGCCTTGATCCCGAGGCCGCGAAAAAACGTTTTCAGGAACTGACCGGCAACGGAGCGGAACAAGGCTGATTCTTGCGTTGAAAAACGGCGGCTCCAGTTGCCGGGACTTGTTTCATGCCCGCAAACATCGTATATATCTATTTTACACTTGAAGTTTCCCTAATTCCGATATCACCCTCACGGAGGCCCGCATGCTTGTACAAGAGTGGATGACCAAAGAGGTTCTGACCATCACCCCGGAAACCTCGATGATGAAAGCCTCGCGCCTGATGAAGGACAAAAAGATCCGCCGCCTGCCCGTGGTGGATGAGGAAATGCGCGTTATCGGCATTATTTCCGACCGTGACATCAAGGACGCCTCCCCGTCCAAGGCCACTACCCTTGACATGCACGAGTTGTATTATCTGCTCTCGGAATTGAAAATAAAAGATATCATGACCAAGTCTCCGGTTTGCGCCGAAGCCGGCGACTCTGTTGAAGGCGTGGCCCTGGTGATGATGGAGCGCGGTTTCGGCGGCATGCCTGTTGTGGATCAGGAGCGAAAAATCGTGGGCATCATCACGGAAAGCGACATTTTCCGGGTTCTGGTATCCATCACCGGCGTCAGCAGCGGCGGCATACAGTTGGCCTTTGAGCTGCCCTCGCAGCGGGGCACTCTGCGCCCGGTTCTTGATGCCCTGCGCGAACGCGGCGGTTCCATTATTTCCGTGTTGACCTCACAGGAGTCGGAAGACGCCCCTACCCGCAGGGTCTATATCCGTTTGCGCACCATGTCTGACGAGCAGGGCAAAACGCTGGTCGAGGCCATGCAAAGCCAATTCCCAACATTTTTATATTGGGAAAAGCCCTTGCGCAAAAAGGACGCATAAACAGAAAACCTACCGCTTGTTTTTTTTACCGGTTTAGGATAAGAAGCGAATTTGTTGAACATGAAATGATGGCTGTTATAGGCGGCCTCACTTGTTGGACCGGGCGGACAGCCCAAGCGCGCCGGTTTGTGGCCAGTATCGTGTATTATTGACCTGTCCAAGGAGGACAAAATGGCTGAAATTAGCTATAAGGGTAAATCTTTCGAGATTGATGAAGACGGCTTTCTGCTCCGCTTTGACGACTGGAGCCCCGAGTGGATGGAGTATGTGAAAGACTCGGAAGGCATCACCGACATCACTCCCGATCACCAAAAAGTTCTCGACTTCCTGCAGGACTACTACAAGAAGAACGGTATCGCTCCGATGGTACGTATCCTGTCCAAGAACACCGGTTATAAGCTGAAGGAAGTATACGAACTCTTCCCCTCCGGCCCCGGCAAAGGCGCCTGTAAGATGGCCGGCCTGCCCAAGCCCACCGGTTGCGTGTAAGCCCATCAGTCTGCCCGGTGATAGTGCCGAGCTTGAAGAAAAGCGCCCCTTGGGGCGCTTTTCTTCAATGAGAACATTTTACGCTCCATGAAACAGGCCCCTCTTGATCATCCCGCGACCATGTCCCGCGAGGCGCTGATCGCAGCGCTTGCGCCGTTACGGGCGCAAGGCAAGCGTATTGTATTCACCAACGGCTGCTTTGACATTATCCATCCCGGCCATGTGGACCTCCTGGCCAGGGCCAGGGCCGAGGGCGATCTCCTGGTGCTCGGCCTGAACAGTGACGCCTCGATACGGCGGCTGGGCAAAGGCACGGAGCGTCCGATCAACCCTTTTCCCACACGCGCCTTTGTACTCGCCCACCTCGCCTCGGTAGACTTTATATCCGAGTTTGATGAAGACACTCCCTATGAACTGATTCAAGCCGTGCGGCCTCATGTGCTGGTCAAGGGCGGCGATTGGACTCCGGACCGCATTGTCGGCCGTGACATCGTGGAATCGGACGGCGGGCGCGTGCTCTCCCTGCCGCTTCTTCCCGGCTTTTCCACTACCGCGCTGATCGAAAAAATCCGCAGGAGCCATCCATGAATTTACCGGCACACCGCCTCATGTCCGGGCTTATGCTGAGCATTCTGCTGCTTTGCTGCACCCAGGCCCTGGCTTTCAATCCGGCCCCGGCAGAGCCCGCCAAGGCCGTGTTTTATCCTGACGAAATCGAAATTTCTGTTGAAGGTCAGCAGAGGCTCGAGGAACTGCCCGCCGGAGGCACAGGTTTTCTGCTGGCCCTGCCTGCCTGGGTCAAGCCGGAATCCTTTCTTGTTTCCGTGAACGGCGTCAGCGCCGGGGGCTATTACTGGCTGGACAAGGATGACCGCGATGCGCTTTTCGCGCGGGCACGCAAGCTTCCGGCGCCGGGCAAGGGCACTTTGCCTGAAAACGAGCCTTCGCCCGAACGCCGCGCTCTCCTGGAAAAGCTTATACCCCTTGATGAAGAGGTTGCCGCCAAGGAAGGGGCCCTGGCCGCGGCGCAAGCCCGCATCGATCTCTGGGAAAAGAGCCTGGAACGCTACGGGCAAGGCGGCGGCGGACCTGTCTTGAATCTGCCCTCACTCGCGGACGAGGCGGTCAAGCTGAGTGAGGCCTATGTGCAGCAGATTCCCGGCTTGTATCTGGAGCGCGACAAGGTGCAGCGCGCCCTTGAGGATGTCCGGGTACGCCAGGCAAAAGCCGAAAAAGCCCTGGAGGAATTCGATCACAAGGAAGACTGCCTGGTCGTGGCCGTGCCTTTCAGCAGTCCGGCAAAGGGCACGGTTGAAGCGACCTTGCGCTACAGCTACGCCATACCGGGATCCTGCGACTTGAGTTACCGTCTCGGCGCTTTCCCGGACAAGGGGGAAATCGTTGTGGATCAGGATGCGTCCCTGACCCAGCATTCCGGTTTCGCCTGGACTAACGTGGAGGTTTTCGTCTCCACCATTCGCCGTGACAGAACACTCCAACCGACGAATATCCGGCCCTGGACCATTTCCCTGCGGGACAAGCGACCGCCCGCCATGCCCGCCCCTGCGGCCCGCATGATGGAGGCGGAGGAACTCAAAGCGCCTCCGGTGCAAAGCGCCATGGCCGGAGACAGCCGGAAGCGGCAGGCGGATGATTTCGCGGAAAACCGGACCTATGCGCCCGTGGCCGAAGAGCGCGGTACCTTCCGCCTCTGGAACCTGGGCAAGCGGCGCATCGAAAACAAGACGCCGGTGACCCTGGCGCTTACTTCCGACACCTACAAAGCTTCCTTCCTCTACACTATCCGCCCCCTGAGCAATCCCAAAGGATTTCTCACCGCTTCGCTGTCTCTGCCAGAGGCCCTGGAACTGCCTCCCGGCCTGGCTCAGTTCAGCGTGGACGGCGCGGCCGTCGGGAGCCGTCAATTCTCCTTTAACGGCGACAGGGGAGAGATTTTCTTCGGTTCCGATCCCCAGGTCACGGCTGTCATGCGTGATTTGCGACAATCCGGCGGCGAACAGGGATTTTTCAGCAGGGAGCAGACGCTGCTTTGGCACTGGCAGATCACGCTCAGGAACACGCGGAGCAAAGCTGCTCAAGTTGTGCTGGAGGACCCGGCTCCCGTGGCCACGGACAACGCCATTACAGTCAAGGCGACCTCCACGCCCAAACCGGAAACCGTGGTCAATGCCCCCGAACACGGCGGCGCCACCATATATCGCTGGCAGGCCAGCCTGAAACCCGGAGAACCCCTGGTCATAGAGCACAAAGTTGAAATCAGTGCTCCCTCCGGCCAGGACAAGGTGATTGATCCCGGCTTCAGGAGGCGGTAGTCTCCATTTTCTAGCAGAGGCATTTCAGTTTGAGCAATGCCGGTAGTGCCTCAGTTTGGGGTCAGACGAGAAAGGCGCGGCTTTGGGCGATGGGGCTGGACTCTTATGGTCCTGCCCCGGAGCACAAAGCAAGCCTGACGAAGTATCACGCCAAACTCAGGCACTACCTCTGCTACAAAAGGCTTGACAACCGCACATCATCCACGATAGGAGACTTGCAACTCAAGCGGAACAGCTTCGGTTGTTCCAAACATCCTCATGAGCCAAGCGGCTTTACAGGGTGGCCTGACGGCCTCCCTTTTTTTTGTCGCTTTGCCCGAGATTTGAAAACGATGACCGACCAAGCACTGCATGCCCCGTTAACCCAAATTATCGCCGAACTGGCCCGACCTCTGGCCGAGAGCTTTAATCTTTCCCTGTGGGGCATCGAACTGATTTTCGGCGGGCGCAGCATTGTTCGCGTGTATGTCGAAAGCGACAACGGCGTAACCATTGATCAATGCGCTGAACTGTCGCGCCTGCTCGCTCTCGCTCTCGACGTGGAGGACGCCATTCCGGGCGCTTATGCGCTTGAGGTGTCCTCGCCCGGATTGGAGCGTATTTTTTTCACTCCCGAGCAACTCGCGGGCGCTTTGGGCCAGACCTTGGAAATTACGCTGGCCGCGCCCTCTCCGGAGTTTTCCGGCAGGCGCAAATTCCGTGGCGTGCTCATTCACGTGCCCGAGGCGGGCCATGCCCTTGCCGGCGCCTTTACCTTACAGGTTGAGAACCCTTCCCGGCCGGGGGAAAGCGAAGGGCTGCTGCCCTTTGTTTTTACGGACCTGAAAAAAGCCCGGCAGGTGCATATTTTTCCCGAGAAAGTTTTGCCCGGCAAAGGCGGCAAAAAGAAAAGCAAGGCGGATTCCGCCGAGATGACAGTGGAAGACGACATTCCCGTTACCGAGGAATAGCCCGCTCCGCTATTTAAATTTCAGTAATATACCCGGCGCGCCGAGGTTGTGCGCAATGATTGGAGGGACTCGCATGAGCCTGGAACTGAAAAAAGCCATTGACCAGATCAGCAAAGATAAAGGCCTTGATCGGGCCATGCTGATCGAAACGCTGGAAGAGGCCGTGCGCACTTCGGTCATGCGCAAATACGGCGAAGACATTGATGTCGAAGTGTCTTTCAATGAAGACACGGGCGAACTCGATGTGTTCCAGTTTAAAATAGTGGTCAACAAGGTCGAGGACGGGAACAGCCAGATTACTTTGGAAGAAGCCAAGAAACACGACCCCAGCGTACAGCTCGACGACGAAATGGGCTTTCGCCTGAAGGTCGAAGATCTTGGCCGCATCGCCGCCCAGTCCGCCAAGCAGGTCATTATCCAGCGCATGCGTGACGCCGAGCAAGGCATTATTTATGAAGAGTACAAAGACCGGATCAACGAAATTCTTTCCGGCATCATCCAGCGCCGCGACAAGGCCGGCTGGGTGATCAACCTGGGCCGCACCGAAGCGCTTCTGCCCAAGGAAGAACAGATCCCCCGCGAACATTACAAACGCGGCGACCGCGTGCAGGCTCTGATTATTGAAGTGCGTAAGGAGGGACGCGGCCCGCAGGTTATCGTATCCCGTTCGCACCGCGACTATATGGCCGCCCTGTTCAAGCGCGAAGTGCCTGAAGTGGATGACGGCGTGGTGCAAATCATGGGCGTGGCCCGCGACCCCGGCAGCCGGGCCAAGGTGGCGGTCATGAGCCGCGACCGCGACGTTGACCCTGTGGGCGCCTGCGTGGGCGTGCGTGGTTCGCGCATTCAGAACATCGTTCAGGAACTGCGCGGAGAGCGTATTGATATCGTGGTCTGGAGCCAGGATATTGCCACATACGCCCGTAACGCGCTCTCCCCGGCCGTCATCACCCGCATAGTGGTGGATGAAGGAGAAGGCCTGCTGGAAGTGATTGTGCCCGACGATCAGTTAACCAACGCCATCGGACGCAAAGGCCAGAACGTCAAGCTCGCGGCCAAGCTCCTGGGTTGGAAAATCGATATTTACACCGAGACCCGTTACAACGAAGCCAATGCCATCGGCCACGGCCTTGAACAACTAGCCAGCGTGGCCGAAGTGCCGCTGGAAAGCTTTGTCGAAGCGGGACTGACCAGCTTTGCCGTCATCCGGGACGCCAGTGACGAAATGCTGCTCAGCGTGAACGGCATCACTCCGGAAAAAGTCGCCAACGTGCGGGCAGCCATAAACTTCCTGCAGCCGGGCACTGATGAAGAAAATAAAGACGCGGACACGACCGCATAGATGGATTATTGACTCATGCAACCGACGGACACGCGGAACGAGACCAAGCATATTCCCTTCCGCATGTGCGTCATATGCCGGCAGCGCGCGCCTAAATACGCGCTGACACGGTTTACCGCCGCGGCCTTCCATTCCGGTGGCGCGGAAATTGAGCCGGACAGGAAGCAACAGGCGCAGGGCAGGGGCGTGTACCTCTGTGACGCGCCGCGATGCCGCGAGGCGTTTTCACGCAGGCGCGTGAAGAGGAAAGCAAAGGGGCAGGAACTATGAGCGATGACAGAAAAAAAGTAAAAGACCTGGCTACGGAACTTGGCCTTACCCCCAAAGAGGTGCTGGCCGCAGCCAAGGACCTGGGCATAAGCGCGGCCAAGGTAGCCGCCAGCAGCCTGTCCGACCTGGAAAGCGCGCGCCTGCGTAGCCACTTTGCACCGGCTGAACCTGCGAAGCAGCAAGTTATTGTGCGCCGCAAACGCGCCGCGTCACCCGAAGCCGAGATTCCCGCCGTGGAAGAGGCCGCTCCGATGGCTCCGGCTCCCGAAGCGACGCTTGAAGCGGCGTCCGCCGCGCCTGTTTCCGCCACGGAGCCAAGCCAACAGGTTGACGTTTCCGCGCCTGAAAAGCAAGAAAGCGCTGAGCCAGAAAAGAAAAATATCTCTCGCAAGGCTCCTGCCGCCGCCCGGGTCATCCATCGCCCCAGCGACACGGCGGCCCTTGACGCCTCCACGGCAACGTCGCAGGAAACAGCCACACAGACCGCACCGCAGGCGGAAGCGCCCGCCGCTGCCACAGCCAAGAAACCGGCTGTAGCCTCCAGCCCGCCGGAAGCCACAGTTGTTGTCCCGGTCAAAAAGGCACCCGCCTCTGCGGCAGAACCCGCCACTATCCAGGAGTCTAAAGCCGCACCCCAAAAAGCCCGCGCGGCGCGTCCGGCCGCATTTTCCGCAGAGCCTGAACGCGGCGCTGACGGCCAGGCGCTTTCTTCCGCCCCTGTCCTGTCCTCCCGTGGCGAACAGGAGTCGGATCGCGGCCATTCTTTTGCTGAAGGGGATGAAGATGCGCGGCAACACCCTTCTCAGGTTCGCGTTATTTCGCGGCCGGACCCGCGCCAGCCTGAGCCGAGAAGCCACGCCAACCGGCAGGAACGCGCTCCCGGCGGCTTCCGTCCGCGCCCTGCCGGGCAGGATGCTCGCCCCGCAGGGGCAGCAGCGCCGGGCAGGAGCGGCGGGTATACTCCCCGTCCCGCGTCCGGTTCCGGGGCTGGTCCCGGCATAGCCCCGGCCCCTGATAGTGAACAGGGACGCAAGAAGCGTCAGAAGGGGCGCAGGACTGTCGAATTCGGTGATTCCCGCGCCAGAGGCGATGAGGATACGGCCTGGAGCAAGACTGCGGGTGGCCGCCGCGGCAAGCAGCGCAAGCAACGCGAAATGGCGCCCGTGGGCGGCACGCAACCGGTCAAGGCGGCCAAGCGTAAAATCAGGGTGGATGAATTTATCCGGGTGGCTGATCTGGCCCACCAGATGCAGCTCAAGTCCGGAGAAATCATCAAGGTGCTCTTTTCTCTGGGCGTTATGGCCACGATCAACCAATCCCTGGATATTGACACCGCCACACTGGTAGCCAACGAATTCGGCTATGAAATCGAAAAAACCGGTTTTGACGAACAGGACATCATCGGCGCCCAGCAGGATACCTTTGAGGAAAATCCCGAAGATTACGTCCCCCGGCCTCCGGTGGTCACCATCATGGGCCACGTTGACCACGGCAAAACCTCACTTCTGGACGCTATCCGCAAATCCTCGGTTGTAACCGGCGAGGCCGGAGGCATCACCCAGCATATCGGCGCGTATCACGTCAAGACCAAAAAAGGCGAGATTGTCTTCCTTGACACTCCCGGTCACGAGGCGTTCACAGCCATGCGCGCGCGCGGCGCCGAGGTTACGGACATCGTGGTGCTGGTAGTTGCGGCCGATGACGGCGTTATGGAGCAGACACGCGAGGCCATCAACCACGCCCGCGCCGCCAAGGTTCCCATTATGGTGGCGGTAAACAAGATGGATAAGGAAGGGGCCAACCCCGATCGGGTCAAGCGTGAACTGGCCGAACAAGGGCTTGTGGCTGAAGATTGGGGTGGAGACACCACCTTCAGCTATGTTTCAGCCAAGACTCGCGAAGGCCTTGACGATCTGCTGGAGCTCCTGGCCTTGCAGGCGGAAATCCTTGAACTCAAAGCCAACCCCAAGCGCCCTGCCGTGGGCTACATTGTGGAAGCCAAGCTGGACAAGGGCCGGGGCTCTCTGGGCACCGTGCTTATTCAGCAGGGCACGCTGCATATGGGCGACGCCTTTGTCTGCGGCGTGCATTCCGGCCGGGTACGGGCCATGTTTAACGACCAGGGCAAGAAGGTCAAGGAAGCCGGACCCTCCATGCCGGTGGAAGTGCAAGGCTTTGAAGGCGTGCCCGAGGCAGGCGAGGAATTCCTGGTTATTGCCGATGAAAAACAGGCCCGGCGCATTGCCGAGGCCCGCGCTCTGAAGCAGCGCGAACGCGAACTGGCCAAGGAATCCAAAATTACGCTGGAAACCTTCCTGGCCCGCAAAGCGGACAGCGTGGAAGCTGAAGTGCTCAACCTGGTGGTCAAGGCCGACGTGCGGGGTTCCTTGGAAGCCATTACCGACGCCCTGCACAAGCTTTCCACGGAAAAAGTGCGTATCAACGTCATCCACGGCGGCACCGGCGCGGTCTCCGAATCGGACGTGCTGCTGGCCACGGCCTCCAACGCCATCATCATCGGCTTTAACGTGCGTCCCACGTCCAAAGCCAAGGAACTGGCCGAACAGGAAAAAGTGGATATTCGCTTCTACGACATCATTTACAAGCTGGTGGAAGAAATCAGAAGCGCCATGGAAGGCATGCTCGCGCCTGTGCAGCGCGAGGTTTTCCTTGGCACTGCCGATGTGCGGGAAACCTTCTCCGTGCCCAAGGCCGGTGTCATCGCGGGCAGCCATGTCTCGGACGGCAAGATCACACGCAACGCCCGGGCTCGCCTGCTGCGTGACGGCGTGGTCGTGTACACCGGCAAGATCGCCTCTCTGCGCCGCTTCAAGGATGATGTGCGTGAAGTAACCAAAGGCTACGAATGCGGTATCGGCCTTGAAAACTACAATGACATCAAGGTCGGCGACACCATAGAAGCGTTTGAGGTGGTGGAAGAGGCCGCTACGCTGTAGGGGGCTGTTTCCAAATAGTTCTTTTGTCCAAATAGCTGCGTCATCCGGCCCTTTTTGCTCCGGTCGAGTACCATAAGAGTACACTTCCTCCGCAAAAAGGGCCGGATTCCTTGCTCTTGGAGCAAAATTCCTTATTTGGTGAACAGCCCCCGGGCGTAAAGCTTTTGAGAGCGTGGCGGCACGAGGAGGATTTTTGGTCTCTGCCAAGGAAGAAACGCTTTTTATGAAGGGAGTGTACTCTTACGGTACTCGACCGGAATAAAAAAGCGTTTCTGACGCAGGCAGAGGGCAAAAAGACCCTCGTGCCGCCACGCTCTACTCCATCTGAAAATCCACCTTGATCTTATAAAGCCTGGTCGCGGGCAAATTAAGGATGGCAATACCGGTTTGGCGGGTGATGCCGTCCAAGGTATCGCATACCGCTTCCCAGGAAGGCCCGATCAAGGTGAACCAGATGTTATACTCGTGATCGCGCAGATAGTTGTGCGTAACGCCGGGATGCTCGTTGACAGCGGCCACAAAGGATTCCATGTCCTGTTCAGGAACTTTTGCGGCGCACAGCGTGCTTCTGAAGCCCAGTTTCGCGGACTGAAAGTTCGCGCCCAGGCGTCTGATGATTTTGCGTTCCTTGAGCGCGCGTGTCCTGGACAGGGCTTCTTGCTCGGAAATACCCGCCTGTTCCCCTATGGCTTTATACGGATGAGACTCCAGAGGAAACGACGACTGGATGATGCTCAGTATACGCCTGTCAACCGCATCAAGCATGGCATCGGGATTCGCATCAATGGCTCCGCCGTCAAGCTCCTGTTCGGTCATGCTTTTTTCTCCTTACGCGGCAAATAGGTGCACAACGGCTCCTCCGACAAATGATTGCCCGTGAGGCTATGGGCGCGGGCGCGGCAGCCGCCGCAGACCTTGTGGTATTCGCACACGCCGCACTTGCCTTCGTAATCCGCCGGGTTGCGGAACTCGAGAAAATGTTTGGATGAACGCCAGATCTCGGGAAAAGGCGTGCTGCGCACATTGCCGCAATCAAGCTCCAGGTAGCCGCAGGGCTGTACCTGCCCGGTATGGCTGATAAAGCAGAAGCCCGTGCCGCCAAGGCAGCCGCGGGTCATGGCATCCATACCGAAGTTCTCCGGCGTGACCGCAAGCCCTTCCTCCCTGGCCCGCTGGCGCATAATACGATAGTAGTGCGGCGCGCAGGTGGCCTTCAGGTGCATGGAGGTGGTTTTGCGAAAATCATAGAACCAGTTCAGCACTTCCTCGTATTCGGCGGCCGAGATGACTTCCTCGGCCAGGCCCGCGGCGCGGCCCATGGGCACGAGCAGGAAGATATGCCAGGCCGCCGCGCCAAGCCGATCCGCCAGCATGAAGATGTCCTTGAAGTTGCCCAGGTTGCTTTTGGTGACCGTGGTATTAAGCTGAAATTCGATCCCTTCGGCTTTGAGGTACTCGATACCGCGCAGGGAGGCTGCAAAAGCGCCCGGCACGCCACGGAAGGCGTCATGACTGGCGCTTTCCGGCCCGTCAATGGAAATGGAACAGCGCGGAATGCCCGCTTCCTTCATCTTGCGGGCAATATCCGGCGTGATCAGGGTGCCGTTGGGCGCCATGACCGAACGCAGGCCCTTGCTCCGGGCATGGGCCACAAGCTCGAAAATATCCGGCCGCATGAGCGGTTCACCGCCGGTAAAGATGATGATCGGGCTGCCTGTTTCCGGAAAGGTATCGATAAGCGCCTTGGCTTCTTCGGTGGAAAACTCGCCCGGATAAGGCTCCGTGTGCGCTTCGGCCCGGCAATGTTTGCAGGCCAGGTTACAGGATCGGGTTACTTCCCAGGCGATAAGACGGAGCGGCGGCGTGCCGTCCGGCAGGTTTTTCAAGCCCTGCGGGTTACCGGCCAGCCCGTCGCCGCGCAGAGCGCCGCCGGGATGACCTGCCGCGCCGCCGCCGCCATGTGCTTCCGCCTTGCTCACTCTACTATCCCCTGCTGCAAAAGTTCACTTGTGAAGTAGCTCAGGATCAGATCAGCCCCGGCCCGCTTAATCCCAATCAGGGATTCCAGCAGAACCGCTGTCTCATCTATCCAGCCCATCTGTCCGGCGGCCTTGATCATGGCGTATTCGCCGCTGACCTGGTAAGCGGCCACGGGCAGGTCAAAATTCTCGCGCACGTCGCGGATAATGTCCAAATAGCATCCGGCGGGCTTGACCATCAGAATGTCCGCGCCTTCTTCCGCGTCCGCCGCTGCTTCACGCAGGGCTTCGCGGCGGTTGGCCGGATCCATCTGGTAGCTTTTCCGGTCGCCGAAGCTCGGGGCCGAACCCGCCGCTTCCCGGAACGGACCGTAAAAGGCCGAAGCGTATTTTACCGCGTAAGACATGATCGGGGTATTGGTAAATCCACTGTGATCCAGGGCCTCGCGGATAGCCAGCACCCGGCCGTCCATCATATCGGACGGGGCCACCATATCCGCGCCTGCCCGCACATGCGAGACAGCGGCGCGGGCCAGCAACCCCAGGGTGGCGTCGTTTTGGATGTCGCCCTTTGGCGTAATCAGGCCGCAGTGGCCGTGTTCCGTGTATTCACACAGGCAGACGTCGCTGATCAGATACAGGGAGGGAAATTTGGCCCGGAGCCTGCGCAGGGCCTCCTGGACAATGCCGTTCTCCGCGTATGCGCCGCTTCCGGCCGCGTCCTTGTGCGCGGGGATGCCGAAAAGCATGCACGAGCGCAGGCCCTTGTCCACGTCTTTGGCCACGGCCTTTTCCAACTCGTCCAGCGAGTAGCGGAACTGTCCCGGCATGGCCGCCACGGGCTTGCGGTAATTTTTATCGTCCGTTTCCTCCACAAAATACAGCATGATCATGTCAGCCGCGGACAGGGAGGTTTCGCGCACCATTTCCCGCAGCACAGGCGTGGAACGCAGCCGTCTTCCTCTATAAAACATGGGGGGCTCCGTTATAGCGTTTTGCGTTTACGAGTATCGCTTGCACGGCAACAGGCTTCATCCGCAGTTACGGCAAATCTCGATATTTTCAAAATTGCCCGCGTAGTATTCATAAATCCTGTCCAGAAAGAGCGGGGAGTTCCAGACTTCCTTGATCGATTTTTCAGCCACGTTGCCAAGCACCACGGTTTGCCGCCAGTCATGACAGCACAGGATCATATCGCCGTTTTCCACAATATACGCCTGCTTGAGAAAGAGATCGCAGTTCAGCTTGCGTCGATGCGCGACCGGCGCAATGGCGCTTACCCCCTCTCCGGCGCGATTGTCCATATGATGGACCGTAAAATGCACCTTGCGCTCGGCCCAGTATTTTTCAGCGTATTCCAACTCATGTTCCACCAGTTTGGTGTGTATGGTGGTGACTTTGACGCTGGGACGCCGCTGTCCCAGTTCCTGCTTCAACCTGAGAAAGGTATCGATATTGCGCATGGAGGTTGCGTAATCCAGGTTCATGGAGGCCTTGTAGGTTTCCGGGCTGTAGCCGTTCACGCTGAACCAGATTTGCGAGAGTCCCGACCCCGTGAGGATCTTGCGGCTGATTTCCTCGGTCAGGAGGCCCGCGTTGGTGTTGATCTTGGTTTTGGTGAAAAACAGCGTCTTTTGGCGGATAAGGCGCAAAATGTCCGGCATCCGCCTGTCCGCCAGCGGTTCATTGGTCAGGTAGGGGTTGATGCGGTTGACGAAATGTTTGCCGCACTCGCTGACGATTTTGTCAATGAGCCCATCGTCCATGCGACCGTGCGGGATGAGTTCCGGGCTTTGAGCATGCGGACAGAATACGCACTTGGCGTTGCACACGGACAGCGTCTGGAACTCGACCGTGCGGGGAAAGGACGGACGGAAACGCCGGCCCGTTTTCAACCACAGCCAGACTTTATTCAAATAGCCGGCCCCGCGCGGGGGCATGAAATAGCGGGCCATGCACTACCCTTTAGTTCAAAATATAGCGCATCGGATCAACCGGCGTGCCGTTGAGCAGGACCTCGTAGTGTAAATGCGGTCCTGTGCTGCGTCCGGTGTTGCCGAGTTCACCGATAACATCGCCGCGTTGCACGTAGTCGCCCACTTTGACCAGTGCCTTGTTCAGGTGCGCGTAACGGGTGGCCATGCCATTACCGTGATCCACGGTGATGCTGATGCCGTAAGCGCCGTCCGCAGCGGCAAAAGTCACCGCGCCGCGCGCGGGCGCGCGGACGGGCGTGCCCACCCGGTTGGAAATATCCAGCCCCGTGTGCATGGCCGTGCTTCCGGCAAGAGGGGCGCGCCGCCGGCCGAAACCGGAGGTCACAAAGCCCCGGACCGGCCAGATAGATGGTGTGGACAACAAAGAATCCTTGTTTTCCAACATGAGCCCGGCCAGTACTTGCTGATCCACTTCTTCGACACGCACGTTTGTGGCCAGTTCATCCACCAGGGAGTGCAACCGCACCAGGAACAGTTCGCGGTGCCGGGAAAGCAGCAGCGGATTGCTCATGCCTCCGCCCGTTGTGCCGGAGGCGGCCAGGGATTCCGCGGCGGATACGGCGCTGTCAGCGGATACCGCGTCCGCCGCCGCGTCCGCAGGGTCCTTATCCACATTCATAAGCACGCGCAGCTTGGAGTCAAACTGCTGCACCCGGGAAATATCCTGCTCCAGAGTTTGCAACTTGCCGAGCAGACTCAGAACCTGACCGTCATGAGAGCGGATGATCTTGTGGGCCTCACCCAGTTCCGACTCAAGAACGCTGACCCTGGTATAGAAACCCCAAAGGTAAACGCACAGGCCTGCAAGACCGAACAACAGCAGAAAAAACAAAAGGCCGATCCAGCCCCTGACCCGCAAGTTACGGGAACCGCCCTCGCGGTCCTTGAAAATGACGATGTGGTACTTTTTGAACAAGCTGAACCCTAAGTTATTTGCGCTTGAGATTGTCGCTTGACGGCGGGCAAAGCCCGCCTACGCCAATCTCGCAGGCCTTGTGACACGATGTGTCACAAGGCCAGAGCATTTTATCAAATGCTCTCCTTACTGTTTCCGTTTTTTGTCCAGCATGGCATGGGTGAGCCCGGCAAAAAAACCGGCCACCGCGCCCATGCCGATGGCGACAAACATGTTTTCCGTCAGGCCGAAGATGGTACTGAAGGCGCCCAAGGCGCCGCCAATAAGAATGCCTCGTACAATACGATCTCCGGGTCTCATATTACGTCCTCATTACGTGGAACATTTTACCGCTTACGCTGCCAGCTTGACAGTAAGCGCACATTCCTCATACCATAACAATTAACAGCCCAAAAGGCCTTTTTCCTGCCCTTCTACGGCAGGCGTCCGCGAGCCCGCGCCGGGTTCTCATGCTTCATATACTGTTACCAACCGGGCATTTTCATGAAAAAAAATCTCCTGTTCACCGCTCTTGGCGTCATACTCGCGCTTCTCGCCGTGGCCCTTTTCTCCGGCGGCAACGATATCTTCGGCCCGTCTTCCGCCCGGCAAAAGCAGGCGGAAGAAAGCAACGGCGCATCTGGCGTCCTGCCAGTGTCCATCACCAGTGTGGCCTTAATGGACAGTGATATCCTGGCCCGCAAAAAGCCCATGCTGATCACCTTTTCCGCGCCCATGATCAAAAGCGACGCCGTGAACCTGCCGGTATCTCCGGAGAACATGCCCTTCTCCATCCTCCCGGCCATGGAAGGCGAAGGCCGCTGGCTGACTGACAGAAGCATTGCCTTCATGGCTTCCGAGGCCTATCGTCCCGGCAAAAAATACGTGGTCCGCTTCCGTGACGATCTTACGTCCCTGGACGGCCGCCCCGTGCGCTATCTTTTTTCCTTCCGCACCGAAGCCCCCAAAGTCATCCGGGCACTGCCCGGCCAGTTCAATGCGGAAAGTGCCACCCTGCTTCTGGATCTTGACTTCAGCCGCCCCCTGCAACCCAAGGCGCTGGAGTCCCACCTGAAGATCACGGATGCCGAAAGCGGCGAAGCCCTGCCCTTTACCTTGCGCTCCCAGGAAGAACGAAATAGTTTCACCATTGAAGTCAAATTGGGCCACTATCGTCCCAAGATCACTGTGGCCCTAATCCCGGACAAGGACAGTGACGAATTTCCCCTCGGGTATGAAAAGCCCTACAGCGTAAATTTCACCCTGCCTGATCCCAAAGCCGCCGGAGGTGGCGTGGCCAGTATTGAAGGCGCCGGGGAAGAGCCCTCACCCCTGAAAATGTATGGCCCTTACGGCGGTGAAGACCGCAGGGGCAGTCTTTACGCGATCTTCGGGTTCGACCGGTCCCTGGCCAGCCATGATCAGCGGGATTTCATCGAAGTCACGCCCGCGCTCCCCTATATCCTGGCCAATGATGCCGGTTCCTTGCGCTTCCAGGAAAAACTCGAGCCGGGCCTGCTAATCAGCGTGACCCTGAAGCCCGGCCTGACCGACGCCTCGGGTCGGGTGCTCAAAGAAGCGCAGACCCGGACCTTTACCGTGCAGGATTACCAACCCGCCGTCCGTTTTGCCGAACCGGGGCATTTCCTCAGCCCGGTGTTCGGCGGCCGCGTGGGCCTGGATCTGGTCAACGTGAACCAGGTCACCTTTTCCCTGCAACGGCAGTATGACAACAACCTGCCTTTCATGAGCCTGGAACCCGACTACCGGGTGCAGGACATGATGCGCAATATCGCTTTCAAGGAAGTTATCCTTGGCGAAGTCAGGAAAAACGAGGTGCAGCGGCGCGCGATTGACCTGGAAAACCTGGCTCCGGGCAGGCGCGGGGTCTTTATGCTCACGGTGCGCGGCTACCAGGAATACAAGGATGAAAGAGGCAGAACCATGTATGCCTACGCCGGTTCCGAAGAGCGCCTGGTGGTGCTCACGGACATAGGCGTGACCGCCCGAACCTTCCCTTCCGGCATCACGGTTTTTGCCAGCGGTTTAAGTTCGGCCAAGTCTCTGCCCAATGCCGAGGTCAAAGTTTACTCGCGCAGCAACCAGCTCATTGCCGAAGGCCGCACCGGCGCGGACGGCGTATTCACACACAAGCGCGGCGAAGAATGGGACAGCCAGCTTACCCCTTCGGTGGTAACCGTGCGCGTTGCTTCCGGCGGGGAAGACGACATCACCTTCCTGGCGCTGGAAGGGAGCGCGGGCGTCGAACTGGAAGATCCGGCCCGGCGTTCCTACCTGGAAAGCGGCTATGAGGCGTTCGTGTACACTCCGCGCGGGGTGTTCCGCCCCGGCGAAAGCGTGGACGTGAAAGCTTTTGTGCGCGACAAGCGGCACCAGGCGCCGTCTCCCTTCCCGGTTTTGTTCCGTATTTTTTCCCCGCGCGGGCTGGAACTCAGTAAAGGCTCGGCCACGTTGTCCAAAGAGGGCGGCGTACAGCATTCCTTTGCCCTGCCTCCTTCCGCGCCCACCGGCGAATACCGGGTCTCGGTTGAAATACCCGGACAAAAAAACCGCGCCATAGGCAACGCCTTCTTTTCCGTGGAAGACTTTGTGCCTCCCCGTCTGGAGGTGGCGGTCACGCCCGGAGCGGAGCGCTTTATTGGCGGGCAGGAACTGCCTGTCGGCCTGTCCGGGCAATACCTGTTCGGCGCTCCCGGCGCGGATCTGAACTTTGAACTGGGTTATCGCGTCTCGCCCAAGGCCTTCACGCCCGAAGGCTGGGACGGATATCTCTTCGGCGACGGCGAACGCAAGTTTTCCACCCAGTCGCACCTGAACTTCATCAGCGGCCAACTGGACAGCAAGGGACTCAGCGAACCTTTGTTCAAGGCTCCGGCGGACTGGCTTCCCCCGGCTCTCCTTCACGTGCTGCTGGTAGGCAGCGTGCAGGAGGACGGCGGGCGCTGGACCAGCCAGACCGGCACGGCCACCTGGTTCCCCACGCCCTATTTGCTCGGGCTGAAACTTGACGGCGAACATCTTGTTCCGGGCCAGGCCGGAACCATCCGCATCGCGGCCGTGGATCCGGACGGCAAGGCCGTGCAGAGCGGCAGGCTGAAAGCCGAAATATCCCTGGTACGCAGCAACTGGCATACCATTTATAAAGACGGGCGCTATGTTTACACCTGGAATGAACGCTTTATTCCCGAGAGCAGCCAGTCTCTGGAAAGCAGTGACGGCCGCGCGCTGCTGCAATTCACCCCCCGGCAACGCGGCGTCTATCTGGTGCGCGTGGCCACGGAAGACGGAACCGTGGTGGCCTCGCGGCGTTTGAACGCCTGGAGCGGGGAAAGCTGGGATGATGAGGGTACGGGCCGCATGGACGCGGTGGAACTCGTGTTTGATAAAAAGAACTACCGGCCCGGCGAGACGGCCCGCCTCAGCCTTAAAGCGCCCTTTGCCGGGACCCTGCTGCTCGGCCTGGAGCACGGCGAACAGCTATCCACCCGCGTGTTGTCCCTTGATCAGCCGTCCGCGGAACTGGACATTCCGGTCACTGCGGACATGGATCCGAACATCAGCGTCACGGCCTGGGTCATCCGTCCGGTGCGGGCCGAGAATCGCGAGTGGTACGCCCACCGCGCTTACGGCATGACCGGGCTGCTCCTGGACAAGGAGCCGCATACCCTGAACGTCGCGGCCAGCACGCCCGAGCGCGCCGCGCCGAGCGCTCCCCTGAGCGTTCCCTTTACCGTGACCGACGAGCAGGGCACGCCGGTCGAGGGGGAATTCTCCGTCGCCCTTGTGGATGAGGGCATTCTCTCCCTGACCGCCTTCCGTACCCCGGACCCCGTGGCCTATTTCATGGAGCGCCGCCGCGCCGTGGGCAGGAGCTACGACGCCTTTGACGCTCTGCTCAGGCCCGAAGCCAAGGCCACGCCCCTGCTCAAACCCGGCGGCGACGCGAGCGCGGCCGATTACCAGGGTTCCCTTTCCACACAGCAAGTTTTCCTCGCGGCCTTCCTGCCCACGGTGAAAACCGATGCCAACGGACAAGGCCTGGCCGCTTTCGATATCCCGGAATACTCCGGCAAAGGACGGCTCATGATCGTGGGCGCGTCGGAAAACCGCTTTGCTTCGGCTGATGCCAATATCCGCTTTGCCCGCGATATCGTTGTTGAAACCGCCGCGCCCCGCGCCGTAGCGCCGGGCGACGCCTTTGATCTTTCAGTGAGACTCTTTGCCCTGCCCGCTGAAAAGCCGCTGCAAGGCGAGGCCCTGCTGCGCGTCAGCGCTGCCGGTCCGCTCACCATCCAGGGCGAGACGGAAAAAACCATTCCCCTTGATCGAGCAGGCCAAGCCGGACATGATCAGGGCAAGCCGATAACCCACAGTCTGGAACTTGCGGCCACGGCCCTGCGTGAACAGGGTATTGCCACCATCACCATACAGGTCACGGTTCCCGGCCGGGATGATCTCAGCTTCAGCAAAACCCTCGAAGTGGCGGTGCGGCCTCCTTATCCACGCGGCAGCGTCACAACGGCGGCCCTGATCCGCGCGGGCCAGGAGCAGACCCTGACCCTGCCCGGCGTCTGGCTGCCCGGCAATCTGCGTACCGTGTTCTCCGTGGACAAATCCCCGGCCCTCGCGGTGTTGCCCATGCTGGAGTATCTGCGCGAGTATCCATACGGCTGCCTGGAACAGGTAACTTCCCAGGCCTGGCCCTACCTGACGCTCGGGGCTGTGCGCGAAGCCATGCTCCCTGACCCGGCCGACAGCGCAGCGGCCGCAAAGGCCGAGGCCGAGGCCAAGAGCGTCCTTGCTGACGCTGTGTCGCGCATCCTGGCCATGCAAACCCCTGACGGCGGTTTCACGGCCTGGCCCGGCTACAGCGCATCCACGCCCTGGCGTAGCGTGAACGCGGCCTTTTTCCTGGTGGAAGCCAAGGCGCGGACGCCGGTGCCCGAAGCGGCTCTGGAAAACGTTCTGGGCTATCTGCGTCTGGTGCTTGCCGCTCCCGCCGAGGCCCTGGGCGGCGATAAAGCCGCCTACACCACCAAAGCCTATGCCGCGTTTGTGCTCACCAGGGCCGGGCAGGCGCCGCTCGGCTGGATACAGCACCTGAGCGAACAGCAGGACAAGCTCCTGCCTTCCGGCCGTATTTTCCTGGCCGGAGCCAAAGCGCTCAAGGCGGGCAACAGCAGCGCGCTTAAAGAACTGCGCGAGGAATCCTTAGGCCTTTCCGGCCTCAAAGCGCAGGACAACCTGAGCCTTGAGAGCGACCTGCGCAACAGAAGTCTGCTCCTGTACCTTTGGTCCCACATCGCCCCGGCAGACCCCAAAACCACGGAACTGTGCATTGACCTTGCATCGCGCATCATCAAGGCGCGTTGGTACAGCGTCCAGGAGGCCGGCATGGCCTCTATGGCGCTCGGCGCGTATCTGGAGAAAACCGGCGGCGGACAGGGCGACTATACGGCCCAGGTCACGCTGGAAGGCGGCGCGACGCAAACCGTGAAAAACGGCGAACGTCTTATCGTCAGCAATGCGGAAACACTCCTGAACAGTGACGGAACCGCTCCCGGCCTGCGCGTGCAGGTGGAAGGCAAAGGCCAGGCCTGGTGCGTGTACAACCTGCGCGGCGCTCCGCTGGAGCCGCCCGCGCCCGCATCCACGGGCCTTGCCATCCAGCGGGTCTGGAAAAGACCGGACGGCACGGTCATTGACCTGTCTTCGGGCAAGGCAGCGCTCAAAAAGGGCGACCGGGTCATCGTAGAGTTGACAATCATCCCGCAAAGCCCTGTTCATGATCTGGCCCTTTCCGATCTTCTGCCCGGCGGCATGGAAATCGAAAATGCGCGCCTGAAAGGCAATGCCGCTTCCGCGAACAACGATGGCGCGGAGCCGGATAATGACCGGGAGGGCGGCGCTTCCGGGCCGGACGGCATGTTCATCGACATCCGTGAAGACCGGTTGCTCGTCTTTTTTGACCAGGTACGAACAAAAACAACCTACAGCTATTCTCTGCGCGCGGTCAGCAGAGGCACCTACGTGCTTCCCCCGCTGGCCGCTGACGCCATGTACGACCCGGCGTTCAGCGCGGTTACGGCAACAGGTGTGCTCAACGTGGAGTAAAATAATGACGACGGATACACGCACGCAAATTCGCATCCCCACGCTGGTGCGCATCAAACGGGACGCACTCGGCCGCCTCGGCCTGTACCTGCAACGGAACAACGACAACCCGGTTCTTGTGCTGGCAAGTCCCCTGCCGGACCCGCTTGCGCAAAAAGCCCGGACCTCCATTATCGACGCGGACGTTAGCATCGCGGACTGGATAAGCGTGGACGATAACAGCTTTGAGGAGGCTGTCCGACTCTTCAGCCTCCTGCCGAAAAAAATCCGCGCCATTGTCGGCATCGGTGGCGGCAAAGCCCTGGACACGGCAAAGTACGTCGCCTTTCTGGCCAGAATGCCCTACATTGCTGTGCCGACCTCACTGTCCAACGACGGATTTTGCAGTCCCCAGGCCAGCCTGACCATTGACGGCAAGCGACGCTCCCTGCCCGCGACCATGCCCCAGGGCATTGTTCTGGATGTGGGCATCTGCCTGGACGCGCCCAAGCCGCTCTGGCTTTCCGGTGTGGGCGATCTGGTCTCCAAATTTACCGCTGTGCGGGACTGGAAGCTCGCTTTTCACAAAACCGGCGAGCCTGTGAATGATCTCGCCGCCCTGCTTTCAGACGCTTCGGTGTACCAGTTCCTCGCCGCGCCGGGCTTTGATGATGCGGGCACGGCTCTGCTCGGCACCGCGCTCATGCTCAACGGCATTGCCATGGAAATCTGCGGTTCCTCCCGGCCGGTCAGCGGCAGCGAACATCTTATCTCCCACGCTCTGGACGCCACTTCCCAACGCCCCCGCCTGCACGGCTTGCAGGTCGGCGTGGCTTCCTACATTATCAGCCGTCTGCAAGGGAAGCATACTGACACCATCGATCGCCTCTTCCAGCAAACCGGCTTCTGGGAAGAAGTCCGCAAAGATCCCTTTTCCCGCGCTGAATGGCTGGAGGCTGTCCGCATCGCGCCTTCGATCAAGGAAGATTTCTATACCATCCTTTCCGTGCGTGACCGCCTGCCCGAGATCGAGCGCATGCTTGACCACGACCCTGTTTTGCAGGGTTGTTTTGTGTGAAACTGTATCCGCTTATTCAAGAAATCCGGGCTTCAGGTCAACCATAGCATTAACGATCAGTTCAGCAATACCGCTGCAATGTATGGAATTTCTTCCGGGCAGCCCGTTCCTTTCAAGCATTCCACTGATTTGTACTTTGCAGCTTTCACACGGCGCGCAAATATACTTTTTTGTTTCAGGCCCGAGGCACTCGTGGAACGCGCCGCAAATCTGGGACATTTTTTTACGCCCGCCCAGGTTGTATCTCCAGGCTTCAATATTATCGCGGGTCATGACGGCAAAGCCGCTTCCGCCGCCGCAACAATAGTTCTCCACGCCGTGGGGCGTCATTTCACGAAATTGCGGGCACAGATACCGCAGAATTTCACGTTGCGGTTTATTCACCCCCATAAGCCGGACAATATTGCACGGGTCGTGCAGGGTAACGGGAAAATCATTTCTGGACGGGTCAAATGCTATTTTCCCTGAAAAAACAATGTCTCTCAGAACAGGGAAGCAGCTTTCCCTGGGAATGTTCAACTCCCGCGGCAAAACGCGGTCCGCGATGACCGTCAGCGCCTTTTGCACATGTCCGCATTCTCCAATCACGATTCTTTGGACGCCGAGCTTTTTTGCGGCCCGCATATGCAGGATCGCCGTGCGGGCGAACTGCACATCATCGTAGAAGGTGCCATAGTTGGCGGGGCCGTATCCGGCCAATTCGCTCGACAAGGTAAAGGACAGTCCCGCTTTCTGGAAAATGATGGAAAATGCCGCGATGCCGACGGGATCGGCCATAGCCGGATCCACGTTGGTAATGAACAGGATGTCCGCTCCCTGCACATCCCAGGGGGTATGCAATGTGTAGCCGGTTACAGCAGAGTATTTTTCGTCTATGAATGCCACGTACTTTTGAGCGGCGGCGGCGTTTTTTTCGATGGATGGACCGGCGTCCAGTTGCAGCATGGAACCACTATCGTGCAGTTCCGGCGGGCTGATTCCCAGTTCCTGGCTGAACACCTTGCGGATTTCGCGGGCGATGAGGGCGTTGTCCACCCCGATGGGGCACGTCTGGGCGCAACGGCGGCACAGGGTGCAACGATAGGCCATTTCTCCCAGGCGGGCAACGGTTTTCCAGTTGAGGCGCACGTCGCCGTAGCGCCATTTGGCAAACGGCTTCCTGGCAATGTATTGCTTATATATACGACGGAAAAGCTCCGAACGCAGATTGGGGCGGTACATTTCATTCCGGTTGGAAACTTCGAACAGGTGGCAAGCCTGCGCGCATGAATTGCACTGGGCGCAGTAATTCAGACTGGTTTCCAGAATACTCAGGAAGGTCCAGTTGTTGTCGGGATCAAGCAGCTTGCGCATGCCGTCCAGAAACCTGTTTACCAGCTTCTCTTCTTCCTCCGGGGTCTTGGGCCTGGGAATTCGCAGCACCAACACATCGTCCAGAATACAACAGTAGTTGTCCTGAGTTTCGCCGGAAAGTTCTTTCCAGGCAATAGGTTCAAATTCCACGGGAAGCTTGAGGAGATCGTTTGCCGCCACAGTGGCAAGCGTGCCTTCCTTGTCGGAAACGTCCCGTAAAGTGATATGCGATTTCATGCGCTTTAACTGTCGTATTTCTTTGGGGCCGTTGGTTTGCTCAAGGCGGTTTCCGCCCATGACTTTCCGCCGCCGCCCGCAATGTGCCCGCCTTTCCAGGATACCGGGCGCGTAAGGGCCGCATCGATTTTCCGCTGCGTTTCCGGGTTATCCTGAGTGGGCTGATCGCCCCAGCGGATATCGTGCCACAGGAAGTATTTCATGAAGAAATGCCCCATATGCGTGGCAGGGATGTAGGCGATAAGGGCGAAAAGAGAGATGATGAACAGGCTGAACAGGGCATTGTCCTGCGGAACAAAGCTGAAACTCAGCAGCGCCGCCATGAAGGAACAAAGACTGTCGAAAAATGAGGGGAGCGTCAGACACAGGGCCAGCCCGAGAACGGACAGACCGAGGAACAGCCCCAAGTTGAGAAAATGTTCCGGCGTACTGTACATTTTCAGATCCGGCACAGCCAGGCGGTAGTGTATCAGTCCGAGCGAGCCGGTTGCGATGCCCAGAAAGGCGGCCAGGGATGCAATGCTCCCCAGCCGGGCAAGAACAGGGAGAATAACGCCGCCCTGTACTCCTGGCAGGGTCAGAACAGATGCAAGCAGAGCCAGACACAAGACGCCGGCCAGCATATACAGGCCGAAATGAAAGGGATAGGTGCGAAACCAGAGAGCGCGGTTGTTGTATAATGTGCTGTGCAGCAAAAAAAATTCCACTGCAAAGCCTTTTATGCCGCCAGGCAGGGAGGGGTTTTGTTTTTTTCTCCACCATCCGGAATCTTCCAGGTAGCTGCCGCCATAGGCGGCCCGGCCGGCTTTTGCATGCGCCACCGGGTACAGTTCCCAACGCAGATGCATGGGCTTTTTCAGATAAGCAATGCATCTGAAAGCTATAATCACCCAAAAAGCCACAATGCCCGCGTAAGCGACAATGTAAGGAATGATTGCCATGGATTAATCCGCTCTCATTATCATCCCTGCCGGTAAAACTTTTTAAAAATCACGACAAAAAGCATGGCCGCCAATATGACGCTGGCATAGTTCACAACGGCCAGAACAGGAGTGGGATAGTAGTTGCCGTACACGTTCGCTCCCAGGACCTGGGAACCGACGAACGCTCAAATGAGCGACCATTGGGGAGCGGCGAAGTCGCTTTTCAAAAAATCGTGCCGCAGGTAATCCCAGAGCAGATAAATACAAAAGGCGCTCCAGCCGAGGGCAATGACATACGGTATCACAAAGGTGGCAAACAACATGCCTGCCATGTCAATGGCGAAATGGGCCTGCACATACATCGCCAGCCTGTGCATGCTGAACCCGTAGAGGCACGATATGGGCACAATCAGAAAAAAGGAGGGAAGGACGTTTTTCCCCGGCAAGGCTTCCGCCTTGATTTGCAGGAAGATAAGATAGCCAAGCTTGGCGATCAGCAATAAAAAGCCGAAGACCACGGTGAAAAACGAACCGAATGCCGCTATGGCGGCGATATCTCCGTTGTGCGACATCGCGGCCACGCCTGTTCCGATCAGGCTGACCAGGGCAAAGGAAAACACATCAAGAAGCCAGACAAAATGCAACTTTGTCACGTCAGTGGGCTGTGTCAGCCACTTTTTGAGGATTCTGAACTGATGGTTGAAAAGACCCACCCACAACAGCGCAAAAAAGAGCAGGCCGGGCAGCATCATGGCCTGAATATTTGAGGACAGAACCGGAATAAAAAAGGCCAGCGGCGCGAGCACCACCAAACCGGTCATTGCCAGCGAGGCAAAAGGCACGCTATCGGTGACCACAACGGTGGGGGCATCGGCCATGAATTTGCCATAGGCTTCCTTATCGCCGCGCCATTTGAACCACCGCCATACATAGGACGGGATTGAGGCAACGGTAATAAGCGAAAAGATCAGCATCAATGCCACAAGAATCCAATTCAAACAGAGTTGCACGGGCGTGAAGCTTGCCGCCAGCATATCGTTAAGCGTAATCATATCCTGCGTATGCGGCACAGCAAATTGCAAGTAATTGAACGCCATGAGCGCTATGCCGCCTGTTGCCAGCGGCATCTGGAATTTCAGCGGGTTAAATTGCATACCCTCCTCCTTATCAAATACGCGTTTACTGACTCGTGTACCTACCCTTTGTTGTTTATACCAGAGAGTTTCCGGGGAGGCCAGCAATCCCATAGCCCGTTCGCGGATTGTCCGGCGCGCCGTGCGGCGGAAAAAATCCGCAGTTGCCCTATGGATACTATTGCCCCATCTGGACAGAGCCCTTGCAAGGGAATACAAGACTGTATGGCAACAGCGTCTTTTTCCGGCACCGCCGGTCCGCGAATTCTTTTTTTCAGCGGGGGCTCGGCCCTGCGTGAAACCGCGCGGGAACTGGCGCGGACCAATCGTAATACCATCCACCTGATCACACCTTTTGATTCCGGCGGCAGTTCCGCCACTCTGCGCCAAGCTTTTGCCATGCCTGCCGTGGGCGACGCGCGTTCACGCATCATGGCCCTTGCTGAGGCCCACCGCGAGGGTAACCCGGAAATATTCACCCTGTTTGCCTATCGCCTGCCGGACTATGAATCGACAAAAGCGCTCATGGCCGAACTGGTCCGCCTGGTGCGCGGTTCACATCCCCTGCTGCGCCAGATTCCCGACCCGGCAAACGGCATTATCCGCGAACATCTGGCCTGGTTCGCTCTGCACATGCCGGCGGACTTTCCCCTGGCCGGGGCCAATGTGGGTAATCTGGTGCTTACGGCCGGGTATCTGCGTAACAAACGCCGTCTCGGCCCGGTCCTGGCCCTGTTTTCCCGCCTGGTGCGCGCAAGAGGGCTTGTACGCACCATTGTGGAAGATAACCTGCATCTGGCGGTACGCCTGAGTTCAGGAGAGGTGTTGATCGGGCAACATACGTTTACCGGCAAAGGAGAACCGGGCATCACCTCTCCCATCACCGACATATGGCTTGCCGAGCCCGGCGGGGCCAATGCTCCCGCCACCCCGGCCATAACGCCGCGAATCGCGAAACTTATCCGCGGCGCTGCCTGTATCTGCTACCCTGTGGGCAGCTTCTATTCCAGTGTGGTGGCCAATCTTTTGCCCAAGGGTGTCGGCCGGGCCATTGCCGAATGCCCCGGCCCCAAAATATTCACTCCCAACCTGGGCATTGATCCCGAGTTGGCCGGACACTCCCTGGCCATCCAGATCGAGCGCCTGCTGCGCCCGCTTCTCGCTGACGCCCCTGGCGCAAAACCTTCGGATTTTCTTTCCCTGGTTATTGTTGACCGGGAAAACGGCTGTTACCCAGGCGGTCTGCCTGAACACCTGCTCAAGTCCCTCGGCATTGGCCTTGCGCACTTCCCCCTTGTTGTGGAAGGCAAAGGTCCTCTCGCGCATCCCTGCGCTCTGGCAGTGGCCATCCGCCAGGCTGCAACGGGTGGTATTTCCTAAAAAGATAAGAAAAAAGTGCCGGGTACAGATGTCCGGCACTTCAAGTTAGGGCATTTTACAACGGGACGTTGTTTTTCACGTGAAAAGGCGCTCGGCGCCGGGCCTTGGAACGGATTAGGGCCTGTTAACGCTATGGCCCTAGTTTACGCAGGCGCTGCTACACAGCCATGCTTATAGCTTCAGGCAAAGCCGCCGGAGCGCGGGAGGGCACCTGTACCTCATACTGCACGGCAGTGCCGTAACAGGTGAAGAACTTGCTGCCGTCAGGGTGAAAGGCCACGTTTTCCTGATAGCCGACAATGGCTTGCGCGCCTTTGTTCATGGCGCGGGCCGCCATGCCGAAAAAGGTCTGTTCGGAGTCATATCCCCGGCAAACCACAAGTCCGAGCACTTTGCTCACCTTGCGGTTATCATCAAGATCTGTGGTGGTGACCACGGGAAAACGGCCGGACAGAAAAACCTCCCTGACGCGATCCAGATTTTCCATCCCCTCTTCCTGTGCCTTTTTCTTCTTTTTTTCTCCACCGAGCAGAAACAACATCGGAGCCTCCTTTTCTTCTGGCGGGCAAATTTTATCATTCTCATGCAAAACTCCTGCCAATATAATAAACCAGGCCCCTTATCGTTGCTGTCGGCAGCGCGGGAGCAATTTTTGCCCGCTTGATCCCGCTGTTGCCATGCCGTACTTTTGACACTCTCCTCATCTATCCCGGCGCGACATCCTTTTTCCTGCCAGCGGGTTGCCTTACAGGCAAATGTCATATACATGGAACCGGTGCAGTGTGGTTGAGACACTCCCTGAAATGCGGTCCGGTTGACAAAGCAGGCCGCCCCACTTACCTGGATTGAAGAAACTGTTTTTCGGAGGTTCTGTTATGATGATTACTGTGACGGACGCCGCGAAAAAGGAACTGGACGCATATTTTGCGGGCAACACCCCGTCGAGTATCCGTGTGTTCCTCGCGCCGGGCGGCTGAAGCGGCCCCCGCTTGGCATTGGCTCTGGATGAGCCGAAAGACACCGACACTATTGCTGAGGAAAAGGGATACAAGTTCTGCATGAACAATGAACTGCTCGCGCAGGTATCCCACGTAACCGTCAACTTCTCGTATATGGGCTTTTCCGTGGACCCCGACACCCCGCTGAGTACGGGGGGGAGCGCCTGCGGAAGCTGCTCGGTCGGCGGCGGGTGCGGCGGCTCGGAGCAGTAAAGGCTCCACCGGCATAGACCCGCATTACCCGGAGAAATATCGCTCCAGTCCCGGTGCGGAAAGCGCGAATACCGCTTTCCGCACCTTTTTTCCATTGTTCATAATCCGCAGTAGTGCTTCAGTTTGTTCGTCAGACGAGGAAGGCGCAGCTTTACGCGATGGGGGCTGGGCTCTTCGGCCCTGCCCCCGGAGCGCAAACAAGCCTGACGATGTATCACGACAAACTGAGGCACTACCCGCCAGGAGCTTCGCTATGGCTGTTCTTACCCGCCTCGATTGCATCTTGCCCGGGACACACACAACGGAAGACGCCGACAAGTTGCTGGCCCTGCTGGCCCTGCATGTTTCCCACGGCTGGGAAGAGCGGTCCCTGCCCACCGGCGAATTTGTCTGCACGGTCTACTCTACTGTTCCTGAAAGTGCCCAGGCCTTGCAGGACATAGTTGTTCGCTCCCTGCCCTCCGCGTCCGTCCAAGTCACGGCGGAAGAGGAAAAAGATTGGGCGGAGGCTTGGAAGGCCTTTTTTACTCCTGTTGAGGGAGGCGAGCATTTTCTGGTGCTGGCGCCCTGGATGACAAGCGAGCGCGAACAGACAAAGCGCATCCCGATCATCATTGAGCCCAAGACCGCTTTCGGTACCGGACACCACGAAACCACCGCCCTCTGCCTTGCGGCTATTTCGTCGATGTATACGGAAGGAGTTATTCGCGCGGGCATGCGCTTTCTCGACCTCGGCACCGGCTCGGGCATCCTGGGCCTGGCCTGCGCAAAGCTTGGACTGTCCGGCGAAGGGCTGGACATCGATCTTCCGGCAGTGGAAAACGCCTTGGAAAACCGGGCTGCCAACGCCATTGATCCGGCGGACTTTGTCGTGCGCCTGGGCGGCGTGGAAGAGGCTTCAGGCCCGTATGACTTTATTGTGGCCAATATCCTGGCCGCGCCGCTCAGAGAGATGGCCCCGGCCATTGCCGCGCTGCCCGGAGGAGACAAACGTCCCGCGCTCGTGCTTTCCGGCCTGCTCGAAGTGCAGGCCGATGCTGTGGAAGCGGCATACATCGAACAGGGCTATGCAAAAGCCCGACGCATTATCCGGGGTGAATGGGCCGGGCTGGTGTTTATCCTATAGAATTTTAGGTAGTGCCTCAGTTTGGTTTCAGACGAGAAAGGCGCAGCTTTGCGCGATGGGGGCTGGGCTCTTCGGCCCTGCCCCCGGAGCGCAAACAAGTCTGACGAAGTATCAAACCAAACTGAGGCGCTACCTACCTGAATGCTTTAGCAAAAGCCTGCCTGATATCTTCAATGATATCGTCCACATGCTCCAACCCGACCGAGAATCTGATCATGCCGGGAGCGACTCCGGCGGCCGCAAGCTGTTCGTCGGTAAGCTGACGGTGCGTGGCGCTGGCCGGGTGCAGCACGCAGGTGCGGATATCCGCCACATGCACCTCGTTGGAAGCCAGCTTCAGCGCATCCATGAACATGACGGCTTTTTCCCTGCCGCCCTTGATCACAAAGGAAATCACCCCACTCGGACCTTTCAGATATTTTCTGGCCAGGGCATGGTACTTGTCGCCCGGCAGGCCCGGATAATGCACCGTTTCCGTATATCCTGACCGCTCAAGGTAATCCGCCACGTTCAAGGCATTGTCGCTGTAGCGCTCCATGCGCAGGGCCAGGGTTTCCAGCCCCAGGTTGAGCAGAAAAGCCGAATGCGCGGCCGGGTAGACGCCAAAGTCGCGCATGAGCTGCATTCTGGCCTTGATGATATAGGCCATGTTGCCGTAAGTGCCGGTATAGGAAATGCCGCGATAGGAAGGATCCGGCTCGGTCAGATCCGGGAATTTGCCGTTTGCCCAGTTAAAGCGACCGCTGTCCACAATGACCCCGCCGACCTGAACCGCGTGGCCGTCCATGTACTTGGTGGTGGAATGCACAACGATGTCCGCCCCGAACGCAAAGGGCTTGCACAACACGGGCGTGGCAAAGGTGTTGTCTATAATCAGCGGTATGTTATGCGCATGAGCCACCTTGGCGAAGCGCTCGATATCCAGCACGGCCAAGGCAGGGTTGGCCAGGGTTTCGCCAAAGATGGCCTTGGTATTCGGCTTGATGGCTGCGGCAATGGTTTCTTCCCCCGCGTCGGCCGAAACGAAAATGCATTCGATGCCCAACTTTTTCAAGGTGAAAGAAAAGAGATTCACGGTGCCGCCGTAAATCTGCGTAGTGCTGACAATACTGTCTCCGGCGCTGCACAGGTTCAGGATCGAGAGCAGGACCGCGGCATGGCCGGATGTCGTGCACATCGCGCCGACGCCGCCTTCCAGGGCGGCGATCTTTTCCTCCACTGCCATGACCGTGGGGTTGGCGAAGCGGGAATAGATCAGACTGTGCGTGGGCTCGTCAAACACGGCCCCCACAGCCTCGGTGGAATCGTACACATAGGTGGTGCTCTGCACTATGGGCATCACACGCGGTTCGGTATTTTTCGGTGTGTATCCCGCGTGCAGGCACGTTGTCTCGTCTCTCATCCGTAAGCTCCTTATGGTAAGGCATTGTCGCCGGAAAGGCGTGTGTACCGCGAATTCAACGGCAAGGCAATGCACCGGCAAGACGGGTAGTAGCGTGGTTTGAGCAATGCCGGTAGTGCCTCAGTTTGGCGTCAGACAAGGAAGACAAGTTTTTGCGAGGGAGGGCTGGACTCTTCCGGTCCTGCCCCCCGAGCCAAAACGCAGTCTGACGAAGTATCGCGCCAAACTGAGGCACTACCGCAAGACGTAGCCTTGCCGGTGCAAGGTGTGCTATCCTTGAACCCACATGATGACGACTTCCGGTAAAACACTCCTCTCCTATTACGAAGCTATGCTGGAGTCCCTTGGCCCTTCTCGCTGGTGGCCCGGAGAACATCCGCTTGAAATTGCCGTGGGCGCGGTACTGACCCAGAACACGGCCTGGAAGAATGTGGAAAAAGCTCTTGATCGCCTGCGCCGAAAAAATGCCTTGCGCCTGGACAGTCTGCTGAACATGCCCCTGGAGGAGATGGAAGAAGCGTTGCGTCCATCCGGGTTTTTCCGGCTCAAAGCCCAAAGGCTGCGCAACCTGCTGCTGTTTTTCTCCTCTTTTCCGGGCTGGAATCAGAACCCGGAAGCAGGCCGCCTCGATTTTCTTCAGACGCTTTCCACGCAAGAACTGCGCAAGGCTCTGCTGCATGTGCACGGCGTCGGGCCGGAAACAGCGGACTGCATCTTGCTGTACGCCCTGGACCGCCCGTCTTTTGTCATTGATGCCTATACCCGGCGCATATGCGGCCGCCACGGCTTTTTCCCGGATGATGTCCCCTACGGGGAACTGCGGGAATTTTTCATGCGCGCCTTGCCCGTGGACGTGTCCCTCTATAATGAGTATCATGCATTGCTGGTACGCACTGGTAACCGCTTCTGTAAAAATCGGAAACCGCTGTGCGCGGAATGTCCTTTGGGCAAATTTTTGAAACCCGGCAGCTTTGCTGCAATGTGACGCAATGCCCTTTTCCGGCAAATCCCGAATCGTTCTGCCCGGCCTGATCTTATTCTGCGCCTTCATGCTTGTTGTTTCCGCTCCGGTTCCATCCTCTGCCGCGGCCCCGGTTTCCGTTTCACAACTGGAAAAGGATCTGGCCAGGGAAAAGAAAAAAGCGGCGGAGCGCAAACAGAACCTGCAACGCCTGACAGAACAGGAACGCACGCTGAACGCGGATCTCGCGGCCGCGGAAAAACGCATTCTGGAACTGGAGAAAGGCCTCGCTTCCCAACAGACCAAGCTCAGGGAACTGGGCGGCGCGGACAACAAACTCCGGATCGAATACGAAACCTTGCTGGCGGAGCAAGCCAAGACCGAAGAGGCCCAAGCCCAGGCCCTGCGCCTGCTGTGGGAAGCCACGGGAAAACGCATTGCCGTGGGCAGCCGGGATCTGCCGGACTGGGCGGAAACGGACCGCGAATACGCCTGGTCCCGTGAACTCTACGCCTCGCTTGAGAAATATCGCAAACAACTGGACCAGCAAGAGGCAAAGCTGGCCCAGGTGCTCGGCAGGCGGGATAAAATTTCCCGCGACGTACAGAGCGGCATGCAAACGGTCAATGAGGAGAAAAGCAAGCTGCTCAAAGCCCGTATCGAATACGACAAAAAACTGGCGGAACTGCGCAGGCAGCGCGGCAGTACGGAAGCGGAACTGCAAAATATCCTGAAGCTGGTGGACAGCCTGAACCTTGAAATTGCGCAGCGATCCAAAGGGGATATCGCTTCCATGAAAGGGAAGCTCCCCTGGCCGGTTTCCGGCAAGGTCCGGGTGCGCTATGCTCCCCAGAGCGACCCGGCATCGCGCGGGCTGGGGTTTTCCACGGCCGACGGGGCCGAGGTCAAGGCCGTGGCCGGTGGAACCGTCGTGCACAACGATGTCTTGCGCGGCTTCGGAACAGTGCTTATTCTTCAACACGGTGAGGAATATTATTCTCTGTATGCCTTTCTCGGCAGCAGTCCGTTGAAGGTGGGGCAGGATGTGGCGGGGCGGCAGGCCATTGGCACCGCAGGCTATTATCCGGCTATAAAAGGATCGGGACTGTATTTTGAATTGCGTTTTAAGCAAAAAGCCATTAACCCTGAGGCATGGTTCGCGTCATAGGCTGCGCTGGCCGTTAGCTTCTTTTAGCATCTTACATTGAGGACTCTCATGCGACGTTTCATGCAACCCCTGCTTGTGTTTTGTCTTATTATCGCCTTTGCGCTCCCGGCACTGGGCGCGGACAACGACAAGTATGACGGGAAAAAGCGGTTAAGCAAGGCCTATGATATCATCCGCAAAGGCTACGTGCGCGATGTGGACGACGACGAACTGATGAGCGGAGCCATCAAAGGCATGCTCGAAGGCCTTGACCCCCACTCCACCTTCCTGAGCAAGGAAGACTTCAAAGAAATGCAGGAGGCTACCTCCGGCGAGTTCTTTGGCGTGGGCATTGAAATTTCCACGGAAAACAACCAGCTTATCGTGGTCTCGCCCATAGATGATACTCCCGCGGACAAGGCGGGGCTCAAGGCGGGCGACATTATTCTGGCTGTTGACGGATTGTCCACGCAGGACATGAGCACCCAGGAAGCTGTTTCCAAAATTCGCGGCCCCAAAGGCACGGAAGTTGAACTGCTCATTCTCGGCAAGGAAGACAAGACGCCCAGAGCCGTGAAGATCGTGCGTGACGCCATCCCGCTGATCAGCGTCAAAGCCCGCTTCCTTGATGATGACGGCTATCTCTGGGTGCGCCTGACCCGCTTTAACGACAAGACCACCGCCGAGTTGCTCGAAGCGCTGCGCGAACAAGGCAAAAAGGCCGAAATAAAAGGCATCGTACTGGATCTGCGCAATAATCCCGGCGGTCTGCTTAAACAGTCCGTGACCGTATCCGATGTGTTCCTGAAAAAAGGCACCATTGTCAGCATGCGCGGCCGGGGCGGCCAGGTACTTGAGAGCCACAGCGCCAAAAACGCCCCTTCGGACGTGACCGTCCCTCTGGTGGTGCTTGTGAACCAGGGGACAGCCTCAGCTTCCGAAATCGTTGCCGGCGCTTTACAGGATCAGGACCGGGCCGTGATTATCGGCGAACCTACCTTTGGCAAGGGATCGGTTCAGAAAATCGAGCCCCTGGGTGACGGCACGGCCATCAAAATGACCATTGCCCGCTATTATACGCCCAAGGGCCGCTCCATCCAGGCCGAAGGCATTGTGCCTGACATTACAATCGCCTTTGAACCCCCTCGGGACGGCGACGCCGCGAAAAGCCCGCGTTTTTTTGGTCCGCGCGAGAAAGATCTTTCACGCCATCTTGAAAACGGCGCGAAAAAGGACGAGGCTGACAAGAAAAAGGATACGCCCAAGCTGCTGGAAGACGAAACCAGGAAAATCCTGGAAAGGGACAACCAACTGCGCATGGCCCTGCAACTCGTGCGCGGCCTGCCCAGGATATCCGAAGTGCACGCCCAGTGAGCCCGTGAGGAGCAATGAAATGCAAAACGCGGACCGGAAACGGTCCGCGTTTTTGTTTGCATAGGGAAAGCGTGAAGAAGCTATTTCTTGGGCTGCTCCTTGCCCTTTGCCGCGCCTTGTTCCGCAGCTTCGCCCTGCCGTGCCTTCTTGTCCTGGCCAGCAGGCTTTTCTTCCGTGGCTTCGGCCGTGCCTTCTTCCTCTTCGTCTTCGTCTTCAGCCTTTTTCTTCTTCGCTTCTTGGTCCGCGTTGCTCGAATCACCGTCGCCGAGCGGCGCTGCCGCGTCATCCTGCGGGGTCTGGTCTTCAGGTCCTTCTCCGGTGACTATTTCCGTGAAGCTCTCGGTTGAGGAATCCTGGATCTTGGCCAGATAGTCCGCAATGCTGGCCGTGCTCGGCGTGAACGTCTGGCTGTTCAGGGAATCTCTCGTGCTGAGCAAGGCCAGGAGTTCCGCCGCGCTCCGGGATTCTTCCGCAGCGTCTTCTCCCGGTCTGTACCTGTTGTAGGGCCTGAGATCCAGCACGGTCACGCCCCTGGCCAGCTTGATGCTGTGGAAGTAGCCGCCGGGGTAGATGGTCAGCGTGAAAGGCGCGCCTCTGAGGTCAAGATTGTCCATGCGCGCGTAGAGGTCATAAGTACCGCCGGGCGCGTCATGGATGCTGGTGATAATGTTGCTGAACACCAGGTTGTTCAGGGTGCCCTTGTTATCCTGGCTGACAACCCAGAAGCCCGGCAGGGAAGTGTCCCGGTAGATCAGGGTGTCGCCCTGGGCGGAACCGACGATTTCCGACACATTGAGCAGGCTGGGGATGCTCGTCTTGCCGCCAGAGCTGAAGATCAGGTGGTTCTGACCATTGAGCTCCCATGTGGCGGACGCGTTCGTCGCGTTGATCGCCGTGTTGTAGCCCTTGCCCATGTCGGCCTGCTGGATGCCGCCGCCGGACAGGATGTACAGGATATCGTTACCAGTACCGGCGATGAAGTTTTTCATGCCCGAGAAGTCCAGATGCAACCCGGCGCGTTCCAGGTAACCGCCGTTTTCGCTGTTAAGCACCCACGTGCCGGCCAGTTTACTGTTGCTCATATTAATGAGGTCATTGTGGCCAAGCCCGGTGAGCTTCAGCACAGGTTGCGCGCCCGGAGCGGCGTTGTTCTGGATGAACGTAACGCTGTCGTCGATGGTCAGCACATTATTGCTCAAGCCGCCGTCACTCCGGATAAAGCTTGCCAGAGTGATTGTGAGATCGCTGTATGCGATCCGCGCATCACCAAGGAAGGTCACATTGGAACCTGTCAGGGCAAAAAGGTTGCCCGCGCTCAAATCAGCCTTGCCCAGGATGGAGATCGTCTCTTTGCCGGTAACGTCGATATTGTTGCCTGCGACCATCGCTCCATTCAGACTGACGGTCACGCCGTCCAAAGTGACATTGGTGTTGGCCGCAATGCTTGAGCCTTCTCTGGTCTCGATGACCGTGCCTGTGAGGAACACTGTCTCGCCCGCGCTCAAATCCGCCTTGCCAAGCAGGGTGATCGCCTCGGTACCGGTAATATCGATATTCTTGCCTGCGGCCATCGCTCCATTCAGACTGACGGTCACGCCGTCCACAATGACATTGGTGTTGGCCGCAATGCTTGAGCCTTCTCTGGTCTCGATGACCGTGCCTGTGAGGAACACTGTCTCGCCCGCGCTCAAATCAGCCTTGCCGAGCAGGGTGATCGTCTCTGTGCCGGTGATATCGATATTGTTGCCGGCAACGATCGCTCCATTCAGACTGACAGTCACGCCGTCCACAATGACATCGATACCGGCCGTGATGCTTGAGCCTTCCCTGGTCTCAATAGTCGTGCCAATGAGGAACACATTTTCGCCCGCAAGGAGGTGGGTGTTCATGGGCACGATCACCAGGTTATTGGTGAAGGTGATGTTTTTGTCGCTGCTGATGTAAGCTTCCTTGCTCTCTTCCTTGTTGATGCCGTCAAGGAAAAGATCGCCCGCGCTGTGGACGTACATGTTGCCGAAAGCCCGCAGCCGCAGCATCTGGTGCGCGCCGATCAACAGGGGGTTGTCCTTCTGGCCCAGGTCGCCGTTGCTGGCTTCCGCCACCAGATACGTGCCCGCGTGCAGGCCGGTATAGGCTGTCCCGTTGAAGGTCACGCTCTTGCCGCTGGTGTACAGGTTGCCATCAGCCTTGATCCGCAACTCGCCATTCTTGACCACCGCCGCATCAATGGTCAGATCCTGCTTGCTGGCAACGTTCAGGTTCTTGACCCCGGTGCCGATCAGGGCATGTTCTTCCGCATACAGGGACAGGGTGCCTGTGAGCAGCACGTTCACGTCGTCGCTCAGGCGGATGGTGAGGGTGTCCGTGGCCGCGTCGTACACGCGATCCGGGGCCTCGGAAGTCCAGATGTAGAACTTGTCATACTCGGAGAATTCGGCTTCGCCCCTCATCTTCTTTTCGTAGTCCTGCACCACATACTCTTGCAAACGGATGGTGAGGGTGTCTGTGGCCGCGTTGTAACTCCACAGGGATGTCCCGGCCTGCGCCTCGAGGTAGGCCCATTGGGATGCGCTGAGGCTGCCGATGCTGAACTTCAGGTTCGCGTCGTAAGGCTTGGTCAGCAGGGAGGGATCAAAGGCCTTCAACTCTTCTTCCCAGGAACTGAGGCGCTCGTCCAACCACACGGCGGCCCGATTGAGGGCGTAGGAGGTGAGTTCGTCCTCATCGGGAGCGAACCGGAGACCCTGCGCCAGTTCCTCCAGGTATTCCTCGCGGCTCTTGCCTTCCATAGCGATCGCGTGCGCGAAGTAGTCGTGATACATGCCGGTAAGCGTTGCGTCGTCGGGGTCAACAAAATCGCTGTCATAGGGATCGGTCAGCAAGGCCGGGGCATGACCCTCCAGGATACTGCGCCAGGCCTCGAGTGTCACGTCCAGGAACTCCGCGGCCCGCTTGAGGGCCAGGTCGTCAAGTTCGGCTTCGCTGAGTATGCCCCTGAAGGCCGCGTCGCCCGCCAGCAGCGCGATGTAGGCGTTATAGCCGCCGGCATCGGCCACGGCGTTCTTCAGCTCTTTATAGCTGTGATAGACGCCGGTAAGCTGATCAAGTTTCAGGCCCACGTATCCCGTGGCGCCGGACTGGGCGAGGTAGGACCGTTCTTCATCAGTGAAGCTGTCGTCCGCCAGTTTCTTATAGTAATCCGTAATGATGAAAGGCCTGTCGCTGTAGTACGCACCGATTTCACGGGCTTGCAGGACAGCGTTCCTGGCCACGATGTTGGCCGTTTCCGTGACCAGGGTGGTGGTGGTACCATGGAACAGGGCCTCGGTCAGCTTGGTTGTTAACGATGCCTTGTCCCACAGGGAGGTGGCGGCCAGTTCTCTGAGCCGCGCAAGCTGCCCGGCGCTGAGACTGCCGGCCGCAATCACCAGATTTGGATTATACACGCCGCTCAAGAGGGCCGGGTCGAACTCGGCCAGTTGCTTTTCCCAGTAGCCCAGGGTCGCATCGAGCCAAGCTGCCGCCCGTTCCAGGGCCAGGGCGTCCAGTTCGTCCAGACCAAGGCCGGTGGGGTTGTCTCTGAATCCATAGGCGTCGTCAGCCGCCAGCATGGCCAGGTAAGCGTCGCGTCCCATGCTGTTCACCGCGCCCTTGAGCTCATGGTAGCTGTGGTACATGGAGGTCAACTGGTTGCAGTGCGTGTCCACCTTGGCCATGACCTGCTGTTCGTACACCACCGGGTCGTCGGAGGCCAGAATGCCCAACCGTTCCCACATGCCTTGCATGCGTTCCATATCCCGCTCGTCCAGGGTCTGCGCATCATTGGCGTCCAGTATGGCTCCACCGGTGGTCAGGTGCACATCGCCGGGGGTGCTGATCTGCACCAGCTTCATATCCGTGCTGCCGCTGTTCAGGTAAATGTTGCCCGTGGCGCCGGTGATGGTGGCGGTTATTGTAACCCCGGCGCTCGGGTCCACATGGTTGGCCACATTCAGGAAGCTCGCGCTTGTGCCCATGCCGCTTTCGGAAGCCAGCACGAGATTGGGCGCGCTTACCCTGCCGGAAAGGATATGGCTGGCCGCGATGTTGATGGTGTCGCCGGCTCTGGCGTCAACCGTCACGTTGCCGCCGGCAAACTGGGTGTACATCATCTTTCCGGCCGTCAGGTTCACGGGCCTGTTCCCGGTGGCAAAGATCTTGACCCGGTTGTTTTCCGTGCCGATGCTGCCATTGGCCGTTGTTATGCTGACCGTGCCCGCGGCGGAATTGATCCAGCTTTCATTGGCATCCGCCACGTTGCCCTGGCTGCTGGAAAGCGTGATGTTGCCGCTCGCCGTCAGACCGCCGTCAAGCACCACGGAACCCGCGCTGGTGATGGTGATGGCGCCGGCGCCTTGTCCTTGCCGCAGATTGATGGTCTGGTGCGTGTCTATGGCGACCCAGATCACGTTCTGGATGGTATCGCTGACGGTTCTCTTCTTGTAGATATGCTCAACATACCAGGGTCCCCAGCCCGAGCCCCATACCTTTGTCGGGTCGTCCCGGGTCACGGAGTCGAGCGTATAGGAATAGGTGACATAGGTGCCGCTGACCTCCGAGGAAGCCCAGCCGTTGGCGTGCCCTGCGGTGCCCAGTTGGTTCAGGTAGCCGGCGCCGGTGGCCATCCTGCCGGAAGCCAGCACCAGGTTTACGTGACCCGCCAGGCTGTTGAAGTTTTTCGACATGAACCCGCCCGTTTCATCCAGGGGTTCATTGTTGGTGATTCTTGTGTTCACCAGCGAGAAGGCGCTGGTATCCGGCACTACCCAATCCAACCAACTGACGCCCCAAAGATTTTTTTGGGTGTACTCGTAGGTGTAGATCTTTCCGGTGACGTTGCCGGCCAGGTAGTTGAACTTGATATCCTGGGTCTGGGGAGTATAGGTGGAGCCGCTCAATACGTTCCAGCCCTGTGTCGCTTGCGCGCGATGCCGGATGAGGCCCGCTGCCGTGCTGCCCGTGTTCAGGCTCCCGAGTACCAGAGTGGCCGTGGAGTTATTGGTAATCGAGATGTCCGGGTTGCTGTAGACGGCTATGGCGCCTCTGCCGATGTTGGTGTTGAGCAATACGCCGGTGATGTAGATGTTGCCGCCGCCCGCGTAGAAGTCGTCAATCGTGTAGGTGTGGGTACGGGAATCGTAGCTGTACGTTTGGAAGGCCACGCTGCGTGAGTTCAAGCGGGAGCTGGTGATTGTGCCGTCATCATTGAGATACAGTGTGCCGCCCGCTGTCTGGGTTGCGCCGATAGTGATGGTATAGCTCTTCACGCCCGACTGGATCAGCCCGTTGGCATTGATGTAGTCGGCCTTGATGTTGATGTCGCCCAACGCGATCAGGGAGCCGCCCGCGGAGCCGGATACGCTGTAGTAAGACTCATTGCCCCCGATATTCACCGGGTTGCCGCCCACGTTGTAGAAGGAGCCGTCTTCCTTGAGGTTTACGGTGAGCATGCCCTCGGCCGTCACGTTCAACGTTTTGGCGAAGACCGTGCCGACGATGCTGAGGTCCCCTTTGCTGGTCAGGGTGGTCGTGCCGGAAAGGTTATACAGGCTCTCGGCGATCAGAATGCCTTGCTTGAAGGCCTGGGTGATGGTCATTACCCCTTGGGTATTGGTATTTTCAGTGATTCTCAGGCCGCCGCTCGGCGTGGCCCCGAAAATCTGCACCCTGCCGCCTTCCTTGGAGCTGATGGTCAGGTTTTTCACATGCAGGGTGGCGCCTGCTATGTTGTTGGTTATGTTCAGAGAAGCGTTACCCTCCGCCTTCAGCGTGCCGGCGCCGGTTACGGTATCGGCGTAGACGCGCACGTTGCCCCTGCTGACCAGGCTATCTTTCACCAGAATCGTGGAAGCGCGGATGTTGCCGTTCTGATCGATATCCACGGTGAGGATGAACTCGCCCGTAGACGGGTGGCGCGTACCGTAGCCATAGGAGATGAGTTCGTCCTCCATCTCCGCCATCCGCGCCCAGGCTGTCCTGCCTGCCGGGTCGTCCTTGCCGTAAACGCGGACCACGTTCTGCAGAGTGAGGTATTCGTTGACCACGTTGCTGCCGATGGTTGATTGCCCCATTTCGTAGGAGAGCAGATGGGCGTTTTGGCCGGTCACATAGAAACTGAGCTGCCCGGCCGCGTTCTTCAGCGCGTCCCCGATGTGTTTCTCGCTCATGCTGTCATAGGCGTAGGCAGTGAGATAGAGGTTCCGGATTCTCGCGCCGACGATGTTCGAAGCCCCGTAAACCCCGAGGCTGGACCGGAACAAGGAAAGCATGGCCCCGTCATTGCCTGTGGGGGCGTATCCTCCGAACAGGCGTTGGGCCTGCGCGGCAGTCATAGATTGCACTTTTTCCAAAAAGTTGCGGCTGAACAATTCCGGGCTGCTTTTCAGGCTTTCGAGCACGGTAAAGTGCGCCGCTTCCAGCCCGGTGGCGGCGAAGGCCTCCAGTTTCGCGATGACCTTATCCAGGGTCACCCGCGCGGCGCCGGAGCCGGTACCGATCAACCCGGTCTGGTACATGGCGCTCCAGGTATCCATGCTGTAGTTCCCGAATTCCTCGGTCACATAGTCGGAGAGGAGACCCGAGAGAATGGTCCGGTGGTCGTTCGTCAGAGAAGGATCGCTATAGTTGTACCCTGCGGCAATCAGGGCCTGATGGGCGGCTTCGCGTTCTGCGTTCCAGTTGTCGCCGTAAGTAGTAGTAGTGGTAACAACGCCCTGATCGTCAGTGGTTTCGGTTTCGGTAATGTCCCGATACTTGGCAATCACGGCCTCCCAGCCGTCTTCCGTCAGATAGTCCGCGTTCCCGGCGTTCTCCTCTGTTGTAAGATCCGCGTAATGCTCCTGGGCGGCTTGGTTTTCCGCGTAGGCGGCTTCGGCTGCCGCGTAGCTGCCGGTGAAGTGCTTGAGGAGCAGGTTGATGGCGTCTTTTTGCGCGTCCGTCAGTCGGGCTGTCTGGTCGAGCAGGGCGTTATGCAGGTTTTCCCATTCCTGCGCCGTGAGAGCGCCGCCCACTATGTTCCTGACGTTGTCCTGCATGTCCCGCAGACGCCAGTATGTTTCTGTGGCGCTATTCAGGGCATTCAGGTTATAGCCGGCATTCTTCAGAACCTCCATGTCCGCCAACTGTTGGGCCAGTTCCGCCTCCCGGACCAGGAAGGACTGCCAGAAACTCCCGTCCATATTGAAGGTGCGAATGGAGGCGGAGTCGGAGGTGAGCAAGGTTTTCCATTGGTCCCGCGAGAGGCTGGCACTGTTGGTCCAGCCGGCGCTCAAGAGGTCCGCTTGCATGGTGTTCAGGATGTAGTATGCGGCCCTGGTGGAGTCGAAATTGAACAGGCTCCCCAACTGATAATCGTAGTTTTTCAAGAGATCCAGAGCCGCCAGTTGCTGTTCCAGCGACACCCCTTCACGGTCACTGAGGAACTGCAAGAAATCCTCACCAAAAGTGTAGCTGTAAAGGGAGTCGTACAGGTTTTCCCATTCCCGGGCATTGGGGTCCCTGCGGGTGGCCAGGCCGTTTTGATACAGGTCCGCTGCCAGGGCCACCAGGCGAGTATACGCGGCTCTTTCGGCGGAGGAACCAGACTGCAAGCTGCTCAAATTATAATTGCGGTTTTTCAGGAGTTCCAGATCCGCCTGCTGCTGCTCCAGATTGCCGCGGCTCATGAGAAACTGCGCGAGGTTCTGGTGCAGGGCTTCCGCTTCCGTCCAGTCCAGCTTGGCAAAAAGCTCCGCCATGCCCTCGGCAAGCGCATCGCCCATCGCTTGCAGGGTGTTCATGCTGGAATTGCACAACTGGGTGAATATGGCCCGGATAGTCGCATTCAGGCCATAGGAGCTCTGTTCCGAAGTGGTCAGCGTGCTGAGAAAATCCCTCCACTGATCATCGGTAAGGAGTTGCGCCGCCTCCAGGCCCGCCTGGAAGCGCGCCTTTTGCACCGCTTCCGCGTTGGCAAGGTAGTAGAAATAGTTGTAGCCAAAGAACTGTTCAAAAACAGCCAGGGCTTTTTCAATGCGTTCGATTTCCCCCGCGCTGAGCGTGCCGCTGTTGCGGAGCGCATTCCATTGCGCTTCCGACTGGAGATCGAGCTTGTGGATATTGGCTTCGATCACATTGTCCACGCCGGCGGTCAGGTTGCCGTTCATGGTCACCTGGTTGGTGAAGTTCTGCACCTTGGTGGAATGATCCGTTTTGCCGAACAGCTCGGAAGTCCAGTTGTGGGCAAAGCTATGGCTCTTGTTATCGTAAGACCCCTGCCGGGCATACAGTTCCGCGTCGCCGCGCGCTTTCAGAACGGCGTTCAGATCCGCCTGGATCAGGTTTTTCTGGTTCCAGTACAGGCCGCTGTCTTTGGCGGTCGAGGCCGGAATCACGGTCCTGTCGTAAATGTCCCCGGCCAGGTAGATTCTGGCGTCGCCGATGTGGCGGAACGCTTCCGCCATGTGAGCCGGGAGATTGGTCAGGTTGGAATTTGCCGCTGTCGCGTACTTGTAGCCGATGTACCCGGCGGCCAGGGCCAGATCCCGCGAGCTGTACACCAGCGCGCCCCCCTGCACATGAACCAGGTTGGTGGAATCAATGTCAATGCGCGCCTTGAGCACACCGGCGCTGGCAAGGCCGTACAAACTGGCCCCGGCTTCCAGATTTGCGCCTTCGTAGCTGCCCGCGTGCATGATGATGTCAGAGCCGAGAGAGTTGACAGTCCTGACTTCAGCATTGCTGCAAATGGTGACCGTGGCCTTGAGGGTGGCCTCGATGGCTGCGGAAACAAAGGGCAGGCCGATCACGGACCCGGAGGTGAAAGCCAGGGAGTCATAGACGTCCATGATGTTGAAGGCTTGCAGGCTCACGCGTTCGCCGTAAGAAGACCGGGTTTCATCGTCCGTGTGGGAAACCCCGGTGCCGGTAAGCTTTGCGTTGGCCCCGATGATCACATTGCTGTTGGCCACAATGGAGGTCAAGGTGGACCCGGCCTGCACGGTGACGGCCCCGATGCTGGTGCCGTCCGATCCGTTTTTATGGCCCGCGATGCCGCGCAGGAGAATGTTCTGGCTGAGGATGTCGATATCCCTGGCCGTCAGTTCCACGCCATTGCCCACTTCCGCGCTGGTGTTGGCGATCATGTTGATAATGCCGTCGCCGCCCGCGCCGCTGACCAGGGCGAAGGCGTCCGCTTCCATGCTCTGGTTGGCGTAGAAATTGCTGTCCGCGCGCAGGGCGATGGTTCCCGCGGTAAACACGCCCTTATCGATGCCGCTTCTGGTGGTCGCGTTGAGATTCTGCTTGGCCCAGGTGGCCGCGCCGGCAAAACCGAGCGCCCCGGCCCCGGCCAGGGAGCGCTGGTCGGTATAAACCGAGGACTGGGCATGCACGTTCAGCTTGTCAAGGATGTTGACGACCGTGTTGTTTGTCGCGCCGCTGACATAGGCTTCGGTAAAGGTATTGGAGTTGATGGCGCCTCCGGCCACGCCCACGCCCGCGATGCCGCCGATGCCGATACCTGTGGCATGGGCGTTGAGGGAAGCGGAGTTGTCGGCATGTACGGTCAGGGATTTGAACTGGCTGCCCGTGCTGATCGAACCCACATAGGCCCGCACCGCCGCGTTGTTGGTCGCTGTGGCGCTGGTGCCGGAAATACCCAGAAGCAGACCGGCCGCAAGGGCAAAGCCCTTGGCTTCGGCGCTATAGCCGCTGCCTGGCGTTTTCAGGAGGGCCTGCACGCTGAAGTCCGTGGGATTGGCGACCATCGCGTTGTAGGTGGCGTTAAGTCCTTCGGCATAGGCATTGATGGTCGGCGTGATGTTCGCTTCGGCCACGGCCACGCCTATGGAGCCGAGGATGGAGATCGCCGGAGCCGCCGAGATGGCGCGCACTCTGGGCGTGCCTTGGGCCGTGATGTTTACCGTGCCTACGTTGTACAGGGAGACGTCGGACATATAGGCGTCCACCTTGCTGTACAAATGCGCGCCCGCGTAAGAACCGCTACCCGCGATGATGCCGCCCGCCCCGGCCAGGCTGAAGGTATAGATGTTCCAGTCACCCGTGCCGGTCACCTGGACGCTGTTCACGTTTTCAAACACGCTGTTGGCAATGGACGCGGTGATATTGTTGCGCAAGGTGATGTCGGAAACCACAATGCCCACGCCCATAGCGCCGACGGCCGCGCCTATGCCCTTGATGGTCAGGTCGGCCCTGGACGTGGCGTCCACGTTGACCGAGGTCACGTCTCTGAAAGTGGCATGATCGATCCCCGCGGACACGGTGCCCGTGGCCGTGGTTACGGCCACGCCCGCGGCCAGGGACAGGCCGATGCCTACGGCCGCCTGCACGCCCAGGGTGGTGGAGGTGGTGCTTTCCAGCGCTTTGACTGTAATCGCGCCGCTTCTTTCCACAACAACGCCATCGCCCAGGAAAGCTTCGGCGCTGCCCGAAAGGGTGTTTACGGCCACGCCGCCGCTAAAAGCCCCGGCCATGCCGACGGACGCGCCAATGGCATAGGCGTTGATTGTGCTGGAGCGGTTGGCAGTCACGCTGAAGGCGCCGCGCGTGAGCAGGTTGTCCTTTTCTCTGATGCTGCCGCCGCTGACCCGCGCGCCCACAGCGCCGGAAATGGTGTTCACCACCAGGCCGAAGCCGCCGGCTACCGCGCCCACGGACAGGGTGCCGACCACGCCCGTGATCTTGAGATTCTGGGTGGCGTCAACTTCGCCCTTGCTGGCAAGCGAGAGATTCGTGGAAATCACATCCGTCGTGGTCGCGCCGGAAATGTTGTTCACGCTGATGGCTCCGGCCAGTCCAACCAGGCCACCGGCCGCGGCGACCACGTAAGACTGCACATCGCCTTTCATGGAAGCCAGGAAAAAGGCCGAGTCAGCGGCGATATTGCTGTTTTCCACTATGGTCCGCACGTTGCCGGAGAGGTAGTTCACCGACACCGCGCCCGCACCGCCCACGCCGCCCACGGCCAGGGAGGCCGCTATGGACAGAATGCCACTGGGAGTGAGCGCATTGTTGAAGGCATTCGCGGTGGATTTTTCGTCGCCGTCATAACGGTTTTCATTGTTGCTCTTGTTGGCGTCCGCCACAGAGGCGTCCAACTGATTCTGGGCGCGGCCAAGAGCGCTGCTCAAGCCATCCTTGCCATTCGCGCTCAAGGAGTTGAGGTTTATATTGCCTGTTGGTTTGGCAAAGGTGGCCAGCGCGCTGACCGTTCCTGTCGCATTGATGTCGGCGTTCAGGATGTGCGCCAGGGTCGAGCCCTGCATCACGGTGACGGCGGCGCTGCCGGCAACCGCGCCGATAGCGCCTGCCGCGGCAAAGGTCAGGGTGAAAGCGTTCATGGAAGTGAAGGCTTGTACCGCCACATCCTTTGCGCCGGAAATGTTCACACCGGCCAGTTTGGCGATGGTTGAGCCGGAATCCACGCTCACGCCTACGCCTGCGCCGCCCGCGCCCCCGCCCGAGAAAGCCAGGGCCACGGCAATGGTGTAGGAATTACCGGTGTTAAGGGCCTGGACGTTCACGTTGCCCGCGTTCATGTGCAGGCTGGAGTTCTGCACCACGGCCTGGGTCAGATTGTTGCTGACCGAGACGCCTACCGAGCCGTAGCCTGATCCGGCGCCGGAAGCTGCCACGCCGGAAGCGACCGTTACGGAGAGACGCGAGGATTCGGCCTTCACGTCAAGGCTGGCGGCGGTCATGGTCACGTTTTCGACCAGGGCCGTGGAGGAAGCCACTTCCGCCACCTGGTCGGAAACATAGGTCGGCGCGCCGTAGCGGTTGCTGCGGTAAGTGAAGGCCGCATCCTTGCCCATGAATGCGAAATCCTTCAAGCCGGTTTGCACATTGGTCAGGGCGGATTTGGCTATGCTGCCGTCCGCGTTCACGTCCGAAAGCAGGAAGGAGTAAAGGGTTTCGTTCCCGAATTCGTCCCTGTAGAGCAGGTATTGCGTTTCCTGGGTCACGCCGTTCGTGCCGATGGAAACCCGCTTGCCGTTGCCCTTTGCGTCGTATTTTACCAGGAAGAGCGCATCGCCCACGATTTCCGCGCCGTAGTTGGCGTTTTCCTCAAGGCCCTTGAGGGTGTCGCTTTTCGCTTCGGTATTCCGGTGGGTCTTGGCGATGCTGCGCAGTTGATCGCCGCCCTTGGAAGATACGTTCACCGATACGGACAGTCCGCCAGCGGCCGCGCCGGAAGCCGCGACTCCCACGGTTCCGGCCACGATCTGCGACTCGTTGCTTGAGGTCACGGCCACGTTGCCGTTCACGTTCATGGTCATGGGACTGGTGGTGGTCGCTCCGGAAATGGAGGCCGTGGTCGCGTTTTCCACCGCGTTGACGGCAAAGCTGCCCGCGCCGGCGGCAGCGCCCGAAGCCGCGATGGACAGGGCCAGCGCGTACAGGTCAGCGCCGGAGTACGCGGAAACAGCAACGGAGTCGGCCGAGAAAGAGGCCCCTTCACCGCCGTTGATGGCCGCCTTGCTGCTGACGTCCGCAAGGTTCAGGGCCAGAGTGCCCGCGCCCGCGGCGGCGCCCGAAGCCGCGATGGCGGCGACGGTGGCCCACATCTTGGTGGTGTTCCTGGCCTCAACCGTTACCGCGCCGCCTGCCTGCAAGCTGCCGTTGTTAGTAATGTTCAGATAGGCCGTGGACAGGGAGTCCATCAGGTTAAAGACAAAACCGCCCGCGCCCGAGGCCGTGCCGGAACCGGCCACCAGGAGCAGGGCAGCGACATAGGCGGACTTGTTGTCGGCGCTGATGCTGATATCACCCGTTGTGGTGATGGAGGCGGACTCGACCGAAGCCCTGGTGGTGAAGCCGTAACTCGTGGTTTTGCCGCCCAGGTGGTCAAGCATGCCGTCCGTGCTCTTGCCTCCGGCGCTGCTGGAGGAAGCGGGATCAAAGGCCGCCGCGTCGCCCCAGGTGGAAAGGTTGATGGCTACCGCGCCCGCACCCGCGGCCGTGCCGCTGCCGGCAACGCCGAGGGCCGTGGTGATCACTTGAGTGGAGTTTTCGGCATGTACCTTGAGATCACCCGCGAGCGCCAGGGTTGTGCCCTGCACATCAGCACTGACGGTATTGCCCGCAAAGGCTAGGGCCACAGCGCCCGCGCCTGCGGCTGTACCGCCCGCGCCCACCGCGACGCCCACGGTCAGCATGTCGGTCAGACCGCCCGCGCTGACGGTCAGACCGCCGTTCGTCGTCGTGATGCTGCCGCCTTCAACGTAGGCTTGGGCGTTGCCCGCAACACGGCTCAAACTGAACACGCCCGAGGCCCCCACGGTGCCGCCCGCGCCCACGGCGATCAGGAAGGCCCAGGCCTTGCCCGCTGTGGTGGCTTTTACGCTGGCGGAACCGCTGGTCAAGGTGCTGCCGAGAACATAGGCCGAGGAATTGGCCCGCAGAAGGTTGAGGGCGATTGCGCCGGAAACGCCCACAGAGGAGCTTGCCCCAACCGCAAGGTCAACGGACATAAGAGCGCTGTTCTGCACGGCTTCCACCACCAGCGCGCCGCTGGAGTGGATGGTTGTGCCGATAATGCCCGCTTCGGCAACTTCGCCGCCAAGGCTCGGCGCATCCCCGTCGTAGCTGCTGTCATGAGTATAGGCGCTGGCGCCGTCTTTTTCCAGATCCTTGGAATACGCCTGGCTCAGCGAACGGGCCGTGTCCTTGCGTTCCTGTTCGGACTTGCCGGAAAGGTCCAGCTTGCTCGAACCGCTCATGCCCAGGTTCAGGGTAAAGGATGCGCCCACGCCCACGGATCCGCCGCTCGCGCCCACGCCCACCGCCAAGGCCACGGCCCCGGAGGTATTTTCCGCGTTCACGCTCACCGCGCCCAGCTTGGAGGTATCCCAGTCTGAGCCGTTCCAGCCGCCGATGGTGCAGTCATTAATGATGGCCCGTGTCTTGTTGTCGAGCACGTTCACGGCAATGGCCGCGCCCACGCCTACGCCGCCACCGCTGGCAGCCACGGAGAGCACGCCGCCAAAGGCTGCTGCCGAGGACATGGCTTCCACAATCATGGCGCTTTTTTCACCATTCTGTTTGCCCGCGCTGGTGAACCTGATCTCGTTCACATCGTCGACCACGGCGTTCACGGAACGTTGCAGCCAGTTGAAGTTCAGCGCGCCGGAAACCGATGCGCCCGAGGCGGAGGCGGCCACGGAAACGACCAGGGAGAAGATGCCGCTGTCCGGGTTGAACAGGGCTGCGTTAGGATCATAGTTGTGTTCGGGGTCGGCATTGGGATCGGAACTGCTGCCGACGCTCACTCCGGCTTCATCGGTCTCGCCCGAGTTGAGCGCGCCGGTATCCACGTCGTTGAGTCCCACGCCTTGCATATAGCTCGCGTTGCGCCAGTCGCCGATGTCGTCGGGCTTGGCTTCCAGCGCGCGCACCACCAGATCGCCGCCCACGGTGACTTCATTGATATGGGCCAGTTCCGCATACACGTCGCGCACGATGATGTTTTCGCTCAGGGTGGCCTGCACGGCCGCGCCCCCGCCCGCGCCAACGGCCACGCCGATGGCGACGTTCACAATCTGGATGGAGGACAGGGCTTCCACCTTGAGGTCGCCGCCCACGCGGATGGTGTTGACATCCGTGATCCCGGCATACACGTTGCCCACGATCACCGAGGTGTTGTTGGCCAGGCCCGCTGCGGCGGAACTGCCCGCAGCCACTGCCGCGGCCACGGTAAAGGCCCAGATTTTGGACCTGTCCCTTGCGGTGACGGACAGGTCGCCGCCGGCCGCGATTTCGGTAATGGCCCGATCCCCGCTGATGCTCGCAATGCTATCCATGCTGATCACGTTCACGCCCAGGAACAGCCCGCCGGCCGTACCGCCGGTGGAAACCGCCGCGTTCACGGCCAGGGCCAGAATGTCGGCGTTGGTCAGGGAGGTCACGGCCAGATTGCCGCCCGCGCTGAGGTTACTGTTCAGCGCTTGGGCGTAGGCTCCGCCCACGACGGTGTTGGAGGCGATGCCGCCGGAAATGGCCGCGCCGGATCCGGCGGAGACTGCCGCGCCCACGGTTATGGACTTGATGACCGCGCTGTTCACCGCGTTCAGAGTAACATTACCGCTCGCGCTCAAGGTGGAGTTTTCAACCAGGGCATTGACTTCGGAGGCGATCACGTTCACGGCTACCGCGCCGCTGAAGCTGACCTTATCGCCGCCCACGTTCACGGCCACGTTCAGGTTCACGGACAGGATGTTGGTCCTGAAATCAATGCCGGCGGTGCCCAGGTACGCCGTGATATCGGCGTCATTGTTGCTGGTTTTATCGATCCAGCGTTCGGTGAAAGTGGATCCGGGAGCGCTCTGCCAGGCGGACACGTCAATATTGTCCAGCGAGGAGATCAGCGTGCTGTTTTTCACTTCCGCCGCAGTGCTGTTGACGATCACGTTGGGGTTGAGCACAAGACCCGCCCCGGCCACGCCAAGGTTGACGGCATGGATGCTGCCCGAGCCTTCCGCCAGGACGCTGATGGAGCCGGTAGCCGTGATGGAAGCGTTGTACACGCCCGCGAGCTGTTTGCTGTTGACCACGTTGACCGCCACGGCGCCGCCCATGGAACTGGCGTCAGCGCCGACGGCCACGGCCACGGAAGCCGCAAGGCCCAGGATCTGCGAACTGTCCGTCGCCCGTACTTGAATGGGGCCTGTGACGGTCTTTTCTTTGCCCGAAGTTTTCGCGCCCTCAATGGTGGCCCTGACATCCTTGTCAATGACGTTCACGGCGATGGAGGCGCTTTTGGCGTCAGCCCCGCCGGATTTGATGGAAACCGCTACACTCGCGGTCACGCTCAGAATTTCCGCAATGGAGTCGGCCAGCACATCCAGGCCGCCGTTTACGCCGCTCTGGGCCAGGTCCGAATTGATCAGGCCCGCGGTCACGTCGTTGCTGATCACGTTTACGCCGAGGGCCGCGCCCGCCTGCTTGCCCTTGCTCGCGCCCACCTGGCCCGCAATGGCCAGAATGCGGCTGCCCTGCTGTGAGCCGTCAGCTTTGATGATATAATCGCGGGCCACAATGCTGGCCTTGCCCGCGCTGGTGATGCTGGTATTGGACACGCCCGCGTATACGTTACGCGCGATCACGTTCACCGTGGCCGAACCGGCCAGGTTGGTCTTGTCGGACGCGCCATCTTCGGAACCGGTGGACACGCTGATGCCCGCCGCAATGGACAGGATGGAACTGGAAGTTTCGGCCAGCACCTGCAGGCAATCCTCGGAGTCGCCGCTGAGGACAATCGTGGAATTGTCGATGGTGGCGCTCACGTCCAGGTTGCCTGTGCCGCCGCCTTGAGAAGCTTCGAAGTCTTTGGGATCGGAATCCGGTCCGAGCGCCGGAATGTTTGCTCCGGCAATGACGTTGGCCGCGATGGCCGCCGCCGCGTTGTTGCCCGTGGACAGACTGACCCCGCCCGCAATGGACAGGATGGTGGATTCGTTGCCGCTGACCACGGACAGGGTTTTGCCCGTGATGTTCGCGCGGTCGAGGGAAGCGGCCGCCCCGGCCGCGATGACGTTGGCGGCCAGAGTCACGGCATAGGCGTCGCCCTGGGCGGCGGCCGCAGCCCCGGCAATGGACAGGATCTGCTGTTTGGACAGGGAGGTGACGGAAATATCCGCGCCCTCCGTACTCAGAGGCTTGCCGATTTCAATATCACGCGCATAGGCGTTGCTGGTGGAATTGATGACGTTCACGGCCAGCACCGCGCCCACGGAAGTGGATTTCTGTCCGTCCGAATCCTTGTTGGAATCATCCTGTTTTGCCTTGCCGGACAGGCCGAGGGAGCCGCCGATGGACAGCACGCCGAACTGATCCGCCGCCAGCACGGAAACCGATCCATCCGCAATAACGGTGGAATCGCTGATACCGGCTTCGGTATTACTGATGATTGTATTCACCACCAGAGTTCCGGCCAGGGAGTTGCCGCCCTTGGCAATCCCCGCGCTCGCGCCAATGGCGATGAGGTTGTAGCCGCCATCAATGGAGTCAATGCCGGAAACCGCTTCTTCCGGGTTGTCGCCAAGGTCGATGCCCTGCCGGTCCGTGCCTGTGCCGCTCATGGCGGAAACGGAAACATCCCGTGCGGTGATTGTGCTGCCGGAAATATAGGCCAGGGTGTCGCCCGAGAGCACGTTCACGCCGAGGGAAAGACCCACGCCCTTGGCGTCGCCGTAGCCGCCGCCGCCCGCGACCGTGATCATTTTCACATCGTTCAGGGCCTCAACGCTGAGAGCGCCCTGTTCCACGGTCAGGTTGCTGTTGGCCACAAAGGCTTTGACATCCGTAAGACGCGCGTTGATGAGCAGGGTGCCGCCGTAGCCCGCGCCCGAGGTGCTGCCTGCAAGGCCCGCGCCCACGTTAACCACAAAGCCCTCGTCCTTTGCGCTGACGCTCATGCCGGAAGGCCCGGTCACGCGCATGTTCGCAACGTTGTTGACCGAGGCTTCGGTATCGCGGTCCGTGATGGTCAGACTGAAGGTACCCGCTCCGGCCTTGGAATCGCTGGAGCTCTGCTTGTCCTGATTTTTCCCGTCCTTGCCCGATCCGGAGGAGCCGCCGGTGGTCAGGGCCAGGGCTCCGGCAGCGGTAATCTGTTTGGTGTCGTTCAAGGCGCGGGCCACGAACCCGGCCACCACCAGGCTGGACAGATTCTGGACCACGGCCCTGGTTTCTTCGGAACTGTAGCCGACAAAGATCTCGGCTGTTCCGGCGGTATTCACTGACGGCGTATCGTCACCCTTTTCCTGATCCCCTGAGCCGCCTCCGGGCTTGTTGTCCTCGGACGGGGTGCCTTTGATCAGGTCGGATACGGTCTTGTCCACCTGCCCGAGAGCGCCGGACAAGCTGTCCATGATGGATTTGGCCTTGTCCGCGTTGCCCGTGATCAGGCTGAAGAAATTGCCGTCCTTCTGCTGCTCTTCGCGCGCTTTCTTCTCTTCCTCGGTCAGATTCGCGTCATTGGAATTGTCCGGGAACAGGCTTTGCAGCGCCTGGGCCACGGAACCGAGTTTGGACAGGCCCGAGGTGATGCCGGAAAGTTTGCTGTCGCCGCCCGTGTCGCCCTGGCCCGGCTTTTCGTCGGGCTTTTTGTCGTCCTTCTTTTCTTCCTGCGCGGCCTGCTGCTGCGCCGGAGAAGCCTTGCTGCCGCCAATCAGCACGGCCATGCCGCGCCCGGTGTTCAGGGCGTTCACTTCGGCCAGTCCGAGCACGGAAACGCGCCCGCCCATATCCGGGGAGCCGGTCAGGGTCGCGGTGGTCTCGCGGTCCACTATCTGGACAAAAGCCGTGCCGCCCATGGCTGTTTCGCCGCTGGACATGGTGGCGGAGAGCTGGGTGTAAATGCTGTTGTTTTTGGCTTCAATAAGCAGACTGTTCTTGCCGTCCGCGCCAAGGGCGTTGCCCAGGGTCACGCGGCCCTTGCCCACGTTGAGTTCCGCCGTGGTCACGTCAGCCAGATGGAGGAAGCCCAAGGTGCCGGAAAGTCCTTTGAGCGAGCCGCTGGAACCGGCCTGGGTCAGGCCGATGATGCCGTTGTTGGCGTTGGCGGTGACCGACAGGCTCTGTCCCATGATCAGGGCCGTGCTGTTATCCGCGCCCACCTTGGCCGAGGTGTTATGTTGCAGGTTGAGCACCTGCACGGCCGCGCCCGCTGCCGAGCCGGAGTCGGGGTTGCGCGGGGGAGATATTTTGTCCTTGATCGCCCCGCTGACTTTATCAACAAGGCCCGTCTTGCCGTCGGACGCGGTGCTCGTCTTCAGGCTCCCCTGGCCGGTGCCCATTTTGCCCGTGAGGTTCACGGTCTTGTCCGAACTCTTGGCCGCGACGTAAATGCCCAGGTTTTGCGTCTTCTGCCGCAGCTTGTAATCGGCCGCGGTCTGTCCGTCGGCCACGGTAAAGGAAATTTCTCCGGTCAGGATGGCGCCTTTCAGGGCATCCTGGAGGGTTTCCGCCAGATAGAAAGAATTGTCGTCGCGTTTCACCACATAATAGGTGGCAATGACCGTGTTGTCCTTGTCAACGAGTTCAACCGCCTGACCCGTGACAAAGCCGTGGTTGTTTTTCTGAATATAGGACGGATGTTGCGCCATGTTGGCCGCACTGAAGCTGATGGAATCCAGCGGCCGGTTCAGGGTGATGGACGCATCACCGGCGAACAGGAAGTCCAGAGTGGCCCTGATGCCGCTTTCCAGATCCGTCAGGGTGAAGCTGTAAGCGCCGTAAGTGGTGACCGTGTAGTATTCCAGCTCGCCGCCCCGTTCTATGGTCACAATGCTGCCGTTTTCCAGGCCGTGCGGCGTATCCTGGGTGATGATATACTTGCCGAGGGCCACGGTGTTCTGGTTGAACCCATGCTCGGCGCCGATAACGGTCAGCGTGCCGTTCAGATTATTGGCGGCGGCAACCGTCAGGAACTTGCCCGCCAGGTACTGTTCATAATTCTCGGCCAGCAGGATGCTGCCGTCCGCCTGCAACCGGATGAAGAATTCCGCCCCGTTGACCAGGGTGTAGGTGGAGCCGTCGGCCAGGGTCAGCGTGCCGCTGCCCGCGAAACGCACTTGCTGGCCGTTGTACAAACCGGTGGCGTCACTAACCGTGAGCCCGCCGTTCGCCGTTATACCCAAGGTGAGCGCGGGGCCGTCCGCCACGGTCAGCTTGTAGTCGTTGTAGCCGCTGCTTGCGCCGACCGGGGGCCGGTATTCGTTGCCGCGCGCGTCAATCAGCTTGATGCTGGTGGCGGAAAGGCGCACCACCGTAAAGACGCCCACGCTGTTGTACATCGGGCTGCCGTCGGCATTGAGCAGTATCGCGCCGTTGGCGTTGGTGGCTATGGCGGACAGCGTCACCTTGTCGCCGCTCTGGAAGTCGTGCTTGCCGATGAAAAGCGCGTTCGCATCCGTGACGGTCGTGGTCGCGTCAACCACCAGCGGAGCCTGGGAAGCCGGGGCGGTCAGGGTGAAGGTATGCAGTGTCGCGCTGTTGCCGTCTTTGCACAGACGGTCAAGGCTGATGTAGCCGCCGACAGCCCGGCCGTTTTCATAGGCCCGCAGGGCAAAGCCACCGCTCGCGGTCAGGGAGACCACGTACTGCTTGCCGTTTTCAAGGCCGTCAATGACCTTGCCGTCGCTGCTGTAGGTCACCACGTCGCCGTCGCGCAAGGCGCGGGCCACGTCATCGCCCGCGTTGATGGTCGTCCCTCTGGTCGCGGCCGTGGCCACGGTGTTGCCGTCAAGAGTGGTGGAAACGCTGAGGTCCGCGCCATTGATGACCGTTGTCGCGCCCGCCGTGCTGAAGGTGTGGTTGGCCGACACGGCCGCATCGTTCATGGAAAGGGTGATGATCGCGCCGCCGGCGTCTCTCAGGGCAAAGCTGCCGCCGCCCAGGAGGACCAGGGTATAGGACCCGCCGTTGACAAGACCGTCAATGGCCGCGCCGCTGCTGTTGTAAGTCACCGTATCCCCGGTGGCGAAACCCGCAAAGGGATTGTAGGCGCCGGCATTATCCTTTTTGTATTCGGCCGTGGTCATGGAGAAGGAAAGCCCGGCGTCCCGCTTTTCCGCGTCCGTGGCCATGACCAGGAAATAGTAGCCACCGGCCGTGGGCGTGATTGCCGCGAAATCGTCCGCTACCGTGCCGTTTTCAATTTTTTTGAGGGAGATGTCCGTGAGGCTGCGCACAAAGACCATGTACAGCGCATCGCTGTCCAGGCCCAGGTTGCCGCTCGCCCGCACGATGTCGCCGTCCTTAAGACCGTGCGGCTCGGTAAAGGAAAGCACCGTGCTGTCGCTTGCGGTGGAATCGTAATTCAGATCGATCTTGTCGGGCGTTGGCGTGGCTTGCTGCTGGAACAGAAAGTGATGTTCTCCCGTGCCGTTGCTCCTGCCCACAGTGATGCTCGAGCCGCCCGGAGCGAGGCGCAGCGTCAGCCTGCCCTGGCTGTCCACAGTGCCCCAATAGGTCTGCCCGGAAACAAGACCGGCAAGCGCGGGCGCGCCTGCGCTGACTTCGTAGGTCACATAGCCTTCATAACCCCTGTAGGCCTGATCAAGGGTGACGGTATTGCCGCTGACAGCGGCGTCCGTGATTGCCCCGGCCCTGACGATGTCCACATTGCCTTGGATAACGGCGGAGGCGTTGTTCTCCTGGCCGATGTAGGAAATGCTGGCCGCGGTGGACAACTCCTTGGCCCCGGCGGTGACGGCGTAAATATACGAATTGGGCACAAAGAACGCGGAATCTTTGTTGGCGAAGTTGACCGCGTCAACGCCGAAAAGCTGCCCCAGGTTTTTCTGGGCGTCCAAATACAGATCGTCGATGGAGGTGGTGAGATCCTTCACGCCGTCAAGGGCTTTGCTGAGGAAATCCAGCGGGATCATGGAAACAGCGCTTCCGGCGCTGTCCAACTTGGAGTTCACCTTGTCCGCGAGCCCCAAGGTGGAATGCTTGTTCTCCACCGCCAGGTAATTGGCGTCGGCAGTGACTTCCACCAGGGAGTTGTAGACGATCTTCGCGCCGCTCTGCACTACCACATTGGCCGTGTTGGTAAACACGGTCACGCCCGCGGCAATGCTCACGCCCTTGTCTTTTTCCTGAACCTCTGCGCCGGTGCCGTCCAGGGTGAACACATGGTCGCTGGTCAGAGCCGCGCCCGAAGGGGCAACGTTGACCAGGTTGCCGTCATCGTCAGTGAGTTGGAAATAACCCTCGCCCACGGAGCGCACCGTATAGGTTTTGCCGACAACCAGACCGGAGAGCGCCGTGCCGCCTTCAGCCACGCTGTAGGTGACCTTGTCGCCTTCCTTGAAGGGAATCTTGTCCGCCATGAATTTATTGTTGGCTTCAATCTTGGAGCCGGGCACCACGACCTTGGTGGCGCTGACAGCCGGGGCCGCCTTGGCAAAGGTGTGGGTCGCGTCGTCGTCATTGCCCCGGATAAGATCGATGATCTTGCCGTCGGCGTCTTTCAGGGTAAAGAAGTCCGCGCCCTTGGCGGCCACAGTGTACGTTTGCCCGCTGACCAGGCCCTTGATGGCCGCTGAGGGATCGGAGCAGGTATACGTCACGCTGTCGCCCACGGCAAAATCGCTGGCCTTGTTGACCTGGCCTTCCTTGATGTCGTTGTTGTTGGCCACAACCTGGCCCGGGGTCACGGGCTCTTCATACTTGGTGAAGGTATGCTGGGAATTGGCCGCCCCGTTGCCGATGAAAATTTTGTTGCCGTTCATGTCAGCAAGGACGAACTGTCCCTTGCCCACTTCGTAAATCTTGTAGGTCTGGCCGCTGACCAGGCCGCTGACCGGGCTTGAGGAGGTATACTTGACCACATCGCCCACGCGGAAGCTGTGATCGTCGCAGTACACGGCGGCGTTTTTAAGGTTGCCGCCCTTGACGGTCGCGGCGTCCTGGCTGGTGGACACCACGCCGTTATCCGGGGCGGGCTGGTCAGCCCCTACCTTGGTGAAGGTATGGGTATACTGATCCCAGTCGGTCTTTTTGAAATCCCGGAAATGCTGGACATGGCTGCCGTCCGCGTTGAGCAGCACGAACTGGTTGGGCTCGTCGTGATAGACGGTGACAATATAGGTCTGGCCGCTGACCAGGCCGGGCAGGGCCTTGGACGGATCGGAGCAGGTGTAGACGACCTTGTCGCCGGTTTTGAAGCCGTGCGGATCTTTCGAGGTGATTACGCCGACTTCCGTAAGTTTCTCGACCACAGCGGGGTCATATTTCTGGCCGGGATTCGGACCGGGCTGCTGGCCGGGGTCCGGGTTGTCGGGAGTGTCTGGCTTCGTTATTTCGTCCGGGGACTTGTTCGGGGACGCAGAAGCCGAATCCATGCTTGAGGAGGCGCTGACCTGGATGACCGGGGTGGTGTTGGACACGGCGTTCAGGATGACCGCGCCGGAGCCTTGCGGCAGGTTGGAGGCCGTCTTGCCCAAGGCTGTGATCAGGGCAGACTCGCCGATAACGGTTTCCGCCACGGCGTCATGCAGGACAAAACCCAGGGCGAGCCCAAGGCCCATGTTGGCTTCCTGAAGTTTGGAGGTGATGGCTCCCAAAGGCAGCAGGGCCAGCACCAGATCCGTCAACTTATCGCTGACCTTCTCGGAAACACCGGCCAGCGCTCCCTTTTTGTCGTCGTCTTTTTTATCGTCTTTCTTGTCGTCCTTCTTCTCATCGTCGTTGGTGTGGCTGGCCGTGGTGGCCTTGGCGTCCGTTTCAGCGGTCACGGAAACGGATGCGTCCGCCGTCAGCACGGCATTGACCGTGGTATAGCTCTTGGCGGAACCGAAATTCAGCGCCAGCGCCACTGCCAGGTTACCGGCATCCGTGGCGTTGGCCGTGGCCGTGAGGCTGATGTCTTCCGTGGTCTTGGCCGAGATAACGATGTCGCGGCCCGCGTTCAGGGTGACGTTCCGGCCGATCACCGTGCTGGCAACCGCTTCGTTGATGCCGATGGCCAGCGCCATGGCATAGGTGTCCTTCTTGGCGTCGGACTCGTTCTGGGTGTTGCCCTGAGCCCCGCCGCCCTGCTCGGCGGTTTCTTTTCTGTCCTTGTAGGTGCTGGTCAGGGAAACCGTGTTGGTGTTTTCGGTCGTGGCGCCGATAATGATGTCCCGCGTGGCGGAAATCTTCGTGCCGTCGGTGATGCTCACCTCGGCGTTGGCCTGGTTGATGGCCAGCACAAAGCCGAAAAGGTCGGTTTCGTGTTCCTGCTTGTTGGTGACCGTGCTTGAGGCGGTTATGCTCACATCGCCGTCCCTCGCCGTGATGCTGCCGCCCTTGATACTGACGTTGGCTTCCGCCGAACCGTAGGTGATCAGAATAGGGCCGCCGAGGGCCAGGCTTTTGTAAAGCTCCATGAACATGTCGGCCAGCGGTTTGGACAGAGTGTCGAGATACTCGCCGCCGGTATTGGCCGGCAAGAAGCCGAGACCTTCGCCCGCGCCCCCGAGCTGTTGCAGATCAATACCAAGATAGGTTTTGAAGAGTTCGCCCAGGTTGGCGGCCATGAAGGTATCGACAAGCGCCATGTACTGGTTGCCGGTCAATTCGCCGAGGGAGGGCATTTCGACTGTGGTTTCGGCCTTGGCTTCCGCCTTGATGGTCACGTTTTTCGCGCTGATGGTCGCGCCGTCAATGGTGATGCTGGCCTGGCCCTGAGCGATCTTCAGAGGCAGCAGGCCGAGCAAGGGGTGCACGTGGGCGCTGGTGGTGGCATGGGCCGTGAAATCACCGCCGATATTCACAGTGGCTTTGCCGATGTAGATGTTCGTCGCGGTCATGGACACGTTGTTCAAGCCGTTGATCGTGGCTCCGGCCGTTACGGTGATGGTGTCCGTAGCCGTGATGGTCAGGCTGGCCGTGTTGTCGCCCGTCACGGTGACGTTTTCCTTGAACACCACCTCGCCCAGGGCGGAGATGATCAGTTCGCCGCCTTCAATATTGATGGTGCGCGCCTGATCGCCCGTGCCAAAGGTGACGGACTTGGCCCGGATGATAATGGATTCGATACCCGTGAAGCTCACGTCGGAAAGAACCACGTCGCCGGAAGCCATGACCAGCATGGTGCTCGTGCCCGGACCGCCGGTAAAGTCGCCGGAAATGGTCAGCGTGCCTGCCCAGAGGGAGAGCCAGAGGCCGTTCTGGTCTCCAAGAGTCTCGCCGGTAAGCGTGTCGCCGCTGATCACTCCGCCTTTGGGGAAAAGATTGAGAATGTCCTGCCCGAGAGTGGCAAGGTCCAGATTGGCGAGGTCCGTCAGCGTGTCCAGTCCCGGAATGCCGCTGAGCACCGTGGACAGGTTCAGGCCGGAAAAGTCCGGCAAGGCCGCCTGCTTGAGCAACTCCGCCAGGTCCGCGATATTCGCCAGGGGGTTGGAATCCGTGGCGTTGAAGTTTTCCGCCACTACCGGAGCGTTGTTGGCATTGACCTCCGGATCGACCTGGGTGGCCGAGAGGAGCTGGCGCGGCTCCAACTGCTCGAAGTAGGCGGGAATTCTGTTTTTCCGCGCCTGTGGCGTGTAGTAGCAGGTATTGATGCCGGAATCGGTAATGACTTGCGCGGCTTCTTTCCAGAGTTTGCGGATATCGGACATAACGGCCTCCCGTATGGTAACCCGTCCTTTGCCGGTCATGCCGACAACAGTACGGTCTTATGAACAAAAAAATACCCAAATGCCCTGCAAAGGCATTCAGGTCCACTATAGAGAAAATATCCGGCCATAAATCAAGGTATACGACCGGATACATCAGTCGTATTACAATGAAATAACTTGGTATTTTGATAAAAAAAGATGAAAAAATTTTATTTTCCGGCAGGGAAAAAGAAGAGGGATCAGCAAGGAAACGTTGCCTGCTTTAGTCCTTGCTCAAGAGCGCCGACCCCGGAGAAGAAGCCATTTATGCACGGCGTCGGTGCGGTTCCTGGCGCCCAGTTTCCGGTAGGCCCGGGAAAGGGCTTTTGCAACCGTTATTGTCTGTAAATTCAAGCTGTGCGCAATCTGCGGATTACTTTCTCCACTGGCGGCGCGTTCCAGCACTTCCATTTCGCGCGGGGCCAGGGAGCAGGCCGCGCTAATGCTCAGGTTCAGGCGGCTTTGCAGCAGGTCCACCAGTTCGGCAAGGCGGTTGTCGGTTTCAGCCTTTTCCCGCAGCAGACGCAGCAAGGGCAGCATCTCCTGCCCGTGCTCCACGATGGCCTGGAGCAGGGCTTCGAGCTTGTTTTCCTCTTCGGCGTCCTGGAGGGAATGTTTTTGGAAAGGCTGCTGCCCGCTTCCGAGAGCGGATTCCAGTAACGCCTGCCAGTCCGCGGCCAAAGAAAAATCAAAAGGGAGCACGGGCCGCGAGGCCACAGGCCCGCCCTGAGCGGCGACGGGCGCGCTCGGTAAAGAGTCCGCCGCGTATTCCGGCAGGCCGGACTTTGTTGCCTGCGGGGGATAGATGCAGGTGCTGATGCCGAGGTCGCTGGCCAGTTCGCTCTGCCCTTTTTTTCTCTTCCATTCATTACCCATAGTCCCCTCCCGCGCGGCATGCCGCGACGTTGAGCGCTTTCAGGTCTGCTTGCCGCTATAGCTGATCATATCCGCGAAATGGCGGTTGCTCTGGATCATCTGCTTGCGCATGCGAAAAGCCCTGCGGTCGCCAAACCACTGGCACAACGCGGCTATTTTCCAGGCTATTTTACGCGCCCGGACTCCGGCAACGGTCGTCCTGAGCAGTTCCTTCAGCAAACGGCGAACCCAGGCGGGAATGGTTGCAAACAGATCGTCTTCCATGGCAATAATTTCCGCCACCGTGCCGGGGTCGCCCTGGCGTCCGGCCCGGCCGTGCAACTGTCTGTCCACGCGAACCGAGCTGTGCAGTTCGGTCAGAATCACATGGAGCCCGCCGTGCTCGCGAACCGAGTCCTCAAGCTTGATGTCCGTGCCGCGCCCGGCCATGTTCGTGGCCACGGTCACGGCATTTTTCCGCCCGGCCAGGGTGATGATTTCCGCCTCACGCTCGTGCTGCACGGCGTTCAGCACTTCATGAACAATGCCCGCTTTGGTCAGTGCCGCTGAAACGTGTTCGGACGCTTCAATGGATTTTGTGCCCACGAGCACGGGGCGGCCCTTGGCGTGCTCCCGCGCCGCCTCATTCACAATATCGCGGATTTTTTCTTCATGGGTCACGTGAAAGGCATGGTAGCAGCGGTAGCGGATGCAAGGCCGGTGGGTGGGGATGCGCACCACGGCCAGCCGGTAAAATTGCAGAAACTCCCTGCGCGCTTCCCAAGCCGTGCCGGTCATGCCGCCGAGAATCCTGTAGCGCAGGAAAAAGTCCTGGAAGGTGGACTGGGCGCTGGTGGCGCGCGGCGGCACAACCTCCACCCCTTCTTTCGCCGACACGGCCTGATGGATGCCGTCGCGCCATTCATGGTCGGGCATGATGCGGCCGGTGGCTTCATCCACGATAACCACCTTGCCCTCCCGCACCACGTAATGCACGGAAGGCTGAAAAAATTCGCGCGCTTCCACGGCCTGGAGCACCAATTCCAGAGCCCGCGTGCGCCGCGCCCAGGCGGTGCGCGGATTCTTCTGGCTGTCCATGACTTTCTTGCGGCCCATGTCCGTCAGCCTGGCTTCACGATACTTATGATTCACGCGGAAATCGCGCCCGGCCTGCATGCTGTCCGCTATTTGGGAAGCGGTCAGATACTGCTCTACGCTCGGCGCGTTATCCTTGGGCACGGAAATAATCAACGGCGTGCTGCCCCCGTCACAAAGCACGGAGTCCGCTTCGTCCACGATGGCAGAGGCAAGACCCCGCTGCACCAGTCGCGGCACATCTTGTCCGGTCAAGGTCCGGGTGAGTATGCGCGCGTGCGTGTTCACCTTGCCGAGCGCCATCTGGTCGCGCAGGAAGTCCGCGGTCACCTCCTTGCTGGTCAGGTAGGTGATGTCGCAGGCATAGGCGGCCTTGCGTTCTTCCGGAGTATTGTCCTGAGTGACCGAGGCTGAAGAAAGGAAGCAGGCCCGGTAGAATGCGGCCATGATTTCCCCGTCGCGCGCGGCCAAATAATCGTTGGAAGTCACCACGTGGCAGCCCTTGCCGCGCCAACCCGCGATGACGGCCGCCAGCGCCGCTGTCAGAGTTTTGCCCTCCCCGGTCGCCATTTCCACGATGCAGTTCTGAAGAATGCCGAGAGCGCCCGCCACCTGGGGGAGATAGGGTCTCTCACAGCGCACCCGGAAGGCCGTTTCACGCACCAGGGCCATGGCGCGTACAAGGTCTGTTTCAGTTTCACGCCCCAGGCGGAAGATAATCCGCGCCTCGTCTAACTGACCATACAATTCTTCCTCGGCCAGAGCGGCGCATTCCGCTTCCATGCCCAGCACATTCCGCGCCTGCTCGAGGAGGCGCGAGGCTTTGGGTTTGGCGGCGAACAAAAGCTCGCAACGCGCCACAGCCCAGTCCCAGCCGAGAGGAACCCGGCGCGGTTTATCGCGTCCGGCAAAGACTTGATCGTATGTGAAACCGTCAGCAAGACTCATGTTCGGCTCCGTAGGAGGAGGGGTTCCACCCCTCCACCCCGCCAGGGCCTAGCCGGCCCTGGACCCGGCATTCCGGAAAACGGCAGAGCCGTTTTCCGGGTGTGGGGGTGCAGGGGCATGATGCCCCTGCCGGGGTGCGGGGCGGAGCCCCGCATATAGCCAGAAACCATCATTTCACCTCACCTGTTCCTGAAAAACTGCTGGATGCGGCGCATCCACTGTTCGCCCAAGGACTGTTTGCCGAACACCAGGCGCACCAGGACCTTCTGGCCCGGCGCGAGGTGCGGTACGGCTTCCTCTTCCGGCAACAGCCGCAGTTCAAAAAAGTGGCTGGCCGTCAGTACTTCCCCACGCGGCCCCTGCACGGTCGCTGTATCCCCTCCGGCTTGCATGGCCAGGGAAGGATGAAACAGTTGACGCCGCCCGGCCGGTACCGGATCGTTTTCCGGCCGGGCGCTGAACAGCTTCCCGTCGCGGTCCCTGATGTCCGCGCGCCGGGACACGGTGAACTCGGCCCGGACCAGCGGCTCGGCAAACAGGCGGGCCGCGTCGAACTGATCCACAGCGGCGCGCAGCCGCAGGTTGTCCGGAGAATAAATGCTGCCCAGCATATCGCCCTTGCCAATCCATTTGCCATGCCTGCGGGTAAGATCCGGAGCCACCCACACGCCGTTGACAGGCGCGTTGATGGCCTGCTTCGCGGCCTGGATGCGCAGGATATCCAGTTGCCGAACCGTTGCCTGAAGTTCCAGAGCGTACATGCCCGCGGCATTGGTATCTCCTTTGTGGTGGGCATGTTCGAGCTTGGCCAGAACCACAGCCGCGGAAAGGGCCATGCGCTCCAGTTCCGCCATCAAGCCGGGATTGTCTATGGTGATTACTCGAGTCACACCCTTGCTCACGGACGTGTCCGTGAGCGCGAAACCGGTCAGGGTGCCTTCAACTTCGGCAAAAATAGCGTTCTGTTCCCGGCTCTCCACCACGCCTTCGACCACCACCGCGCTTTCCACGGGGATACCGAGCAACAGCACGCCCAGCACACCGACAAACAGGGAAAAGCGCAGCAGGGCCTGTTCCCGCATACCGGCAAGCTCGGTTCCGGTGAAAAGGTAGACCAGACCTTTAAGCGCCGGCAGCCCGAACCAGAGCAGGAACAGGCTGACGGCGAGCAGCGTGCCCAGGGTTGCGAAATTTTCTTCCAGGATCAGGAAAATGCTCACCGTGATCACGATACGATACAAAAACGCGGCCGTGGCGTATACGGGGTAGAAAATCTTCTCGTTTCGCTTATGCACCACGGTGACGGCCTTGGCCACACCGAGCAGCCAGCGTTTGAAAAGATAGACCATATAGGCTTGGGACCGCTGGTACAGATTGGGCATGTCCAGGAGGTCCGAGAACACGAAATAGCCGTCAAAACGCAGGAGCGGGTTGATATTGAAAAGCAGGGTGGTGACCGAGGTGATCAGCACGCAGTTGCGCGCCAGCAGATGCAGACTGGTGCCCTCGGCCGTATTGGCCCAAACAAGGGTGGCCAGAAAAGCGAGAAAGAGTTCGCAGTACACTCCGGCCAGGCCGATGGCCGCCCTGGCCCAACGTGAACGGATCTGCACGCTGCTGCTTACGTCAATATAGGGCACGGGCGCGAACAGCAGGAGCATGATTCCCATGCTGTGCACGTCGCCCGTCAGGCCGTCTCTGGCGGTGAAGTATTTGCAGGCAAAGGCATGGCCGCATTCGTGCACGATCTTGGCCAGGATGATGACCGCGTAAATCCAGATCAGGTTGGCCGGGTTCAGGGTCTGGCGGGCCTCGGCCACAAAGATGTCCCAGTTGACGATCAGGGCGTGCGCGGCAAGGAACAGAAGGACAAGCCAGAGCAGAAACCCGAGGGGCCTGAACGCAAGGCCGCCGATATGTTGGAAACGGGTGAAAAAGGCGTCCGGCGCCCAGAGGGGAATGCGCAGAAACAGAAAGGAGGAAAGCGTGCTGCCGAGTTTTTTCAACCGGCGTTCCTGCTTGCGGCGCAGGAGGGTATCCGTGTCCGCCGGCATGTCCAGAAGCAGGAGGCCGGAAGTGTGCAGTCTGCCCAGCAGGGCGATCACTTCCCCTTGGGTCAGGGCTTCATCCTCGTCCGCATCCTGGCAGGTTTCCCATATTTCCTGCACGGTGCGGGAGCCGTCCAACATGGATACAAAGGCGTATCCCCCACGGGCCAGCCGGAAGTGCGCGTTGTTGTCCGGCTCGCTCAGAATATACCAGGGAGTGCCCCAGTATGTCTGCCGGCGGATGTTCACATCAGGGCGCAGGGCCGGGGTGAGGCTTTCCACCAGATACCACTGATCGTGATAGGTGCTGTGTCGTTCCTGCCGGGTGTCCATGATGTTGCCCTACAGCCACCGCCACATGATCAGGCGAACTTTGTTCACCAGCTTGCGCGTCCAGAGGGCGAGCAAAGGTGTTTCCCCGGCAATGATACGGGCGTGCCCTTCCATGCCGGGGCGCAGCACCAGGGAACCGGGAACGGCGTCGATATCGATATGGCCCCGCACTTCAAAACCGTTGCTGGCGCCCGCGACCGCGGCAAAGGGGTGGATGCGTTCAACGGTAAAGGGAATCCGCACGTCCGGGTAAGCGGTCAGGGTAAATTTGCCCCGCACTTTGCCTTTGGCCATGGTGCGGTTGATGTCGCTGATGTCGCTTTCGTCCACGTGCACGATGACGCGCAAGGACGCGGTATCCGTGACTTCGAACAGTTCCTGGCCGCGCCGGACCGGCTGGCCGAGGCGCGGGAACATATCCTCGGACACGAGAAAACCGTCCACGCTGGACTTGAGTTCGGTCATGGCCAGGCGCTGGCGCGCCCAGGCCAGGTTAGCCGCCGTGCGGTCGGCTTCCAGGCGGGCGATAGCGGCCTCAGCGTCTTTGCCTTCCTGAAGGTACTGATCAGCCTGGCTTTCATGGATATTTTGCTGCGCTTCAAGGGCCGCCATTTCCAGGCCGATTTCCGTGGCGTCAAGCCGCCCCAGAATGTCGCCCGCCTTCACCTGGTCACCCGGACGGGCCAGGACCTCGTAGAGATAGCTGTCCATGGGCGCGGTATGGGTATAACTGTGCACACCCTCTATGGTCAGTGGGGCGGAAACCACGATGTCGCCGGAAACGAGCAGGGAAAGGGTCAGGCCTATTCCGATCAGGGACGCGGCCAGCTTGAGCACTGTGCGCCGGGGACCGAAAATGTCGGCGGAGCGCAGCACGAAATAGCGCCAGGCTTTTTTCAGGGGGAGTTCCTCGGCCAGTTGCAGATCGCGCAGGCGCGGCGCGGCCAGGCGGCAGACAAGGCTGAGAGCGCTCAACTTATGATCGGTAAAGCTTTCACCCTCCAGCATGAAAAGCATGATGAAGCTGATATCTTCCTGGGTGCGCAGAGGAATGCTCAGGATGCGGCGCGTATTGGACGTGGCCGCGAGTTCACGGGCGGCACGGGTGATGACGCCAGGCTCGGCGCTCTCACCTTCCAGCGACGAATAGAGAATCATGCGGTCCTGATCCAGAGCCTCCTGCATGACTTCTTCCATCTGGCGGACGCTGCGCGTGCCCCTGGAGAAACTTTCCATCTGGTCCAGGGCCACGGCCTTGACATGCCCTTCGCGGACAATGCCCAGGGCCACCCGCCGACATTCGAATTTGGCGGAGGCTTCCACGCAAAGCGTGGAAGCCGCTTCAAAGAAACGGGTACAGGTCTGCACTTCGCTGACAATATCCACAACGTCAGGCAGACCGGCTTCGGCCGCGTCCCTGGCAAGGTCGTTTTTCGCTTCCGCGCCGTTCTGCGAAGCCCGTTCCACGAGAAACAGGCTGGCCCGCACCAGTTGCAGGATATCGCTGACGCTTTGCAGGCGGATCTGCCGCCCGCCCAGCACATAGGCCGCCAGAACAAGACTGCCGTGCTCATTGGTCAGTAGCGGCACGAACACGCCATGAGCGCCTCCGGGGCCGGGGCTGAGCGCTACGGTCTGGCAGTTTTCCGCCAGCATCTGGCCGTAGCTTTTAGCCAGGTCCAGCAGCCAGGACGGCATCTCCCCCGCTTCAGGAGAAGCCGGGGGAGATGCCGTGATAACCCTGACATTGCCCTGATGCCGGGCGAGCACGGCCACGCCGACAGCGCCCGCGGTCTCACAGCCCAGGCCGCAGATGGCCTGGAAAAGCTCCTCGTGGGAGCCGGCGGTAAACAGCGAGCCGATCAGGGCATCCAAACGATGGGAGGCCCCCCGGCCCGTTGTCGCGTCACTGTTTGGTTTCAGGAGCTTCATTCACTTCAGCGGTGTGCGCCTGTTGCAGCCGTTTGGAAACATCCAGCTCGATCACGCCAAAGCGCTCCTCATGCTCGCGCACGCTTTGCAGCAGGGAAAGGGTCAGGCGCTTGGCCGTGTAGTGATTCATGATGATGCGGTCGGAGAACTGCAGAATCATGTCCGCGGTCACGCCTTCTTCTTGCGAGGGCAGCGTCTGGTTGATGCCGAAGGAAAGCAGCAGTTCCTCGGGCGTGGAGTGGGTCTGAAACGCATTGGCGTAAGAGGTTTTCATCTGATCCGCGTTGACGTTGAGGCGGATCTGCTGGCTTTCACTTTTCTGACTCATTGGATGCTCCTTGATTGTTATTTGGGCCGGCGCTTCCGGCAGGAATCCCGCCGGCCTCGATATGAGGAAAACGAACATTAACCATCAGGCCGACAGGCATGCCGCCGGGGTTGGACACATGGACGCGCACCTTTAACGTGCGGTTGGAGAGAACGGCTATTTTCGCCACATGGGCGACAACACCCGGAAATATGGTATCCGAGCCGGGCTGGGTCACTTCGACCGTATCACCCGGTTGCAGCAACAGGGCCTTGTCCACCGGCAGGGTCAGTTCCACCAGGATGGGGTTTATGGATACCAGACGCAGGGCAAGCACGTTTCTATCCACGGCCATGCCGCGTTCGACCAGGATTTCTTCCACATACCCGTCGCAGGGCGCGTAGAGATACATGCGCTCGCGTTGGGCAAGCAACTCCTGCTTGCTGCGCTTGAGCTGCTCGATGCGGAACTCTTCCTCCTCCAGCGCGAGGATGCTCAGGCTGTGCGCAAGCTTCGCGTGCTGGTATTCCATGAGCGTTGCGGCTTGTTTGCGCAGCGCCCCGGCATAACGCTCCATATCCAGAAGGGCCTGTTCTATCCTGGTGGTCAGGGTGCGGATTTTGATGGTGCTGGCGATCTCACTGTCCAAAAGAGCCAGGCGGCTGTCCTCGGCGCGTGAGTCAAGATGCATGAGCAGATCGCCCTCTTTGACAGCCTGCCCAGGTTGCACGGGAATGGCGAAAATACTGCCGGGCACGGCAAAACTGAGTTGCGCGTTGTACATGGGGCGGGAAACGCCCTGCACTTCCAGGGCCTGTTCCGCTGCCCGTCCTTCCGGGCAGACAAGCAGCCCAAGACAAAGCGCAAAGAAAAAAACCGCCCTGCATCCGCAGGCTTTGCTGATGGCGATCATCGGGTACAGCCGCTGTTTCAGCGCATACGGGCCGAGTTATGGCCTACCGCAATCTGACATTTTTCAATAAGCAGGGCGCAAGCGTAATTGTATTCGGCCAGGGTCACGTTGTAGTTCACAATGGCCGCATGAAGATTTATTTCCTCCCGGCCGAGCGCATCATGCGATGCGAGCAGGTCCCGGTTGTTCACGCCGCCCATCTCGAAGCGCTCCATTTCGCCGTTCATCGTCTTGCGCGCCTTTTCATAAGCGCTTTGCGCCACCGGTATGCCGTGTTTGGCCAGGACAAGATTATGCAACGCATCCCTGATTTCCGTTTCAACACTGCGCCGCGTCTTGCTCAACCGCTCGTGGGCGATGCGGATGATTTGCGAGGTCCTGTCGCGCGCGCCCCTGGCTTCCCTGTTCTGCAAAGGGAAGGCAAAGGTGGCTCCCACAAACCAACTGCCTTTGTTACTGGTATCCTTGAAGTTTTCCGCCGAACGTAAATGATCGTTACCGTTGGAGGTCGTGTACCCGCCGCTCACATCGAGCACGGGCAGGAGCTTGTTGGAGTTGACATCGTACTCGATGTCCAGTTGTTTCAGCAGGATGGCCAATTGCTTCAGTTCATAGCGATTGCTCAGGGCCGTGGTGAAGGATTGTTGCTCGTCAGGCAGCGGCGCCATAGATTTATTGGGAGAAGAAGAGGGAAGAATAACGGTGCCCCTGGAGTAGCCGGGATAATTGATCAGCAGCAGCAGATGTTCCTGCGCCACAGCCACATCACGTTCGTATTGCAGCATGGTGTATTCGCGCTGCTTCACGGCCATGCCGGCCCGGTCCACGTCCACCCCCTGGGAAATGCCCTGGTTGAAACGCACGCCTTCACGCCGCAGCACTTCCTGGGCCATGCCCAAGGTTTTTTTGGACACCTGCAAGTTGTTGTGCGCCATCTCCAGCATCCAATAGGCGCGGATCACTTCCAGCACGACCTGCGAGACGACCATGCTTCTGCCTTCCTCGCTATCCTGCACGGCAAGCACGGCATTCTGGATAGCGCCCCTGGCCTCTTTATCCCCTATGCCTTTGAGCAGGCTTTGGGCAAGTTCGACAGTCAGATAATTCTTGTCGGCCCTGCGGCGCTGGTTGAACGCGCCGAGCATCCGTTCATGGGAATAGGTATAATAGGTTGAAAGGCTGCCGCCCGTGGGAATGCGTTGCCTGAAGCCGGTATCCGTGCGCAGGTAGCCGCGCGCCGCGTTGGTCACGGCGGTAGGCGCATAGTCGGCTGTGGTCAGAGAGTCAAAGCGCCCGTAGCGGGATGTGTTGAACACATTCACGTCATACGCGCCTTCCGCGGTCATCACCGCGGCTTCGGCAGCGCTGATCCGGCGGTAGCTTTCCTTGATGTCCTCATTATGCTCAAGAGCGGTGGCAATGGCTTCGGCCAGGGTCATGCGAAGGAACTTGGCCGAAGAAGTTTCCGCAATGACTTTGGCCGGGGCTGAAGCCGGAAAAATCGCCAGGCCGAAAAACAGGAGTCCACACAAAGCCCCGATGAGTTTTTTCGGCAAAAGAAACGGCAATGGACGCATCGGTTACCTCCTGTTCGGACAGACGCAAAAAAATTCCCTGCGCCATATGTAGTACAGGGAATTATTTTTTTGCAATCACACCCAGGGTGTGTTAATTTAAAAAATTTTGTGAAGAATTATGAGGACCGGTGCGGAGGAAAAATACGCGCATCCACCCGAAAAAAACTTATAATTTTTTTCCGGGCAGCGGTGAAGCAGCCACAAGGTTTTGCCGGATAAGCAGATCGCGCAGGGCGTCGCGGCTGTTCACGCCCAGCTTTTTATACATGGCGGCAAAAGCTCGTTTGACTGTGGAGGGGGCGAGTCCCAGCTTGGCGGCGATTTGTGGAAAACTCCCGCCCATGGCGCTCAGACGGGCCAGTTCCAACTCCCGCGGCGTGAGCCGTTCCGCAAGCTGCGGACTTTGCGCAGCGGCTTCGGCCCTTCCGGCTCCCATGCTTTTCAAGGCCTGTTCCCAGGTTTTGATGAGCGCGAAAACATGCTCCGTGCCCTTGCGCGGCCGGTTGCGGGAAAGCGCCCGCAATACCGGGGACAACACATCACTGTTCTCCACAAAAGGCATGTATACATCGTCCGGCAGAGCCAGGGCCAGAGCCTTGCGCAGCGTGGCGAGAGCGACGGCCGTATCGCCCAGAGCATGCTCCGCCGCCGCCATATAGATGTAAGCATACACAGTGAAAAGCAGGTGTTTCCGGAACAGCCCGCTTTCCAGCAGATGCCCGAACAGTCCCAGAATACGCGCATACTCCTTCTCCAGCAGGAGCGCGCGGCCATGCACAATGTAATACCAGCCCCTGGCAAACGTATACAGGCGGCTTCCTTCGACAAGTTCCGATCGCACCCAGGCAGGCATTTTTTCCGGCTGTCCCAGGGCGGCATGCAGCCAGCCTTCGCAGAGATCCACGGTGTACAGCAAAAAGTAATCCCGGCTCATGGTAATCAGAGAACGCATAGCCGCGACGAGTCCTTGCGCCTTTTCCGCTTCACCGGCCACAAGGGCGAGGCGCATGCGCAAAAACACGGCGCAGAGCACGTTGGCAAGCTGCGCATGGTGGCTGGATTTAGCTTCGGCCCGATGGCAGAGAATTTCCGCCTCAGCGAAACGCCCGGCGTTGTACAAGGCTTCGGCCTCCATCATAAATTCGCCGCCCGCGCCGTGATGCGAGGCCAGTTCATAATAATGGGGCAGGCAATCATACATCCGCCGCACTTCTTCACCAAGCTTGCCGCTCTCGCGGTGAAACATGAACAGCACGGAAGGCGAGCCCAGGGTCCAGGGCGAACCCTGTCCAACCAGTCCCGTGGGCCTGCCCAACAGGACGTTGGCCCGGCGATGATGAATGCTCATGGTTTCAATGGTATTAAAGGCCGCCAGGGAAAGGAGAACCTCCAACTCCCCGCGCCAGGTATCGCCCTCCTGCCCCGGCGGCAGGGCCGCGCAGCGCTTGGACAGCCAGGCGATTTGCGCTCCAAAGGCCGGAAAATCCCCGGCGCTGAAGGCGGCAATGGCGTATTTAAAGGCCGCGCCCATGTGGCGCTCTAAAATTTCTTCCGGGCAGGCCTTGAACATCTCGTTGAAAAAGTTTGCCTTTTCCGTGACCAAATGGCGGCCCATGTCGCTTTCCAGAGCCGAGAGGGCATGCTCGTAATCTCTGGTCGCGCAATACGCTTCAATGCCGGCGGCGATTTCTCCGGTCCGCATGAACCAGTCGCCGCATTTACGATATATCATCCGCTGCCGCTCTTCCGGCAGGCGGCTGAATTGTTCCGTGATGTACTGTCTGAAAATGCTGTGCGGAGAATAGACGCCGCTTTCCGGGTCAAAAAAGATAAAGGCATTTTTTCGCGCCAGTTCGGCCAGGAGATCACGCGTGTCGCCGCCGTACAGAAAATCAGCCTGTTCGACCGTGACTCTGCCCAGCGGCTCCAGGGCGAAGAGCAAATCTTTGAGCGCCGGGGAAAGCGGCGCATAGATCTCTTTTTCCACCAGGGAACGCATCAGCGGCCCGGTGATGTGTTCCGGTCCGACCAGAGCGCCGCCGGGCTGCGTCAAACGAGACCAGGGGGGCGCGGCCCCTTGCTCCAAGCCCTTGGAATAATGCAGCAGATACAGATGCAGGGCGCTGATCCAGCCGCCGGTGGCGGCGTGCAGCTCCCGGGCATGGTCCGGGCTTAGGGAAAAGCCGCAACGGGCGTAATATTCCCGAATTTCCTCCGGGCCAAGCGTAAAAGCCTCCCGCCCGATGATGGAGAGTATGCCTTTGAGGCTCAAAAACTCCCGCCGTTCCCCGGCCCAGGCATCGCGGGTGATGCACAGGAGCCGCAAGTCGGGAATACCGCTCTGGGCCAGGAGTTCGCAGAAAAAGGCAAAGGCTCGGCCGCCTTTTTGCTCCGGGAGAAAGTGCGTGTCGTCAAAAACAAAAATCGTGGGCTGAGTGAAGGTCATCTCCAGCATTATCTGACGCGCGGCTTCCGCCTGTACGGCGTCATGGGGAAATCCCAGCCTCAGCAGAGCTTCCGTGCCCTTATCCAATGCAGGCGCGACGCGTTTCAGTTCAATGCAGAAGCTTTTCCAGCAGGCTTCGGCCGAGGGTCCAAGAATGGGCGTCCAGACCACACGCAGCCGGGCCTTGCGCAGAAACTCCCGCGCGGCCGATGTCTTGCCGTAACCCATGGGCGCTTCCACTACGGTCAGAGGCCGGGCGTGAATAACGCCGAAGGCCTCGCGCAGCCTGGGGGTGAAATACAAGGCGGCGGTATTGGCGGTTCCGCCAACGGATGTTTTCCTGGCCATCACGCTTCCTCAAAAAGCCACAAGTACACTGAACTCCCAACGGGTATCCGTGGAAAGGCGCATGGCGTCGTAGTTGCGATGGACAGGAAAGAGCGCCGCCGCGCCCACCATCAGGTAGGCCAGTTCCGGTATCTTGATCTGAATTTTCGGACCGGCATAGGCTTCGGAAAAGCCGTCACCCCGGCCTCTGCCATGTACGTAGCTTTGCTGTTCGATACGATAATATGCTTCGGCCCCGATGTCGAAATTGCGGGACAAAGCCCAGGCGTAATGAGCGTGAAACAGGGTGAAGTCGCCGGGCCGGATGCCGTGCGCGCCTTCCGCATAGGCGGCGTAGCGGCCGTCAAGGTCCACGCGCTGATTATGATCCACCCAACTGACTCCCGCGCCGAAGAGGACGGAAAAGGCGTTGGTGGCAAGGTACTTGTCTTTGTCGCCCACCTCTCCCGTGGGCAGGGTCACGCCCGCGTCGAGGGCTACGGAAAAGGGGGAGTTTTCCGTGCGCTTTTTCAGGCCGTAGCGCAGCATCAGGGTGGTGTCGCCCAGGCCGCCCTTCCAGGCGCCGTGCGCGTTGTGATTCTTGAGTTGCAGATCAACGAAGGGCGTGGCTGTGCTGAATTCCCACCGATCCGTGATGCCGTAGCGGATTTTGAAGACGCTCACGAACTGTTCCGCGCTTTTGGGGCCGACCTTCATCTCTCCCGCGGGCGTTTTGACACGCATGGTGTGGGGCGAGGAATGTTTGTACGGCGTATAGTGCGCGACACTGAAATGGTTCATGAGGGCAAAAAGGCCTGCGGGAAGAGTTTCTCCGCCCGGTCTGGCCAAGGGCAGCACCATGGGGCCGGGAATGCGGTTTTCCGGCTTTTGCTTCTGGGGAGTGTCGGCCATGGCCACTGATGCAAAAACCAGGAAAAGAACCGTTGCGGCTACCCGTAACATATATGGCCGTAGTAATATCCGCACCTGCCCTCTCCCTTGTGTCTTGCGATGCATGCAGTTCCGGCATAAGCTACCTGCGTATTTGGGGCTTGTCCATAAATACGTGGAGCGCGCGGCGAAGACAAGGAAAAGGTGTTTTTTGCGGAGGGAGTGTACTCTTATGGTACTCGACCGGAGCAAAAAACGCCTTTGACGAAGTATGCGACCGCGAAACGCGTATGTATGGACAAGCCCTTACTCTATTCCGTCATCATCCTGCAAGGCCGCTTTCCGCGCTTCATAGGGCGCGAGTTCCGTCTCAACTCCGGCCATTTTCTCCAGCAGTTCTTCACTCTGTGTCTGCAAGACATGGAAATCTTTAAGCAGTTGCGTCGCCCGCGCCGAATCCGCATACACCTCAGGATCGGCCAGCAGGGCCTCGGTTTCCGACTGCCTGGCGAACACCGCCTCTAATTCGGCCTCAAGAGCGGCATAGCGGTCCTGCAAGGGTTTCATATTCTTATATAACGTCTTGCGGGCTTCGGCCTGTTCGCGCTTGCGACGCTTCATATCGTCACGGGTCAAGCCGCTGATCCGGCTTGCCTCGGCGCGTCTGGCCTCAAGGGCGGCCGTGGTTTCCAGCAGACGTTCTTTGCGGCGGGCCTCGGCGTATTCTTCAAAGCCCCGCTCGTACAGAGTGAAGCCCTTGGGCGAAAGAGCCCAGATCTGGTCGGCCGCCTCAGTCAAAAGATGCCGGTCGTGCGCCACCATGAGTAGAGTGCCCTCAAAAGCGGCCAGGGCCTCGATAAGCGCTTCCCGGCTTTCCAGATCCAGGTGGTTGGTCGGTTCGTCCAGGACCAGGAAGTTACAGCGGGCCAGAAACAGGGTGGCCAGAATAAGGCGGCTTTTTTCGCCGCCGGAAAGACCGCTCACGCCGCGCTCAAAATAGTTCTGCCCGAGCAGGAAAAGGCCGAGCACGCTCATCAGTTCCTCTTCCGTGGTGCGCGGGTCCGAGAGGCGGCGGATTTCTCCCAGCACCGTACCTGCCGGGTTCAAGGTGTCCAACTGGTGCTGGGAAAAATAGCCGAGCTTGACTTGCTGCCCCAGGACAATGCTGCCGCCCGTCTTTTCCGCTTTACCCACAATGAGCTTGAGCAGGGTGGACTTGCCGCAGCCGTTGGGCCCGGCCAGGGCGATTTTCTGGCCCCGGTAGAGGGTGAAGGAGAGCTTGTCCCACATCTTTCTGCCGTCCGGAAAGGAGAAAGCCAGATCAGCCACGGAAAGTACTGTACGATCCGACTGCGGCGGGGCGGGCCACTTGAAACCGAGTTCCTTGCGCTTGGGCTCGGCCTGCAAGCCTTCCAATTCTTTTTCCAGCTTCTTGGCCATCTTTTGGCGCGACCCGGCCTGCCGCGCCTTGGTGGCCTTGGCCTTAAAGCGGCGCACAAAATCCATCTTGCGCTCGATCTCATCCTGGATACGCGCCGCCTCACGGGCGCGCTGCTCTTCCAGTTCCTCCTGAGTATCCAGGAACTTGGTGAACGTTCCCTTGCGAAATACGGCCTTGCCGTTGCCGCCCATATAAAGGATATGCGTGCCCACCCTGTCCATGAACATCCGGTCGTGGGCCACGAAAACCAGCACGCCCCGGTACTCCAGCAGAAAGGATTCCAGCCATTCCACAGCCTCAAGGTCAAGATGGTTGGTGGGTTCGTCCAGCAGCAGAATATCGGAACCGGCGGTAAGCACCCGGGCCAGTTTGGCTCGTTCGCGCCAGCCGCCGGACAACTCCCGCAGCGTGTTGTGCCATTTATGCTCGGCAAACCCGAGGCCGGAGAGCACGGCCTTGGCCCGGTGTTCCGGGTTATAGCCGTACTTCAGTTCCAACTCATGCTGGCGGGTGGAAAGGCGTTGCATGGCCGCCTGATCCTGGCCTGTGGTCGCCTGTTCCCATTCTTCCCAAAAGTCGTTCCAGTCAGGCAGCACGTCGAGCACGAAGTTCAGCAGAGGCGTATCCAGACGGGCCTCGTCCAACTCCTGCTCCACATAGCCGAGCCGGGCCTCGCGGGGCAGGAGCACCTTGCCCGCGTCCGGGGCTTCCCTGCCCGCCAGAATTCTGATCAGAGTGGATTTGCCGCCGCCGTTGGGACCGCAGACGCACAAGCGCACGCCGGACTGGATCTCCAGAGAGAAGTCGCTGAGGATGTCACGCCCGCCAAAGGATTTGGAGATGTTCTGTATATTGAGGTTCATGGCGTTAGAGTTATATCTTTTTTGGAGGGACGCTGTCCCTCCAAGTCACCCTGCAAGGGGGTTGAACCCCCTTGACCCCTCATACCCTGAAAACAGCTTCGCTGTTTTCAGGAATGCCGGGTCCAGGGCCGGCTAGGCCCTGGCGGGGTGGAGGGGCGGAGCCCCTCCAAATGAGTCCTGGCCCTAGCGGGCGGAGTACCCTCTTTTTTCCATCTCGCGACGGATGAAAAAGGGTAACACAAAGCGGGAGAGCAGCGGCACAGCAATGCACAGCGGCAGCAAAACCGCGGCCCCAAGCTTGGCCATCTTGAAGATGGTGTCGGGTTCCTGCTCGACGCGCAGAAAGGCAAAGGCGAAGTGAAAATACGGGGGCAACAGCAACAGGCCTCCACCCAAGACCAGAAGCAGTACCAGGGGATTGCGCAGGGAGGCGCCGACAATGGAGGACCGTTCGTTTTCGGACGCCGGGGCCAGAATCGGATAGCGCCTGAGCAGGCGTTGGCCGCGTGAAGACTTTACTGCCATGCGCTAGGCTCCGAAGGAATCAATGATCGTACAGATTTCCGCCGGGTGACGGGTCTCGTCGCCCTGCCGGATCTGTAGAATTTCCGCCACGCTGCCACCCTTCTGCGTGGGCAGTTCCATAAGCAGGAGATGAATTGTCCGGTCGGAATTCTCCTGCTCCAAGTACAACCACCAGCCTTGCCCGTGCCGCTCCCAGCGCAGGGTGAAGTGATTGGGCGGGGTGAAACCGTAAATGAGCATGGCCTTGAGATCATTCAAGGAGAAGCGTCCGCGGCTCTTGCCGCCCGCGCTGATATACTGCCCCTGCTCGGTGCGCGCCACCAGCGGCAGCCCGAAAAACTGCCGGGGAGGCTCGGAAGGCCCTTCCGGAACCACGGCCTGCCCTGGTACCAGGTTGGGCTGGGGCCGCTGTATCTCGGGCTTCTTATCCGGGCGTAGCGGGAGGATCTGGGCGCTCTGCCGCTCCTGGGCTTGCGCTTCTCCGGCCTGCGGAACAGCCGTCCGCGCGGCCAATTGAGCGGCGTCGGACAAGGCTTGCGCGCTGCTGCCGGACCATTCTTCAGCGGCTTTTTCGCGCCTGCCAAGAAAGCGATTAAGTTCACCGGCCAGGTCCTGCACGGTCCGGGCCAGTTCCCTGGTATTGGCATCAAGCGTATCCAGGCGGGATTCAATAAGGGCCTCACGTTCGCGGATTTTTTCAGCACGCGGGTTCAGGCCGGGATCACCTTGCAAGCCCAATTCCTCAAGCATGGTCTCTATGCCCTGCATACGCGAGAGGATGCCCTTCTGCTGCTGGGTCATGGCCACCATGCTTTTGGCCATGTTGCTCACGCCGAGGGAAAGTTCGGGCGAGGGATCGCCCTTGCCGGGACGCTGCCCGTCTTCCTGCGGGGCGGATTCATCGATAAAGGCAAATTCAGCCGTCAGACGGGAGCGCACATCGATCACGCTCATACCGGTTTCAAACAGATCCCGGATGCGGGTCGCCACGGCCAGGGCTTCATCCGTGAAGCGGATGGGTTTGCCTTTGTTGGCCACGGGAATACAGCCGGGAAACTTGCGCCGGTAGCTCTTGACCGTTGTTTCGGAAACACCGAGCAGGGAAGATAAGTCTTTGTGGGTGTACGTTGTGTCGCTCATTACAGATTTTCCTTTTCGCGGCTGTACTCGCTCAAAGCGATTTCCCCTTTCAGGTAACTGCGCCATCTGTCACGGCCGGTCTTGAAGGCGGCAAGATGCTTTTGCGGGACGGATTCATCCCTCGGGGACAGGACCTTTTCCGGATTAAGGAACTGCCCGTTCTTTTTCATGCGAAAATCCAAGTGCGGTCCGGTGGAGTAGCCGGTACTGCCCACATAGCCGATAATCTCGCCCTGGCGCACCTTGCCTCCCTGTTTCAGGTTTTTGGCAAATCCGCTCAGGTGCAGGTACATGGATTCATAGCCGTTAGCGTGCTTCAGCGTAATATAGTTGCCCGCGCCTTTATTGAAACCGCGAAACGTTACTTCACCGCTACCGATGGCCTTGACCGGCGTGCCCGAGGGCGCGGCATAGTCCACAGCGGGATGTGCGCGCACGGTGTTGTGGATCGGATGCAGCCGCTGCATGTCAAAGCGCGAACTAATGCGGGTGAAAGAGAGAGGGGCTTTGAGAAAGGCGCGCTTCAGGCTCTCCCCCGAGGCATTAAAGTAGCTGTTGTTGCCAAAGCTGTCTTTGTAGACATAGGCTTCGAACTTGCTGTTCCGGTTGACGAATTCCGCCGCGGGCATGGCGCCGTATCCCTTGAGCTCTCCATCCCGGTAGCGCTTTTCCACCAGCAGACTGAAGCTGTCGCCTTCCCGTATATCGCGGATGAAGTTAATTTCCCAGGCAAAGATTTCCGCAAGCCGCACCGCCAGTGCCGGGGCTTCTCCCGCCGCGGACATGGCCTCGAAAAGATTGGAGGTGATTTCCCCCTCCACCCTGATCAGGCGGATTTCATATTCTATCTTTTCAAGCCGGGCCTGCCAGTTGGCATTTTCACCGTCCTGCTCCCGGGTCACAATAAGCTTGCGCTCGGTATCCGCCTCATATTCGAAGCGCAGGAAACGTCCGTCTTCCAGGTGCACGGAATAGGGCTGCCCGGCCCGCAACCTGCCGAGCGCATACACATTTTTGCAGGCTTCAGCCATGGCGTGGATCTCGGATTGTCCGAGCCACTCCTGCAGGAGCACGCCGGCCGTATCTCCCGCGGCGATCTCGCCTTGGAAGAGGTTCGGGTCCTCTTCGGGTTGAGCCTCTTCCACAGGCGCCACAGGCGCCGGATACGCGAGCTCATCCCGGCCCCGCATATCCGCCGCCTCCGGCAAAGGCACAGGCGGAATGGCCTCAGGCGCGAAAAACTCGAAGTAACAAACAAGGGCGATCAGCATGATGCCGAGGCCCGCGCCAAGATAGCTGGCGCGTTCAATCCAGTGGCGCGCAGGACGGCGACCGGGACGGCGGTATATATTTCTTGCCATGAATTACAAATGATGTCGTTTACACGCGGTTGCTCCGAATAACCATACCTCTTTGCGGACCATACCTTAAAACGGCGCGTTTTTCAAAGCAGGATATCATGTTGAATTTATTTAATATAACATGCGAGAAAAAATCTTGCTGTCACCCGGTAGCCGGAACAGAACAGGCTATAGTAAATTACTGGTTGCAAATTTCATCTCTTTTAGCAATACTCTAAAGACTGCCATACGGCAGAGCACTGCATAAAGAGGAAAATGCCATGACAGACGGACGGAAAACCACGGCGGAAGCGCTGGACTACTGGATCAAGAAACGGGGCATGACCCAGGCCCAGCTTGCCGAAAAAACAGATCTGGCCCAAAACTATATTTCACAGATCAAAACAGGGTCCCGTTACGGCTCCATAGAGGCGTTGCAAAAAATCGCGGACGCGCTCGACCTCTCCCTGCCGGAGTTTTTTGCCCGCAAGGACGCCTCGCTGCCGGAACTTGTCTATGTGCAAAAGGTCAAAGCCAGGCCAAGCGCGGGCTCCGGCAGCCTTGAAACCGACTCCGAACATGCCGGGTACTACTCCTTCCATAGCTCGTTTATCGCCAGAAAACGCGGCACTCCCGACAGTATGAAAATTTTCGAGGTTTCCGGCGACAGCATGAGCCCCACCCTTGGCGACAGCGATCTGATCATGATCAATATGAAGGAGGCGGACGTTCGCACCGGCCATATTTATCTGTTGCGCATTGAAGACGAACTGCTCGTCAAACGTTTGGAAACGCGGCCTGGCGGCATCATTCTTATCCGTTCCGACAATCCCGATTATGAGACCATCACCGTCAGTCGCAACGACGAACATCTGGACATGCAGATTTTCGGACGCATGGTCTGGAGCTGTCGCGAATACTAACCGGCCACGCCCGGCATACTCTTTATTATTGCCAATCATGCTTATAGCGATATTTTTTCGCTCCACACCACGTCCCGCCTCTTGAGCCGGTTTAGGCGCTCGCCTTATGCCTTTTATCTCCCAGAGCTTTTTATATTACCTTAAAAATCGCAAAACGCCATTGACTTAATCTCTATTTGAGATATAATCTCCTCAACAACGACGTATATGTCCATCCGCCCGTACCCCGGCATCGTATGAAGCAAGCCGGCAGCCGCGTGGAAAGGAACGCGTCCGCGTATTCCGCACTCCTGAAGCGGCCCAGTGGAGAATGCCCCGCATAAGCGGCGGAACCACATACGGGCGACAGGCTGAAGGCGGCGGAATCCATAGAAAACCGGGCCGCATGAGACAAGAAGAACCCGCCGCCTTCTTTTCCACATGCCGGCCCGGCAGCAAGCAGACAAGGAAGATGGGGACGCCGCATATGTACTGCACAATCAGCATGATCGACGGTTTTCCGGAGTACGCCGATCACAACACCTTGGCCGAGGCCGAAGCCTTTGCGGCTGACGTGGCTAGAGAAGGCGTATCATGCAAGGTTGTGGCCGTTATTCGCGAATACCCGGCCGACGGGCAGCTTCCAGAAGCCATGAGCGCTCTCTACAAAACCGCCCCGAATATGCACAAGGAAGCTTACGGCTGGTAGGGAGTTGATCATGACCGTGTTTACCGCCGCCGATGCCTGCAAGCTTGAACAACAGATCAAGCAAGCCGAGGGCTTTCACCCTGCCGCGTACCGCCGTTCCTCCGGCGCGCTGACAGTGGGTTTTGGGCACAACTGCAACGCCACTCCGGTACACGGCGTTTCTCGTGCCGGAGATCGCGTCACCCGCGAAGAAGCGGAACGCCTGTTTGCCCTGGACCTCTCGGACGCGCTCTGGCGGGTGCGCAAGGCTCTGCCCTGGGTCACGAAACTTTCTCCGCCCCGCCAAGCCGTATTGTATGAGATGGCCTACAGCATGGGCCTTGGCCTGTCCGGCGCCTCCGGACTGCTTTCTCTCCGCGGCACCTTGAAATTCATACAGAGCGGCAATTATCCGGCCGCCGCGCGCAGCATGCTGGCCTCCACATGGGCCGCGCAGACCTGCGAGCGGGCAAAAAAGCTCGCCCGCCAGATGGACACCGGAGAATGGCAACTGATTTGAGCCTGGAAAAAAACGATTCTGGCGGAGGCGGCTCTCGCCTCCCCAGACACTATCTGCTATAGCGTCAGAATCCGCTGTAACATTGCGCTATGCTTCAAATAATAATCCGCCACTCTGGAGGAAGTTATGCAAAAAGATATGCACTATTATGGCACTTACGCTATGGCCGTGGCAGCAGGTATCCCCAAAAATGATGCGGCTGTTATTGCGTATGCCGCGCAATTTGTTGATGACGCGACAAATGACAACAGCGGCGTACACCAAGATGGCGGGATGCTTTGGGGTATAACCACAGCACACCATCCGGATCAGGTGGCGAGAAACGCGCCGATAGATTTTTTATGTAAATATGAAGATCAGCGAAAAATGTGGGTTCCATTTCACTTCTTTCCTGGCGGCGCTGGCGAGACATTTCATGAAAAGCTTCTGTGCCTTAAAGATGGCCCAATAGTCAATGAAATGCTGGACAACCACCTAGCCGTGGTTGCGATCAAGGATGATCAGGGTAGGGAGAAGAAGAAAGCTTACGCGCTTGAACTTATGGGTATATGCGCCCATGTTTATACGGATACATTTTCGCATTACGGTTTTTCCGGCATGAGCTCTGATTACAATAAAATAGTAAAAACATCATTTAAGTTTATTGAAGAACCGAATCCGACAATCAAGACATACATCCAAGACAAGTGGAATAAATTCTTTGCCTCTAAAGCTCATGTGCTGGCTCTCGGACATGGCTCTGTAGCAACAATGCCTGATAGGCCGTATTTAAATTGGGAGTTTAATTTTGAGAGAGGAAGGTATGGGAACGGTACTACAAACCAAAGAAACAATTTAGAAACATTTCTCGAAGCCTGCGAGAAGCTGCATAGCTTTTTCTCTCGCTTTGCCAAGATATGGTATACGCACAGTGCGCAAGTACCTTTTGATAATATAAGAGGCACTGTGTATGAAATTTTGGACTTCGAGGGGCAAGAGGATGAACGGATTTCTCAATGGAGGGAATCGGATCTGACTCAAGGAATTCCCCATTATGACCCCCGCGCCTGGGAAAATGAAAGAGCTCTGTTCGTGAATAAAGCAAAATCACAAGATAGCATCAGTTCTCATCTTTACCGTTTCCACCAGGCAGCCGCCTACCATCGCTATTATGTGCTGAAAGACCTGCTGCCAGCCCACGGGATCGCCGTATACTGAGGGGAGAGTAAAGGGCTCTAAGGTACTCTACCTTAAAGCCCTTGTATTTTCTGGTCGGAGCGACAGGATTTGAACCTGCGACATCCTGCTCCCAAAGCAGGCGCGCTACCAATCTGCGCCACGCTCCGACAATCCCGAATGCTTACGCGCTAAAGCGTAAAAGGCTATAAAATAACGGGCCGGGAGAAGCAAGGGAAAAGTCCGGCCTGCGCGGCAACCCGGAGAATTGTCAGCTTCTGTAGTCCGCGTTGATGGATATGTACTCGTGGGTCAGGTCCGAGGCCAGCAGCGTGTACTTGCCCGGCCCCGCGCCCAGGGAAATGTCGATGCGCAGATCGCGCTGTTCCAGCGGCTCCTTGAGCAGAGCGTCAAAGTCCAGATCCGTGGGCTGCCCGTTTTTGAACAGGTCCACGCCGCAAAGCGCCACGTCTACGTCGTCCGGGTTGAACACCGCCCCGGAGCGGCCGAGAGCGCAGACAATGCGGCCCCAGTTGGCGTCCTTGCCGTACATGGCCGTTTTGACCAGCGGAGAGTGGCCCACGGTGCGCGCGGCCAAGTCGGCGTCCTTGTCCGAGGCCGCGCCCGTCACCGAGATGTGCATGACCTTGGTTGCCCCTTCGCCGTCTTGTACCAGCTTGTAGGCCAGATCGGCCAGCACGCGGATCAGAGCGGCTTCCAGCACTTCCAGATCCTTTCCGGCCGCCTTGACGCCGGAAGCGCCGTTGGCCAGCCCGTACAAGGTATCATTGGTGCTGGTATCGCCGTCCACAGTGGCCCGGTTAAAGGTCACCTCCACGGCGCGGCGGAACATAGCCCGCCATTCCGCCGGTTCAACGGCCGCGTCGCACAGCACCATGGAAAGCATGGTGGCCATGTTCGGGCAGATCATGCCCGCGCCCTTGGCCACACCCGCCAGGATGACGCTCCCGCCGCCAAGTTCGAGCACCTCGCCCGCGTATTTAGGGAAAGCATCCGTGGTCATGATGGCCGTGGCAAAATCTTCTATAGAGGCTGTGCCGAGGTTGGCGGCAAGGATCGGCGCGGCCTTTTCCCACAGGGCCATATCAAACTGCGCGCCGATCACGCCCGTGGAAGCGGGCAGAATGCCGCCGGGATCCACCTTGGCGGCCGCGCCCACAAGGGTCATGGAAGCCTTGCAGTTATCCATGCCTTTGCTTCCGGTACAGGCGTTGGCCTGGCCGGTGTTAATCAGCACGGCGCGGGCCGTCGCTTTCTGACGCACTGCGTCCTGCCCCGCAAGAACGGGAGCGGCCTTGAAAAGGTTGGTGGTAAAGACCCCGGCAGACGAAGCCGGAAAGTCGCTCACGGCAAGCGCCAGATCCTTACGGCCCGGCTTCTTGAATCCCGCCGAAGCGACGGCCAGGCGAAACCCTTTGGGAGTGGCGATACTCATAGCGTTTTTCCTTCTTACATCAGGTTATCTTTGAAACATTCCGTCCGGCGTTGATGGCGAACCGGCTCACGCGGTCTGACTATGCCGCATCAGAAGTGCGGAGTCGAGCAAAATACACCCCTAACCACAACGGGAGAACCTACCCAGGGAGATGTTTGCCAAGGAAAAAATTGCGTCAAGCTCAAAAAAGCCTTGCCAATTACCAGGACACCGCGTAAATAAACTTTCCACGCCGAAGTGGTGGAATTGGTAGACACGCCAGGTTCAGGGTCTGGTGCCCGCAAGGGTGTGAAGGTTCGAGTCCTTTCTTCGGCACCATTTTTCAAAATGGCTATAGCTCGCTCGCTGTAGCCATTTCTTTTTTGCAAGAGGAGGCTGCGAATTTTCAATCTCCGCCATGATGGAGCACGCTGTCCAATACCATACCCGTATAATGCACGGCGTCTTTTGGCGTTGAATACTGCGGCGCGTAAGCCAGGTCCAGATGAAACAGTTCATCGGCGTTTGCCTTGTAAGTGATGAGCGTGGCAAAAACGTCGATGCGTTTATCCACGCCACTTTTTCCGATAATTTGCGCGCCCAGGAACCGACCGGTCGCTTTGTCGGCTATGCCTTTGATGATCAAATCTTCTCCGTGCATATAGGCCGGTTTATCCGGCGTAACAATACGGCAGGTTGCCACGGCAAAGCCTTCCGCAAGCGCTTCTTTTTCCGAGAGGCCCGTGCTGGCGATCGTGAAGTCAAAAAACTTCACGATGCTGGTGGAGAGATTTCCCTTATACTCCAGTGTTCCGCCCGTCACGTTATGGCCCGCGATTCTGCCCAACTTGTTCGCGGTGCTGCCCAAAGGCCGAAAAACCGGTTTTCCGGTTATGGCCGAATAGGTTTCCACGCAATCTCCGCAAGCATAAATATCCGCTATATTTGTTTGCAGCTTCAGGTTTGTCCGGATGGCTCCGGTTACGCCGGTTGCAACGCCGGCTTTTTGCGCGAGTGATACGTTCGGACGAACGCCGGTGGCCATAATAATCAAATCCGCGTGTACTTCCTGTCCGTTTGAAAGCACGGCGGCAGCGGGTGTAATGTTTGTTACGCCCGCTGATTTTATGAGCTTAACCCCCTTGTTAACGAGGATATTTTCCAAGTCAGCCGCCATGTCGCGGTCCAGGTTCTGTGTGATTTGATTTGCCAGTTCAACGATCGTTACATCCATTTTACGCGCGGTCAAATTCTCCAGAATTTCCAGGCCGAGGGGGCCGGTCCCCGCGACTAGCGCAGTTTTGGGATGATGTGTTTCAATAAAGGTTTTTATCATCCGCGCATCGTTCATATTCCTTAAAAAGAACACGCGATTGTCGGTGATCCCTTCAATTTTCGGTATAAAAGGGGAAGCGCCGGTGGCCAGCACCAGCTTGTCATAGGGGTCGGTAAAAACTTCTCCGGAACGCAGGTTTTTTACGAGGACATTTTTTGCCTCGGCATTGATGGCAAGCACCTCGTGCTCCGTAAAAATGTCGATGTTGTACTTCTTTTTGAAATACGCGGGGTCTCTGGGCGCAAGCTGTTCCAAAGCGTCTACTTTTCCGCCGATATAATAGGCTAGCCCGCAGCCGGCATAAGAGATATCGGTATCCTTTTCATAAATGACGATTGCAGCCTGCCTGTCGTTTCTGCTTGCTTTGGCGCCGGCGGACGTTCCTGCGGCCACGGCTCCGACAATGATGATTTTCATGTAACTCCCTCCATTGGCTTTGGCGCAAAACGAGCAAAGCACCTTTTGCCTGAGTTTAGCATTATTTTTACTTCTCAGCCAAGAGTTTGGTTTGCTATAGAGGAAAATGGCAGGCCACCAGGCGGGAAGCGTCTCCCGCTACATGGCTTAAGGAAGGAGTTTCAGACGAGCAGCGGGCCTGCCTGTACCGGCAGCGAGGGTGGAAGGGGCAACCGGAGGGCACGTTGGTCGGGCTGGGCACTTCCCCTTCCAGAATGATGCGCTGCCGGTGGTTGCGTTCTTCCGGATCCGGGATGGCGACAGAGGAGAGCAGCGCTTTGGTATAAGGGTGCCTGGAATGGTCGAACAAGGCGGCGCCGTCGGCCATTTCCACGATTCTTCCCAAATACATCACGGCCACCTGGTCGGCGACGGCGCTGGTTATATCCAGATTGTGCGTGATGATGATATAGGTCAGGCTGAGCCTGTCACGAAGATCTTTCAGCAAATTCAGGATTCCCGCCGCTACCGAAACATCCAGACCGGCTGTCGGTTCGTCCGCGATGAGCAGGTGCGGGTTCAGCGCGAGCGACCGCGCAATGCCCACGCGCCGCGCCTGGCCGCCGGAAAGCTGGTGCGGATATTTTTCCAACTGCGCCGGGGACAGGCCCACCATTTCAAGCATTTCACGGGCCTTTGCCGGGCCGTCCACGGCAATGCCGTGAATGGTAAAAGGCTCCAGGAGCAGCTCGGAAACGATTTTGCGCGGGCTTAAGCTGGAGATGGGGTCTTGAAAAATCATCTGCATGATCTTGCGCATGGGGCGGATTTTGGACTGCGCCATGCGGGTGATATCCTTTCCCTCTATTATGATTTCCCCGTCAGTGGGGTCTTCCAGGCGCAGGATCGTCCGGCCGAGCGTTGTCTTTCCGGAGCCGCTTTCGCCGACCAGCGCCAGCGTTTCACCCCGGCGCACATCAAGGCTGACACCGTCCACAGCCCGCACTACCGCGGATGGTTTTCCAAGAATACGACTCAGCAAGCCGCTTGAATTGTTGAAATAGGTTGATACATTCCGGATGCTGACCAAAGGCTCTTTCGGTTGCCGCCGGACATTGGCCGACTCGCCGTCATACCGGGCCAAGGGTTGGGGAAATGCCGTGTCCTTGCGCCAGGACGGATCGTACAAGTGGCATAATACGTCCCGTCCGCAAATATGGTGCAGCTTCGGTTCCCGCTCCAGACAGAGCGTTTGGGACGCCTCGCACCAGACGGCAAACCTGCACCCGGCAGGAGCGGCTTTCAGATCAGGCACCAGCCCGTTGACTGCGGACACGCGGGCACGCCGGACTACGTGCTTCGGGTGTGCGCCCAACAGCGCTTTGGTATAGGGATGCAGCGGCTCTTTGAAGATCTGACGCACCTCACCCGCTTCCACAATATTTCCCGCGTACATCACCAGCATACGATCGCAAACCTGGGCGGCAACACCCAGGTTATGCGTGATGTACAGCACCGCCATCCGGCTTTCGTCCCGAAGCGCAAGAATCAGGTCATTGATCTGCGCCTCCAGCACCACATCCAGGGCGGAGGTCGGCTCGTCGGCGATCAGCAGCGAGGGGCCGGAGAGCAAAGCGGTGGCGATCATGATCCGCTGGCGCATTCCGCCGGAAAACTGGTGCGGAAAATCCGAAAAACGGCGCGCGGCGCTCGGGATCCCAACCCGGTCAAGCATGGCGATCACCTGGTCTTTCGCCTCCTTGCGTCCCCCGATACGCCCGATACCGTGGACGCGGTGCGCCAAAGCCACGTCCATCATCTGCTCTCCAATCGAAAACACGGGATTTAAGCTGGTCATGGAATCCTGAAAGACCATCGCCATCTCCGCGCTCCGTATCCGGCGCATCTGCTCCTCTTGCAATCCGCGGAGATCGCGGCCCTTCAGTACCATCTCACCGGATGTGATTTCAGCCTCTTGCGGCAAAAGCCGCATCAAGGCCAAGGCAAGCGTACTTTTACCGCTGCCGGATTCACCCACGATGCCGACGATCTCCGCGGGATTGATCTGAAAACCAGCATTGCGGACAGCCGCCAGCGTTCCGCTCTGGGTATGATAGCTTACCTCCAGATCTGAAACACGCAGAACAGGTTCCATTATCCTGCCCCTTTTTCAGACATCTTCGGGTCCAGTGCGTCCCGAAGCGCCTCTCCAAAAAGAGTAAAGCCAAGAGCGGGCAGGCAGAGGAACAGTCCTGACCAGAGGATCGGCCAAGGCGATTGCCAAATGACCTGGAAGCCGTCTGACAGGATCACTCCCCATGACGGAGTGGGCGGCCTCACGCCCAAACCAAGGAAAGACAGCCCCGCCTCAAAGGTGATGACCCAAGGCAGATCCATAGCCACAAGAATCAGCACCGGAGCAATGATATTGGGCAGGATGTGGGAAAAAAGAACGCGCACGTCACCCGCTCCCAGAGAGCGTTCAGCCTGCACGTAGGCTTTCTCTCTGGCGGCGAGCGTTTGGGCGCGGATGACGCGGGCATAGCCGGGAGCCCAGGTGATGCCGATCACAATGACGACATTCACCAGGGAGGGCCCGAGCAAAGCCAGAATCGCCAAAGCCAGGATCACGGAGGGAAAGGATTGCAGGGAGTTGATGATAACCACGATGATATTATCAACAATCCCACCTACATAGCCCGCTGCCAGTCCCAGCATGATGCCAAGCGTGAGCGCAACGGATACGGCGGGAATCGCTGTGCCGAAGGCGATACGGGAGCCATAGATCAAACGGGATAAGATGTCCCGCCCCAGATGATCGGTACCGAACAGGTAATCCCATGACGGCCCCTGCAATTTGTTGGCAATGTCCTGCTGAACAAAGCTGTACGGCGCGATAAACGGGGCAAGGACCGCCATTGTCAAAAAAAGGAGTATGATAAGAAAGCCGGTCAAGCCCGACGGACGCCTCAATGCATCCAGCAGCCAAAATACTTTTGTCATCCCCTGTCCTTGCCAAGCTGAATCCGCCTGTCAAGCGCGGTATACACCACGTCCGCGAGCAAATTAACCGCCACAAAAAGGATCGTTACCACCAAAACGCTGGCTTGGACCACCGGGTAGTTGCGATCCGCAATTGCGTTTAAAATGAGCGTTCCCATTCCGGGGCGCGCAAAAATGATTTCTAAAAATACAGCCCCGCCCATGAGGCTCCCCATACCGTTTCCCAGAACGGCAACGATAGGAATCAGGGCATTCTTCAGCGCGTACTTGTAACGGATCAGCCGCTCGGAAAGGCCTCCGGCTCTCGCCGCCTGAATATAGTTTTCGTGCATCACCTCCAGCAGGCTCGCGCGAACCAGACGGGCAAGGTATCCTATCCAGGAGATTGCCAAAGCAACGGCAGGCAATATCAAATGCCATACATAATCAAGAGCATTGCCCGTCCTGCCGATACCCATGGCAGGCATGACCTTGAGTTCCACCGCAAATATAATCAACAGCAGCAGCCCGGTCACATAGGTGGGAATCGTTGTCAATGAAACGGAAAAAAAGGCGATGAAACGATCCATCCATGAACCGGTGTGATAGGCGGAATAAATACCCAAAGGGACGCCCAGAATCACGGCCAGGGCAAGGCCCGACAATGACAGCGCGAGCGTGTGGGGCAAGGCCCCGGCAATCATCGTGTTTATGGAACGCCCGGAAAAAATATCCGTTCCGAAATTGCCGTGCAGCGCGTTCCAGGCAAAGTTCCCGATTTGAACCAGCACGGGCTTGTCCAACCCCATTGCCGCCCGTACCTTGTTGATCAACTCCGGCGAAGCCCGTGGCCCCAGGATCATTACAGCCGGGTCACCGGGCACGATCTGGATCAATAAGGCCAGAATGACGACAACCACGAGCAGGACAATCAGAGACATTGCCAGGCGATTTGCCAAGTATTTCAGCAATGGAAAGCACCTTTTTTGGATGAATTGGAGGGGCGCTGCCCCAGCCCCAATAAAATTAATCCGCTCCAATTAGGGGCTGTCTCCAAATAAGGAGTTTTGCTCCAAGAGCAAGGAATCCGGCCCTTTTTGCGAAGGGAGTGTACTCTTATGGTACTCGACCGGAGAAAAAAGGGCCGGATGACGAAGCTATTTGGACAAAAGAACTATTTGGAGACAGCCCCTGGCGTAAAATCCCGCAACATCGGAATGATCCCGTTGCTGTCCATAACCGGTACGACATTCAGTGTATGGACATACGACATTGGCTGAGCAGTGACCCATACCGCGTTTACGTTCTCATCCCACAGTTTCTGCATTTGGATATAGATCTGCGCGCGCTGCGCGGGATCCAGTGTGGCAAGCCCCTGTTTATGCAAAGCGTCAAACTCGTGGCTGGCCCAGCGCATCCAGTTCCATGTGCCGACGTTATCACTGGTGAACCACATGGTGAACCAGGCGGGGTCCGACATCGCTCCGTAGTTCATGGCAAACAATTGGATATCTTTGCCCTTGTCTCCCTTGCCGGCCTCATAAAAGGAACCGGGGTCCAACACGGCAATGGTGACGTTGATCCCGGCCTCCGCCAGGTTTTGTTGAATAATCTCCGCCCAAGTGCGGTATTCGATGCTGTTTGGGGCGGTCAGCGTCAGATCCAGTGAACTGAGACCGGCCTTTGCCAGATACTCGCGCGCTTTGGCTGTATCGCGTTGGTAGAGGGGCGCGTCCGGCCAGTGCCCCAGGATATGGCGCGGGAGAATGGCCCTTGCCTGCTCCGCCTTACCGGCGTAGGCGGCTTTCAGAATGGAAGGCACGTCAATCCCGTAACGGATAGCTTGACGCACATTTATATCCTGCAATTTGGGGTTCTCCACATTTATTCCGATCCAGCAATATCTGTTGCTTGGAACGGTCAGCACCGCAAAATTGGTATTGCGTTCAAAGCGATCAACGGAATTTAACGCAACCAGGCCAAAATCGACTTCACCGGCTTCCAGGGCGACCGCGGCCGCGGAGTCATTGCTGATCGCTTTCAACTGAATTTCGTCATAGACAGCCTTGTCTCCCCAGTAATCCGGATTTTTCTTGAGCGTCACTCGTGTTCCAGGCTGCCAGTTGTCAAGGATATAAGGCCCTGTGCCGATGATCGTGGTTGCGAATTTGTCCTTGCCGACCTCTTCATAATACTTTTGGCAAATAATAAGCCCTGAGGTCAACGGCAACGTTGTTGTCCACAGAGTTGCCTGGGGCTCTTGCAGAATGATCTTGAATTCGTATTTACCGGTAACATCAACACGATCCAGGGCTGCAAAGTCATCCGCGTAGCTCGACGCCAATTCCGGGTCCTTGAAGCGTTCAAAGGAAAACTTTACGTCACCTGCTGTAAGCTCGCCGTATCCTTTCTGCCATTGCACGCCTTGCCGTAGCGTAACGTCAATGACACGGCCGTCTTCGGAAACGCTGTACGATTCGGCAAGCACTTTTTGCAGTTCGTTGGTGCCGGGCTTGTAGCGAACCAGCCCCTCCATGACAGCGCGGCTGACCGTATCGTCAATCCCGCTGCCGATAAAGGCCGGATCAAGATTGCTGATGTCATCTATAAGCCTTACTCGCAGTATATTGGAAGTATTGGCCTGTTCGCCGCCGCCGCATGACGTCAAAGCCAAACAGGCAAGCAGGATGACGCTCAAAGCCGCCGCCAGGGGAAAATACCGTTTTTTCATTTGTTTCGCTCGTATTTCTCAGATTTAAAAAGGCTTTGTGAGCCATTCCAGGTTTGCCCATTTTTCTTCTTTAGTAACAATGCGAAACGCATCAGTGCAAAACTGCCGTATAACCGCCTCCGGGTTGTCATAGCGCAGGGCGTCCTTAAGCGTCAGGCGGAACTGGCTGCCCGCCGTGTTGTAAAACGCTTCTTTTGGCGACAGCGTGCCCGCGCCTCCCAAATCTCTCTCCACAAAGGGATAGGGCAGCACAAAGAAGCTGGGGTCGTCCACCTCGGGACCGCCCGGCCAGAAACCGAACTCCACAAGCTGTTCAGCAAAGGCCACTTTTTCGATTTTTCCGCTGCCGGAGAATGGCTTCTCAAGCCCTGAAAACAGCACCGTCGTGACATCGAACGTACCCCAGAACAGCCCCGGCAGTGTCTTTTTGCCGCGATAGGGAGCGGCGAAGCCGAGCAGGGCGCGGTAGGCGAGCACGCTGTTTTCAAAATACGCCTTTACAGCTTCCACATCATAGTCCCGCTTTTGGGTCTGTTCTTCAAAAGGCGTGGTGTATTCGACCTCCTGCGGAACAGTGAAGATTGTCGCCCTACAACTGACGTTCTCCAGCATACGCATGAACTCCCCGTGATACTCGCTGACCGAGGCGCCGTTACGCAGGGGAAAGCCTGCTGATTTGCCGTCAATGGAGCGGGCTTCCACCATGGATGACAATAAGTCGACCGAAATATCGACACTGACGTCCCCGTCCGGCATGAGCCCGCTGGTAAAACCGCGCGCGGTCGGATACAGCAGCACCTGCCGCCATTCCGGCTGCGCGGGCATCAACGACAACTTGACCTTTCCAATCATCTGCAGAATCATGTGCAGTGTTTTCGCTGTTTCGCTCCATTCACTGTATTTGAACACTTTCATAAGCCTTCCCTCCATTCCTCGCTCGGGATTTGTATCATTATCTATGCCTGATTTTTGCGATATTTTGCAACAACAATTTTATTTGGCTTTTCCGGACCAAAAGAAAGAGAAGCCGAACACCTCTTTGAAAAAAAACGCTTCCTATATGCCATGCCCGCGCGCACAACGAACACAACCGGGAGGACATCTGTCTTCCCGGTTGTGTTCGTTGTGTCTCCCCGGCTGTGCCGGGTTATGAGAGCAAATTAACTTTAAGACGGCTGGTGGAAACTTGCCGTCGCATATTCTAAAGCCGCATGTGCCAGAAACCCGCTACGGGTATACCCATATTTTTTAGCTTTGGCGTCTATCACTTCCAGAGAAGCCTTGGGGATAGTCACGTTGACGCGCACCGGGACCATATCCAGAGAAGGAGCCATGATGTATTGATACAACGTGTCTTCCGGATAGGGCAATTCATCCTGCTCCCGTTCCGCTTTCACCTTGGCCTTGACCTCATCCAGGGAGGACGAGGCGGGCATTTCTCCATTTTGCTCCGCAATGCCGCGCAAGGCCACATATAAGCCGTCAGCGGCGTTGCTGATGGCCTCTTCAATAGTTTCGCCACCGGCAGCGATCGTTGGCACGTCCGGGAAATAGACGGAGTAACCGCCCCCGGATTTCACGTCTTCCGGCACGATTCCGGCAATGTAGAATTTTTGCATATCCGCGCCTCTCATCGTAATTTTACCCCTGTCAGCCGCTCAATTTTTTTCAGCGTACCAATGGGGATATCTTTTGACGGGTGGTTGGAGATAGGTACCCTTAGTCCCGTAGGGCTGATGGCCTCGATCGCATGCTCTCGCCCCTGACTTTCCGTCCAGCCGGCTTTTTTCAGCTTTTCCAAAACTTCGCGGGGTTTCATGCAGTCTCCTTGCCCGATTTCCTGATCACTATATACACATTTTTATACACACTGTCAAGAACGAGTGTTCACCGAAATCCGCCAGCATCGTTTCGGCAGGTATGGCCATGAAAAAATAGAGAGCCCCCCGCATGCGGGGGGCTCGGTGTCGCGTCTTCCCGCCGGAGCGGGAGCGGTTATGGTTTAGCTGTTGCTGATGAGGATCTGTTGCAGGATGGCAGCAGCCTCCGCAGCGGTTATTTGCTGGACACTATGGTCAATGAAATCGTGCCCGGCGTTCACAGTGATGTGCTGCTCGACATGGCTTGCCGTGCCGGTAAAGACAATCTCCATCTGGTTGGTTTCCGTAAACCTGACCATAAAGTCGCCCGAGCTGAACTGGCCGTTGCCGTCTTCGTGCAGGTTCGCCAGCAGAGCGTCAAGGCTGCCTTCCGGGTCGCCCAGCAAATCCTTGAAGTCGAGCCGGATTTTGTCGTTATCCATGCCGACAATAGCGTCCAGCTTGCCGTCGTGCCACTCGTAGTTGAAGCTGAAGTCCACAATAGTGTCATCGCCGCCAAGCCTGTCGGCTTCCCAGGCGAAGATGTCGCTGCCGTGGCCGCCATAGATGATGTCGTCGTAATCCGAGCCAATGATGATGTCGTTGCCTTCCGTGCCATACAACTCGCCGCCGTCAGCCGTAGCGGTAATGACAGGAACGACATCCTGCTCGACGCCCGCAATGCCCACCGTGGCGCCATGAACATCATCAGCGAAGCTGTCAAGCGCCAGCTTGAAGGTCAGGTCACCGGCGGGAACATAGCTGCCGTCCAGGGTGACATCGATATAACCGTCTGCCAACGCTGCCGAAACATGTTCAGCACCATTGAGTTGGTCAACTATGGCAGCAACCTGGGCTTCAGTCATGTTGCTCAGTTCCAGCTTGAACGAGAAGCTTTCACCGATGGCCTGGGCTGCATGATCCAGGTCAAGCAGACCCGCAAAAGGCAAGGCTATGGTGTAGGCGATTTCGTTTTCGGCATTAACCTCCGAGCTGATGCCCAGCATAGCGCCGATGCCCAGCATAGCGGCGTGGATATCCCCTTCTTCTCCAGAAGACTTGCCGACTTCGGCTTCATAGGCTGCCAGGGCTTCGTCATAGGCATCCTTGGCGGCTTCATAGGCTGCCAAAGCTTTGTCATAGTCTGCCTTGGCATCGTCATAGGCTTCCTGGGCGTCCTTCATCAGGGCATCCATGGCGTCGTTATGGTCTTCTATGGCGCTTTCATGGGCATCCACGGCGTCGTTATAGGCTTGCTCGGCCTTGTCATAGTCCGTCAGGGCGTCGTTATGGTCTTTTATGGCCTTTTCATGGGCATCCACGGCGTCGTTATAGACTTTCTCGGCCTGGTCATAGTCCGTCAGGGCGTCGTTATGGTCTTTTATGGCGCTTTCATGGGCATCCACGGCGTCGTTATAGACTTTCTCGGCCTGGTCATAGTCCGTCAGGGCGTCGTTATGGTCTTTTATGGCGCTTTCATGGGCATCCACGGCGTCGTTATAGACTTTCTCGG
>Ga0082212_10000050_pt1 | contig 166532 bp, 153 predicted proteins | sample TergutNt197P3_FD_71548 | JGI IMG/M metagenome (GOLD analysis project Ga0082212, IMG submission 71548) | Neocapritermes taracua P3 segment gut microbial communities from Petit-Saut dam, French Guiana - Nt197 P3 | ecosystem: Host-associated > Arthropoda: Insects > Digestive system > Gut ... | reverse complement strand
ATGGGGCTTGACGGGGCTGTGGCACGGAGCGGCGTGGACGTTCATCGTATGGGGGATGTACTTCGGGGTGATACTGATCATGGAGAGGTTATTTCTGCGTGGGAGGCTGGAGAAAATCCCGGTGATATGCCATATCTACACCATATGTGCGTTCATGTTCGGCTGGGTTATCTTCAGGGCCGAATCTATTCCTCATATCGGCTCTATTCTCTCCGCTCTCGCCGGCAGAAACGGTCCCGGGAATTTGATTGAACTCGCTGAAAAAAACTTTGTTCAGCTTCCGCAGTTAATTGCAATTATCGCCGGGATTATATGCGCTATGCCGGTATCGAAATACTTGAAAAAATTCTTTGGCGATTCTCCGGTCGGCAGGGTATTTATTGATGTTTCATCGGCAGTTGCTCTGATATGCTGTATTTTTTCACTCGCCGTTGATTCATATAACCCGTTTATTTATTTTATTTTTTAGATTCTGGCAATACCCGAATCTACCGCCGCTTTTTTTACGGCTTCCGCTACAGATATTCCCACGTTTCTATTTAACGCGCTCGGGATAATATATTCGGGATTTAACTCGCTGTCTGAAACCATACCGGCAATCGCGTAAGCTGCCGCTATTTTCATATAATCGTTTATATCGCTTGCCCGAACGTCCAGCGCGCCCCTGAATATCCCCGGAAATGCCAGAACGTTATTTATCTGATTTTTAAAGTCGCTGCGCCCTGTGCCGACCACAGCCGCGCCCGCGGCTTTTGCTATTTCGGGCATAATCTCAGGGACAGGATTAGCCATCGGGAATAATATAGCATTTTCAGCCATTGATTTAACCATATCAAAAGTGACGCAATCCGGGGCGGATACGCCGATAAATACGTCTGCGCCTTTTAAAACATCGGCTAATCCGCCTTTTTTTCTTTCAAGATTAGAAATTTTAGCCATTTCGGTTTTTTCCTGATTTAACCCGTCTCGTCCTTCGTAAATCGCGCCTTTGCTGTCGCATAAAATAACGTTTTTAAGCCCCACAGACATAAGCAGTTTAATCACGGCTATTCCCGCCGCCCCTGCCCCGTTTGTCACAACTGAAATATTTTCAAGTTTTTTATTTATTAATTTAAGCGCGTTGATCATAGCCGCAAAAGTCACGACGGCAGTTCCGTGCTGGTCGTCGTGAAATATAGGTATATCACAGGATTCTTTTAATCTGCGTTCGATTTCAAAACAGCGCGGAGCGGATATATCTTCTAAGTTTATACCGCCGAAACTGCCTGCAATTAGACTCACCGTTCTGACGATTTCATCGACGTTTTTTGAGCGTATGCACATCGGCACGGCGTCAACACCGCCGAATGATTTAAATAAAACGCATTTGCCTTCCATTACTGGCATAGCCGCTTCAGGCCCAATATCCCCGAGTCCCAATACAGCCGTGCCGTCAGTTATTACCGCAACTAAATTGCCGCGCCGCGTCAAATCATAGCTCAAGTCTATATTTTTTTGTATTTGCAGGCACGGCTCAGCGACTCCCGGAGTATAAGCCAGCGATAGTTCGTCTTTTGTTTCGAGAGAAATTTCCGGATTTACAATAACTTCGATTTTGCCTTTCCATCCGTGATGTTTTTTAAGAGATTCGCTCGCGTAATCCATAATTTATATTTAAACCTTTCTAAAAGATTAATAGAATTTTATAAATCTTAAAAATAATTTGGTAAACAACAACCCCCGCCGCCTGCGGACGGCACCCCCTTCTATGAAGGGGGCTTTTTTAGAAATCATGTTATTTTTATTAGCGCCACGAATTAAGATATATTATTCCCCAGAACCTGAAACAGCCAGACTTTTTATATACACATCGGGCGATCCTACGCCGCCTGAACTAAATCTTAAATTATCCGCAACTTCTTCAATATTTTTCAAAACATCAAAAAAATTACCCGCGATTGTTATCTGTTCGACCGGACTTGCGAGTTTGCCGTTTTCTATCAAAAATCCTTCGGCCATAATCGAAAAATCACCCGATATTTCATCTGCTCCCGAATGAAGCCCCGCAAGCTCGATTATATATATCCCGTCAAAAACTTTTTCTGCAAGTTCTTCTTTTGTAATTTTACCCGGAACGACATATAAATTTTTCGGCGCGACTTTTACAGGGGATTTATATCCCGCTTTGCTTGCGTTGCCTGTTGATTTAACGCCGTCTTTCGCGGCGGTTTTTAAATTATGCAAAAAAGTCCTGAACTCTCCGTTTTCGATTATTGATTTATTATACGTCGCCACGCCCTCAGCGTCAAACGGAACGGCGCGTATTGAATCCAGATATAACGGGTCGTCTTTTAGATTAAAAATTTCAGACGCTATTTTTTCGTTTAATTTCCCGGCAAGCAAAGATAAGCCTTTCTGCGCTCTATCAGCTAAAAAAACCGGGGAAAACGTGCTGATAAAATCAGCGAAAGCCGTATTCTGCACGATTATTTTATACTGCCCGCTCTTAACTGATTTCGCGCCGAGTTTTGATATTGCAATCTCAGACGCGGTTTTGCCGATTTTTTCGGGATTAAATTTATTCCAGTCAGTACCGACCCAAAATTCCATTCCGGTTTTTGTTTCATCGTCTTTTACTGCCCTCGCATAAGCATATCCGACCGATCCGTTGGATTTATATTCTATATTCATGCCATAAGTATTAGCTATCATAATATCCGATTCAAAATATTCGACTTCGTTGTAGTCCACGCCTTTTATTAAATCATTAAATTTTTTCGCCGATTTTTCCATAGATAGAGCCGCGTTTATTTTTTCATCGACAGAAATATTTTTTAAACTTCCGTTAAATCCTTTAATTTCGGGATAGCTTTCGCTGCCCGTAAATAATTTATCCTGTTCTTCCTCTTCAAGAATTTCGGAATTTTGCATAGCCTCGGTTATAATTATATCTATAGCTTCGTCGCTTATTAACTCAGAATAAGAATATCCCATTTTGTTATTATAAGTCCCCCTGAAGCATAACCCCCTGCTCGAACTGCTCTCGAATTTGTTGATTTCCCCATCAAGAGTAGAAATTCCAAGCGACGAATTGCCTGATATATATATTTCTGCGTCCGAAAAACCTTTTTTAATAGCTCTTTCAAGCAACTTTTTCGTAAAATCTTTAATATTATTCATGTTATATTATTTCCTCCCTCCGACTGTTATTTCTTTTACTCTTATCATAGGCTGGCCGACGTCTGTAGGGACAGAGCCGCTTATAGAGCCGCACATTCCCTGCGCCCTTGATAAATTATCGCCGACCATATCTATATTTAACAAAATCTCGCTGCCTTTGCCAATAAGCGTCGCGCCCCTCACAGGCTCTGCGATTTTGCCGTTTTTGATTATATATCCTTCCAATACGGCGAAATTAAATTCCCCGGTCGCAGGCTCAACAGAGCCGCCGCCCATTTTAGCCGCGTATAAACCGTATTCTGTATTGGCGATAATATCTTTTGCGGGGGTTTTTCCGTTTGCTATAAACGTATTTGTCATTCTCGACGTCGGAGCGTATTTATAAGACTCGCGCCGGCTTGAACCTGTCTCAGGCATTCCCATTTTCCTGCCGTTTAATTTATCTATCAGATAAGATTTTAAAATCCCGTTTTCTATCAATATATTTTTTTGCGTATTATTTCCCTCGTCGTCGATATTGCACGAGCCCCAGGCGTTGGGGATAGTCCCGTCGTCGATTGCCGTAACGCATGAAGCGGCGATTTGACGGTTTAATTTATCGCAGAACACAGAGCCGCCTTTTGCTACGCTTGTCGCTTCAAGGCTGTGACCGCAAGCTTCGTGAAATATAACCCCGCCGAACCCGTTGTCGATAATAACCGGCATAAGTCCTGACGGGCAAAGCTCGGCGTTTAACATAGTCACGGCAATCCGCGCAGCTTCCCTGCCGAGTTCTTTTATGTCAAAATTCCTGAAATATTCAAATCCCGAAAGCGACCCCGGACCTAAATACCCGACTTGTTTTTCCGTTTCAGACGAAGCAATGGCCTGAGCCATCATTCTGCCGCGCGTTCTTGTGTCTTCAGCCCATAACCCGTCAGAATTCGCCACGAGAATATTTTGCGTGCCGCTCATAAAACTGCCGACTGTCTGAGTTATAGACGAATCATATTCTTTTGACGAATTATGCGCTATTCTTAACATTTCGGCTTTTTCTTTTTTGTCAATATCAAACGGGGGGATTTCTATTTTATGAATATTATTTATGTCTTTTTTTATAATTTTTTCGAAATTCAGAATTTTATCGCAATTTTCTTTTTTTAAAGCTTTAGAGGCTTCGCGCGCAAGTTTTATTAAATTATCTCTCGACGTGTCGTTTGTATAGGCGTAAACGCAGTTAAACCCGTCAAAAATCCTGAGGCCGCACCCGTAATCTATACCCGAAACAGATTCTTCGATCACGCCGTTTCGCATGATTATAGATTCTTTGCGGTTGTTTTCGACAAATAATTCAGCAAAATCACCGCCCGTAGTCAGGGCTTCGTTAATAACATCTTTTACCAATTCCTGATTTAACAATAAAATCACTCTCCTGTTTTTTAGATTTAATATTTATATAATACCATTAAATATATTATAATATCAAGCATTTTTTATTATTTTTTAGTTAATTTATTTAATTTGACAATCATGTTTAATTATAGTATAATTTAATTATAATATAATCAAAAACAACTCCCCCAGTCACTTCGTGACACCCCCCTCGTAAACGAATGGGGCTTTGGAGTTATTCTTTGCCCCCTTCGCATACTTGCGAGGGGGGAGCCGCCCGCAGACGGCGGGGGAGTTAAAAAAAGGAAACGCCCAATATGATAATAGAACCCAAAGTCAAAGGATTTATTTGTATTACATCGCACCCTAAAGGCTGTGAAAAAAATATTTTGAATAATATAAAATATCTATCTGAAAACGATAAAATAACAATACCGGAAATAAAAAACGTTCTTGTGATAGGAGCGTCAACAGGTTACGGTCTCGCTTCGGCAATAACCGCTTCTTTTGCTCTTGACGCAAACGTCATAGGCGTTTCATTCGAGAAAAACGCCCAGAATGATCGCAATAGAACCGCGACTGCGGGAATGTATAATCTTGCCGCTTATCAAAGAGAGGCAAACAAAAAAAATCTTTATCTGAAAAATATAATCGGCGACGCTTTCTCAAACGAAACAAAAGAAAAAGTTTGTGAAATTATTGTAGGGGACGGCGTCCTCGATGTCCCGCCGACGCAACATCAAATTTGCGGGCTGTCGGGGACGCCAGCCCCTACACAAAACGGCGTTATTGACATGATAATATACAGCATAGCCGCTCCTGTGAGAATCGATCCCGAAACCGGAGAAAGATATAATTCTGTACTTAAACCAATCGGCAAAGAATATAAATCCAAAGGCATTGATTTGACAAGCTATAAATTAAATGAAGTGACAATACCGCCCGCAACCGACGAGGAAATCCAAAATACAGTTAAAGTAATGGGCGGCGAAGATTTAAGTCTTTGGGTTGACGTTCTAACAAAACAAAATCTTTTAAGAGAAAACGCAATAATTATTTCATATTCTTATACCGGTCCTCCAGTAACTCACGATATATATTTAAACGGCTCTGTCGGAGCGGCTAAAAATCATCTTAAGCAAACTTCGGATAAATTAAATAAATCATATAAAATTAAATCGTATGTATCTGTAAATAAAGCTCTCGTAACTCAGGCAAGCGCGGCAATTCCCGTTATGCCGTTATATATCTCTATTTTGTTTAAAACGATGAAAGAAAAAAATCTGCATGAGAATTGCATACAACAGATTTACAGGCTTTTCAAAAAGATTCAGGACGGTGAAAATTTAACCGACGAAAACGGATATATCAGAATCGACGATTTAGAAATGCGCGATGATGTTCAGAGAGAAGTAGCTGAGAACTGGGTAAAAATAAACGATGATAATTTAGAAGATTTAGCTGATTTAAACGGGTACAAAAAAGATTTTATGAACTTGTTCGGATTTGATTTGGACGGCGTGGATTATAATAAAGACGTTGAAATAGAAGTTGACGAAGATAGTTTGGGAATTGTAAATTTGTTAAAATAATAATATAATAAATTAATTAAAAAATATAAAAGGAGAAAATGTATATGAATTCACTCATAATAAATTTCGATGATAATGCCGATATGAATTCGGCTTATATTCAACTCAAAAAGTTATATCCTAAAAATAAAATAGCCAAAGCTAATATCAATTACGAAGAACTCGAAGACGAATATTTACTTGCTATTGCTGAAGAGCGCATAAAAAATGACACCGGCGTAAGATATTCACATGAAGATATTATGCGAATACACGGAATAACGCAAGAAGAACTTGATGCGATGGAGGATGTTGAACTTGAAATTGTAACAGCCGCCCGTTCCGACGAAGAAGTCTATGATATAGCGTCAAAAGAACAAAGAAAGGATAAAAAATTTTTATGTGTTTTAGAGAAACCGATATACTTCTGCCGAAGTTTGCTAAAACTCCTGAATTAATGCAAAAATGGGGCGTTATCGCATGCGACCAGTACACTTCAGATATTTCTTACTGGAATAAAATAAAAGAATTTACAGGAAATAATATGTCTGCGTTAAATTTAATTTTTCCGGAAATATATCTTGAAACAGAATCTGAATTTGAACAGGAACAAAGAATTAAAAATATAGCCGAAACTATGAAAAATTACGAAAAAGATATGGCATGCTATAAAAATTCTATGTTTTATATAGAGCGGACGCTTAAAAACGGCGCAGTCAGGCAGGGAATTATCGGCGCGGTCGATTTGGAAGAATACGATTATAATAAAAACGCAAAAGCTAAAATCAGGTCAACCGAAGAAACTGTTCCGTCAAGAATACCGCCGAGATTAAAAATCCGTGAAAACGCGTTGCTTGAATTGCCTCATGTTATGATTTTATATAACGACGAAAAAAATATTTTAATGCGTGAGTTGGAAAAAAACACCGAAAATTTAGAAAAAATTTATGATTTTGAATTAACGCAAAACAACGGTAAAATCAAGTGTTATAATCTTGACAGAAAAAATATAGATTATATAAAACAAACGTTTAATAATTTTAATAACGGCGGGATCTTGTTTGCGGTCGGCGACGGGAATCATTCTCTTGCCACGGCAAAAGAATGCTGGGAAAATATCAAAGAAGCAATCTCGCCGGAAGAATATATAAATCATCCTGCAAGATACGCTCTCGCCGAAATAGTGAATATATACGATAAATCTCTTGAGTTTGAGCCTATTTACAGGATCTTATTCGAAATCGACCCGTTAAACGTAATAAAAGAAATGCGAAAAGTTTTTGATATTTCGGAAGATACGCCATCAGGTAAAAATTATCAGGAATTTGATATATATTACGGCGAAAACTCTAAAAAAATATATGTTAATAATCCGGAATATTATCTTCCCGTAAAAACCCTGCAAATCTTTTTGGACGATTATTTGAGAAATCATAGCGGGAAAATAGATTATATTCACGGAAAGTCCGAAACAATCGAATTTACGAAAAAAGATAACGCGATCGGTTTTGTTTTCGACACAATCAAAAAATCCGATTTGTTCTCAGCAATCGCAAAAGACGGCGTTTTGCCTCGTAAAACTTTCTCTATGGGAGAAGCCGACGATAAAAGATTTTATATAGAGTGCAGAAAAATAAAATAATATATAAATAAATTTAAGAAAGGGTGTATAAAAATGGATAAAACAGAAAAAGCGATAAATATAAAAATCACAATGGAAAACGGCGGAGTTATATTAGCCGAACTTTACCCGGATATTGCGCCGATCACAGTCGAAAATTTTATAAATCTTATAAATAAAAACTTTTACGACGGGTTAATATTTCACAGGATTATTCCCGGATTTATGATACAGGGCGGAGATCCTGACGGATTTGGAACGGGAGGTCCGGGATATTCAATAAAGGGCGAGTTTACGGCTAACGGATTTGAGAATAATCTCAAACATGAGCGCGGAGTTTTAAGCATGGCGCGAACCGGAGACCCGAATTCGGCAGGCTCGCAGTTTTTTATAATGGTGAAATCCGCGCCGCATTTAGACGGCCAGTACGCGGCGTTCGGCAAAGTGACAAACGGCATGGAAGTCGTTGACGAAATAGTAAATACGCAGCGCGATTCAAGGGATTTCCCGGTTGTTGCCCAAAAAATAAAGTCAATGGCAGTTGTTATATGAAAGAAATAATAGAAATAAAACAAGCCCAGGAAAAAGACATTCCCGTACTCGAAAATATATATATCGACGTTGTGAACTGGTTTGAGAGTATAAACATGCCGATATGGTCAAAAGAGCGTGTTTCATGGGAAGGGCTGTCAAAAGAATTTGCAATAGAAGATTTTTATATAGCATATATAAACAATAATCCCGCAGGGTGTATGGCTTTGCAGGATTTCGCGCCGTTTTTCTGGACAGATTTAATAAAAAAAGGCGAGGCTTTGTTTCTCCGGAGATTGGCTGTCAAACGGTTTGCGTCGGGGCAGAATTTTTCGAAATATCTGCTTGAATACGCCGTAAATAAATGCCGCGAGAAAAATATTAAATTTTTACGTCTCGATACTGACGCGCGCAAAGAAAAATTAAATAAAATTTATCAGGATTTCGGTTTTATTTGCGAAAAACGTGAAATAAAAAAAATCGGCGAAAAAGATTATCATATTGCGTTTTATGTTTATAATATTTAAAATATTTAAGAGGATTTATTTATGACTGACGGAATAAAAAAAGCGGTTGATTATATTAAATCAAACGACGCATACATACAAAAAGCTATAGATTTGCAATGCTCTGTCTGGCGAGGCGAAAAAACAGATATGCCGCCGCTTGCGCTTTCGTGCTGGCTTACGGAAGAACAGCAGTCGTGGCTCCCATGGTATAATTTCAAAGAAATTCACTTTGACAATGAAAAAATGTTTATAAACGGCTTGCGTGAAGTTTTAAGCACGATAAACGGCAATTACGGCAGGGTGCCGTCTATGCGCGCAAATATGGGCTGCGGAATCGTGCCGTCATTATTCGGGAATCAACAAAGATTGTTTGAAGATATTATGCCGTGGCTTGTTGATCATGCAAAAAAACAAGATATAGAAAATATAAGCGAAAATTATAATTTTAGTATTAACGACAGCGTTGAATTTGCCGCCGCTATGGAGCATATAGAATATATGACTGAAAAATTGCGTAAAAATAATCTGACCGGAAAAGTTTTTGTATATCCTCTCGATTTACAGGGGGCAATCGACACGGCGCATTTGATTTACGGCGACACAATTTTTTATGATTTTTACGACGACCCTGATTTTACGCATCATCTTCTTAAATTAAGCAATAAATCGATTTATTTCGCGCTGGACGAATGTTTTAAAAGAATTGAAAAAAGCGGTGAATATATCGCGCATTATAATTCTGTAATCATGCCGAAAAACACAGGCGGCATAAAAATAAGCGAAGACACCACGACTTTATTGTCCCCGCCGCTTATAGACGAATTTGCAAAGCCGTATCTCCATGAAATATTAGAATATTTTAACGGCGGATACGTGCATTACTGCGGCAAAAACGATCATCTTCTCGATGTTGTGCTTGATGAATCTCTGGTTTATGGCATAAATTTCGGCAATCCCGAAAAACATGACATGATAAAAATTCTCGAAATATGCCGCAAAAACAAAAAAGTATATTACGGGACAATAAATAAAAAAGACGGCGAAAATTTATTTGATTATTTTACGCGTATTCTTGAGCCGTCGTATGACAGAGAAACCGGCTGTTTTTATATTATACCTGAATACGGCTGTAATCTAAACGAACGCGAAAACGTCATAGGAGAATTTGAACGCGCGGTTGAGTATATTATAAAAAATATATAAATAATATAATATATATTATAATTTTAAAGAAAGGTTTTGTTAATTATGAAAGATATAGCTTTAGGAATAGCGCATACGGCTTATAACACTCCGCAAATGGATAAAATGCTTGATTTTTATTGCACTAAACTTGGATTTAAACACGCATTCACGTTAAAAGACGATAAAGGAAATGACTGGATACAGTATATAAAACTCGCAGACAATACTTTTATTGAATTGTTTTATTCGACCCCTGAAAAAATTAAAAACGGCGACTCACGCTATCATCATTTATGCATAAGAGTAAACGATATAAACGCAGTCGCCGATTATTTGAAATCAAAAGATATAGCTATTACTTCAGGTCCGTCTGTGGGGAAAGACAAAAATTCGCAGTGCTGGTGCGCCGACCCTGACGGAAATAAAATCGAGTTTATGTGCGTATCTTCCGAATCCCCGCAGGCAAACGCGTAAAATTATTCTTTTAAAATTAATTTTTGCAGTTCTATTATAACGAGCGGAGCAATCGATAAAATCCCGACGGTAATCCAGCCGCTCAACGGCAGATTTACTGTTTTGAATATCTCTGACAAAGGTTTTATTACAACAACCGAAATTTGCAATAATAAACAAGTCACAAACGCAAAATTCATTCGTTTATTTGAAAAAAATCCGACTTTAAAAACAGATTTTGCGCTTCGCATATTATAAGCGTGAACAAGTTCTGAAATGCTTAAAACAGTAAACGCCATTGTCCTCGCATAAACAGGATTAGGCGAACCGTTGTCGAAATATTTATAACCGATAATAAACGCGAGCAGAGTAAGAGAGCCTATCATCAATCCCTCAAATATTATTTTTAACCCAAGACCGTCGGCAAATAAACTTTTCTTTGAGTTTAACGGCGGCCTTCGCATTATTGCGTCGCCCGGGTTTTCCGCGCTCAGAGCAAGCGCAGGCAGAGAATCCGTCACGAAATTAACCCAGAGCAAGTGTATCGCGATAAGCGGCGACGGGAGTCTCAATAAAAACGAAGCAAATATAGCCATGATTTCGCCGAAATTGCTTGATAATAAAAAGTGTATCGATTTTTTTATATTTTCGTATATTCCCCTGCCCTGCCGCACGGCTTCCACAATAGTTGAAAAATTATCGTCCACAAGAATCATATCAGCGGAATTTCGCGCAACGTCTGTTCCGTTTTGACCCATTGCGCAGCCCATGTCAGCGATTTTAAGCGATGGCGCGTCGTTTACCCCGTCGCCTGTCATGGCTACGACGTTGCCCCTGTTTTTAAACGCTTTGACTATACGCATTTTATGCTCAGGCGAAACTCTTGCGAAAACAGAATAAACATATATATTTTCAAGCAGATATTCATCGCTCATTTCGTCTAATTCAGCTCCGGTCGCTATTTTATCGCCTTTATTATATATGCCTATTTTTTCAGCTATTGCCATAGCCGTTATTTTATGGTCGCCAGTTATCATAACCGGTTTTATCCCGGCTGTTTTACAAGTTTGGATCGCTTTAAATACTTCCGGGCGCGGAGGGTCGATCATGCCTATAAGCCCGCAGAATATAAGATTTATCTCAAGATTTTTGTTTTTAATTTCTGTATTCTGCATTATTATTTCTGCGTTATTAACGTCTTTATACGCGACAGCGATAACGCGCAGGGCGTTTTTCGCCATGTTTTCGTTCGCGTTTATTATTTCAGATCTTTTTGCCGCGGTCAAAATCTCAGGCAAACCGTTTTTCAAATAATAAACGCAATTATTTAATAATACATCAGGCGCGCCTTTGGTTATTACCCTGCTTTTTTCATTTGATAATTTATTTACCGTGGTCATAATTTTACGGCTTGAATCAAACGGTATCTCAGATAATCTGGGATATTTTAAATCTTCTTCGGATTTTCTTATATTTATTTTATCAGCTGCGTAACAAATTGCGTTTTCTGTCGGGTCGCCGATATATAATTTCTGATTTTTACTTGAATTATTGCACAAAACCGCCAGCATTAATAACTTTTTTTCGTCGTTTTGCCCGGGCATATAAATTTCTGTCACGGTCATTTTATTTTGGGTCAACGTCCCGGTTTTGTCAGAGCATATAACCGTCGCGCTTCCAAGAGTTTCAACGGCTGACAATTTTCTGATTATAGCGTTATTCTTAGCCATTCTCTGGACGCCGATCGCAAGCACAATAGTCACGATTGCAGGCAGGCCTTCGGGCATTGCCGCGACTGCGAGGCTTATAGACAGCATAAACATTTCAAGAACGGGAATCTTTTGAATTATGCCGAGTATAAATATAAATGCGCATACAACCAAAGCCGTTATCCCTAAGATTTTTCCCGTATGAGATAATTTTTCCTGCAACGGAGTAACAGCATCGTCTTCCTGCGTCAATATTTCCGCAATTTTACCGACTTCCGTAGACATTCCTGTATTTGTGACGACAGCCGTGCATTTCCCCGAAGTTACAGCGCTTGTCATATAAAGCATATTTTTTCTGTCGCCGAGAGCAGTTGAACGCGAAAAAATCATATTATCTTCTTTTATAACAGGTATCGATTCGCCCGTTAATGCCGATTCGTCCGCTTCAACAGATATATTTTCCAAAATTCTTGCGTCGGCGGGAACCGAATTCCCCGCTTCTAAAATTATTATATCGCCGGGAACCAGATATTCAGCCGATATTTTTGATTTTTTCCCGTCCCGCAAAACAACAGTTTCAGAAACAGTCATGTTTTTTAACGCTTCGATCGATTTTTCCGCTTTGAATTCCTGTATGACCCCGACGATTGAATTTATAATTATAATAATCAATATAATCACAGGGTCTAAAAAATCTGTTTTGTTTCCCTCTATAATAGCAGTAAAAAAAGATATTCCCGCCGCTATCAGAAGTATAATGACCATAAAATCCGAGAATTGCTCTAAAAATCGGAAAAGCAGGCTTTTTCTTTTGGCTTCGTTAAGCTGGTTAAATCCGAAAATTTCTTGCCTTTGTTTTGCTTCAACCGAAGAAAGACCGGATTTTTCATTGCTTTTTAAGATTTTCAAAGCATTGTTTTTATCTGCTGTATAAAAATATTCGTTTATATTTATATAATTATTTTTTTCTGAGATATTATCAAAATTTTTTATCGAGTTAATTTTTTTATCCGGTTTTTTTGTATTTTGCATCAAGTCCATAATTAAATATTGCCTCCGAATATATTTATATATTATTTTTATGCAATATTTGAATTATTATGATAATCATGATATATTAATACAAACCAAAAATAAATCACCCCGCCATAAAACAGCAGAGTAAATTATTTTTTATTTTTATTTAAAATAATTTAGAAAACGCCAGTGCAATTAATATCACCCCGCTCAGCCACGATAAATTAAACGAAACTTTTTTTGCTATTTTGTTTCCGATATAACAGCCAAACATAAGAAAAAAAGCGTCAGTTATAAGCGAAGAAAAAAATACGGCAATTCCGTTTACATTTCCCAAAGCCGCCCCGAACCCGACGGTTAAACCGTCAAACGAAAGAGAGACTGCAAGCGCGACTGCTTCAACCGGCGATAATATTTTTGATAAATCGACGTCGGCTTCTTCAGGGTCGGCATATAAATTTAATATAAAATTAAAATTTAAAAAAGTAAATTTAATTTTTTTGTTTATGTTTTTATGTTTTCTGATAAAAGATTTTGTAAAACTGTCAAGTATTTTGATAATGCCTAATAATATAAAAACTGTAAAACAAATAAATACCGTGAACCAGTGCGGTATATAATTTTTAATTATGTTGCCGACAAGAAAAGAAATCCCGACTATAGAACTGCATAAAATATTTATAATCTGAACAGATAAAAACGGGATTTTTATTTTATTGCTGCCGTAAGCGAATCCCACGGTAAAAGCGTCTAATGATAAAGAAGAAGCAAGAATAAATGCTTCCGCCAGCATGATTATAAAACTAATATTAAAATTAAAGAAATTCAAAAAATCACCCTCCAACATATATTTTATGCTGAAAAATATATATAGTTGAAGTGTTCATATTTTTATGATATAGTGATTGCAAATTATTAATTATTTACGGGGGTTATTAATTAAAATGGATATTGTTGGCATTGGCAGGCCTTGCATAGATATATTAACGATCGTGGAGAAACTTCCGAAGCCTGATTCAGGATCCGGGATTATTGATTTCAGCAGGCAGGGCGGCGGAAATGTCGCGACGGCTATGGTCGCGGCGGCACGTCTTGGAGCCGAAGTCGGATATATAGGATTATCAGGGGACTGCGTGCATGGCAATGCGCTGCGCGAGGATTTTAAATATAACAACGTAGATATTTCAAAAATTATAACGATTGAGAAGCAGCCAAATGATTTCGCCATAATATTATCGGATCTGGAAACCAAAGGCAGGAGCATAATGTACAAAGGCGGCAATATCCGCAGAATCGAAACGGGCGATTTGGATAAAGATTATATAACGAGCGCGGATATTTTACATCTTGAGGGATGCGGCGAACCTGAAAAAAACGCAGCTTTGTGGATGAAAGACGCGGGGAAAAAAGTCGCTTACGACGTTGCGCATTATTCAAAGCAGATAGTAAATTTTACACCCTATATTGATATTTTTGTAGCTTCGGAATTTTATTATAAAGCCGCTTTCGGTGAATCTGTAAGTATAAGCGATTATGAAAAGAACTGCAAGTTTATCGCGGAATTCGGTCCTGAAATCGTGGTTTTTACGCTTGGCGCGAAAGGCTGCGTTGGCTATACAAAAGACGAAGGATTTTTTGTTGAAGAAGGACTGAAAGTAAAAGTATTTGACACATTGGGCGCGGGAGACGTATATCACGGAGCTTTTCTGGCGGGTTTGTCAAAAGGATTTAACGCGAAGCAATCCGCGAAATTTGCCAACGCCGTATCCGCGATAAAAATATGTTATATCGGCGGCAGGGCCGGGATACCGACGTTTGAAGTAGTTGATAAATTTATGAAAACAGGTGAAATCGACGATACAGAAATAAAGCAGAGGGTTGAGCATTACAGAAACAAATGGCTGTACGGCGATTAATTAAATTATTACCCAAAGAGGCTTTAAATGATATATCAGCACCAGCAAAAAGCGATAGATTATATAACAGATAAATTTTATTCGGATAATCAAGTTGACGCTTTATTAATATCCGGCTCTGTTTCGCACGGGTTTAACGATGAAAATTCAGATATTGACATAAATATTGTCGTATCTGATGAAATATACGCTCAAAAAAATAAAGAGTATAATCTTACATACTGGGAGAATGCGGAGAATTTTTATCCCGGCGGATATTTTGACGGGAAATTTATTACTCTGAATTATCTTGAATTAGTCGCGGAGCGCGGCAATGAGCCTACAAGATTTGCCTTGCACGATTCAAAAATCGCATTTGACAAAACAAATCGAGTCGCCGGTTATATCAAGAAAATCGGCGAATATAAATCAGAAGATATAAAAGAAAAAACTATACGTTTTCTGTCGCAATTAGAAGCGTGGAAATGGTATTGCGACGAGGCTTTGAAAAAAAGCAATCAATATTTACTGGATTTATCTGTGTCAAAATTGATTTTATTTGCAGGACGGCTTATATTGCTTGAAAATAAATTGTTTTTCCCGTATCATAAATGGTTTATGAAAGTTTTAGAAAACGCCGGGAATAAACCGCCGGAATTTATCCGGGAAACACAAAAATTATTAGAAGATAAATCGCCGGATAATATTGCCAGGTTTTATGATCTCGTTAAAAATTATAAAGACTGGGCGAACGGAGAAAATTACAGTTGGTCATCTAATTTTGTTGTTGATACAGAAACGGTCTGGATGAGGCAAAACGAATTTATTGAAAATATATAAAATAAATATAAATATATAATAAAATTAAGGAGAGGATTTTTATGAGCTTTGAAAAAGCGGGAGATATTATCCGCGACGCGTACAAAAATAAATACGGAGTGGCTTCGTTTAATATTTTTAATTACGAGACGATAAAATTCGCAATCGACGCCGCCGAACAGGCAGAAAAACCTGTGCTTGTCCAGTTATATCCGGGATTTCAGAGTTATATATCTTTTGAGATAACGGCCGAAATAACAAAATTATTCGCAAGTAAGATAAAAGTCCCCGTAGGTCTTCATTTGGACCATTGCCATGATACCGACATGCTCAGACACGCTATGCGCGCGGGATTTTTGTCTGTTATGTATGACGGGTCAAGACTGCCGTTTGATGAAAATATAAAAAACACAAGAGAAGTCGCAAAAATCGCAAAAGAATTCGGAGCAGACGTTGAAGCTGAGCTCGGCAATATCGGCAGCGCGGCAAATGTCGATGAATATACAGACAAATCTAAATTTACAAACCCGGACGACGCTTTAAAACTATATAACGAAACAGGGATTTTTTCTCTGGCTGTCGCAGTCGGCAACGCGCACGGAAATTACGCCGTTCTCCCCAATCTTGATTTTGAACGCATAAAAACTATCAGCGATAAATTAAAAACGCCTCTGGTTCTTCACGGCGGTTCAGGAATCCCCGATGATCAGTTACGTGAAGCAGTCAAATGCGGGATCGCGAAAATCAACGTCGCGACTGAATATTTTCACGCTTTTTATAAATCTGTGGGAGAATACATAAACAACGGCGGAAATCGTGAAGATATATTTTCGTGCATGAAAGCTGCCCAGAAAAACACAAATGATTTTCTGGTCGAAAAAATAAATGTTTTGAATTAATAAATGGATTTTTTAAATGATAAAACGTCGGATAATAATTATCTTTACAGTTTTTCTTGTATTATTTTTGATTACTTGCTGTAATAAATCTGAATCAAACCCGGATATATCTGAAATAAAAACGGAAACACCGGATATATCTGATTCGGAAAAATCAAAAAAAATCGAATATATAAAAATCACGCAGCAGGAAGCTTATAATATGATGACTGGCGAAGTTATAATATTGGACGTTCGAACACAGGAAGAATTTGACGACGGGCATATATTAAACGCCGTTTTATTGCCGGATTATGAAATCGAAGAAAAGGCCGAAAGTTTAATTCCCGGCAAAAATCAGATTATATTAGTTTACTGCCGTACCGGGGTAAGAAGCGCGAATGCTTCAAAAAAACTGATTGACATGGGATATACGAAAGTATTTGATTTCGGCGGCATAGTTGACTGGGAATATAAAATTGTTACGGATATTGACTATACAACAACAATGAAAATAAACGGTGAAATGCCGGAATTTGAATTTAGGCTTGAAGGAATAAAAGAAAGATATTCTTATTCTGAAATTGTCGAAGCTGTTTATATATCAAAAATGACAATTTCCGGTAAAGACGGGAGTTTTAAACAGGAATTTACAGACCTTTCAACAGAAATATATACTTCGAAAAAAGATATATACGGATTATCTTTTGACGACTGGAATTTTGACGGATATTTAGATATAAGTTTATGGCAGTCTGTGGGAGGCACAATGGGAAATTCACCCCATTATTACTGGCTCTGGGATAATAACGCCGGATTATTTATTGAAAACAAGCAACTGGAAGAAATAAGCGATTATTCCACGATTTCTATTATTGATACTGACGGTAAAAATCAAATCACAAATTTTGTGCATGTCGGTTACGAGGGAGACGGTATAGGATACTGGGAATATACAAAAGGCGAATATATACACGTAAAATCCAAGTCGGTCGAATGGCTGCACGACGATAGCGAATATATTTATCATGTTATTATAGAAGAATTGATTGACGGTGAAATGATAATCACAGAAGATTATTTTTCAAATGATTACGATGAAGTTTATGAAAATTAAAAAACTAATAATTAAAATATATAAAAATAAACAAAACGGAGGATTTTTTATATGAGCAGAGAAATAAAACTTAAACTCGGCATTGCGCCGGTAAAAAGAGGCACCGGATTTACGACAATCAAAAACGCGCTTATCTTTAAAAACAACACGCTTGAAGTTTTGAAAAATCTTGACAAAAACGTAGAAATTGTCACAATAGACAGCGTAGTCCCCGACGGAATCGCGACAGACCTGGCTCAAGTCCCTGCTATAACTGATTATCTCAAATCAAAAAAGGTTGACGCCGTATTTTTACTGCATACAGATTTCGGGCCTGAAGAAACAGTCGCGAAAATCGGGAAAGAAATGGGTTTGCCGGTATTATTATGGGGTCCGAGAGACGACAGTCCCGATGAAAACGGAGTGAGAATCAGAGACACGCAATGCGGAATTTTAGCAAGCAGCAAAGTTTTATCGAGATTCGGCGTAAAATTTACTTATATCGAAAACTGCTACCCAACTGATAAAGTATTTCTGGACGGAGTAAATAATTTTTGCAGAGCCGCCGCCGTAGTTAAAACATTTAAATCTATGCGTATATTAAAAATCGGCGACCGCCCGAACGCTTTTTTCAGCGTTATGTATAACGAAGACGATATGCTGTCTAAATTCGGCATCGAAGTTTCCCCTCTTTCTGTAGGGCGTTTATACAGCGGAGTAAAAAAACTTATTGAAAAAGGCAGTAAAGAACTTGAAGCGCAAATCGCGTCTATCAAAAACAGGATAGATATATCTTTGCTCGGCGAAGAAAAATTAAAAACTCTCGCCGCTATGATAATTTATATTAAAAAAGAAATGGATAACGGAGGTTTTGCAGCGGCTTCGACTGAATGCTGGACGGGTCTCAACGACATAATGGGAGTTCTCCCGTGCCAGTTAATAGGCGAACTGACTGCGCTGGGTTATCCTGTTGCGTGCGAGGGAGACGTATGCGGGGCGGTGACTTCGGCAATGCTTCACGCCGCCGATTATAACAGGACGCCGTCGTTATTCGCAGATTTGACAATACGTCATCCCTCAAACGAAAACGCCGAGCTTTTATGGCACTGCGGGCCTTTCCCGAATGCGTTAATAGGCAATAATACTAAAAATCCCGCGATTGACGGCGGCGGCAGAGGACAGTGGGAACTCAAACAGGGCGATTTGACTATAGGGCGTTTTGACAGCATCAACGGCGAATACTCTATGTTTTTAGGCGAGGGTAAGACTTGCGCAGGGCCTAAAACCGAAGGGACTTATGTCTGGATGGAAGTCGAGGACTGGATAAAATGGGAAAAGAAAATTGTCGACGGGCCGTATATACATCATGTAACGGGAATTTACGGGCATTACGCGGATATATTGACCGAAGCGTGTAAATATATCAATAATCTCAGGGCTGATAAAGTTTAGAATAAATTAAACAAAAAAATTCCCGGTTGATTAACAAACCGGGAATTTTATTTTTATCTTTTATTTTGATAAATTATTTTATTATTTACGCGCAAGGTGCAGAAAAGTATATCCCAGCGCATTTTCATGCCAGTCTTTGAGACTTTTTGATACGATATAATTTTGAGCGTAAAGCATTACAGGCCCGCAGCCCCAGTCTCCCATAAGAACATCTTCGGCTTTGTGCATTGCTTCTATACGTTTTGCGCGGTCGTTTGTCGAAGCGGCTTCAGCCATATAAGAATCAAACTGCGAATTTCTGTACTGGCTGTCGTTGTTGCCGCTGTTTGAAGTAAATAGCCCGAGCATTGACGACGCGTCGTTCCAGTCTGAAAGCCAGCCGTTACGCGCAACCTGATAATTACCGGAACGGCGGGTTTCTAAAAATACGCCCCATTCCTGAACGACTAATTCTGTCCTGATTCCAAGAACTTCTTCCCACATATTCGCGATAACCTCAGCGATTGTCTGATGTGTCGAACTTGGATTATACATATATTCTATAACGGGGAACCCTGCCCCGTCGGGATAACCAGCGTCGGCAAGAGCCTGTTTTGCGAGAGCTTTATTGGCTTCATAATCAAGGCTGATATAATCGCCGCCGGCTTTACGGAAATCTTTGGATTGATCAACATCGCCGAATCCGCCGCCGACTATAGCCGTAGCCGGCATGAACGTGCCCTGCATGACTGTGGTTGCGATATAATCCCTGTCTATTGCAAGCGAGAGGGCTTTACGTACCAACGGGTTGTCATAAGGCGCGCGCTCGCAGTTAAAGCATACATAATACGTTCCCAGAAGCGGACGGGTATCGAGTACGCCTTCTTCTGTCAGCGATGGGATTTCAACCGGAGGAACTGCGTTTCCTATATCAAGCTCGCCTGAACGGAAAGCAGTGAGTGCATCGCTGTCGTCGGCGTAAAACTGCCACGTAATAGAACCGGCTTTGATTTTGCCTTTGTCATAATAATTAGAATTTATTTCAAACGTCATGTTTTCGTCCAACGAAAAAGATTTCATTTGATACGGTCCGTTGCTGATATAATTATCAGCGTTATTCCACCAGTTGTCGCCTTTTTCTTCAACAATATCCTTGCGTACCGGGTATAATACCGGGAACACTGCGACTTGATCAAAGAACGGACACGGCCCATCTAAAGTAACTTCAAATGTAAGTTCGTCAATAGCTTTTACGCCGACTTCTTCGATAGAACATTCGCCTTCAAGGGCGGCTATCCCGTTATGGATAAAATCAGCCATGTCCTCGGCGTAAGGCCCAGCGACGTTGGGATTGCATACGCGTTTCCAAGAATATTCGTAATCCTGAGCCGTCACTTTTTCACCGTCCGACCATTTTATATCGTCGCGCAGTTTAAACGTCCATACAAGTCCGTCGTCAGAAATTTCATAGCTCTTGGCATCTCCTAATTCAACGCCGGAGCCATCCCATTTATAACGAAAAAGTCCCTGAAAAAGATGCACGAGATATGTCGCGCCGTCAGCAGAAGAATTCATGCATGGGTCGAGGGTTTCCGGCGGCGAGCCGACCCAAGCTACAATTTCGCCTTTGCTTCCGCCTGTACAACCTGTCATAATCCCCAGAACCATTACAAATACAAGCGTTGCCGCCAAAATAGCTCTTATTCTTTTTTTCATTGTTATTTGCTACCTCCTGTATAATTAAATTAATTTAATTTATATCAACATACATATTTATAATAAAAATAATAATAGTATGTCAAATACATAATTTATAAATTGCCGCAGAAATGGCACGCGCAAGTATGCCCTGCTGAAATTTCTTTTATTTCCGGTTCTTGTTCAGCGCAAATATTTTTAGCGTAAGAACACCGGGTTCTGAACCGGCAGCCTGACGGCGGGTTCATTGGGTTCGGCACATCGCCGGTCAATAAAATCCTTGAGCGATTACGTGAAACTTCGGGATCAGGTACCGGTATAGCCGACAAAAGCGCAATAGTATACGGGTGCGCGGGATTTTTATATAATTCATCGGCAGGGCAGCGTTCCACCATTTTTCCCAGATACATTACCCCGATCTCATCTGATATATGCCTGACGACCGAAAGATCATGCGCTATAAATAAATATGCGAGTTCCAGTTTTTGCTTAAGTTCCGTGAAAACGTTTATTACCTGAGCCTGAATCGACACGTCCAAAGCTGATACGGGCTCATCGCAGACAATAAAATCAGGATGCGTAGTCAAAGCCCTCGCGATTGAAATGCGCTGACGCTGACCGCCTGAAAATTCATGTGGGTAACGATTTAAGTGATCTGTGTTCAAGCCGACCAATTTTAATTGATTAAGCACTATTTCAGCGCGTTCTTTGCGGCTTATTTTAGAACTCTGTATGCTTACGGGTTCGCCGACTATATCGCCGATAGTCATGCGCGGGTTAAGCGAAGAATAAGGGTCCTGAAAAACTATTTGCATTCTGCTCCGGTAAGAAGAAATATTACTTGAAGATAATTTATTGCCGTCAAAAATTATTTCCCCTCCGGTCGGCTCATACAAAAATAAAATTGTGCGCCCGATAGTGCTTTTGCCGCAGCCGGATTCACCCACAAGCCCTAAAGTCCGGCCTTTTTCGATTGAAAACGATATTCCGTCCACGGCTTTTACATAAGAAGTGCGAAACAAAGACGTTTTTACCGGGAAATATTTTTTTAAATTATTTACTGAAAGCAGGCTCATTCAGCCACCTCCGGTTCTGTTCGTGTATTCGCGCAAAGCCAGCATATTGAAGTATGGTTTTCCGAAACTTCAAATACCGGCGGCAATTCTCGCAGGCATATTTTCATTGCGTATTTGCAGCGCGAAACAAAAGGACAGCCTTCCGGCAATAATAAAAGATCTACGGGAACTCCATCGATAGCTTCCAATGTTTCAGATTTTTTTTCATCAAGTCTTGGCAGGCAGGATAATAATCCTTTAGTATAAGGGTGCGCGCTTTGATAAAAAATTTCGTCGACTGTGCCGTATTCCATAACCATTCCCGCGTACATAACCGCAACCCTGTCGCAAATCTCTGAAACAACCCCTAAATCATGGGTTATCAATACAATAGCCGTACCGGATTCAGTCCTCATTTTATTTATTAAATCCAATATTTGCGCCTGAATAGTTACGTCCAGCGCAGTAGTCGGCTCGTCCGCAATCAAAAGCTTGGGTTTGCAGCTTAACGCCATAGCAATCATTACGCGCTGGCGCATTCCCCCGGAAAGCTCATGCGGATATTGGCGCATTCTGGTTTCAGGATTCGAAATCCCGACTAGCGCAAGCATTTTAATTGCATGAGTACGCGCTTCTTTTTTGTCCATGTCCATGTGGAGCAATATCATTTCCATAAGCTGATCGCCGATTGTGAACACAGGATTAAGCGAAGTCATAGAATCCTGAAATATCACGGAAATATCTTTGCCGCGAATATCGCGCATTACTTTTTCCGGAGCAGCTATCATGTCGCGGCCGTCAAAAATTACGCTTCCCGATTTAACTTCGCCGGGTTTCTGAAGCAATCCTGAAACAACAGAAAAAGTAACGCTTTTGCCGCTTCCGGATTCGCCGACAACGCCGAGAACTTCCCCTTTATCTACCGCCAAACAAACGCCGTTAAGAGCTTTTACTTCTCCCACTGGCGTATAAAACGATACGCATAAATCCGATATACTTAGCATTTTGATCTAACCTCAACAAAAAACACAAAAATTCAACGATTTATTATTTATTATTTCGAGCGGAGCCGCGGATCAAGCGCGTCACGCAATCCGTCCCCGACCATATTAAACGATAATATTATCAGGCTTATTAAAATCGCCGGGATAAAAAGCAAATACGGGTATGATTTTATCCCCGGAAGCGCGTCAGAACACAGCGAACCCAGCGAAGCCATAGGAGGGGAAACCCCAAGACCTATATAACTTAAAAACGATTCAACAAATATTGCCATAGCAATTTGAAAAACAGCTGTAACCATGATTACCCCGACGCAGTTGGGAATCAAATGCTTGCGTATTATATGCCCGCTTTTAGCTCCCATTGCTTTAGCGGCGGTCACATACTCCATTTCTTTAAGAAACAATACCTGCCCACGGACCATTCTGCCCATATTTGTCCAGTATAACAAAGCAAAAGCGATAAAAATCGAAAATACCGAAGACCCAAGCCTTGAATTAGGGAACATGGCACTAAGCGGGGCTTTTAAAGCTATCTGCAAAATAATTATGACTAAAATATCAGGTATAGAATATAATATTTCCAAAAGACGCATCATGATATTATCCGCTATTCCGCCGATATAACCTGAAATAGCTCCGTAGGCGGTTCCGATGACAACTACTATAAGCGCGCAGAAAAAACCTATAGTAAGCGAAATTCTCGCGCCTATCATGTTGCGCACAAGCATATCGCGCCCAATCCTGTCAGTCCCGAAAGGGTGTTCAAGACAGGGCTTTAAACTTTCGCTGCCTCGTATCTGCTGATCGTAAGAATACGGCGAAAACAAAGGCCCTATAAAAGCAAACGCAATAATCAATAAAATAATTATAAGAGAAACCATCGCTATTTTATTGTGTTTGAATCTTTTAAAAGCGTCTTTCCAGTACGTGACTGATTCGCGCATTGTAAAAAGCTGCTGTTTTTCTTCGTCAGTGGCCGTTATAATATCTTCAGCATTCAAATGAATGCTTCCGGGTTTAGCAAATTTCCGGAAATCAGAAACAGTTATATTTTCTTTTTGATTTTTTTGATTTTTTTGTTCTTTTTTTATATCTTTTATATCTTTCATGGCTTGCTCCTGTTTTATCTATTCGACTTTTATTCGGGGATCAATAATATGATATAAAATATCGACGATAAGATTCGCCACAATTATCAGGGCGGCAAAAAATATTGTCGTACCCATAATCATCGGGTAATCCCTGTTGCCTATAGATTCGACGAAATATGACCCTAAGCCTTTTATGTCAAAAATTCTTTCGGTAACGAATCCGCCGGTCAAAACTGCCGCGGTCATTGGCCCAAGATATGTAATTATAGGTATAATCGTATTGCGCAGGGCGTGTTTAAAAATCGTTTTAAATCTTGAGAGACCTTTGGCCCGGGCGGTTTTTATGTAATCCTGGTCTATCGCGTCAAGCATATTTGACCGCATGAGCCTTGCGATATAACTCATAGGCTGAAACGACAGGGCAATAACAGGCAGTATATAATGCAGCGGCGTGCTGAGCGACGAATATGGCAAAATCCCCAGATTAATCGCAAACAGATAAATAAGCGACGTGCCGACGACAAAGCTTGGAACCGCAATCCCCAAAGTACACAAAAACATAGCTACCCTGTCTATAAATTTATTATGATTGACAGCGGCCGCCACACCCAATAAAATCCCCGAAAATAAGCCCCATAGCATTGTGACTGCCCCAAGTTTGGCTGAAACGGGGAATTTCATCGCGATAATTTCGTTTACCGTAAATCCCTGCCTCTTGTACGAGATACCTAAGTCTCCCCGCGCAAGCCTGCCCATATATGACAAATACTGCTGAAACAAAGGCTTGTTTAGCCCGTATTTTTCGTTAATGATTTTAAGCATTTTTTCAGTGATTTTTTCGTTTTGAAACGGGCCGCCCGGAATCATGTTCATCAGAAAAAACGTAACAGTCGCGACGATAAACAGCGTCAATAGAGCAGATAATATTCGTTTTATTAAAAATTTCGTCATGTTACACCTACAAAATAAGTAAGTTTTAGATTAATATTTAGCATTATATCACGAATATATTAATATATCAATAAAATTTTTCAAATTAACATAATATTTTTTATAAATAGTGAAAAAAAAGACGAAATATATAAAATATTATGATATAATTAATAATATTAAAATAATAAATATATTAAATAATTAATTCAAAGGTTGCAAAATATGGATGAAATAGAATCATCAGATAATAATCTTACAGAAATTATATATAACGCTTATGATATAATAGGCAATCTTACCCCCATTAAAAACGCTGACTGCGGGAAATTATGCGATAAAATATGTTGCAAAGGGGATAACGCGGGAATGCTCCTCTTTCCGGGAGAAGAAGATATTTTCGACGGGATTTTGGGATTTCATATAGAAGAAATAGAATATATGGAAACTCCCGGGATAAAATTGCTTTTATGCGACGGCGAATGCACGCGCGCGCTGCGTCCGTTTGCCTGCCGTATGTTCCCGGTTGCGCCGTTTATAGATAAAGCCGGCAATATTACGGCTGTGCCGGATATAAGAGCGAGGCGCATGTGTCCTTTATGGGATTTAAAATATGCAGATAAAAATTTTATCAGGGCCGTTAAAAAAGCTTTTGAGCTATTGGCGCAAAATAAAAAAATATTTTCTTTTATGCGTTTAATATCTTCTGAAATAGACGAACTAAAACGCTTTTATAAAAAATAAATTATATTTAAATCCGGTAAACATTTACTTCTACCGAATTTTTTATTTTTTTATAATATTATTTATAAATAGCATTATTATAATCAAACCTGCGTTTTTTTCTTTTTTGCACAATAATATTACGCCTGATATATAAAATCAGCCAAATAACAGTAAGCCCCCCTATAATTTGCAGAATTATAGATAAGATCTTTAATATACTTAATATCGCGGATAAAATTGGTCCGTTCTCCTTGTGTTCTATTTGCTGATCGTTATTATTTGTTATATTGCCATTTACCGGGCTTATATACGTTTCAGAATTAAAATACATCTGTAAATCTATTTCGCCTAATTCCGTATAAATAAAACCGGATAATTCTGAATTTAATAAAAACAAAGCTTTGCTTTCAATTTTTCCGGTTATATCATCAGTTGAAAATATATATTTAATTTTTATGTCTTCTTTATTCAGAGACTTTAAAATAAAACAACTAAAATCACCGCCGGGAATCAATCTTGTATTTAATTTGCTCCCATTTGCGCCTTCGATAATATACTGCTCCTGTTTTAACTCTTCCGCATTGTAACTAACAGGCGTAAATTCATTAAATCCGTAGTCAAATAAAACCGTAGCGTCTTCCCATCTTGCAACTTCGCTGGGGGAATTAATTACGGCAACTATAAGAGTTTTCCCGTTACGTTTTGCCGCAGCGACGTATGTATAACCTGCGTCGCTTGTCCAGCCTGTCTTTTCGGCTATAATCCCGTCGTATTTATAAAATCCCTCTATCAATGAATTTTTGCGGTTGAACTGACGGGCTTCCGGCTGCTTGTTTGTAGGCGGCATATCGTATGATACAGAACTGAATATTTTTGTAAACTCAGGTATTTTTACCGCCGCCGCCATTATACGCGCCATATCATACGAAGTAGTGTAATGATTTGCGTCAGGCAACCCGTGTGCGTTTGTGAAATTTGTGTTTACCGCTCCCAGTTCTTTTGCTCTCGCCGTCATTTGCCGGGCAAATTCCGGCATACTGCCGCCAATTAATTCCGCTATGCCGTTGGCGGCGTCATTCGCCGAGCAAATCGCCAATCCGTACAACGCGTTTTCAAGCGTCAGCTCTTCTTCTTCATCAAGCGCAATATGCGAAGTGTCCCGTCCAACTGAAAACACAGCGTCGTACGACATAGTTACAGTATCTGTCAGTTTGCCTTTTTCCAGCGCTATCATGGCAGTCATAATTTTTGTTATACTTGCCGGATATATTATTTCATTCATGTTTTTTTCGAGCAAAACCTGTCCCGTATCGCCGTCCATTAATACAAATGCCCCGGATTGTATCTGCGTTTTTACCGCCATATCCATATTTAAAACAGGTTCGGCAGCGACATTTACAATATTTGCAGATAATATTAATAAACTAATAGCTAAAAATAATACCGGATATATATATTTAATTATTTTGCACTTTTTCATTATGCTATTAAATCCTTTTTTATTTGAATCTTTATATTATAATAACATATTTAAGATATATTTAATATAACAATTATTTTAAATTTTTTATAATTTTTATTTTCCTGCAATTTCATAATTTTATATAAAAATCATAAGGGACGAAATATATTTTCGCCCCTGTTTAATATATAAATTAATTTTTATTTTATTTCTGTTTTCCAGAGTCCGTGAAGATTGCAGTAAGCGTAAACTGCTATTGGCTTATCATCTACAAAACCAAAAAATAACGTTGGTTCTTCCCCTGTTTTTAAGCATTTACGCTGTCCGCCGCGTTCTGTTTCAACATACACAAACGCAATATTATGCTCGTCTGTCATCGGGTGCAGCGTGCTGCCGATTTTAATGTGAACAGTACCATGGCTGTCGCCTGCAACATTTACGACCGGCAGGTGTTTTTCCGCGCTTGCATCGACAGTATTTGGAACAAGCTCAACCATTTTTTGACCGCAACATGAAAGCGACGGGCAATTATCAACTATAAGCCCGATTAAATTGCCGCAAAGTTTACAAATATAAAATTTTTGATTGCCGCACATATTATTATATATTCCCCCTTAATAATTTATTGCTTTTAATTCAAAATACGCCTGCGGATGTTTGCATACAGGACACATCTGCGGAGCGTTTGCGTTATCTATTATCTGCCCGCAGTTCCGGCATATCCAGACAGATTTTTCTTTTTTGCCGAACACAGCGCCGTCCTCAATGTTTTTAAGCAGTTTGAGATAACGTTCTTCATGTTCTTTTTCGATTTTACCGACTAATTCAAATAAGAATGCAATATCATTAAAGCCTTCTTCTTTCGCTTCAGCCGCCATACGCTTATACATATCGGTCCATTCACCGTTTTCTCCCGCCGCGGCAGCCTTGAGGTTATCAGCAGTTACGGGAATTTCGCCGCCGCAGAGCAGTTTGAACCAAATTTTTGCGTGTTCTCTTTCGTTTCCGGCAGTTTCTTCAAAAATAGCAGCGATTTGCTCATAGCCTTCTTTTTTCGCTTTGGAAGCAAAATATGTGTATTTGTTGCGTGCCTGGCTTTCCCCGGCGAATGCTTCCATCAGATTTTTTTCAGTTTTCGTTCCTTTCAGGTTTGGCATAAAATTATATCTCCTTTATTTTTTATTTTATTTATAAGTTTCCCTGTATATTTCGTTAATTAATATCATTATATATCAATATTTTTAAAAGTCAAGTAATAAATATTAAATTTTTAAATATTCCTTGTCAAACGTTAGAAAAAATATTAGACATTTATATAAACCCCGATTCTATACAGGAAAACTTGGCTGGAGTAATATTGTAGGATTTACTCAAACCCCGCATAGAATCAATACAAATTAATGTTTTATAAACAGTCAACAGCATTATTTACATAAAAACAGTATTTGTCTTATTTAAAATATAAAGATTTAATTATTAATGTTAATTAAGTTATAATGAAAATAACAAGTTTAATAAATATGAAGCGGCATTTATGGAAAGATATTGAAAGGAATTAATTTTATGGATAATATTTTTAATAATATTTTTTCACCTGTTATGGTAGCAATACCAGCAGCATTTTTAGGAGCTTTAATTCAAAATAAAATGCAGTTTTTCGGTAAACTTCGCATTGATTCTACGTTAATAATAAGCCACGAACTTCTCCCATTAATCATAAATTTTCTTTGCCATGCCATGGGCTTCCATTTGGTATTTATTATTTAACTGCCGCCGCAGCGCGGCGGGATATTACCGGCCGTTTGCCCGTCGCCAGCGGAGGATGGCGAGAATCTTACGGAAATGCTCCGCTCCTTCGGTGTCCGCGTTTATCAAGTCAAACTCATTTTCATATTCTTCATCCGTGGCAATAGCGGCAATCTCGTCCATTTCCGCTTTGGTTATGGGTGTTTCGTCGTCGTACACGAATGAATCCCAATCCGGCTCGATAGCCGCGGTTTGTGGTTGGTTTATTGTTTTCGGTTTCGCCGCCTGATATTCGCGGCTGCGCTGAGCCGGGGTTTTCTTTGGTTTCGGTTTCCGTACCCCAAGCGTAATCATAAACACACCAAATCCGGTCGTCAGTAGGAACATAACGGTGGAACCGTCTAATTTGCCTTCACCGGGGGTGTTGTACCCCGGATAGAACGCGAGATAACGAATCGGGCTGCCAACGCGAAGCTCGGATTTTGAGCTTATCGCGTCACCGTGAACAGTCACAGAACCGGTTTCAATTTCGCCGTTTTCCATTTTGAATTTGTAGGCTACAATCCACTTGTAGGCGTTCGGCTGACCGTTGATGTCTTCTCTGCCGCCTATGCGCTCGGTACTGGTGATCTCCGTGATATAACCCGTCTGCCCGAACAGGTTCGCCGATACGGGAATCATACAGCAAATCACCAGAATAATGCCGATAACGATGGGGGCGATTCTGTCCGCAACTTTACTCTTTTTCTTCTTTTTGCTCATGGTACCCTCTCTGATTTGTTTTTAATTTTCGTTTACATTACCCGCGTTTATTTTGTTCCGGTATATTTCGCACCGGGGACGATAACTGCCTTAGCCGTCGCATCGTCCCAGTAGACGTTGAACTGTGACTTCGTGCCCGACAGTTTCTCAGCCACCTCGCGTAACTGTAAATAGTTCGTGTCCCCGTCTATCAGATAGACTTTCTCGAAAGTGACCACTACGCCGTCTATCTTGAAACTCGTGTTGCTCGGCTTGACGTTCGTGGTCTGTTTCATATTAGCTGTGTTCGCCGCCCCGTCGTATGCTTTGCCTGTTTCGATGACTGCGTACTGACCGTCCCAGCCTACGTTGAACTGCGACGCTGTTCCGTTGAGCAGGACTGCTATGGCGCGAAGCTGTAAATAATTATTTCCGCTGATATTATATGCTTGGGGGATTGAAACGGGTTTGCCGTTCATTTCGAACGAGTTCTGGCTCGGAGCCGCGCTGAGCGTAATGCCGCTTATGACATAGGGGTTGCCTTTCGAGCCTGAGCCTGACTTGATATTCGCTAACGCCGTTTCAAGATAGAATGCCGGACGTATGCCACAGCGTTTGTTATTTCCGGCGGGCGATTCGCCGCTCCAAAAAGCTTTATGCCAATCACGTTTTGCCATATCATAGAGCCACTGAGGTCCGTCGCCGACACCGAGTAAATAAACGCCGTTAATATTATCGCCGCCCTGGCTTCGCACGCAAGGTGTACGGCTGTACCAACGCCCGTAACCGTTAAAATTATCGTCGGCTTCTTTGCCCTTTAACCCGCTGGCTTTCGCGTATTCCGCAAATATATACGGGTCGCCTTTTGTAGTTTTAAGATTGTCGTTATCAAATAAACGGTCGATTTGCCAAACGTCGAGCAGAAATATTTTTTCCGTAAGGTCGTATGCGTATTGCTCTTCATACAACGGACCGCCGTAAACCCATACCGATTTATCATTATGAACCTCGTTTCTGCCAAGCTGTGAAATGCTGTTAATCCATATCTCAGCGGAAGAACCGCCGTAGGTGTCCAGATTCTTTTCAAAGTCGGTCAGGACTTGTCTTTGCTTCACGGATTTTATCAAACTGCGTTCAGAAGCGGTGAAATTGCTGTCATGCAAAAATCCCGGTTCGGGGTCGTAATACACGTCGCCCGGAGTTTCCGCCCGCGACGGATATAATCCGCGAGGCCATGTAACGACGTCTGCGGTTGAGTTAAGCCATGCGCGTAGATTCGACGTTTCCCAGAAGTTCGAGCCGTCAGTTCTTTTCATCCAGTTGCCCGTATCGGGCGCGTTCGGGTCTTGCGCGTTGAAGTCTTTCATTGCCAGAATTTTGTCGGACAATAAAAGCGGACCGTTATTGTCTATTTCTATGACGCGCCATAAAATAGCCGCGTCCTGATATTTACCAATTTGCACATAGTCGCCGATTTTCAAGTCGCTTACGCCCGCCGCCGATACAGTCGAACTAAATCCCGTGAACATAGTCAATATAATTACTAATCCCAGAATTAAAGATATTGCTTTTTTCATTATAAGATTCCTCCATTTTTTTATTTTTTATTTATTTTATTTAAAGACTTTCCAGCCTATGGAAACTAAAGAAAACCCCCGCTATCTTTTTCCCATATACAACCTGACCAACTGCTCAACATAAGAATAGTTGTCAGAGTTGGTAGAAATCAACGCAATATTACCTGTTGGCTTATGCAGGGCGATTTCGCGCTTTTGGGGTCGATACTCGGCTTTTATGTAGTTTTCCCATGGATTGACAGGCAAGCCATGTATGACCGTAGCGATATTTTTCGCCATATTGATCCCCTGCGAAGTCACGCCCCAATTTTGCCTGCCAATCGTCGCTGCGGTTGAAAACGCTCCGAGAGCGGCAAGCCGTTTCGCCACATCGGGCGGATAGCCTCCAGCCCAGCCTTCCGGCGTAATGATCCATAAAGTGCGATCTTTGCCCCATTTTTTTTGTTTGCCTTTATACGCCCACGCTATGAGGAAAATGGCGAGCAGGACAACGCCGCTCATAATCAAAGGCACAAACCAAAAGCCCTCAGCCAAAGCGACCATCACGCCGATTCCCGTAAAGGGGAGCCAAGCAGCAAATATAATTGGAATAACCGCGTTCCACGGAAATAAATTTGTCGTTGTTTCATAACTGTATTCTTCGGATCGAATAAATCCGGCATTGTTGACCGTTATGCCGCACTCCGGACAGAATTTCGCGTTTTCACGGAGCGTTGCTCCGCATTTTTCACAGAACATATTATTTTATCCTTCCCTTATTTCTTAAAAAACTGATTGCGTATGCCTTGTATGATACATAGTGCGCCCAAAACCCCCGCCGTGCCGAAACCTATCGCGAGGGCAACCGGAAGAGGAATATCCGCAAACAAACAGGTTGTCGGCAGGACGATAAAAAGCGCGATTGTGATGAGAATTGCAGCTTTTAAGTCAAGATAGGCTGGAGGGTTTTCCTGACGGTTTTTCTCCTGCTGTGCCTGTATATTCGCCTGTTCCGTGCTTGTCTGCGTTCCGCAGGCATCGCAGAATTTTGCGTCGTCGGCAATCTCTGTGCCGCATTTTTCGCATAACATAAAATTCACCTCTGATTTATTTTTTAATTTTAACATTAACAAACTACCACTTTCTGATCAGAACCATTTCTAATGCGGTGATTGTTTCGTCTTCCTCATTTTGCATTACCGCGCCCGTCCCGATTATTTTCCCGTCTTCGTTTTTCGATAAATAAATTATAAACGGATATTCCGGGTAGTCTTCAAACCAAATATGGATAACATCGCTTCCCTCTACGGAAATAAATCCGTAATTATACGTATATTCAGGCAGGAATCCAGATAAACCCGAAAATTTCTCAATCAGAGATTTGTCTTCTTCTTTCCTGTAAATGCTAAAACTGTAATCTCCGTCGGGAGAATTTCTGGACACATTGAACCGCAGGTGCGTTTCATAAATATCGCCGCCGTCCCCGGGCTGCCGGACTTCAAGCCACACGTCCCATTGCCCGTTCAATCTTTCTTCGGCTAAATCAACCGTTTCCGCCGCAATCATCGACGGACGCGTATCCGAACAGCCGCTGAGAATTATAACGCATATTATTATAATTTTTATTATTTTTATTTTTTTCACATCATCAATCCTCTTTTGTAAATTCGGCACGTTCAAATTCTATTTTTTCGCCGTCGGGAGCGGTTGTGTAAAGGGATATACTGCTATCATTCATACATTTGACATTGCACCCAGCGAACATTTTTTCACCGTCATACAATTCAAATCTTTCAGCGACATCATATTCCACGCTTATATTATTATAGCTGAACGAATAACGGTAAATTTTGTTGTTTTCCCTGCCTTCGAGCAGGTATTCCGAGTCGGCGGCAAATTCCACCAGCACATCGCCGGAAGACCAATCGTTACCGCCGTCGTCGATAAAAGTCAGTTTGCTGCCGCCTTTTGTGACAAATTCGCCGACTAACGGTTCGGTCGTTTTTGAAACCGGAGGTTTTTCTGTGCTTTGCGGGGAAAAAATCCCGCAGCCTGTTAAGCCGCAAAACAAAATCGCGGCAAGTAAAACATCTAATAAAATTTTAGTTAGTGTTTTCATTAGTTTAAATCCTATCCTATAATTAATATATAAATTTATGGCATATCGGTTAGTAAAGCAACCTTTGAATATTCCCCACGAATCTCATCGCCGGATTGAACAGACATGCCTCTCCAGAAACCGCCCTCGTTTTCCCACTGGTCAAATAACATCGAACTCTCAGGCTCGCCGTTAAACATAAACATAAGCTCTCCTTTCGTCGAGTCCAATATCGCAGTCGCTTCGATACTAAACGCAGGCATGTGGCCTAATCCGGGATAATACGGATTGTCAGGGTAATCGCCGCCGTCAAGCGGGGTGAGAGATACGCTATATAAACCATCAATGATGTAATCGAATACGGCTGAATAATAATACCAGTAAAGGGGTTCGTTCGCGTCTTTGTCGGTGTTGAGTTCGTAGTACAGATACCAGATTTTGCCGCCGCCCATACCCGTCGGGAAATTATCTTTGTTGCCGCCCGGTTTAACGGCAGGAGGGTCTGTTGGTTTGTCCGGCTCTGTAGGTATGACAGTATCCGGGGTATTCGTCGTTTCGGGCGGGTCGGTTGCGGGGACGTCCGGCGAATCGGGAATTTCTGTCTGAACGGGCGGCTGCGTTTCGGGCGGAGGCGAGCCGTCTTCTATCCACTGATAAACATAGGTATATTTCAAAGTCCCGCACCCCCGCTCATTATGCGTAGCCGGATCATTTTTAGTAGGAACGAAAGAGTCGGGTCCGACGCCCATTTCAAATGTAATGCGTATTTGTTTTTGCTGTCTTTCTTCCGGTCCGCCATGCCTCTCATCCAACTCCCTGAATGTAAACGTAGCGTAGGATTTGTCGTTTGGCTCAAACGTTTCTCCGCTGTGCCACACCCAGTGGTAATTAGTACTTGCGAGATGTTTAGTCACTTCCTGAATCCCGCCAAGCATACCGTAATCCACGGTTTCGCCGGTCTTCATGTATTCTACATCGGGCATAGTATTGCCGCCGCCCGCGCCCACTTTGTACGTGTATGCGTCGGCTTTTATCGAAGCATTGAATTTCGGCTCACGCCTTGTAGCTTTGTCCGGTATATTTATATCAACATCCATGTTTACCGCGTAATTAAACGTAACGCCCTGACCGGGATATATCCTGTCAACGTGGCTGTCCCATGTCATATTTACGGTTACATTGCCTTCGTATTCGTAATACGAAGTGTTCGCATACTTATCATAAACCCGCTGTGAGTATGTCAGCGAGCCTTCCGAAAGAGAATATTTGCTGTCTGTTGCGCCGCTGTCATCTATTTCATTCCCTACATACTGCCAGTAGCCGCTTGGTTTAACCGGGGTTTGGGTTTGGGCTTGAACCTCAGATTCAGTCGGCGTTGGAGCGGTCGCTTTTTCTGTTTTGTCCAAATTAAACTCGACTATAATTCTCGGACCGTATTTAAAGCCGTCGTCGGTTTCAAGGCATTCGCTCAATGCGCAGTAAATATCCCCCTCAAACGGTATTTCGTTAAACGGTATTTCTTTTGTTTTATTGCGGTCGGCATACGGTATTCTCCAGCCGCTTGCCGGATAGGGATTCTGCGGGACCAATATATCGAACGTTTTGTCAAGAAATTCGATATGATATGAAACGTCGCTTCCGAATTTATTCTGAAGCAGGGTTTCTGTTTGCGGCAGATTGATTTTTACCGCCCCTCCTTCTACAGTGACCGTGGGTGGGTCGGGGCGCGCAGCCAGCCCTATTTCATAATCCGCCGTCCCTGCCGTTCTGAAAGTCAGCAGCAGATACACAGGATCAGTCCCTGTATTTATATTGGAACTGTTCAAAAATCTGCCGTCGCCGCCCGCAAAGCAATAATTCAGGGCTTTGTCATACCCGGTTTGCCCGTCGGGAGTGGATAGCACAGTAACATCGAAAATATCCGTGCCGAGCCGGTTTGGACCTGCGGTTGGGTTGACGGCGCGGGCGTAAGCCGCATAAGCAAGGTTGAATTTGTTCGCTTCCTGAACGAACGCCACCGGTTCGGTTATAATGTTCGTGAATTTTTTTAAATTATCCACTACTAAAATACCGAGACGCTTATACGCGTTCTTCATATCTTTTTCGCCATGTTTATACCGCGCCAGAAAATCATTTGCGCGTAAATCGTAATAGTTATTCAACTGTTGATAAAAGTCAATTTCGGTTTTTGACGGATTTACTGCCAATACCGCGCTTTTCGTTGTGCGCCTTGATACGCTTTCATACGCGACTATAAGCTTTTTCAAATCCATGTCATAGCCCGCCGTGTCGCGCAGATACCTGAAAAAGCCCCCGGCGGCGTAGCCTTTGTTGACTGCGTCCGAATTTTCTTTCGGCGTACAGTTCAAAGGCGTGGCGAACCCCTCGTACTGATTGATTTCGGTAAAATCCGGCGTTGTTATGAGAAATTGCGTACTGCGCGCCGAGTCGTCATAATAATGCGTTGTGAAATATTTCGCCGCTTTGTCTTCAAGCAAAATCGCGCAGGATTCCATAAACATCGTGTCGTAGTCTGTTTCTTTAGGGTTGAGGTAGCGGCTCCCATGGAAAACGTGAAACAGTTCGTGAGCCATAGTCATGAATATCTTGTCATGCTGACCAACCAAATCCTTCCAATTTACATCGATATACCGGTAACCATCAAGGGGATTTTCAACGGTGGCGAGTGCCGAACCTCCCGTATTTGTCTTGATTAAAATATCGGTGTGACCCCACGGTTCAAGCAATCCCATTTCTGTTTTGAGCAGCCTGTCGGAATAATGCACCGCTTCTATCACGTTATTAACTTCCGTCGTGGCGCAGTTTTTAACCAGCCAGTCCATGCTTTCCAGATTATCTTTATGTTGGTTATAGACTTTATCTGTGCGAAGATATGACCAGTACAATATTCTGTTTGCCGAGAAAAAGCTGTTTTTCGCGTCTGCTTCGGCAAGCAATTTAAGCGCGTTATATCTGTCCTGCATCTTTTTCCTTTCGTCGAAAAAGGCGCGTTCCGTCGGCGTCCCGACTTGGTCGGCACACCACCAGATTCTGTACCTGCCGTTAAGTATGCTGACGCTGCAAAGCGTGTCGATATGTTCATCGCCAACGTCCGCGCCGTCGAGCATACCTTCCCATTTTTTCGAGTACATCATATATTCGACTGCCGCTACGGCTGCGGCAGTTGCGGTCCATACGACTACGCCGACGGTGATAGCGAAATTTGCTCCGCATTCGGCAGTCAGTTTGCCGCCTATGATTTTTGAAGTCAGCTGAGTGACGATTCCGCTTTCGCTGACATGAAAAATGGCAAGTTCGTCCCACCCCGACTCGTCAATATCAAGCTCCGCGAGGTCAAATTCTATTTTATATGTTCCCGGCAAAATCTCCCCTTCGGAAAGCCCCGCGTCAACCCGCCACATCATCAGCGGAAGCACTCCGGCGCTTTCAAGAATCTCAGATGTGCTGCCCCACATTTTGTCGTCGGGTTCGCTGATTTTGAACTCGCGGTCATAATCTAACGCATTTTCCTCCGCGGATATAGTAAGTCCCTCAACCGGCGCAGTCCTGAACGCCTTGGAATTTCCGGGCATAAACTCCGGCTTATTAACTAAAAATTCAAAGAGCGTTTCATCGGCGTATTGAAGTCCATCAAAATCGCCGCCGCCTTCAAATTCGGGTTTGCCATTTTTAGGTTTGCCGCCTATAATCTTCGGTATCATGAAAACGCTCGTGATTATAATCGCTATGGCAAGCACTATTGAAATAACCGCGATGAAATGTTTCTTTGTAAGTTGCCTGTTTTTAGCCATTGATATGACCTCCAATTTTATTTTATGGTTAAAGTTCGGCTATCGCATAACAACCGGGACAACGCCGGTGTCTTTGCGGAAATTCTCGATGATAGCCGCTAATTCGTCCTCGCCGGGTTTGGAATAGAACAGCCGGATTTTTTCAGGCGCAGCATCATTCGCGCCGTAGAAGAAAAAGATATAGTCTCGTCCGATCTCAACTTCTCTCAGCCAAATCCCGCCCTGATTAAATCTGACGACTTTTGCGTCCATCAGAATGCCGAAGCTGGAAACATATACCCCGAAATCTTCACGCGGCTTTTCGCCGTCCCCATTTCCCTCATTTGCGTGACTGTACATGACGGCGGTTGGAAGATGTATAACGGCGCTGTCTATGATTGCCTGTGCCGCCGATATATTTTTGAGCGTGGTGATCAGGAGAAGAAGCATCGTTGTTCCCGCCGCAAAAAGCAGCAGGGAAAAGAAAGCAAAAATCGGTGGCTGAAAAATGAGCAGCGCTATGAGCGCGGCAGCGATAATAATAGTCGCCGCCAAAAGCCCCCATGCATATACAACCAATTTTTTCATTCGGAAACCTCCTCGTTCGAGTGACTTTGATAATATTTTATATCTTTCAAACAAAAATTACCCTATACTTTAGCATAGGTTTTTGAAAAAAATATAAAAAAAGCACCTGTACTTTGGTACAGGTACTCTTGATTTTACGAAGTTTTCGGGGGCGTTCAAAAAATGTTTACATTTCGGCGGGCGGGTCCGGCTTTTTCAGGACGAGGTTCGTCAGTTCTACCCGGTTCTCGGTTCCCGTCTTGCCGTATATGTTCCCCGCATGATATTTGACGGTCGTCACAGCTATACATAAGTCGTCGGCTATTTCCTTGTTGGTCTTGCCCGCAATCATCAGACGCATAACCTCGTGCTCCCGTTCGGTAAGCCGCTCGACCAGTTTAAGCTCGTTCAATATCTGCGGCTGTCCTTTTGTGGGTTCTTCCGTATCGGGTGTTTTCGGGAACGCGGTCAAAAAGACATGGCGGTTTAAAAGTTTGGTCAACCGGTTATTTAACGGCGGGAGCATGACCAGCGTGACAAACACCACGCCAAACGCCAGCAGGGTGTAGTTTTGTTCTGTGAAAATAGCGTTTCCGATAAGCCCGCCCGCAAGAACGCCGGAAACATTGGCGGCAAGCCCGACCCCGAAGATTTTTGCGGGGTTATTGTCGTATTCCAGCATTTCGCCGAGTATGCTCCACCAAAATAAATCATAAATGCCGCAAGCTCCCAGCATCAACGTGTTCACGATGAGATAGTCAGACCACAGGCGTCCCATAAAGAGAAAGATGATAAACGAAAAACCGATCATGGCGATGGCTATATAGAGGATATACGCGCGGTTCATGTGTTTTGGCAAGCTCCGCATAATAAACAGAGCGACGATATACGGCACGGCCCAGTACCAGCTTGTCAGCAGTTTCAAGTGGGCAAAAGCGGGGTTCACGACCTGATACATCAGCCCGGATGTGATGGTGATAACCATGATAAACATACAGAGGAACGCGAGCGCGGCGATTTTGTTTTTTTTGAGCGCGTCCGATTTTTCGTCGGATTGCTGCTTTTTGGGTTCTTGCGGAATTTCCGTTTGCGGAAGCCTGAGCGCGAACACGAACGCCGCGGCAAGCACCAGTAGGGAAAAACCAAGCCCGGTTTGCGGCGAAATATGGATCGCCGCCATGTTCAGGAGTATCATGATGAGATTAGAAAAAATAAGGCCGTCGGCCATTGTTTTGATGCGTTCGTCTTTGGGTGTATATTCTTTAAAATAGAAGCCCCACGCCGCCACGCAAACGCCGACTAAAAAAGACGCTATGAGCAAAGCCGCCGTCCATAAATGAGAGGGCGCAAGGAACAACACGCCGGTAGCGGCGGCGCAAAAAGCGATGGAAAACAGTATGAGCTTTTTTGCTGTCCGCATATTCCGCACAAATATACTGCACATGATCAGTCCGGCGATATGAACAGCCATTGATCCGAATACAAAAAACTGCGGCGAAACGCCATGGTAGTCTGCAACGGCGTACAGTACCTGCCCCTCAAATGGAACCGCCAGCAGCCATGAAAAAAACAGCGAAAAGACAATGACCGTCAAGCGCCGGTCGCGGTTCGTACCATCACCCTGTTTTTTCGCGGGGGTTATATAAGGGATCACTGCGAAGCGTCCTCCTTTGTGCTTGATATATTTCCACATATATATTATAGTCTTTTAACGGAATAATATCAAGCTGTATTTGTGAATTTTCAGCTGGCTTTTTAAAATGACCGATATCCGGTTCAACGGTGTGTTTCCGATGTAATAATATTCACGCTATGTATATATCCCTTGCGTTATATGCGATTCATCGAATTGAACTTTTTGCCTGCGGTTTCTTCAAATATTGCCGCGATTTGCTCGTAGCCGTCTTTTTTCGCCTTACCCGCAAAATATGCGTATTTATTTCTTGCCTGACTTTCTCCGGCGAATGCCTCCATTAAATTTTTTTTGTTTTCGTTCCTTGTAAATTTGACATAATATTAACTCTTTTTTATTTTTATATTGATTTTTTATAATTGATTAAGCAATAATTCCACAGCGTCTTTTGGGAAATCCGGCGCAGTATTGTCGAGCATTGCTTCAAGCAATTCGCGAACTTTATCGCTTTGGGGTAGCATATAGCCGGATTCGCGCAGTATATCTTCCGCCATACGCAAATTGGATTTTGCGATTGCTGCTGCAAACTGTCTTGTCACTGCGCTGTCTGATGATACAACGATGGCATTTGCCATTTGCTCCTGCTGTACTTTACTGAGCTCTAATGCACGCTGTGCCGCGACTACTGCTTCTGTTTTCGGCTGCTGTGGCGGATACTTGCCGGGAACCATTGAAATTGCTCCGGACGGACAGGCGTTCACGCACGCCATGCAGCCGGGTATGCACTTGGTTACGTCGATTATACTGTTCTCCGTATCTGTCGCCCCTGTCGGGCAAACATAAAGACACAAGCAGTCTTTGCTGCATAGTCTAATATTTCTGTATGCTGGCATATCGTTATCTCCTTTCCACCTGAATTATTTGGAATTTAGGCACTTTACATACCGGACATATTTCCGGCGGTGTTTCGCCTATGTAAATAAACCCGCATATATCGCAGACGTAAATATTGGTATTTTCAAGCATTTTGTCGCCTTCTTTGGCGAAACGGTCAAGCAGTGTTTTCATCATCATACTGACTTTTTCACTCCATATAAGTGACCGTAACGCTCCTCTGTCCGCGTCTGCTTTCGCGGCAACATTGGCAGCCGGTAGTCTGTTGGTTAAGTCGTCGTCAAGCATTTTCGCAATATCGTCAAGCGTCCCGCCGCTTTCGGCGACTGCCTTAGATTTGAAATAATCCGCGATTTTCCTGAACGCTTCCATTTCGGCTGTAAGCCGTTGTTTTTCGCATCCTCTGGCAAGATTTGAACATATTGCCGAGATTTCGCCGGGGGATAATTCTTTGAGGTCCTCTGTATTATCGGCATGAACAGCGTCGTCATTAATTGATACCGTCGCTGACGGAGCGGCTTCATCAATAAGCTCAAATAAATTTTTAGGCGCGCCGCACATAGGACATGTGAAATCGTCGGGTATATCTTCCCACTTTGTACCGGGCGCAATGCCTTTTTCGGGAATTCCTACGGATTCGTCGTACACATATCCGCAGATTGAACATTTGAATTTTCGCATTTTTTCTCCTTTCGTTTCATATCGTTTCATATTAAATTTATATAAACAGCGACATATCCGATTCCTCGGCATGGGCAATCATGGCGGCGGCCCCTCCAAGCGTTACGCCGTCAATAAGCTCTTCGGCTTTGATTCCCATTACGTCCATGCTCATAGAACAGGCGACAAGTTCTACGCCGTTTTCCCGTGCCATTCCGATTAAATCTTCGAGGCTGTCAATATTCTTTTTTTTCATGACGGAGCGTATCATTTTGGCTCCCATTCCGCCCATGTTCATTTTTGACAGTTTTAATTTTTTTGAGCCTTTCGGCATCATCATACCGAACATCTTTGAGATAAAGTCTTTTTTCACTTTCACTTTTTTTGGTTTGCGTAAAATATTTAGCCCCCAGAAAGTGAAGAACATGCTGACTTTTCTTCCCATTGCAGCCGCCGCGTTCGCCATAATAAAAGAAGCAATCGCTTTGTCAAGATCGCCTGAAAAGACAATAAAGTTTTTGCCGTTTCCGCCGGAAACATTGCCTACGCTTTCTGTGTGTTTTGCTTTTTTTATTTTTGCCGTTGAAATACCTTTATCGCCTGTCATTCCTAAAAACTCATTTCCCGTTCTGCGGCAAAAACCTTCTATATCGCTGGCAAAAGCGGGGTCGGTGGTTGATATTTCAATAATATCGCCGTCCCGCGCCTGATTTAGCGCGGACGACAGTTTCACGATAGGTCCGGGACATTGCAGTCCGCAAGCGTCAATATTTATATTTGCCGCGGCGTTTTCCTCTTCTGATTTTATTAACTGCGTTTCAGGATTTATTTTGACAGGCTTAACCCCGATTGTATCCGGCGGCGTTTTCTTTCCAAAGATGGAAAAGATAGAATTGTAAAGCCTGTACCCGCCGCTTAGATTATATGCATCAAACCCGTTCTGTGTCAAAATGCGGGCGGCAATATAACCGCGTAAACCCACCTGACAGGTAACATATATTTTTTTATTTTTGTCAAGTTCCGCAAGCCTCCCTCGCAGTTCGTCAAGCGGAATATTTATAAATCCGTCTATATGTCCGTTCTCGTATTCGATTACGGAACGGGTATCAAGCAAAGTAACGTTGCCGTCGCGGGGTAAACCGTCAACGTCATGCCAATGAAAGTTTTTAACTTTGCCCGTTATGAGATTTTCTATCACATATCCAGCCATGTTCACCGGGTCTTTCGCCGACGAATACGGCGGCGCGTAGCATAATTCAAGTTTTGTCAAATCATAAGCCGTCATACCCGCCCGGATTGCCGTTGCAAGTACGTCGCAACGCTTGTCCACGCCGTCGAAGCCTGTGATTTGCACCCCGAGAATTTTACCTGTTTCCTTTTCAAATATAGTCTTGACCGACATATTGACGGCGCCGGGGTAATAATTCGCGTGGCTTGCCGAATAAGTAAACGATTTATCATACATAAGCCCCAGTTTCTTTGCCGTTTTTTCATTTATACCGGTTGACGCGACGGTCATGTCAAACACTTTCAGGATAGACGAGCCTTGAGTACCCGTATATTTTGAGTTCAAACCGCAGATATTATCAGCCGCAATCCGTCCCTGCTTATTGGCTGGTCCGGCTAACGGAATCATAGCGGCTTGCCCCGTGACAAAATCGGTCGTTTCCACAGCGTCTCCCACGGCGTATATATTCGGGTCGGAAGTTTGCATAGATTCGTTTACGATAATTCCGCCGCGTTCGTTCACATCTAATCCCGCGTTTTTTGCGAGTTGACTTTCAGGTTTAACTCCTACAGCCATAATCAGCATATCCGCAATGATTTCGCTGCTGCTCAGCTTGACGCTAAGACTTCCGTTGTTTATATCTGAGATGCTTTTAACCGCGTCTTTGAGTATCAATTTTACGCCTTTTTGTTCAATGTGTCTATGTACATCGCAAGCCATATCGTAATCAATGGGCGCGATAACCTGATCCGCCATTTCAACGAGAGTAACGTCAAGTCCTGCGTTTTTCAGGTTCTCCGCCATTTCAATCCCAATAAATCCTCCGCCGACTATAACGGCACTTTCGGGGGAGTTGTTATCTATAAAGTCTTTTATTTTATAGGTATCAGGAATGTTACGTAATGTAAAAACTTTGGCGTTATCCGCTCCGTCAATATTCGGAACAAAAGGAGCCGCGCCCGGCGACAAGATTAATTTATCATAGCTTTCTTCATAAGATTCTCCTGTTTGCAAATTTTTCACCGAAACTTTTTTTGCCTCGCGGTCAATAGAGAACACTTCGCTTTGTATTCTTACGTCAACATTAAAACGCTTATGAAAACTTCCCGGCGTTTGTAACGTCAAATCTTCTTTATCTTTGATTTCACCGCCGATATAATACGGCAAGCCGCAGTTTGCGAAAGAGATATATTCTCCCCGTTCAAACATGATGATTTCCGCGTGTTCGTCCAGTCTGCGCAGACGGGCGGCAGCCGTCGCTCCTCCCGCTACTCCGCCGATTATTAAAATTTTACTCATGGCTAATCCTCCAAGTTTTCGAGTTTTTACTTTGAAATTTTTTTGATATACTTAATTACTTCCGTGCCTGCGACAGCTCCCTGATAAACCGATTTCGCAATCTGGAGCATACCGCCCGTACAGTCCCCGACGGCATAAAGTCCGGGTATGTTGGTTGCCATTCGACTGTCAACGACGATCGTATTTCCGTTGATTTCAACTCCCATTTTTCGTGCCAGTTCGCTGCTCCCTGCAACGCCTATTGCGACAAATATCCCCGATTGGTTAATCTCGGAAAAATCGAAAAAGGCATCGCCGCTGCGTTGGACGAAATCAAAGCCGACCGCGACGCAATCGCCGAAAAAATCATCGTCAGCATATAGGCTGATAATCAACCAACTGAGGGAACCGCGTGCGTGCGGTCTCCTCAACTGTTTTAACAAAATAATTTTACCATAACGGGAGGAAAAAGTCAATGATAAAAGTAACAATCGGAAATAATGTCAAGCGGTCCAGCGAGATTTTGGACGAAAACACGACGCTGCGCGAAGCGTTGGAAAATGCGGGAATAGATTATACCATCGGGATGATGAACCTCGACGGTTCAACCCTTGAACCCGGCGATTTAGAGAGGACTTTCGCGGATTTTGGAATTACCGAAAAATGCTATCTTTTAAACGTAATTAAGGCGGATAACGCGAAATGAACGGCGGCTTAACGGGGCGGCGTAAATATATACGCTGCCCTGTAATATTATCGGGAAGGAGGGATTGAGCCATGTTCAATAAAAGTATCCTGTCATTTTCAACAACATTAACATCGGAAGCGGCTGACAGATTATTTTCAAACATAAACTCTTTAGGTGCACCCGACAGCTCGTTTCTGGTGACACTACGGGCATTGCTTCGTAAACGATTGCCGCAGAATGAAACTGTACGGCTTACTGTTAAGCCGATTTATATGAGTCGTGAAACTATGGAAGCGTCGTCTATTCAAGCGAATATGAACACAATGATTCCTGAGTCACGGCGATATAGACACGACGATGAATATATACGCGCGCATAGAAGCATCGCGTAAAATAAATATGCTCGACGGCATACAAAACGCCGTCAGAAAAGCATAAGATTTATTCAAGCAAAAAATAAGTTTATTAGCAAATTTATTAGCAAGCGGTGTTTTTGGGGTATTGTCAAGAAATGCAAAACTCCCGAATCTATGATAGAATGGGAGTTTTCATGGCTGGGATGGCTGGACTCGAACCAGCGCATGCAGGAGTCAAAGTCCTGTGCCTTACCGACTTGGCGACATCCCAATAAAATTCTAAATATTATTATGTATTATACACCGGATTTTTATAATTGTCAAGTTTAATTTTTGTGGCATTATTATATATCAAGCATAGGACACGGATAAATCCGTGTCCTACACAAAATTATTCAAATATTTTCAAGCATTGCAGACAAATTTCTCGGCGTGCTTTCGTAATGCCCGCTTATATTATATTTATACGCTTTATCTTTAAGCATTTGCGGCAGGTTTTCTATTGGCGTCCCGGACAATAATAAATTTGTTTCTTCTTCTGAAAATTCTAACGTTTCGGTTATATTATTTAAGATTTCCTGATTTTTCGGGCATATATCCTGACATCTGAAACAGCCGACTATTCTGTGATGGGCGGTTTTGGGAATCCAATCGGGAAACGGCTCAGTTCCGTTTTCATTTACAGCAGTCAGGCATTTTACGTTGTCGATTAAAAATCTATCGGGTAAAATCGCTTTTGTCGGGCAGTTTTCTATACATAAATTACAGCCGTCACATAAGTCCATATTTTTTACTTCGCGCCATGTGTATTTTTCATCGCATGGCATATCGGATTTATATGTATCCAACGCTAAAAAACTTCCCATTCCGTCGGCATATACTATATTATTTCTGCCGTATTCCGCAAGCCCGCTCCTGACCGCAAGCCTTTTTTGCGGAAACCAGTCAATAGATTGCAATTTATATCCGTTTGAATTAAATACGCCGTGGATAAAATCATTTACGCCGTCCTGAGACATATCAAATATATGCTCTGCTTTTTTGTTTTTATAATTAAAAATACCCCGAACCATATTGCGAGGAGAAATTGCGATTACAATAGATTTTGCCGTAAAATCCGGTTCAGGGTCGGGCAATTCGAGAACATACGCGTCGTTCATAATCCATTGCTGAAACCCGTTCAGTTCTTCGCTTTCCCGTAATTTTACAATATCTGATTTTATATCTTTGAGTAATTCTACAGGGATAACAGCTATTTTTATGCCGTATTTGTTCGATTCGATTTGTTGTTTTATATCTGACATATATTTTTTCTCCTTATTTATTTTGTTCGCGCTATCCTGAATCCCTGATGGTCTGAAGTACCATACGGGTCGCGATGGGCGCGTCTGTTTAATTCGCTGACGCTTTCTCCGTTTACCCAATTATTTCCTCTGGAAACTTTCATTTTTCCTTTAACCGGACCGGTTGGATTATCCATATAATCACAGTCAAATTTATCGAACCAGTCCCAGCACCACTCAAAAACATTGCCGCACATATCATATAATCCTAACTCATTCGCTAACTTTTGCCCTCTTGGGTGCGTTGTTTTTTCGGCGTTTTTACTGTACCATGCCACTTCGTCAAGAATATCGCTGCCAGCATAACGGTATCCTTTGCTTTTTATCCCGCCTATTGCTGCAAATTCCCATTCTGCTTCTGTCGGTAAACGGTAGCCGTTCGCGGTAAAATCACATTCCACATGCTCTCCCGAAATAGTATAGCAAGGCTTCAACCCATCTTTTTCACTTTTCCTGTTACAAAACAAAACTGATTCATTCCACCCGACAGTTTCAACCGGCAACTCGTCATTTTTAAAACGCGATGGATTATAATCCATAACCTGATTCCAGTCGCCTTGCGTAATAACAAAATCGTCAATATAAAAATCATTTACTTTTACTTTAATTTTTTCAAAACTAATCCCTTTTTTTACCTGATAATCGCCCTTGCGAAAAAATATGCCGCCATCCACTTTTATAAAATTATTCAAGTTAATCAGCCTCCTTCTATTTTCCTACAATACCTCTTTCAAATATTTCCCCGTGTAAGATTTTTCGCATTTTGTTATATCTTCAGGAGTTCCGGCGGCTACGACATATCCGCCGTAGTTTCCCCCCTCAGGCCCTAAATCTATGACATAATCCGCTGATTTTATCACGTCTAAATGATGTTCTATAACTATAACCGTATGCCCGTTATCTACTAATTTATTTAAGCAATATAATAATTTTTGAATATCATACAAATGCAATCCCGTCGTTGGTTCGTCCAAAATATATAAATTATGCATTCCCCTTTTGATTTTGGCGAGTTCATAAGCCAGTTTCACCCTCTGCGCTTCGCCGCCCGATAAAGTATTTGAACTTTGCCCCAGAGTTATATATCCCAGACCTAATTCGTTCATTATGCCGAGTTTATGCCTTAAATAATTTACATCGCTGAAAAATTCAAGCGCTTCTTCAGTTGTCATGTTCAAAACGTCGGCTATGCTTTTGCCTTTATATGTAATCTCAAGCCCTTCTTTTGAAAATCTCTCGCCTTTGCATACGGGACACGCGGTCTCTATATCAGCCATGAATTGCAGGTTAGTTATAAGTATCCCGTCGCCCGCACAATGCTCGCACCTTATTCCCCCTGCGTGTTTTAGAGAAAAATCCAAAGCCCTATAGCCTCTTTTTATCGCCTCTTCGGTTGACGCGTAAATTTCCCTTATCCTGTCGTAAATCCCGATATATGTCGCGGGGTTTGATTTACTCCCCCGCCCTATCGGCGACTGGTCGATATTTATTACATTCGTTACATTCTCTATCCCCAGTATATGATCATGTTCCCCCGCGACTATCCTCGCGCCTTTTTTTATTATTTCAAGCTGTTTGAATAATACTTCGTTTATCAGCGTGCTTTTTCCTGAGCCTGAAACGCCTGTCACGCATATAAACGTCCCCAATGGGATCTCCACGTCAACATTTTTTAAATTATTTTCTTTTGCCCCGTACACAGACAGATAATTATCGTTTCCCGGTCTTCTCTTTTTGGGAGCCATTATCGACTTTTTGCCCGACAAATACTGCCCTGTTTCGGATTCTTCGCATTTTGTTATATCGTCGCATGTCCCGTATGCGATTATATTGCCGCCGTGAATCCCCGGGCCGGGGCCTATCTCGATCATATAATCCGCGTTTTTCATAGTCTCTATATCATGTTCGACCACTATAACCGTGTTGCCCAGGTCGCGCAGTTTTTTCATTGTCTGGATAACCCTGATAGAATCTCTCGCGTGAAGCCCTATACTCGGCTCGTCCATTATATATAACATTCCCATCAATTCGCTTGAAATCTGTGTTGACATTTTTATCCTCTGCATTTCGCCGCCCGATATAGTATCGCTGCGTCTACCAAGAGACAAATAATGCAGCCCTATCTCGATTAAAAGAGATAATCTCGAACATAATTCGTTGATAATGCTTTTGGCGACTTCCTCGACAGTTATGTCAAACGTCAAACCGCTTAAAAATTCAAGCAAATCAGGCAGCTGCATTCTCGAAAGATCGTCTATGTTTTTCCCGTCTATCGTAATATTCAGCCTTTGTTTTCTAAGTCTTGATCCGTTGCATTCGGGGCATATTTTTTCTATCATTACTTCGTTTATAAAACCGGGTTCATAGCTTTGTTCTTTTGCAGAGTTTCTCACAAAATTTCTGTACCAGTGCATTATATCATTGACTATGCCGCCATAAGCCCATTTTCTGCCGACTATCCAGTTGCGCCTTTTTGAAAACGGAGGCTGGAGCCATTCTATTTCCTCGCCTTTGCTGCCGTAAAATATAGCGTCCATCGCTTCTTTTGGCAATTCGTTTATCGGGGTATCAAGACTGAACCCGTAATGTTTCGCTACGCTGTATATAATAGCCGACCTGTAACTGTCTTTGCCGTTGGGATTAAAAATCATGTTTTTTAACCCGCCCCTCATGATGCTTCTTTCCGGCGCAACAATCAAAAATCTCGGCTCGACAACATGAGATTTGCCGATTCCCAAGCATGTATGACAAGCGTTTGACATAACATTAAACGAAAAATGAAACGCCTGAAGCTCGCATAAAATAAAATGATGTTCCGGGCAGCACTCAAAATTTTTATAAAAATCTTTCGGGATTTTCCCTTTTGTCACTTCGACTTTTATAGATATATCCTCGTCCAGAGAAATCATCGCGGCCTCGATAGATTTCGCGATTTGATTATATATATTCGGGCTTATAGTAAAAGTGTCGAGTATAACTTCGATATTATAATTTTTGTCTTCATCAAGCGTTTTTTTATCCGCCAGATTAAAAGGCTCGCCGTCGACGACAAGATATTTATACCCTTTTCCCCTGATTTTATCGAGAAGAAAAGTCCAGTCCTCGCCGTAAATTTTAAAAATCGGCGCGCGAAGCTCGATTACCGTGCCGGGTTCAAGACATGTAGACGTGCGCTCAGCTATCTGCGCGGCTGATATTTGCCTTAACGGGTGCGAGCAAACCGGGCATTTTCCTATCCCGGCCGTCGCGTATAACAACCTTAAATAATCATTGATGTCCGTGACTGTGCCGACAGTCGATCTGGGATTTGAATTGCCTTTTTTTTGCTCGATCGCGATAACCGGGGATAATCCCCTGACATAATCGACTTTCGCTTTCTTGACCTGATTTATCCTGCTCTTCGCAAAATTTGATATAGATTCGAGAAATCTCCTCTGCGCTTCGCCGTAGACAATATCAAAGGCAAGAGATGACTTACCGGAGCCTGAAACTCCGGTTATTACTGTTAATTTATCCCTTGGAATATTTACTGAGATATTTTTCAAGTTATTCTGTTTTGCTCCGATGATTTCTATTTCGGTTCTTACTTCCATAAATTAATTTATCTATCTCCTTATTTATTTTATTTTTACCGGTACATAATAATCCATTTGATTATATCCCATAACTTTATACGCTGACGGCGAGGTTATTATATTTCCTAATTCTTTTCTGGATTTATCTATTTCAAAACAGCCTTTTTCTTTGATAAAATTTTTAATTGCATTCATCGCTTCCGTATTATCCTGTCCGTCTATATCTGTCGCGACCAAATATAATCCTCCGGGGAAATCTATTATATTAAAATCATTCGGCACGGTCATGCTCTCGTCATACATATAATACCATGCAAAGCCTCCCTTATCTTTATCATACCATAAATAATCTTTCGGGAACATCGTTATCGGCAAAGAGCCGAACCATTCTGAAAACACTTCAAGTTTCCCGTCGCCGAACATACCGCTTTGCGACGCGACCATTTTACATGGCGGCATTTCATAAACACGAACGTTTTCCATTTTTTATATCTCCTTATTTATATATAATTTTTTTACACGGCAAATCTTATTTGCCTATTTTCTTCGGGGTCGGCGAATTCTTCGGGCAATTCCGATAAACATAACATATAATATTTTTGAACTCCCGAATGTCTCTTCGTATCGCCGGCATGATTTTTATATAACGCGATTAATTTTTTAATCCATGCAGTATCGTCCGGTCTGACTGCGGCAAGAAATCTTAAAACGATCAATCCCGAATGAAAACATTCGCCGATATGACAGCTCTGATAACCAAAGCATGTCTTTTTAAGACGCGCAAGAGTTTTCTCTATCATATCTTTTACTTCGGAATTATCTGGCGCGAACAATGCGAGAAGTCTAAGTATTTCGAGCTCGTAAGCGTTCGCGGATAAAATATGTGTTTTGGGCGACATCGGTATAACTGTCTGGAATTTTTTGCCGTTATTATACGGAGGAATAAAATATTGAGGGTACATCGCTCCGCCCATAGATTTATGAAAATTTTGTTTTGTGCGTTCGTCGCTTCTCGCGTTAAGAAATTGATTCACGATATTATTTTTCTGCGATTCTGTCAATTCGCCGCCTTTAATAAGATAATTATTAGTATTTATCATAAGTTCATACGGATTCATATAATTTATTCACCTCTCTTTATCTCTATACAAAAATACACCATCTCACTCCATATTTATCTATCAAATCCCACATTAAAGGACTATAATCGCAATGACTGCAAATAATTTTAGCTCCCTCTTTCAGAACGTCAAACGCCTTTTGAACCTCAGATTCTTTCCCTTCCCCAAAATGCAAACAGAACTGCATAGTATTTCCCGTAATTATTTCATTATCGTTTTGCTCGCTCACCGCAAAAATCTGTCCGTAAATATCAAGTTCGGAGTGTTCAACCGTTCCGTCTTTTTCGCTGATATACTTACACAATAGTTTAGCGTCAAATGCTTTCTGATAAAATTCCAGCGCTTTATTGCTTTCTTTGACGTAAACCTGCATCATCGATCTGTACATTTCTATATACCTCCCAAAATATAATTTTTACATATATAAATTATACCATTTTTAATCTGACAACAGTACGTCATATTTAACCCGAACGCTTTATTAATTTTTAGAAAATATATAATATTTTATCTAATAATTAAGATAATTATTAAACGGGTTCAAGGGCGGGATAACCCGCCCCTACAAATTCACTAAATCCTTGTCTCGTATTATTATTTATTTAATATATGAACAATTTACAGTTACATGCTCGTTATATAGCACATGCCTGTCAGCGCATATAAATTTATACGCTCCGCAATCGGCAACACTATCGCCCTGTTTGATTCTCAGATTTTTTGCGTTTGACGGGATTGCAAGATATACCCCGATTTTCCCGCCGCATTCTCTTCTCGCCCAATTTTGGCCGTATCCGTATATTAAATCCGGATGTTCAACCGACGGCTTTAATTTTTTTTCGTTTGATTTATAAACAATCGCCAGTTCATGGGGATTGTTTATCTTGTTCATTTTTGTATAACGGTATTTTACAAAATTATCGTCGCGTTCAATTTCTTCAAAAGGCAGCCTGAACCCGTTATCTCCGAATTCGGCTAACATTTCCCTTGTGAAATCTGCCTGTGTAAAAGCAAAATTAAATCCCGGATACCTGAGATATATACTGTCAAACGGTATCTCTCCTTCCCATTCTTCGATTTTTGCGTTTATTTCCTGATAATTTTCAACTTCCATGTTTACAGTGACATATTCGAGCGAAAATTCAGGCAACTGAAAATGCACGACATAATTCCTGTGTTCTTTTTCCTGAGCCGGGGAAATATATTTTGTCAGTTCTGCCAGAGACTGAGTTATATCCCGGCAATCTTTGCATATATTTATATGCTTTTCGACTTCTTCTTTTTCATGTCCTGAAATCTTATTTTTTGCGTATTGAAACAAATACGCGTATACTTCTTTGCAATTCATGATATAATCTCCTTTAATAAAATAATTTTTTAACCGTTCTTTTACTTTTTCAAGTCCGATATGCGAAGAAACTTTAACGCTGTTATCTGTCATTTTTAGCAAATCAGCAGTTTCTTTTACAGAATAGCCGTAAAAATGACGAAGTATAACAGAATTTCTTTGCTTTTGCGAGAGATTTTCAATTTCGCTCAGGATATAACCGCATAATTCGCTTTGTTCGTAATCTCCGGCAATATCTGCGCTATCGTCGATAATCGTGTCTGCGATACTTAAATCAAATTCGTTAAAATTACTAAAAACGGGAGAATCAAGAGAAATAACAGAATCATAATTTTTATTTCTGTAAAACCTGCGCAGATAAATTCTTTTCGCTATTGTTTTTAACCATGGAAAAACTTTTTGCCTGTCGTTGAGGCTTCCGAAATATTTATATCCCGTCAATAAAGTCTCCTGAGTTATTTCTTCGGCGTGGTCTTTATTGTTGCACAGCATTTTTATTATGTATAAAAATAATTTTTTATTATATGTCAAGACAATTCTTTCATATTCCAATTTAAAATTATCCTGTTCAAAAATTACGGTTCACCCTCGCTTTTATTTTTGATTTATTGCTTTATTGATTTATGTAGGCCTACATAATATTAAAGAGACATTATATCATAAAAAAGTTAAAGGGTAAACATTAAAGTTTACCCCTGCAAAAATTATTTTATATAAATCAGCTATTTAAAATTAACTGAGCAAGGAAAATCGCGGTCAATATCCACATGAGCCAATTTATTTCTTTGAATTTTCCAACGGCAATTTTTACTACTACATAAGAAATAAAACCGAGCGAAAGTCCTGTTGATATTGAATAGAACACCGGCATTGAGATAATCGTGATACCAAGAGGGATAAGATCTTCAAGGTCTTCAAACTTCAATTTGCCGATAGGTTCTATCATCAGTATTCCGACAACAACTAAAGCCGTTGCCGTTGCAAATCCGGGAATAGTTAAAAATATAGGAGCAAATAACAAACTTATTAAGAAGAAAAACGCCGTTACAATAGCTGTAAGCCCAGTCCTTCCGCCTTCCTGAACGCCTGCCGCAGATTCGATATATGTAGTAGTAGTCGAAGTACCCAGAACCGCTCCGACAGTAGTGCCGATCGCGTCAGCCAAAAGCGCCTGACTGGATTTATCAAGTTCACCTTGTTCGTTAAGCATTTTCGCTTTGCTCGCAACCCCGGCAAGAGTTCCGACCGTGTCAAAAATATCGACGAACAAAAAAGTTAGCATAACAGCTAAAAACGAGAATATTCCGTCAGCCGAAGTAAAAATTTCTTTGAATCCTTCAAAGCATTTGCCGAGCGTAGGCATCAAAGACGGAGGCAAATCCACTATTTTAGCCGGAATCAAGTCATAAGCGCCTATAGCCGGATCTATGACATACCATCCCGCAAGCTGAGCGATTATGCCGAGAAGCCATGTCGCGAAAATGCCTATAAGCAACGCTCCTTTTACTTTTCTGAGCATTAATACAAGCGTTATCACTACGCCTATAAGCGCAAGAGCTGGAGCGGCTGATTTTATGCTGCCCATTTCCACTAAAGTCGCCGGGCTTCCGATAACTATACCGGCATTCTGTAAGCCGATAAAAATAATAAAAAGCCCTATGCCCGCGCCGACCGCATATTTTAAAGTCAATGGGATAGCGTTAAATATAGCTTTTCTTATTCCTGTCACGCTTAAAATAATAAAAATTAATCCTTCGGTTAAAACTGCGGCAAGCGCAAACTGCGGGCTGAATCCCATGCCTATGACAACGCTGAAAGCAAAGAAAGCGTTCAGACCCATTCCGGGAGCCATCGCAAACGGCAGATTTGCCAGTAACGCCATAGCCACAGTCCCGATAACAGACGCGAGAGCCGTCGCTACAAATACCGCGCCCTCGTCAAGTCCTGCGGCTCCGAGGATATTCGCGTTGACTGCCAGTATATACGCCATGGTCGCAAATGTCGTTATTCCGGCGATGATTTCAGTTTTGACGTTAGTGCCTTTTTCTTTAAGTTTAAAAAACTTATCCAAGATTTTTTCCCTCCTAAAATAATTTTTTTATTTAATATATTTTAAAAATATTTTAAATACAAAACAAAAATTTTTCGCTTCGCTCATAATGACAAGCGGGCGAATCTATTCTTTTATCAGCGAGCAAATATCATAACCCTGCAATTTTTCCCGCCCGTTCAAAAATCCCAGTTCAATTAAAAATAAAATTTTAACGACTTCCCCGCCTAATTTTTCGATTAATTTCACATTAGCCGCAATAGTTCCCCCCGTTGCGAGAATATCATCTACAATAACAACTTTTTGTCCCGGCTTTATAGCGTCCGAGTGCATCTCCAGAATATCAAATCCGTACTCAAGATCATATTTCACGCTTATTTTATCACCCGGAAGCTTATCTTTTTTTCTGATAGGCACAAATCCTTTATTTAACGCGTACGCAACGGGCGCGCCGAATATAAACCCCCTCGCTTCAGAACAGGCAATTATATCAAAATCAATTTCCTTTAAAACTTCAGATAATTTATTTATTATATATTTAAAAGTATCTTTATCAAGCAATAACGGCGTTATATCGAGAAAATCTATCCCGGGTTTCGGGAAATTTTTTATATGCCGGATTTTGCTTTTTATATCCATAAATTAACTCCCTTTATAAAATTTATCTATTATTATATTAGTTATATTATACATAAAGTAAAAACAAATATCAATAGCATAATATAAAATTTGTGTAATAAATACAAAAATTTTTTATTATTTTGTCGGATTTATAAATTAAATTTATATTTCTGTTTCGCAATAGGCGCAGCATGATTTTCCGTCGATTTTTTTTATAATATCCGGCAGGTTTTTTTCTGTATTTGTAACGCATTTTTCATTTGCGCATTTTTTCCCGGTTGTTTTAATCTCCTGTATATTTATCTGCGTTTTGGGTTTTTCCAGAAGTTTGATTAAAAGCGCCATTCTTATATACATCCCAAATCCGGCCTGCGCGAAATACTGCGCTCTTGGATCGTCTTCGATGTCTGAACCGATTTCGTTGTTTTTTGGCAGGGGGTGAAGTATTATCAAATCTTTTTTAGATTTTTTTAATTTTTCTTTATCGAGAATATATATACCGGTTTGTTTTTTATATTCTTCTTCTGTTTTAAATCTTTCGCGCTGGATTCTTGTCATGTATATTATATCAAGCTTGTCTATGCATTCTTCTATTGTTTTATATATAATTATTTTATTGTTTTTTCTTAGTTCATATATAAAATATTCAGGGACTCTTAATTCCGGGGTAGATATAAAATAAAAAGTATTATCTGAATATAAAGAAAAAGCCTTGAGAAGCGAATGAACGGTGCGCCCGTAGAGCAAATCACCGCAGATCCCTATGTCAAGCCCGGTCATTTTTTTATCTTTAAGTTTGCCAATAGTAAATAAATCAGTCATCGTTTGGGTTGGGTGAAGATGCCCCCCGTCTCCAGCGTTTATTACGGGGAGTTTTGAATAAAGCGACGCCGCGTAAGCCGCTCCTTCGTTTGGGTGGCGTATGACAATTATATCGGCGTAATTCGAGACAATTTTTATAGTATCTTTTAAATTTTCGCCTTTTGATACAGAAGTAGCCGATGTTCCGGAAAAGCCTATCGTGTTTCCTCCGAGCCTTATCATAGCGGCCTGAAAAGAAAAATTCGTTCTGGTGCTGGGTTCATAAAATAACGCCGCTAAAATTTTATTTTTACAGTAATTTTTGTATTTTGACGGATTGTCGTAAATATCAAGTCCAAGCTCAAAAAGATTTTCCCATTCCAAAAGAGTTAAATCGTTAAAATCTATTAGATCGTTAAACATAATTTTCCTCTCTGAAAAACGAAACCGGATAAAAAATCACAGTTTCGTTTTTCATTTTAATATTTTATTTATCGCTTTTTATTATTATCTGACCGCTTTTTTTCTTTTGAATATAACAATGCCTGCGGCGGCTGTAATCATAACTGCCAAAAGAATTATTATACCTGCGTCGCCTGTCGGAGCAGCGGTAACGGGAGGAGGAGCTGCAACCGGTTCATTTACCGGAGCAGGTTCGTCTGCCGGAACTTCCGGTTCCGGTTCAGCGACTGCGCCTACTACGTTGTCGCCGAGAACTACGTAATCATAATTTCCCGGCACCCAGTTTCCGGACATATCGGTCGGTACGGATACAAAGAGAGCCGCGTCGCCGCTTTCGTTATTTTCCTGAGAGAAAATATATAATCCTATTTGTTTGCCAGCCGTAAAATCACTGCCGAAATTAACGTCTAAAGCTTCAACAGCTTTTCTGAATTCGCCCATTTTTATTTTGAATTCGGCGCAATAAGAATTATCGGTTTTTGTGAAACCCCAGTCGATATACGGTCTGCATTCTTCCCCGTTTTTATGGGGATCAGACCTTGCCAATGTTACATTCGGGAATCCCCTGTCGTTCATTCTTACCTGACATACCTGTTCGGCATCGTCGCTGCCGTTAGACCAATCCATGAGAATTTCGCAGGTAGTTAACGCCCACGGCTCGTCTGTCTGTAAGTCTTCATAATCATCGGGGCTATAGAAACTTACTAAATCGATTTTCATAAATATATACAAATCGTCATCGTCCCAGAGAAACCATGCATCCGCGCCTCCGCCAAGTCCGCCGTCCGGAGTTGCGTTGTGCGGATTTCTTACCGGCACAAACAGGCCCTGATCATATATATCGTCTTTTACGCCGTCGATAACCGGAGCGGTTGCGGTTTTAGGTATACTTCCTGCATTTGTGTTGTCAGAATGCGCAAACGCAGTAACCGGTATTGCGGTTAATATAAATGCGAGTAATATTGCGATGAATTTTTTCATAACAAAAAATACCTCCAAAAAATTTATTTATTTTATAAACCATAAATTATATGATTTTATTTAATTATATAATATAAAAAAGCAAAAGTCAACAAAAAATCAAAATTTTATTTAAAATAATATAAGAATCGCCAAAGCACGAAATTTATATATTGACAAAAAGTAATTTTTATGTTATGATAATTTTGTCTCAGAGAAATAAAAAGAAACCGGAGGTGAATATAATGGCAAAAATTACAGATACGCTCGATATGAAAATTAAATATGTTTTAAATTTCGTAAGAGTCCCGGCGTTTAAATCAGCAGTTATAACAAGGGTGAAGTCTATCAATTTATGCCGTTATAGCTGCGTCTCCGGTAATATGCGATGATTTGTAGGGAATAACCAATGGGCATTCCGCGGACGCGCAATGCGCGCCCATACAAATAATCGATACGGATAGAGCTATAATTTGGCTTGTCCGTTATTTTTTATTTTTAGGAGGATTAACAATAATATTATGAGATTATTTAATATAAAAGAACTTTCACATTCTTTTGGCAGCAGAAAAATTTTTGAGACAGGTTATGAGGACGTAAAAGGGATTAACAAAAGTATATTCAACGAAGCAGAACTTACTGTGCAGTCAGGCGAGCATATTGGGCTTGTCGGACCTAACGGCTGCGGTAAAACTACATTTTTGAAAATATTGACAGGGGAATTTGTGCCGGATTCATGCAAAATTGAAAAACCAAACAATTTAAAAATCGGCTATCTTGACCAGTACGCCGATATTAATAAAAATTGCACAGTTTACGAATATCTTGATTCTGTATTCGACGAACTTTATAAATTAGACAAACAAGTGACAGAGATATACGCGAATATTTCAGAATTGCCGGAAGAAGAACAAATAAAATCTGTGAATAAAGCGCAGAAAATACTGGATTTTCTCGAAGTTAAAGAATTTTATCAGATAGAAAAGAAAATCGACGGCGTTTTAACCGGCTTGGGTTTTACAGAAAACGACAGGAATAAAATTGTCACGCAGTTATCCGGCGGCATGAAAACAAAATTGATTCTTGCTAAAATGCTTTTGACCGACAATGATATATTAGTCTTGGACGAACCGACGAATTTTTTGGATATAAAATATATCGCGTGGCTTGGGGATTATTTAAAACGATTAAAATGCGCGTTTATCGTTATATCGCACGATAAAATATTTTTGAATAAAATCAGCAATAAAATAATAGAAATCGCAAACCGCGTGTTTAAAGTCTATAACGGGAATTATGATTTTTATTTAAAAGAAAAAGAACGGCTTGAAGCCGTTCAGTTGCAGCAGCATATCGCTCAGAGTAAATATATCCAACGCTCGGAAGAATATGTCGAGGCGCATTTATATTATAATACAACCGGAGCGGGGAAGACAAAAGCGACATGGCTGAAAAAGATGCTTGAAAATCTGAAAAGAATCGAAAAACCCGATGAAATAATAAAGCCGCAGTTTGCTTTTAAGTTTATGCGTGGTTCGTCAAAACAAATCGTCACGCTTGACAATATCGAAGTCGGGTATAATAATTCACCGGTATTGCCTCCTGTTTCTCTTAATATTCAGAAAGGCGAAAAAATCGTATTCAAGGGATTCAATGGTATAGGCAAGACTACGCTTTTAAAATCAATCTACGGGGATTTGCCGGTAATATCAGGGAATATCGAATTTGGAGATAATATCGAAACTGTGTTTTTGAAACAGGAAGAAGATTATGAAAATAATTTTTCGCATTTTGACAAAGCCGAAAGAAAAGCTTTAAATATAAAAAAAGGAAAAAAGCGCGAAATTACGGTTATAGAGTTCGCGAAAGAATATTATCCCGAAAAACCGCAGAAAGAATTGCAGGCTATGATGTTGTCGTGCGGATTGAACGAAATGCACTTTTTTAATCAGGTAAAAACTTTATCCGGCGGCGAAATGACGAAATTAAGATTGTGCCTCGCTATGATGAATCCCGTGAATTTAATTATTCTTGATGAGCCTACAAATCATCTTGATGTATATTCAAAAGAAGTTTTGATGCATGCCCTTGATGAATTTGACGGAACTGTACTGATGACAACTCATGATATCAACGCCGATGTTTCATGGGCGACAACTGTTATTAATCTTGAAGATTTATTTTCGTGAAAAGCATTGACAATTTAATTTAATTAAGTTATAATATTTATGTAAGGTTTCATCATGAAGGTGAAGTAGGGACGACCTGTGTTCGTCCGTTAAAATCGCATAATGTCCACGGACGAACACAGGTCGTCCCTGCACAAATATAAAAAAATTATATAAAAGCTATGAAAGCCGTTATTTTTGTTTGCGTGAAGCAAGCCGGATTTTTATATGCTTTTATCTTTTTTTGGAGGAATAAATTTTATGCACATGGTTGACGCTTTACTCTCTCCTGCCGTCGGCGGAGCCATGACTGCCGTGAGCGTGGGAGCAATCGGGTTATCTGTTGCGAAAATTAAAAACACCTCTGAAAATCCCGATAAGTTCGATGAAAAAAAAATCCCGGTCATGGCTGTTCTGGGAGCGTTTATTTTTGCCGCTCAAATGATTAATTTCACTATCCCCGGCACAGGTTCAAGCGGACATATAGGCGGGGGTATATTGCTTGCCGCAATTTTAGGCCCTTTCCCGGCTTTATTAACTCTTGCCTCGGTTCTGTTGATACAATGCCTGTTTTTCGCGGACGGAGGGCTTCTCGCGTACGGCTGTAATTTGTTTAACATGGGAGTTTGCGCATGTTTATTCGCGTATCAAATTATATACAAGCCGATAATAAAAAAATGGGGATTAAATAAAAAAACTATATTTGTCGCCGCTGTATTTTCAGCAATAACCGGGCTTCAGGCAGGCGCTTTTATGGTTGTTCTGCAAACAGCCATATCAGGCGTGGCAAATCTTCCGTTCGCTACTTTTGCGGCGTTAATGCAACCGATTCATTTAATAATCGGAATTATTGAGGGGATTGTCACTGCTGCCGTTTTATGTTTTATACACAGCGTCCGCCCTGAGATTTTGGATAATAATATATCGCGGACGAACACAGTTCGTCCCTACAAATTATTGATAATTTTTATTATATTGACTTTGATTATAGGCGGCGTAATTTCTATTTTCGCTTCTCAATTACCCGACGGATTAGAATGGTCTATTGAAAAAACCGAAGAAATTTCAGGTATCGAAATATCTAACGACGATACCGCCGAAAATATTGTATTGGAATATTCGCCGATTGGCGGAATCATCGGCAGTATAATAACGGTCGCGCTTGCCGGAAGTATCGGATTTATTATACACATAGCCAAAAAGCAAAGAAAGCAAACGGGAGAATCGTAAAAAATGGCAAGTCTATATCACGCGTCTGTTAATATCAGCAATCTTGAACAGTTAGCCATGCAAAAATCGATTATACATAAAATTCACCCTATGGCAAAACTTATTTCAGCTATTGTTTATATTGTTGTCGTCATATCTTTTTCATATAAAAATATAACCGGGCTTGTGCCGTTTATATTTTATCCCGTTATTTTAATTTCTCTGGCGAATATCCCGTATAAATTTTTATTAAAAAGAACAGTTATAGCTCTGCCGTTTTCTCTCATGGCAGGGATAAGCAATATTATATTTATGCCATTTACAGACGGCATGATTTCTTTTGTCGCGGTTATGCTAAAAACTTTTTTGACGGTATTTGCCGCGTTGATTTTAATCGCGACGACTCCGTTTACCGAAATAACACACCAGTTAAATATATTGCGTATTCCAAAAATATTATGTCTGTTGATTGTCATGACATACAGGTATTTGTCGGTTTTGATGACCGAAGCGTTTATTATGCATACGGCTTATATTTTACGTTCCCATAAACAAAATGGAATAAAATTAAAAGATATTGGATTTTTTTTGGGACAGCTTGTTTTAAAGAGTTTTGACAGAGCCGAACGGGTGTATAACTCGATGAAATGCAGGGGTTTTGACGGGACATATTACGGAAAATATTCGGGCATGCGTATTTCTGATATTGTTTATATTGTTGTAGTCGCAGGGTTGGCAATATTTTTGAGAGTTTTTAATTTAAGTTTGTTTATTGGGGGAATTATATAACACATAAAAATAAAATATGCCAAAATGTAATAATTTACATAAAATTCCGACATATTTTTATTATATTATTATACGTGCCACGCAAGTGGTAAATAAGAGGCATAAAGTGGAGCGGTTACGCCTATCCCGAGCATTTCCTGACTCCCTCAGTTTGAGGGCGGAAAGGGGGTAGGTAACAATGCGTAAATGGAGAAAAATTATTTACATAATTTTTCGGTGGACAGTCATTTTTTTCTTTTTGATACACCTTTTATCCATAAAAGTGCAGTAATCGCCCCCACGACCAAGTGATGCGATTACTGCATTAATCTTTTGGGCGTAGCCGTTTTGCGGCGTGCCTTTTGTTTTTTCTACAATTATATTATACCGCATATATTTTATTTTGTCAATATAATTTTTCATTATTTTTGAAATATATAAATTTAAAAGGATCTTTCATGATAGAAATAGAAGTTAAAAACCTCACGGTAAAATACGAAGCGTCTGATAAAACCTGCGCTTTGGATAATATTAGTTTTATTGTAAACAGCGGGGAAAAAGTCGCTGTTATAGGAGCAAACGGAGCGGGAAAATCAACCTTTCTGCTTGCTCTTACAGGAATAATTACGCCTATATCCGGGGAAATAATTATCGACGGCATAGAATTAAATAAAAAAACCCTGAATAGTTTACGTAAAAAAACCGGCATGGTTTTTCAAAATCCCGACGACCAGCTTTTTATGCCTACGGTTTATGAAGACATAGCGTTCGGTCCGCGAAATTATAGTGAAAAAGAAGAATTAATCGAAAAATCAATCGATGAAATCCTGAAAAATTTAAGCGTTTCGCATTTGAAAAACCGGTTGACGCATAAACTTTCGGGAGGCGAAAAACGTTTGGTTGCGCTTGCTGGGATTCTTGTCATGAATCCGAAAATTATTCTTATGGACGAGCCGTCGTCTTTTCTCGATCCTAAAGCGCGCCGCAGATTAATCGAAATTTTATCGGGGCTTTCACAGACTATGATAATCGCGACGCACGATTTGGATATGGCTCTTGATTTATGCAGCAGGACGATTTTATTAAAAGAAGGTTGTATTTATTCCGATATGCCATCAAGTAAAATTTTACATGACGAAAAAATATTAGAAGAATGCGGATTGGAATTGCCTATATCTTTATATCGACGCCGTTGATTATAATATTCAGATACGGGTTTTCAAAATTATAATCTTCAAACGGATTTTTTTCTTTTAAAACATCACGGAGCATAATATATAAGCAATACACCGAAAGAGATATGTATTTTCCGGATAAAACCGAAATTTCTTTATAATCAGTTTCTCTCATATTGTCAAATATATGAGATATTGCGTTTACTAAAAGATTTTTATATAATGCCGAAGATATATTGTATTCTTTCCCGTCTTTTTTCAGTTCGCAATCTTTGATTTTATTTTTAAAACAAACCGGATTATTATTATATATATTATCGTCGATATTATCTGAAATTCCAAGCATATAATCCGTTGAAACTTTATAGAATTTTGCGGCGCGGGTTAAAAAATTAAGGCCGCATTCCCTTATGCCTTTTTCGTAATGCGACAATAACGCCTGCGATATTCCTAAGCTTGCCGCCGCCGATTTTTGTGATATTTTCATTTCTTCTCTGAGTTTTCTCAAATTTTTTGAAAATATAGTATTGGACATATATTTTTATACACCTCGCAAATTTAAATTCTGTTAGTTTTAATCTTTATTTAATAATATGCGCGGCGTATAAAAATATGTTTGATTATAAAATTATATTAAAATAATATTTTGGAGGAAAATAATAAAAATAATAATTATGGTAAAACATATAGTAATGTGGAAACTTAAAGATTTCGCAGAGGGAAAATCAAAAGCAGAAAATATAAGATTTATCAAATCAGAACTTGAGAATCTTGTTAATATAATCCCTCAAATAAAATATCTGGAAGTCGGAGAAAATATAATCCCGAACGAAATTTACGACGCTGTATTATACAGCGAATTTGATTCGCCTGAAAATCTGGAAATATATAAAAACCACCCGGATCATAAAAAAATCGCGGCATATATAGCCAAAATAAGAGAAGGCCGTATTGCCGGGGATTATATAACTTAATCTATTAATCTATATTTTAACTTTTAAAATATTATCCAAAAAATAAATCGCAAGCGGTATCGTCCCGATAGAAATCAAAGTCGAGAGCCCTACGTTTATCGCCCCGGCTTTTGAGTCGGCTTCGTATGTTTCGGCAAATATCGCTACATTTGCCGCGCTCGGCAATGCCGTCATAATTGTCCCCATATATATAATAACAGCCGGCAGTTTTAATATATAGCATATAAATCCGGTTAATCCGGGAATAAATATAAGTTTTATAAATATATAATAATAATTTCTGACAGACAAAAACATATCTTTTAAGTTTATATTTGATATAAGCGAGCCGATAATTATCATAGACAACGGGAAAGTCATATCCCCGACTAATTTTGAAGAGTCATATAATACGCCGGGCAGTTTTATCCCGGATATAAAAATTATTATCCCGATAACGGACGCGATCATTCCGGAATTTAAAAATATTTTTGATACCGGCAGTTTATTTTTTGTTTTATTTTTATCTTCGATGTTTTTATTGTCTTTATTTTCTTGTCTTGTTATCAAAACTACACCGTAAGTCCATATAAATATATTAAAAAACATTGTGTAGAACGCGCCGTAAAAAACGCCGGTTTCATCGCCGAATATAACTTTAAGCACAGGATAACCCAAAAAAGCGCAGTTGCAAAATATCGTCCCCATTTCATAGACTTTTCTTTTTCCGCCGTCTTTCACAGGCTTGTATAATAAAAAAGCGGCGGCGGCTGAAAATATATGAATTGATACAGACAAAGCTATTATCATCAATCCGTTTTTTAGCTTTTCCGAATCAAAATCCATTTGAAAAGACGTTATAATCATCAAAGGCTGAGTAACATTTAATAAAAAAGCCGATAATTTTTTTGTTGCATCCCAGTCGATAATATTAAATTTTCTCGCGATAACGCCAATAAATAATACAATAAACAGAGTTATTACTTTTTCGCTTACCAGAAATACGCTTCCGTCCATTCAGATTTATACTCTTTCTATAATTTTATATATTTTATTATACCGTATTTTACTAAACAAATCAATTATTCTTTACAAAATATTTATTTATTGTTGCGATATTCATGACGTTTTTATTATATAATTATTTTGCGGCGTATTTTCAGCAAATTAAGGAGCATTTATAAAATTGAATAAACCCGAAAAATTAAAAAAATCAAAACAGAAAAAAAATATAGTCAAAAAAATCAAATTATATAATCAAAAATCCCGCACCGAATATAAAAATACGATGTCGGGGCTTCTGACTCACGAAAAATTAAAAAATTTAGATAATTTCAAACAGCATTATAAATGCACGAGATTACAACATTCTATAAATGTCTCGTATTATAGTTTTTATATCGCGAAATTATTAAGGCTCGATTATATTTCAGTCGCAAAAGCCGGTCTTTTGCACGATTTATATTTTTATGAAAAAGCGAGCGGATTTAAAGAAAACGTGAAAATGCTCCGCCAGCATCCGAAAGAAGCTCTGAAAAACGCTCTGGAAATATGCGATTTAAACGAAAAAGAACGTGATATAATAAAACGCCACATGTGGCTTATAACAATCAGGCCTCCCAAATATAAAGAAGGCTATATCGTAACTCTCGTAGATAAATACTGCGCGGCAAAAGAATTTTTCTCAAGTGTTTTTTCGAAAAATTTTTCAGGGAAAAGCAATACACGCATGAATAGATTTTATTAGATTATAAAAACAAATAAAACTATGGGCGAATATAATATAATTCGCCCATAGTTTTATTTATTTTCCGGATCACTATCGTTTTTTTTATTTTCGGGATTTTTCGTATTTTTACTTGAATGAAATATACCCATTATATTTTTTGCCGTTTTATGCAACGCTTTGCCGAAAAAATCAGATTTTCCTTCGTTTTCCGGTTTTTTAGCATTATTTTTTTTATAATTAATTGATTCCATAGAAATGCTTCCCGGGCTTCTTATATAATTTTCTGTTTCTGCCGGAAATCCTTTATGCTCAAGTTTATTTTCTATATATTCTTTTATCAAGACATACGCTACGGCAAATATCGGGACTCCAAAAAAAACTCCGGGGACTCCGAAAATTCCGCCTGTTATAATTATCGAAACAATTACCCAAAATGCGGGGAGCCCTACTTTTGACCCCAAAATTTTCGGCCCGATAAAATTCGCGTCAATTTGCTGCAGTATTAATATAATCACGGCAAATAAAAGAGCCTGCCTTATATCGTTTATTGACAGGAAAATCGCGCCTATCACGCCTCCTATGATTGCCCCGAAAAACGGTATCACGTTAGTCACCGCAACAATAACTGAAATAAGCACAGCGTAATTTATCCGGAAAATTACCATGACTATAAAACATATAACCCCGACTATCGCAGATTCCAGTATTTTTCCGATTATAAAGCCGCCGAAAATCTCGTGCGTTTTTCTCATAACACCGACGACTTTATATGAAAATCTCGCAGGCAAGAACGCAAAAAATATTTTTTTTACCTGAGCGATAAATTTGTCTTTGCCGATAAGAAGATAAACCGAAAGCAAAATTCCGAGAATAAAATTCAAAACGCCGGAAAATATTCCGTAAAGGACAGAGAATATCCCGTTTATAACGGATATTATATATGAAGAAAATAAATTTAATATATCGTCCGTCATGTTGTTAAAAGTTTCTTCCACGTCTATTTTAAGCCCCATACCGTCTATATAATCCTGAATGGACGCGCCTAAATCAGTTAAATAAACAGCTATTTTTGAATTTGCGTTATCTGTTTCAGCATATTCACTATCATTTTCGTCAGTTTGATTATCAGCTTCGGGAATTTCGGTTTTATTATAATCATCAGCTTCTTCTATATTTTGATCATTTTCATTATTTTCATCAGTTTGATCATTTTTACTGGTTTCGCTGTTTCCATACGGGCTTAACCAGTCTGTTGCCCTGCCTGTCAACTGTTGTACGCTCAGAATAACCTGAGGGATAATCATAAGCAAAATCAATGTTATAATTACCGTCATAGTAAAATACGCCGATATAATAGCCAGTGTGTTTTTTATTTTTTTCTTTAGCTTATAATAAACTTTATTCTGAAAAAACATCAGCAGCGGATTAAGTAAATAAGCAAACACAAATCCGTATATAATCGGCGTCAAAATCTTAAAAAATTTCAGATATTGCTGCTCGACAAAAAAATCCCGCACGCCCAGTATAATTAAAATAGCGGCGAAGCTTGCAAGAATAACAATAAAAGAATATATCGCTATCAGAGTATATTTTTTATTCCATTCTTCTTTATTTTTTTTGTTTTTGCCGTCGTTATTATCATCCATTATGCGTTTCCCCGCGTTATGATTTATCTGCTTTTTGTTTCGCCATATTATATTTATGGTGCAGGCAACAGGACTTGAACCTGCACAAGTTTCCCTACTGGATCCTAAATCCAGCGCGTCTGCCAATTCCGCCATGCCTGCGTATATTTATTTTATCATAATTTTATAATTTTGTCAATAATCAAGAGCGGCAAATTCTGCCGCTCCCAGTTATTTATTTTATATTATTATTCCGTAGTATTTTCTGTTATTCCGGCTGTCTCATCTGTTTCTGTTATTTGCGTTATTTCGACTTTTCTGTAATCTTTATATCTATTCACCGCAGCTTTAATATCCGGGTAAAAAAACAATATTCCGTTTTCAGTTTTTTCGGCGGTATTGCTGGGATATTTTAATTCTTTAATATTAAATTCCGATAAAGAAAATAAAGTTTTTGTGTATTTTTTAAAATCTTCTTCTGTAAAATCTGTTTTAAAATCTGTTTTTATATCTTTTTTATCTTCCCCTGTTTTAATATCTTCTGCGGCGGGGAATAAAATCTCTTTTATCTCAGTATATATTTCTTCCGCTCTCTCTAAATTTTCAAAAGTCATTTGCTGCCTTATAACTTCTTTTATAAAATCTATCTGAATTGACGTTCTGTTCATGTTATCTTCGTTAGATATATAACTGTTATATCTTAATAACTGAACCGCCGCCGCCCCGTCTATCATTTGTTTTCCCTTTTTTAAATCTATTATATCTCGGTTTGTCGTATCTTCGATATTTTCAGGGATATAAACATTTGCATTTTCTGCCTCATCATTTTCTTCTGTTGGCGGGTCAGTTGTTGTTATGTCATAAGGCGTAGGTTTATAATACATATTTTCAGGTATGCTATATTCGACTTCCCCGAGCGTATCAAACAATACCTCTAAACTGTCATAATCCAAGACTATGCAATAATCGGGTTTTAACCCGGTATATGACCATACGGCTTTTTTCATCAGTTCCATACCCTGCCCGCCCCGGCCGCTGTATTCGCCGTATGTATATACCGCCCCCAGACGAAGAGCATATCCCGCTACTTCAGTTTTCATATTAGCCGGCAGCCATGAAATCATAATAGTTTTAACTTTTGCGTTTATATTCACAAGAAAAATCGTATCGGCTTCTTTTTTTTCATCTTCGTCTTTATCCTCAAACTGTGATTTTCCGTCGTCGATGCCTATAATAAGCACAGTAAATTCGCTTAAATCCTCATCAGTGTCGTCTTCCTCTTCGCCGTTTTCATTTGTATTTTCCGGATCTTCCTCTTCTTTATTTCTTTCATCGGCTGTGGGCGTGGGATTAAAAAATCCATTCATCGTATTATCAATAAATCCCGTAAGAAAATACGCGCTTATTCCGAAACCCAGTAAAGAAATAAACAATGCGATAAAAAAATTCCTTAAACTTGATAACATTTTATTATCCTCTGTAAATTAAAATCATAAATAATTTATTATACTTATTTTTCCAAAACCACTTTTGCCTCAAAACAATTCTGTTCTGTTTCTTTTATTTTTGCGCGCATATAATATTCTTCCGTATTTATACCGGTTTCATCGTCTTTGCATAAAACCATGCCTTTATTTATTTCGATAATCTGGGCAAAACGCGCTTCGCCGTTATAATTCAAATCAAGTGAAATCATTTTCTTTTTTAATTTAAATTCAGCCGAAATTATATCCGAATCCGCGTATAAATTATTGCATACCGCATCAATATATACCGCATTGTTCATGTGAAAATTTGTGTCTATATCTGAATACGCGACTTTATATCTTGATAAATCGCTCATATCATCAGGCATTTTAAACCGTCTCTGAACATTAAAATTAAATTCTTCGTCGTCGTAATTTGTAAAAATATTAACAAAAGAATCCGGGCGAAGTACGGTTTTTGTTTTTGTATCCATCAGAACCCAAGCCGAAACAGCTTCAACCGCTATTTTATTATTTTTATATATCCTGTAATTTCTCGGAAATATCAATATTTTAGGCGTAAGCGGCCATGTTTCGACTTTGATTATATCGTCTTCGTAAATTTCTTCGTAATATTTAAAACTTATTTTCGAGAGTATAAACGCGAGATTATTTTTATAAAAATATTCCGGGGCAGGCCCCCAGTTTTTCAACGCGTTCCACGCAGTTTCCTGCATATATCTCGCGATATATCCCGGCTTTAAGATATTATTATAATCTGTGTAATAATAGTGGACTCTATATTCTTCTGACCATTTCATAATATATTTTATACACCTGAAAATTAAATTTATTTCATAAACTCTATTTTATCTTTTTTTGTCTGCAAAATCAACCATAATTCATTAATAATATTTTTTATATTTTAAATATACTGTTAAATTTTTTTCAAAACTGCGGCAAGCAAGTCAACGCAATCTTTCACATCGCCCATATCGCACATCTCGACCCCGGTGTGAATATATCTCGTGGGAATCGAGATTGCACCGGCTATACTCCCCGCGCCGGCAGACTGCATTACCGCTGTGTCAGTGCCGCCCATAACCATAATTTCAGACTGATATTTTATATTATTTTCTTTCGCTGTTTTCATAAGCAAATTTATAATATCTTTATGGCATATCACAGACCTGTCCATAAGTTTTATTGCCGCCCCGCCGCCAAGTTTAGAAGCCATAGGCGTACAATCCGGAGTATCTCCGGTATCAGTCACGTCAACGGCGACAGAATAATCAGGCATTATAAACTGCGCCGCAGTTTTCGCGCCTCTCAATCCCACTTCTTCCTGCGCCGTAAACACAAAATACAAATCATTTTCCGGCGTATAATCTTTTAATTCATAAATAACCCGAATTAAAACAACACACGCTATTTTATTGTCGAGTTTTGCCGCGGCGATCCTGTTATTTAGCAATTTCACGATTTTCGGCGCGACTGTGCATGTGTCGCCGATTTTAATTTTAGTTTCGGCGTCGGTTTTGTCTTTTGCGCCTATATCTATATAAAATTTATCTTTTTTATAATCATTGGGCTTTATTTTTTCTTCGGGCACGATAACGCCTTTTATCCCGTTTTTGAATAAAACCTCGCCGAAAGCTGCCGCCGCCCAATCAATCCCACCAACTGGACTTAATTTTATAAATCCCGAATCTTCAATAAACGTAACGATAAAACCTATCTCATCCATGTGCGCGGCAATCATGACTTTTTTCGCGTTATCTTTTTTGCTCTTTTTTAAAACAATTAAATTACCCAGAGCGTCGGTTTTTATTTCGTCGGCGTAATCTTTTATTAATTCGCTTATGACTTTTGATATTTCTTCTTCGTCTCCTGAAACAGAGACGATGTGTGTTAATTTTTCAAGTATATTCAGCATTTTATTTGGCTCCTATTATTTTTAAAATATTTTAAATAAACTTAAATTACGTATAGTATGCTTATAATGCGAATACTTCTTTGATTTGGAGAGCCACATCTTCCGGCTGCAAATTTGTATTGTCGATTTTCAAATAATTCTTAAACGGAAGAATGTCGTCCGCAATCGAATTGAAACGATTTTCCGCATCAAGCCGCCGTATAATTTCCTCTGATGTTTGTATATCTCTCCATGAGGGTTTGTGTAATAAACGATTTTCGGTTTTGTTTCGCTCAATGCGAACGTCAAAATCCGCGTATAACTCAACAATGCAAGTTTTCGCGTTATGCGATTCAAATGATTCAACGATCGAAGTTACGTAATCATAATTATTATCCTCGCCGAAATGAAGCACGCAAGTGAAAATCAATCCCGGCAAATCGCTTTTCGCAACTGCTTCGAATATTTCCTGCCTGAAAAGATGGTTAAGCCTTTCTCCCTCTTCCGATTCAAACACGTTGAAAAAATTGCTGACAAGTTCAAACGTCATGTGATTATGAAACAATTTTAAGCCGGTGATTTCGGCAAGTTTCTGCCCGACGGTCATTTTTCCTACCGCAGGAGGTCCTATAATTATAACAAGTTTCATTATTTATTTTCCTTCATTAATATATAATAATTTTCGTTACATATTGGCGAAGGATATTTATTATTCCAACCCAATATAAGTTATTTTGTATTTGGCATTGGGTTCACCTCCTAAAAATATAAATTTTCTACAATCTAAATAATTTTATCCTTACTCACAATCACAGGGGTTTTCTCCCCTGCCCTGTTCATGTACTTGATTAAAATCCGCGACATTTCTTTTTTCTTTTCTTTAAATTCACTTTCATTTATCAAATTATTTTGTTCAAACGGGTCGTTTTGTAAATCATATAAAAAATCTTCGTAATATTTATCAGCCGCCGCAGTTGTCCACGGATTTTCGTCTGACGCAATCGAATATTTCCAGTTTTGCGTTCTTATGCAGCGCGCAAGTTTATCCTCGCTTATCTGCGTGAATATTTCTTCTTCCCATTCGCAATCTTGGTTTTGGTTTAATAAACTGACAAGCGATTTTCCCATAAAATCATCAGGAACAGCAATTCCCGCAATATCCAATATAGTCGACGGCAAATCCATAAGGCTTACAAGATTTTGAATTTCAACGCCGCCGTTAAACTCCCCGCCGGATATTATCATCGGTATTCTTATGCTGTTTTCGTGACATGAGCGTTTATATTCTGAATTTCTCGTTCTGAAATGGCATGAGTGATCGCTTGTATATATTATAACAGTATTTTCAAAAATATTATGTTTTTTAAGTTCTGCGATAATCCTGCCGAGATTATAATCAAGGCTGTTGCAGCAGCCGAGATAATTCGCAAAATGTTCGTTGAAATCCGGCTCTGTATTTTTAGCTTCTTTTAAATCTTCAGGGATATTAAAATTTTTAAACTTTTCGACTGAGCCGTTTGGCCCCTCGAATTTATCCCTGTCGTTTTGCTGATGTGGTTCTATATGCGATACAAACATAAAAAACGGCTTATTTTCATCACGGGTATTATTATTTTTATTTGCTATATATTCCAGCGCAAAATCTGTGATACAGTCGCACCTGTAATCTTTAAATTCGATTTTATTCATGTTTTCGTCGTAAATATAACCGCCGTATCCGTGAGAAGTAAACTCTAAAACGTCTGCCGTACGCCAGTATTTATATCCGCCGCGAAGATTTTCCGGTATGGCTACAGTGCCGTAATCAAAATAATTTTCGTCGTCTTTTTTTAGCGCGTTATTCGAAGCTAAATGCCATTTGCCTGCATAAGCCGTGTCATATCCTGAATTATTAAGATATTTCGCGATTGTCATATCGTTTTCTCTTAACGCTCTGCCATTCGTGAAACAGCCGTTTTGAGTGGCGAATCTTCCCGTTTGAATACACGCCCTCGCAGGGCCGCACACAGGCTGGGGAGTAAAAGCATATTCGAATTTCACGCCTGTTTCAGCCATTTTATCAAGATTTGGGGTTATATTAAATTCTTTAGCGTATTTATTATATGCTCCGATTGTGTCATGCCGTTGCTGGTCTGAAAAATAAAATATAATATTCGGACGTTTCATTTTAAAATTTATCTCCTTTTATAAATTAATCAAAGTGACCGCAAGGGTCGCCCCTGCGATTTTATAATTCCAACAAATCGACTTCTTTACAAATCCCATCTTTTATTTTTACGGTTTTTATTTCAAACGCTTTAAAATCAAGTTTTATATTTATATTCAAAAATTTCACGTCTATTTCAGACTGCGTGTCTTTTCCAGATGTTTCTAAAAATCTCAAAACAACTCCGTCGTTATCCTCCGCGTTTTTCGCGGCTGTTAAAATTATATTTTCATTTTTAATTTCAACCCCTGTAAATTTCTGCGGCAGATTGCCCTGATGATAAGTCTCGGCGATAGAATAAGACGGCGTGTTTAACTCTAATCCGGCTTTGACTATATCAGCCGCGTTTTCTTTGAAACTTCCGGAATAGCCTTTTAAAACGTATTTAAAATACATAACTCCCTGATCCTGATATTCGTATCGTCCGTCCCGCATTCCGCTGTGAACTCCGTAATGATCTGCGTAAACGCACGAACGCGCCGCGATAAATCTTATCTCGTTATCCTTGACAGAATAAGAGTATTTGCCTTTATTTATGACAGCAAGCCCTATATCGCCGTCCTCGACGCATGCGAAATTCTGGGCCGGTTCTTCTTCTCCGTTTGATTCTTTTTCAATATATCCATACGGGATTTCATAAATTGCTTTTGTCTTTTTATCTGTGTTTAATTTAAAGCATAACTTAAATATTTTCAATTTCTCGTTGTTTATAACCCTGACGTCTACTTCAAGATTTTTAGAATGCGAATAAAGAGTGTAATCCTGCCGGATTTCGCTCGTATTATATTTTTGCGTAACTCTCAGGGTGATTTTAACGTCACCACGTTCTATTATTTCAAACGTCGGGCTGCCGAACTCGCCGACTTCTTTATCGAACGTAAAAACGCCGTGGCTCCATGTGTCCTGTTTTTCGTCGTTTACAACGACAGTTTTAGCCGCGTAATCTTTTATAATATCAATATCGTCTTCATGCACGCCGAAAAAGCTTTTTATATTCCCTGTATTTTCATCAAACCATACATCGACATAATTATTTGCCAGATGATAATATCCGATAGACATATTATTATCTTTTTGTATTTTTTCCCCGTTGAAATACGCCCAATAAACAGCGTAACCCATAGCCGGAACTTCGGCGCAGAACAGCGAATTAAACGAACCGTCCCAACCGTTTGTCTGCGAAGCCCTGACGACCTGAACCGGCGTCGGATTACCGTCTGCGCCTTCTACTCTTGATATTCTGTTGTTATTTATAGTCACGGGGACTTTTATATTCCATGACAACGGATTAAAAATAACAATCGGCGTACCGAGATTAGCCTGTTCCCATAATCCCCAGTCCATATCTTTGGATAAATATTTTACTGTTTTAGCCGTGTCTATGTTCCAAGAAATTTTTTGAATCGCGGCGTTTATTGTTTTTGAGCCGATTGCGAGAGACTCGCCGAACGTTTCCCTTGCGTCGTCATACGCTTCTTTAATCGAACAGCCGCCCATTATATCATGAAACTGATTAAATAAAATATTTTTCCACGCGTAATTTAATTTATTGTTATCGTATTTATACCCTAACAATTCTTTTGCGAGAATATTATATTTTTCAGCGGTCAAAAGCCTGTTTTCAGCTTCTCTGTTCAACGCTTTAATCATAGAGTTCGCGCTGTAACAGCCGCTTGCGTGATGCTGCAAATCGCCTTTGAGAACGGGTATATTATAATTTTGTTTTTTGATATTTTCAAAATATTCTTCCGGGCCCGCGTAAATATATTCAAAATCTTTATTTTCTTTTTTGCGTTTCTCAATTTCTTCAATCATTCTGACAGTCGGCCCGCCGCCGTGATTCCCCACGCCGTAAAATAACATTTTGTCTTCGTTGTCGTTTTTCGCTTTATTTTCATATAATTCAAAATCGCCGCCGCCCAGCCCCATGCAATACGCGCCGAGTATCCTGTAAGTCAAAACTTCGCTCCCGTCAGGCGACTGCCACCTGAATAAATTCGCATAGCCCCGATATTTCTTTTCAGAATCGTCGGGCCTCATGTAAACATAAGAATCTATGCCGCTTTTATTTAATATCTGCGGCAGAGAGGCATTATGCCCGAAAGAATCCACGTTATATCCGGTTTTTGCGATTTTGCCGAACTTTTCTTTAAAATAACGCTGGCTTATGAGTAAATGCCGGGCGAAACTTTCGCCGTTCGGGATATTACAGTCCGGCTGAATCCACATTCCGCCCGCAATATTCCATTTGTTGTTTTTTACCGCTTCCTGTATTTCCTCAAACATTTCCGGCTCGTTTTCTTCAACCCATTCGTAATAAGCGGCGCACGCGCTTGTGAAAATAAAATCATCAAATTGATTTATCCTATCCAGCGCGCTCCTGAAAGTCGCCTTGATTTCCGCGAACCCTTCCATGTATCTCCAGAGCCAAACAGGATCAAGATGCGCATTGCCAATCATATATATTTTTTTCTTATTATTTATATTTATATCGCTCATATTTTTTTACCCATTTCTTTTTTTATTTTTAATTTGATTTTTCTTATATTATATCATAAAAAATCAAAAAGTAAATAAAAAATTTACTATAATTTACTTGTTATTATTATTTATTTGATTTATAATATAAAAAAATTATTTTTATGTTTTTAATTCAGGAGGATTATTATAATGCCAAAATCAAAAGTGAAATTTTCGTCTATGGCTTTTTCGCACTGGGACGTGAACGAAACGCTCCCGGCTAAATTCAAACGCCTGCTTGAGAGTTCAGACCTCGCCGATAGAATCAATGGCAAAAGCGTCGCGATAAAAATGCATGTGGGTTCAAATATGACTTTTTCCACAATCCCCCCGGTTTTCGTCAGGATATTAGTAGATTACGTCAAAAAATCCGGGGCGAAATGTTTTATTACAGACCACTATATCAACGGCCGTCACCCGGAAGAACGCGGCTATACTTCATCGACTCTCGGCTGTGAAATTTTAGAGGGCGCGGGATTTTTCGGGAAATATTTTTATACCCGCGAAGTAGATTTTAAAAAATTAAAGCATATAGACGTTTCGGGGCTTATAAACGACGCGGATTTTTTAATTAATTTTTCTCACGTAAAAGGCCACGGCGCGTGCGCGTTCGGCGGAGCTGTAAAAAATATCGCTATGGGCTGCGTGACTGACAGGACCAGAGGCGAACTGCACTCTCTTGAGGGCGGAATCGAATGGAATAAAGAAAAATGCACATATTGCGAACAATGCCTGCAATCATGCAATCACCACGCAAATAAATTCGAGGGAGAAGAATATAAAGTATTTTATCATCACTGCACTTTCTGCCAGCATTGCGTGCAGGTCTGCCCCACAGGAGCTATAAGCCTGAACGGAGAAAATCAGGCTGATTTTGAAGAAGGAATGGCAATTTGCACTAAAGAAGTGCTCGATACTTTTGATAAAAATAATTATTATCACATAAACGTTTTAACTTCGATAACGGCTTTATGCGACTGCTGGGGACTGACCACGCCGTCGCTTGTTCCGGATATAGGCATAATGGCAAGCGACGATATAGTCGCTGTTGATAAAGCTTCGATTGACGCGATAAAATTTGATAATCTTATAGAGGCAGGGATTCCAAAAGGTCACAGAATGGGAACAGAAGGGCATTTGTTCCAGAGACTGCACGGAAAAAACCCATACGATCAAATTGATTGCTTAGTTAAATATAACCTCGGTACGACTGATTATGAAATCGAAGAAGCAGAATAAGATTTTATGTTTATACAGCAAAAACGCCGGAATTTAATCCGGCGTTTTTTTTGTGTAGATTAATGTTTATTTAAAAAACAATTCAATATAATAATCTAACCAGTTTGTTTTTATTGTGTAATAATCGTATGCTTCCTGATTTATCAAACCTCTTGCCAACAAATCGTCGCAAAACGGGATTTTTTTATCTATCAATAAAGAATCATATTCTTCCTGCGTATAGCACGGCAACCCATTGCCACACGCGTCTCTGCCGGAATAAAACTGTTTTGTCTGCAATTCGCCGTTTTCGTCTAAATATTCTATACCACCAACCCAAAGAGGAAAGATTTCATAAATATAATATCCGTCAGAATCAAGATATTGAGATATATTATTTACCGGGTAATCTTCATTTCCAAAGCCAAAGCTATAATTGATTTCTTCGCAAATTTTACCGTTTATTTTTCTTGTAGAATAACTTATATTATCTTTTATAAGTTCTGCATTTTCTTCGTAAAAATTTATGATATGTTCCCAGTTATTTTCACGTTCATTTTTATCTTCTTCGGATAAATTTATATAATCTTCTGATTCTCTAAACTCGATAAAACGCTGTTTGAATGGTTCTGCTACTTCTTTCATATATGTGTCGTAAGTATGCCATTCGATTTCGAGGAGTAAAGTATTATAATCGTCTCCAAATCTGACATGAGAGTAAGCGGGGTCAACATTTTTCGGCAACGGCAGGTTATTATCTATGCACATCTGCATCATATCGCTGCGGGTTAAGTCAGTATATTCGTATAAATAATTTAATATTTTATCTTTTTCTCTTTTAGTTGTGGTAGGGGCAAGCCTGTAAATCGAATCCGAATCCGTGAGCCTGTAATAAGCGAGTATTTTATCTAAATCTGATTTATCCGTAACAGCCGCTATGATTTTATTTTCAAAAAAAGATTTTTCTATGGCGTCCGGCAAAAACAAATTTCTTTGGTCTACGGCAGGCGTATATACATTTTCACTGTTTGTGATTTCATTAGCATGATCGGCAAGCTCGATATTATCAGCCTCGAATTTCATCAAAAACGGCACTATATTTAAAAATCCGATAAAGAGCACAAGCGCAGCCGCCACTGAGATTATTTTAAATAAATTTGTTTTTACAGTTTTGTTTTTTGCGGTTTTTTCGATAGTCAATGTTTCGTCAATTAATTTTACAAGAGTTTCTTGTTTTATCGTATCCAAAAGATATTTTTCGTTCATAAAGTTATTCCTCCTTTTGTCAAAATTTTCTTTATTTTACTTTTCATTCTGTTTAAACGCACGTCAGCGGCGTTTCTTGTGATTTTTAATTTTTTCGCGATTTCTTCAGGCGGGTAAAATAATATAAACCGCATAGTAAATAAAGCGCGTTCCTGTTTATTTAATTTTTCAAATAAACTCTCTACAAGCATATCAAATTCAACTTCGCTTTCAAATCTCAAAGGATTACTCAAAAAATCAATTTTATCGTCGCCTATCAGCTCATAGATTTGTCGCCTGTTATCTCTGCAATAATTCAAAGCTACCGAGCGCGAAATTACAGTTATGAACGCTGCCAGACTTCCGCGAGTTTCGTTATATTGCTGTAATTTTCCCATAAGCTCTAAAAATACGGTACTCACACAGTCGTCAATATCGCGGGTTTGTCCTGCGTTATTTAAAATTCTTGCGACAATAGAGCGTATCTGTGGAGTATATTTTTCGAAAAAATTATTATCAGTGTTGATTCCGGAAATATCATTATCCATATTTTCCATCTCTTTCACATTTATATAATCTATATAAATCCGCTCCTTTCTATAAAATAATAAAAAATCTGTTTTATTATTTTGCCTTTTTTGACGCGTCTAATATATATACACATCAGACAATTAAAATCTTACATAATATTTATAAAATATTTATTTTATTTTTAAATAATAACATCAGGCAATATTTAAAACTATTACCTGATGTTATTTATATAAATTTTAAAACAAAAAAAGCAAATTATTACAGTTCAACAGTCCAGCCGTATTTATCCTCGATTTTCCCCCATTGAATACCGGTCAAAGTATCATAGAGTTTTTGCGCGACAGGCCCGATTTTTTGATTGTTTATCGCGATTATATCGCCGTTGTTGTTTAAAATCCCTATCGGCGAGATAACAGCCGCAGTCCCTGTGCCGAACGCTTCGTTGAGCTTGCCGTTTTTGTTGGCTTCGATTATCTCTGAGAGAGCGAGCTTGCGTTCTTCGACAGTGTATCCCCAGTCTTTGAGCAAGTGTATGCAAGAATCCCTTGTAACTCCCGGAAGTATGCTCCCGTCAAGGCTTGGAGTTATGATTTTATTGTCTATCATGAAAAATACGTTCATAGTCCCGACTTCGTCTATATATTTTCTCTCTATTCCGTCAAGCCACATGACCTGAGCATAGCCGATATTTTTTGCTTTGCCCTGAGCTTTGAGCGACGCGGCGTAATTTGCTCCGGCTTTGGCAAATCCCAAGCCGCCTTTAACTGCTCTGACATATTCGTTTTCGACATATATTTTAACCGGATTTATTCCCTCCGGATAATACGCCCCGACAGGCGATAATATTATTATAAACAAATAAGTAGACGAAGGTTTAACCCCGATAAAAGGATCGGTCGCGAATATAACCGGTCTTATATAAAGCGAATATTCCGGTTCTGACGGAACCCAGTCAGAATCAAACCTGACGATTTCTTTGATTGCCTCAAGCGCGAATTCAGGGTCAACTTCGGGAATACATAACCGGTCGCAAGTCCAGTTCATACGGGCGACGTTTTTTTCAGGCCTGAATAACTGAACTTTCCCCGAATCTGTCCTGTACGCTTTTAACCCCTCGAAAAGCTCCTGACCGTAATGAAATACCATGGCGGCAGGAGAAAGCGATATATTGCCATACGGGACAATTTTAGGATTGTTCCAGCCTTTATCCTGATTATATTCCATAACAAACATGTGGTCAGAAAAGTTTTTGCCGAAAATCATATCGCTTGGCGGCGGTTTAATTTTAGGCTGCGCGGTTTTTTCTATTTTTATATCTTTTGCAGTAAATTTCTCAGACATGATATTTCCTCCGTTTTTTATATTTAATATTTTTAATAATTATATAGCATTGTTAAAGAAATGTCAATATATTTTTTATTTATGTATTGCAGTTTAATTATAAAATATGATATAATGTAACTGTAGAGAATTTATATCAGATACGTAAAGAAAGATGAGGCGGTGATTCATAAATGAGCAATACTGTTATATACGAGCTTGAAGGGCAAGTATTCGAGTGGAATATTTTAAAATACGAGATAAATGTTGAAAAGCACGGCATAACATTTGAAGAGGCGGCTACTGTGCTTATAAGAACCGACACAGATATTGTCGAAGATGATGAAAATTCCGTCGAAGAGGAACGATTTGTAGCATTGGGTTTCAGCGAAGAAAGCAGAATGTTAATTGTCTGTTATTGTGAAAGAAAAGACGGCGATATAGTGAGAATTTTTTCCGCGAGGAAAGCCACAAAACATGAGCAAAACTCTTATAAAGGAGGGTTATAGATGAAAGATAATTATGATTTCGACAATATGAAAAAAGTTCCTAACAGGATTGCAGCGCGTTTAGGCAATAGAGCTAAACCTGCTTTGATAAACAAAAAAACTGCGACAAAAGAAGAATTGGATATTTTAGAAAATAAATTAAAAAAGCTCTCCCCTGAAGACAGGCAGTTTTATGAAGAATGCTGTGAGAAAAAATATAGTGTTTCGCCAAAGAGTACGTGAAGATTTTGTGAGGCAAATTTATGGAAAAAGGGAAAATTATTTTTTTAAACGGCACAACAAGCTCAGGCAAAACTTCATTATCAAAAGCATTGCAGAATAAGCTCGTGAAACCATTTTATCATATCAGTTGCGATATGTTTGATAGTATGGCGCCGCATAAAGAAGATGAAATATTATTCAGCAGTTATCTTGAAACAAGTGTTTCGGCGATGCACCATACAATTAAACTTTACAGTGATTTAGGCATTAATACTATAGTTGACCATGTTATACTTGATAATAACAAAGGTTCTGAAAGATTATCAGAATGTATAAATTTGCTTTATAATTATCCTGTAATTTTCGTTCGGGTAGATTGCCCTTTGAATGAACTTGAACGACGTGAAAAATTACGCGGAGATAGATGGCAAGGTTTTGCGAAATGGCAACTTGAAAGTATACATGGGCATGGTACGTATGATATTACGGTAAATACTTATGAAAACACGTTAGAGGAATGTGCTGATACAATTATAGAAATGCTGAGTTATCCTGAAAAATTTACGGCGTTCAAAACTCTTTGGGAACAAATGCAGTCCTGAATATAATAACCATTTTCTACAGTCACAGATTATTTATAAAAATAAATTTAATATATCTCGGAGGTAAAAATTATGTTAAAAGCGGCACTTATCGGGTTTTATAACATGAAATCTGAAAACGATCCATGGGCAACAATCGAAAAATTATCCAAATGGGGATATAAAGCATTGGAGCACGGCGGGTTTTTATTAAAAGGCGACGTGCAGGAAAATCTCAAAAAACTTTCTGAATATGATTTTTCGGTTTTGTCTGTTTCGACTGATATTGACGGGCTAAAAAACAATCTTGACGATATTATAGCAAAAGCAACAGCTATTAAAGTAAAAAATGTTATTTGTTTCTGGAGCGATCCGCAAAATTATGAAGAAGCGATTGAAATTGCCGGAATATTTGAGAAAGCCGGAGAAAAACTTCGCGGAGAAGATTTGACTTTCTGTTATCATAACCATAATCACGAATTCGAGAAAAGTTTCAACGGGGTAAAATATTTTGATATATTGATGGCAAATACATCGCCTGAAAACGTTTGTTTAAATCTTGATATTGGCTGGGTGAGTTTCGGCGGCGAAAATGCCGTTGAGCTTATAAAACGTGTCAAAGACAGGATAAAATTAATGCATTTTAAAGATTTTTATGATTTTAACGACAGAAATTCTTTCACTTCTCTTGGTACCGGAAAAGTTAAAATACAGGAAATACTCGCCGAAGCGGCTAAATTAGATATAGAATATATCACAGTAGAACAGGATGTATTGCGCAATTTAAACGCGGACGATACTGTTTTATTGTCGTATCTTACGTTGAAAGAAAGCGGACTTGTTGAATAAAACAAATAAAATATTTATAAATAAGCCTATGCAAACAGCATAGGCTTATTTTTGTATAATTTTATAATAATTGCGGATAATATCAAATAAAGTTAAATTTAGTTAAATTAAGGCGGCTAATTAATTTATGTTTGATTTATGGCGTTACGGGAAAATCATAAATAATCTCAACAATAAAATAGACGGATCCGACGAAATAAATTTTGAAAATATAAAAAAATATATTGGAGAAAATTCCGATTTTGTATATAAAGAAATACTGATAAATAACGGGATAGTCATGCCTGTTGTTTTTATAGACGGGCTTGTAAATATAGATTTATTCGACAATACTGTATTAAAGCCGCTGATGTTAAGCGATAGAATAAAAAATTCGCAGAATGAAACTGAATTTATGCAGATTATCGCCAACAGCGAAGTTTATCATATAAATTCTGCCGTTAAAACTAATATCGAAGATGTTATAAACGATATATTGACCGGTTCTGTCGCTATTATATCAAATCAGGAAAAGAAAGCGGCTTTGTTTGATTTAAAAGGATTTCAGGTCCGGTCAATGTCAGAGCCGTCAAACGAAGCGGTGATAAAAGGGCCCAAAAGTTCGTTCATCGAAGTTTTAAGGGCGAATACTGCGCTTGTAAGAAGATGTATCCGGAGTATAGACCTAAAAATCGAAAGTATATCAGTCGGGAATACAAGCTCAATCCCAGCGTCGGTTATTTACATGGGCAGCATAGCCGATAAAAATATTTTAAACGCTGTAAAAGATAAAATAAAAAAAATAGAATGTGAAAATATAATAAGCATTGGCGATTTTGAAGAACGGTTAATAGATAAAAAATATTCAAAATCTATTTTTCCACTCGTATCGATCACAGAACGGCCGGATAAATTTTGCTCTAATATAATGGAGGGTAAAATCGGCATAATAATCGACGGGTTTCCGACGGCAATTATACTGCCTGCCGTATTAAACATGTATTTTCAAGCCCCAGACGATTATTCGAATAATTACGCCGTCGCGACTTTTCTCAGAATTATCAGATATATATGCGCAATTATCGCGCTCACCCTTCCCGCAATATATATTTCAGTAGTATGTTATCATCAGGAATTGTTAAATAATTCGCTTGCGCTGGCAATAATAAAAAGCAAACAGCAGGTGGCCTTGTCGTCGATTCAGGAGATATTATTTTTAACTCTGTCTTTTGAAGTTTTAATGGAAGCGGGGATAAGAATGCCTAAAACAATCGGGCAGGCAGTGCCTATAATCGGCGGGTTGATAATCGGTGATGCGGCCGTATCGGCGAAAATTTTATCGCCTCTCGTCGTTATTACGGCGGCTATAACCGGAATTACCGGGTTTATGATTCCAAATCAGGAATTTTTCAACGCTGTGAGAATATGCAGGTATATATTTATCGCATTCGCGATTTTCGGCGGATTTCTTGGGATTGCGTTCGCCGCGGTCGGATTTATATATTATCTGTGCTCGATAGAATCTTTCGAAGTGCCGTATTTTGCGCCGTTTGTCTCAAACGACGGGAAAAAATTATTGACCGATACTTTTTTCAGAAAGCCAAAAAAATAGCGGGATTGGATTAATTTTATGAAAATAAAAATAATAAAATATATATTAATCGGGGCTTTTTTATTTTCCCTGGCATATATAAACAAAAATAAAATCCCGGCACCTGAAGAACTTAAAACATTTGATTTTATAGTTTCCAGCGGGATAGATATAGATTTAGACGCCGGCGAGTTCAGTATAAGTTATATAAGCAGCGAAGAATCCGAAGCTGAAAACGATAAATCAAATTCAAATAAAAATCTATTTAATGTGAAATCAAGCACAATGAACAAAACCGTTGATAAAATACAGAGTTTGACAAATAAAAGTTTAAGCGTCTCACATCTCGAATATATTTTGATAGGTGAGAATACCGCGAAAAAAAATCTAAATTATTTTATTGATTATTTTTCGAAAAGTTCAAAAATCAGACTCGACGTAAATTTATTTATAATAAAAGATATGTCAAGCGAAGATTTTATAAAAAAGATTTTAACTTCGGAAATAGACGCAGACGCAAGACTTGACGGGCTCGTGAATAATAAAAATCAGATAAGTTCAATGACAAAGAAGAATTTAAAAGATATTATGCAGGTATTTTATTCAACTGATAAAACAGGAGTTATGCCTGTTCTTGCAATTAAAGAAAGCCCGGTAAAAAATATAAGTTCTGATGATAATAAAAAAGAAGAGAAGAAATATACTTTTGAATTTTATGGGCTTGGAATTTTAAAAAACGGGGAATTAGCCGAATATCTCCCGTATTCTCTTGTACGGTCTTATGTTATTTTAACGAAAAATCTAAAAATGACGGACATTGAAATAATTGACGAAAATAATGATTTATTTGTTTTTTCCGTGTCAAATTCAAAAAACAAAATTTCTTTTAAATTTGATGAATATAATATCCCTGAAAAAGTTATATTTAATGTAAATATCGACACCAATCTCGATGAAACGACAATAAGAGATAAAAAAATTATCGAAAAAAATATGGATAAGCTAAATAAACTTCAGAGTGAAAAAATAAAATCCGAGATAGAACAAATAATAGAAATCTCTAAAAGCACAGATATTGATTTTTTAAATATCGGCGAAAATTTAAGCGTTTCGCATCCGTATAAATGGCATGATATCAAAGACGAATGGCAGGAAATATTCAAAGATATTGATTATGAAATAAACGTTTCGGTCAAAGGGAGAAGAAAATAAAATGATTTTTTATATTACGGGATTATGCGTTTACAGCATATTTGATTTTTTTGAAATGCTTGGGAAATCGAAAATTCACGAAAAAATATTGTTCTGGGTTATTTTTTTCTGCGCTTTAATTTTGGGAATTTGGTATTTAAGAGGTTAGATTAGTTATATGTATTTTATGGAAAGAAAAATAAGCATACGCCAAGTTATGATATTGTTTTTTTTCTCGGCGGTTTCGGGAATTATGAGAATAACAACCCCTGAATCAAATAAATTTTTATCGAAATCAAGCTGGATTTCACCTTTTTTTGCTGTACTGCCTATATTAGTTCTTATATTTATTTTAGATAAACTTACAGAAAAACACAGAGATAAATCTTTGGCGCAGATAACAGAAACAGTTTTCGGGAAAATAACCGGGAAAATAATTTTGTTTTTGTTTTTAGTTCATGTTTTATTTTTTATATCTTTTTTTCTCAGGAATTTCGGGGAAAAATTTGTTTCGTCGATTTTTCCCAATGTCTCGCCTTTATTTTTTATAATTATATTATTGCTATCTGCGTTATTCGCAGTCCGCAGAAATATAGAATCTTTCGCAAGATTCTCTGAATTTTCGTTTTTGATTATTTGTTTTATTTTTATACTGGCGTTTTTCATGGCATTATTTAATATAAATCCGAAAAATATATATCCCGTGACTTATTACGACACAACCGATATTTTAAAATCTTCAATTCCGTTAATAAGCTTATGGTCCCTGCTGACTTTTTCGCTTTTTTTAGGCGATAATATCAGATATTCCGGTAAGCTTGAAACAGATAATACAGCCGGCATATTCAAACGCACGGCGACAAAATTTATGTTGATTATCGCGTTGTTTAATTTTTTGAGTTTATTTGCTGTTATCGGGATTTTCAATGCTGAAACCGCAAAAAATTTATCTATGCCTTATTTTATGATATTCAAAAGCATAAAATCTTCGGGGCTTATCCAGAGTTTTGAGACTTTTTTTATAATATTATGGGCGTTCACGGATTTTATTATGATTGCATATTATTTTTTTATCCTGTCGAAAATTTTTAAAAATTTATTTGTGATCAGCGAAAATAACACTAAATTTTTTATGTTTCCGGTTGCGTTTATTATATTGATACTTACGTATTTAATCGGCGAAAATAATTTTGAGGCTGAGTATTTTTACACGAATATTTTGTCTTATTCGTCGGTTATATTGGGGTATGTATTTCCGTTTTTGCTGCTGGCTGTGGGGAAGATACGGCGGGTATTGTAACTTTTTGTTAAATATTAATCGCTCCGTTTTGCTTTTCATATTCATTTATGCGTTTTTTTATTAAATGCTCAAGTTGAGCATTTAAAGAACGATTGTTAAATTTAGCTATAACAGCTATCTTTTTTAATACATTTTCATCAATTTTCATATTTGTTTTAATTTTATTTTTATTCATAAATAAATCCTCTTTCATTTTCAATAATCTGTTGCTAACACTATCATATCATTTTGTGAGTAGATTGTCAAGATGTTTTTTGATAAAATGTTAGTATAATGTTAGTATTTTTTGAAAGGGATATTTATTATGGCTACAGATAAAATTCAAACAGGCCTTCGACTTGAAGAAAAAGCGTTAAAAAAGATTACGTTTATAGCTAAAACTAAAAAACGTTCTCTAAACGCTCAAATAGAATACGCTGTTCAAAAATGTATAGAAGAATACGAGAAAGAAAACGGAGAAATCAAATTTGACTAAAATACTGTAAATTTTTATAAAATCAAATCCGTCAGCGCAACCGCCGCAGCCGCTTCGACTATTGGTACGGCGCGTATGCCGATACAGGGGTCATGCCTGCCTTTTATTTTTATTTTATCATTTGTTTTTGTCTCAAGATTTATTGTGTCTTGTTCTAAAAAAATCGACGGCGTTGGTTTAAATACAACCGAAAATATAACCGGCATTCCTGTAGTAATTCCGCCGATTATACCTCCGTTATTGTTTGTTTTTGTTTTGACTTCGCCGTTATTATCATAATAATATTCGTCGTTTGCCTCTGAGCCGCGCATTGACGCAAACTCAAAACCTTTGCCGAACTCGATGCCTTTTATTCCGGGTATGCCGAAAATACACGACGAAATATTTGCTTCGACCGATGAAAATATATGCTCTCCAAGCCCCTGCGGAACGTTATCCGCGATACATTCGATTATCGCTCCGACAGAGTCTCCGGTTTCTTTTAATTTTAAAATAAATTCTTCGATTTGCGTTGGTATCGGCGGGACGTCGAGGACGCCGTCCCCTACATTTGTGATTTTTATATCCCCGACTTGTTTGAGCCGGGCGTTGATTTTTATATTATAATTTTTATTGAGCCAGTCTGAGCATAACGCTCCGGCAAATACAAGCGGCGCGGTCAAACGTCCCGAAAAATGCCCGCCTCCCCGTTGGTCTGAGTATCCGTGATATTTTACATAAGCGTTATAATCGGCATGGCTTGGCCGTGGATTTATTGATTTATCCTGATAATCTGACGAATGCGCATTATTATTTTTTATAAATGCGCAGATTGGCGCGCCTGTCGTGAAATTATTTTTTATGCCGGATAAAATCTCAGGCGTATCGCTTTCGATCCGTGAAGTTGAGAGATTATTTCCCGGAGCGCGGCGTTTTAAGAATTTATTTATATAATCGAAGTCAACTTCAAATCCGGCAGAAAATCCGTCGATTACAACGCCGACGCCATCCCCGTGGGATTCTCCGAAGATAGAAATTTTTAGCTTGTTTCCCCAAATTGAACCCATTATTTTTTACTCTCTTTTTATTTTATAATTAATATCCCATACGCCATTTATCTTTTGCGCCATGTTGCATTAAATATTGGCGAATTTGTTTTACGATTTCTTTATTTCTTATAAACGGCGTACCGTCAATTTTAGATAAAGTTTTTGCTATCGGAACGAACATTATACTAATCGGAGAAACACGGTTCATTCCTGCAATTAAATTTACGTCTCCGCCATGCTCCACACAAAATACCACCATGTCAAATCTTTCATGAAAAGTGGAATTGTGAAGTGCTGTAACGCCATTTATCCCTCTGTATGACATAAGTGTACATATTGCCTGAGTTACTTCATTATTATTTTGCTTCATTTCGATTGATTTTAATTTTTCTAATGATGTGAAAAGAGATTTACCGTCGTCCGTATGCAAATCAATCATAGCTTTACAAATATATACACGGTAATCCTCGCAGCCGCTCATTATAGAAGCTATAAGCATTTCGTTAGCTTTATCAAATTGCTTAATATTTATTGCGTATTCGGCAGAAGATATAAGATTATCAACTTCGGTTTTAGCTGATATACTTATATTTCCAATTTTAATATTAGTTTTCATTTCTTCTGATTCAATTCTGTTTTTACCACCGCAGTATGTACAAAAAATATATTCCCTGTTTATTTCCGCGTTTAAATCCGCTCCGCAATTAGCACATTTAATAGTTGTTACATTTTTCATAAATTTCACCCCTGTTAATTTTATATAATTTTTTTATTTTAACCCTTTAAAATCCCGCAAAAACATCGGATATGATTTGTTTATACACCCCATATCGTCGATTACAACGCCGTTCTCCGTCCAAATTCCCGCGACCGCCGCAGACATTGCTATCCTGTGGTCGTTAAAAGATTTTACTAATCCTCCCGGAAGTTTTTTTCCGCCTGTGCCGTTTATTATCATGCCGTCGTCTGTTTCTTTGATATTTGCGCCGATTGATTTAAGCATTTCGCATGTCGCTCTTATCCTGTCGCTCTCTTTTAAGCGCAACCGTCCGGCGTTATATATGACCGTTTCGCCTTTCGCGTATGCTCCCACCACTGATAAAACCGGAACTAAATCCGGTATTTGTGACGCGTCGATTTTTATGCCTCTTAAATTTTCGCATTTGACTGCCTTTAAATCTTCGCCGTCAAAAAAAACTTTTGCTCCGAACTCGTTTAAAATATCTATGATTTTATAGTCCCCCTGCAAAGAATTTGGATTCAGATTTTTTATCGTTATATCGCCGTTTATTGCGCCGGCACACGCAAAAAACGCCGCCTGAGAAAAATCTCCCTCGACAGTATAATCCGCGCTTTGATAATTTTGATTGCCTTTGATATAATATCCGTCCGGCGTTTTATCAATTTTTATATCAAATCTTTTTAAAACATCAACAGTCATATCAACATACGGTTTTGATTCAAGCGGCGATATTAAAATTATCTCCGAATCCTCGTCAAGAATTGGCAACGCTAATATTAATCCCGTTATAAACTGCGACGATATATTTCCCAGAATATAAAATTTTCCCGCTGAGAGTTTGCCGCTTATTTTCACAGGTAATTTATTATTAGTAAATTCCATAAAAACGCCTTTGTCTTTGAATAAATCCTGATATAAATCAACCGGGCGTTCGGGGAGTTTGCCCTCTCCTGTAAAAGTTGCGGTTATTTCCAGAGCTGCGGCAACGGGAATTAAAAATCTAAGCGTTGAGCCTGATTCTTTGCAGTTAATTATTGGCTGTTTATTTTTTTTGATTATTTTTAACGCTTCAATCGTAGCGTTTATATCATCAGAGTAATCTATTCCATAAATATTGCTTTGTTCTTTCGCAAGAGCCGCGCAGATCAACGCTCTGTGCGCTATGCTTTTTGACGACGGAACCGAAACAGTTCCTGTTTTATATCCGGGATTTATTTTAATATTTTTTAAATCCTGCATAATAAATCCCCCAGTTCGTTTTTATTTATTTTAACAAATTTATATTTTCCTATATCTTCAAGTAAAACAAATTTAATAAAATCATTCTCGGATTTTTTATCGCCGCAGCAAATATCAGTTAAAATTTTATTGTCGGGTTTTTCACCTGTATCTACAGGTAAATTATATATATTCAAGATTTTTATTATTTTCTCAACTACATCATATTTGCATATATTTAAAACCTGTGAAATTTTCACGGCGTAAACCATGCCGAGAGCGACGCTTTGCCCGTGCGAAAATTTTGAAAAATCATAATATTTTTCTATCGCGTGACCAATAGTATGCCCGAAATTCAAAACTGCGCGTTCTCCCGTTTCAAATTCATCAGACATTACTACTTCGGATTTTATTTTTATGTTCTGATAAACCATATCAATCACGCTTATATTTTTGTTGATGAGCGAATCAAAAAGTTCGCAGCTTTTTATGCAGCCATGCTTTATCACTTCAGCCATTCCGTCGGCGTATATATTATCCGGCAGAGTGCGTAATATATTCACGTCGCATAAAACCATTTGCGGCTGATAAAATGCCCCGGCAAGATTTTTCCCGTGAGATAAATTAACCCCGGTTTTTCCTCCGACCGACGAATCGATCTGAGCTAATAAAGTCGTGGGAATTTGAATAAATTTTATCCCCCGAAGATAAGTCGCGGCGGCAAATCCGGTTATATCCCCGACAATTCCGCCGCCGAGCGCGATTAAACAATCATTTCTGTCAAATTTATTTTCGTATAAAAAATCATATATATCGCTGATAGTAGCTAATTTTTTTTGATTTTCACCGTGTTTGAATATAAAAGATTTTACGATAAAACCTTTTTGTTCTATATTTTCTTTGACAATACCGCCGTATAACGGGAAAACAATATCGTCGCTGACTATGCAGAATTTTATTTTTTTATTCGCGAGGCCGAGGTTTTCAATATATTCTCCGGCGTTTTCTATTATATTTTCGCCGACATATATATCATACGAGCCGTTTGAATGTTTTAAATTTATTTTTTCCATATTTTTCTATTTTTTATTATATCTAACACAATCTATTATAAATAAAATCAAGATTTTTATTTAACTTCTCGAAATTTATTCCGGTTTCAGTCATGGCTCCCGCCGCTTCAAGAGTAAATGAGCCGGCATAATTTATTTTTTTCAAGAAACCCGAAAGATAATCAAAATCAACGTCGCCGTCTCCGGGAGGTAAAACAGGACGAAGTTTTGACCAGTCCATGTATTCGCCTTTGTAATCAGCTATGTGAAAATGCGGCACAAGATTATTTTCCCAGAGAAAATCAGCCTCGCAGGTTTCTTTTAACATTTTATGAAATTCGGCATGCCGTATATCAACCGTAAATTTCATATTATTACCGTAAGTTTCATATAATTTTTTCATGTGCGTCAATGCGTTATATGTATTGCATACTACGTTTTCAACTGTTAAAATCAAATTATATTTTCCCGCAATATCCAGTAAATCCGCGTAAACTTTTATATTTACGCCGATATTTTTGTCGGAATCATGTCCTCCCCATAGATGCAATACGAGCATTTTCGCGCCAAGCTCAGATGCGGCTCTGCAATTTAATTCAAAAATACGCAAAGCTCCGTCAACATCTCCGGATTCATTTTTGCTTATCATATCGCCGATATGTTTATCAAGATGCAGGGTTATAAAATTTATATTAAACGGCAGCAGGCTTGATATAATTTTATTTATTTCTTCTTCGCTGTTCCAGAACGGCTCTATTATAAATTCAAAGCCATTGCATTTTATTTTATTTTTATATTCCGGAATCAGATTATAATCAAAATTATTAAGCCTGCCAATTATAGTTCCCGTAGAACATAAAACTTTATTTTTAATTTTATCCATATATTTTCCTGTTTATATTATTATTTATAATCGGGCCTGTATATATCTTTTCCCAAGCCTTCTACCAGATAATCAGGGGTTATCCCGTATTTTTCCGCAAGCGCGTTAAAAACAATTACTTTTTCGTCGTCGGTCAAAACAGAAAAAGTTATAGTTATACTGTCCCCGATTTCAACATCAAGAACTTCTTCGTTTTCGTCCGTCAGATATTCTTTATACGGAATAGAACCTTTTTCTATTTCTAAAACTTTATTTCCGACCGCGTTATTTATAACTTCTTTTATTTCGGTTAAATCTGAATCAGTTATAGTTTTACCTATATGACATTTAAACAAAGTTACATTAGGCATGTCAGGCTCCCTGTTTTTGTCTTTTATATTTTTATAAATAAAAAAACCTGCTACCCCCAAAACTATCAAAGCGGCAATTATAATAATTATGATTTTTGTTTTTTTGTTCATGACGTTTTAACTCCTGAAAAATTATTTGAATTTATGCAGAGGGCGACCTGAAGGGTCGCCCCTGTAATTATTATTTGTTATATCAAAATTAAAACGGATTTTCTGTTTTATATAGCACGCCTTTAGGCTGATTATAACTTATATCGCTTATGCCGAGAAGTTTTAAGAGTTCAAATAAATATTTGCCGCATTTTTTGAATCCTACGCCGCCATGGTGCGGGAATTGTTTCTGGATTAATACATGCCTATAAAACCTTGACATTTCTTTTATCGCAACTACGCCAATCCCGCCAAATGACATCGACGGTATGTCGAGAGTTTCGCCTTCTGCGATATATGAACGCAACTCGCCGTCTTTTGAGCTCTGCAACCTAAAGAATGTTATATCAGAAGCCGCAATATCGCCCTCAAGCGTGCCTCTTGACATATAAGGCTCGCCGTCCGGCTCAAGCAGGCGTTTCATAATTAACTGATGCGCGAGAGTGCTTTTTTTCAAACGGCACACCGGAGTATTTCCGCAATGAAATCCCATGAATAAATCGTTATATGTATAATCTTTGACAAGATTTTTATTTGAGTCAAATAAATCTTTCGGAACGGTATTGTTTATATCAAGCAAAGTCACAGGTTCTTCTGTCACACATGTAAGTATATATTCTGTCAATGCGCCGTAAATATCTGTTTCACATGATATGGGTATGCCTTTTGACGCAAATCTTGAGTTTACATAACACGGCACGAAATTAAACATAGTCTGGAAAGCGGGCCAGCATTTATTCGCGAACGCCCCGTAACTTGACGCTCCGAGATTTTTCTCGAACCAATCTTTTAAAGTCAATTCATACTGAGCAAGGCTGGGGACGACTTTCGGGAAATTGCACGCGCTGTCTTTTAAGTCTTCTTCGATTTCTTTTGTAATTTCCGGAATTCTCTTGTCGTCTTTGTGTTTAGTAAATGATTCAAATAAATCAAGTTCGCTGTTTTCCTGAACTTCAACGCCAAGATTAAATAACGGCGCGATAGGCGCGTTGCACGCGAGAAAATCCTGCGGTCTGGGTCCGAACGTCATGATTTTCAAGCTTTTTATTCCGAGATAAGCTCTTGAAACAATTTCAAAATCTTTTATCATATCCGCAACTTCGCAAGACGTTCCGACTGGATATTCCGGGATATAAACATTAAGATTGCGCAGCGCGAGATTATATGACATGCTTAACATGCCGCAATAAGCGTCTCCCCTGCCGTTAATCAAATCGTTTTTTGATTCTTCAGCCGCCGCGACGAACATAACAGGATTCTTAAACTTTTGGGCGAGCATAGTTTCAGGCCCTTCAGGTCCGAAATTCCCAAGAAATATAACAAGCGCGCTTACTCCGTTTGCTCTTATATCAACAAGCGCGTTTAAAACGTCATTTTCATTTTCAACTATAGTTTTGCAGTTATAGATATTCGCTTCTTTTTCAGTCAGGCATTTTACAACCGCTTCGCGTCTTTTTTCGCTTAAAGTCGCAGGGAAACAATCTCGGCTGACGGCAACGATTCCGAGTTTTACAACGGGGATATTATTTGTAATTTTTAATGACATGATTTTTTCTCCTTTAAATATTATTTTTGATTTTTTGTTTATTTGTTTATATTAATAACGAATTAACACACATTCCCGAAAAGTCCTCTTTTTCAAAGGGGGTGGCGTCGCGTAGCGACGACGGGGGATTATTAAAATAATAAATCTGATGTTGGTTCGGGGAGACTTACGTAATCACACGTCACGCGGACTAAAGATATTCTTACAGAGACAAGTCAGATTCTCGCGTGCTATACTCTTTGAAAAAGAGGGCTTTTGCAAAAAATTTTTATGTTATATTTTTATTTTAATCCCTGATAAATCCTACGCTTTCGTATAATTTTACTGCGTTTTTATTTTCTAAATCAACGTGTAAAAAAGCCCGTTTTGCCCCATGTTCAACTCCGTATTGCAACGTCTGCGATAATAAATTACGGCCTATTCCCTGATTTTGGTATTCCGGCATTACCGCAAGCATTCTCACCCAAACTGCCGAGCCTTTTTCATAAGTATGACCGTAAATACAAGTGCAGGATATACCGACTGTTTTATCATTGATTTTATGCACAATCACGGCGCAATCTGTCGCATTCACGTCTTTTTGTCCGCTTTCGTTGCCTTTCAGCCATTCTTTAAACCATTGCTCGTTTTCTCCTGTAAATCCGCGGCTTTGCCCTTTGCATGAAATAGAGACAGCCGAAGCTTCGGGACATTCGTTTTCAAGTAAAAATTCAGATTTCCCCGAAAATTTATATTCCGGTAAAAGTTCTCTGATCCAGAAATCCTGATAATTGTCATCGTCGAATATCAGCATATATTCGTCTTTATTTATCGCAAATCCTAATTGGTCTTTCATTTGTCCGTCGTGCCATTGCGATTTTATTTTTTCAGTTTCTTTTCTGAATCCGACTTTTATCATGACTTTCTGCGACGGGATATTATCTTTATAACAGCCTGTTTCGATTCTTATACAGTTATCACGCAAAAACGCAAATTCCAGAAGTTTTTTCGCCGCCTCTGTGATATAGCCTTTGTTTTGATATTCAGGCATGATAAACCAACCTATGTGATTGATTTTCCCGACAGGAGTTTCGGTTTTTATATTATAGCCTAATCCTCCGATTAATTTATCGGTTTCTTTTAATGCAACACAAAAACGTTTTAATTTCGTTTTATTTAGCTCGATGGTTTCTCTTAAACTTTCCCTTGATTCTTCGAGAGTATTTGTAACTAAACCGTTCATATAATACATATTTTCTTTATCTGACATCAGTCTGTGATATTCAGGCAAATCTTTTTCTTCATACAACCGAAGAATCAAACGCTTTGTTTCTAATTTTATATCACACATTTGCCTTGATCTCTTTCAATCTTTTCATAACATCATTGCAAGCTCTGCCGAAATAATCGTGTAAAATCTTATATTCGGCGTAGAGCTTATCGTAAATTTTTACGTTTTCGGGATTTGGCGTATAAATCCTGTCAGACAACGAACTCATTACTTGCGACGCTTCGTCTATCGTGTCATATCCGCCGTTTTTACTGCCTGCAGCGACCGCTCCGAATATCGCCGAACCTAATGCCGGAGCCTGCGCCGAACCCGCTATTTTTATAGGCATATTTATAACATCAGAATAAATCTGCATCGTAAACGGGTCTTTTTCCGCGATTCCTCCGGCGGCAAAAAATCTTTTTACGTCTATATTATTTTCTTTAAATGTCTCGACTATCATTCTTGTGCCATAAGCCGTCGCTTCAACCAACGCCCTGAACATTTCTTCAGGTTTAGTTAAAAGCGTCATGCCGATAAACAATCCCGTTAAATCTATATCGACTAAAACAGACCTGTTGCCGTTCCACCAATCAAGCGCGATAAGCCCTGATTCTCCCGGTTTTAATTTGCTTGATTTCTCTGCAATATACTCAAATTTATTTTTATTTTCGCCAATATCTCCGACAAAATTATCTACGAACCAAGCAAAATGATCGCCAACGCATGACTGGCCGGCTTCGTATCCGAAAAAGCCCGGCAGTATGCCGTCCTCGACAACTCCGCACATGCCCGGCACAATCATTTCTGTTTTACCTAAAAGCATGTGACAGCTTGAAGTACCCATAATTGCGAGCATGTCGCCTTCCTGAGATAATCCTACAGCCGGGAATGTTACATGAGCGTCAACATTGCCGACCGCAACTGCCGTTTTTTCTTTTAATCCTAATAAATCCGCCGCCTTTTTTGTTATCTCCCCGGCTTTTGTTCCGAGAGATATTACCGGGCAGTTTAATTTATCTTCGACAACGTTTTCAAATTTAGGATTAAGCGATTTAAAAAATTCTTTTGTCGGGTAACCGTCGCGTTTATGCCACATCGCTTTATATCCGGCAGTACATGAATTGCGCGTCTGAACTCCGGTAAGCTGCCAAATCACCCAGTCTGCCGCTTCGATAAAATAATCTGCTTCGTTATATATTTCCGGCGCTTCCTCAAGAACCTGCAATATTTTCGCGAAAAGCCATTCGCTCGATATTTTCCCGCCGTATCTTTTAAGCCATGTTTCACCCATTTTTTCGGCGGTTTCGTTTATAAGAGTGGCATATTTCTGCGCGGCGTGATGTTTCCAGAGTTTAATATAAGCATGCGGATTTTCTTTGTGTTTTTCAGAAAAGCATAACGGCGAGCCGTCTTTATAAACGGGTAAAACAGTACATGCCGTAAAATCTATGCCAAGGCCGATTATATCAGACGGCTCAATTTTTGATTCATCCAAAACTTTTTTCACGACTGATTCAAGCGAATCAATATAATCCTGCGGATGTTGCAAAGCAAAATCAGGCGGAAGTTTTTTACTTGAATATACCATTGTTTCATCTATGACTGCGTGTTTATAATTATTTGCCGCTGTTGCGATTTCTTTTCCGGTTGCAATATCTACAATAAGTGCGCGCGCTGAAAGTGTTCCGAAATCTACGCCTATTGAATATTTCGACATATAATAAACTCAACCTCGTTTCCATATTATAAATTATTAAAATTATAGCATATACAAAAAATTATAGCAAGATATTTTATATTAATTTTTTTATAATTCATAAAACAATAAAATTTATAGTTTATAATATATAATAATAAATATATAAATATTATGTACTTTTTGTAATTTCGCAAAAAGTACCAAAAAAGAAATTTAAAGAGGGGAACGCTTTCCCCTCTCTAAAAACATACCTCTTCTTATATAGAGAGAGTTCTGTGCGAAAGTTTTGTTGGATTTTTTATTCAAACGATATAATTCCGGCGTAATAAACTTGCTAACTAATATACGTTATTTTAATTTTCAAACGGCATCCTCACAAATTTACGTTTTAATATAATCAGAAATATATAATATAAAATTAAATAACATTAAAGGAAATAAATTTTTATGGAAATAAGTTTAAAAAAGAAAATTGCAATCGTTACGGGAGCAACGGGGCAACTCGGCAGAGTAATAATAAAAACTCTCGCTTCATGCGGCGCCGACATCGCCGTGCATTATTTTAAAAGCAAAGAAAAAGCTGAAGAATTAGTTAAACAAATTATAGATTTATATTCTGTTAGGGCGATTGCAGTCCAAGCCGACATAACCGACGAAAATTCTGTATATTTAATGCGGGATAAAATAAAAAAAGACCTCGGCGATCCCGATATTGTCGTAAACAATGCGGTTATACAGTATAACTGGGTATCGGTTTTGGAACAGGATTTAAAAGATTTCCAGTCGCAGTTTGATTCCTGCGTAAAGCATAACGTGCTTATGGCGAAAGCGTTTATCCCGGCAATGATGGCGAAAGAAAAAAACGGCGGGCGTTTTATTGGCATAAATACAGAGTGTTCGTATTTGTGCAACGCAAATTCTTCAGCTTATGCTTCGGCAAAAAGAGGTATGGACGGGTTATATAAAACTCTCGCAAAAGAAGTCGGAAAATATAATATAACCGTAAATCAAGTCGCGCCGGGCTGGACAATCAGTGACAGAGACAGGATAAATCAAACAGAAATCGCGCCGAAATATTCAAAAAACGTGCCGCTTAACCGCAGAGGAACCGATCAGGAAATCGCAAATGCCGTTTTATTTTTAGCGTCAGAGCTTTCGTCTTTTGTTTCGGGCGTATGTATTCCTGTATGCGGCGGAACTGTAATGCTTTGATAATAAAATAACAAAATAGCAAAATAATTAAGATCAAGAAAGGGGATTTAGATATTTGAATGTTTTATTGAGCAAATTAAAAGAAGTTTTGTCTGCCGTTTCACCGATAGTAATTATTGTTCTTATTCTTAATTTTACTTTAGTGCATTTACCGGGAGCATTTTTAATTCAATTTATTATCGGGGCAATAGCCATAATTTTAGGGTTGTCTATATTATTGTTTGGTATCGAAATCGGCATCTTGCCGTTCGGCAATCACATGGGAACGGCATTTCTCAAGTCAAACACATTGTGGTTTGTTATTATAATCGGGTTTCTCCTTGGATTTTTCGTAAATATTGCCGAACCTGATTTACAGGTTCTTGCAGCTCAGGTATCTTCGGTCATGGGAGGTTATATTTCTACTATAGTCATACTTATTGCCGTTTCAATCGGAACGGGAGTTATGCTGGCTTTGGGAATAACGAGAATTGTTAAAAATTTTTCTTTAAATATAATATTTATTATAATTTATGGTATAATAGCCGTGCTTGCGGTTTTTTCATCTTCGGATATGATGGCAATAGGATTTGACGCTTCAGGGGCAACGACCGGAGCTCTCACGGTTCCTCTTGTATTAGCTTTGTCCGTCGGTGTATCAGCCATGAAAAAAAACAGCAAGTCTTCGGAAGAAGATAGTTTCGGATTGGTTGGAATAATGTCAACGGGAGCTATCCTCGGCGTATTGATTTTAAATTTTTTTATAAAAACTGATAATATAGCAGGCGAATTACCGCTTCCTGGTGCCGGAACAGGTTCGTTATTAGAATCTTTTATTACAGAAATACCCAAAATAGCAGTAGATTCGTTTGTAGCCTTGCTGCCTATGGTGTTAATACTCGTATTATTTCAAAAAATAATCTTTAAAGTTCACCCGCGGGCTTTTTTCAAAATGGTTTTAGGGTTTATATACACATATATCGGGCTGATTATTTTTTTGGTAGGCGTAAACGCGGGATTTATGAATGTAGGCAATCTTATCGGGAATAGCCTCGCGATGTATGAAAACAAAGCGATTCTTGTAGGAACAGGGTTTTTACTTGGAATGTTAGTTATACTTACAGAACCCGCCGTATATGTTTTAACACAGCAAATCGAGAGCGTAACGAGCGGATATATCAAAAGAAAAACCGTTTTAGCCACTTTATCTATAGGAGTGGCATTTGCTGTAGGATTATCAATGCTCAGAATAGTAGTTCCCGGAATCAAGTTATGGCATTATATCCTTCCCGGATTTTTTATTTCACTGTTGCTGACATTTTTTGTTCCGAAAATTTTTATCGGCATTGCGTTTGATTCAGGAGGCGTGGCGTCCGGGCCAATGACGGCTACGTTTATATTGGCTTTCGCGCAGGGCGCGTCCGATGCTATAGAACATTCTAATATACTAACTGATTCTTTCGGCGTTATTGCTATGGTCGCAATGACTCCCCTCATAGCGTTACAGGTTTTAGGTTTAATTTATAAAATAAAATCAAGAAAGAGCGAGGTATGAAAAACACGATATGGCCGGATTTGAATTAATATGTTGCGTTGTAAACTTCGGCGTTGCGTCCAAAGTTTCAAAAGTTGCAAAAAAGCACGGGATAAAAGGCGCAGTCATGTTTATAGGCAGAGGAACTGTAAATAATAAATTATTAGACTTTTTGGGTATTTACGAAATCCGAAAAGAAATCGTTATCATGATAATTGAAAAAGAATTAGCCGCCGAAGCGATAAAAGGCATAAGTGAAGAAATGGAATTTCACAAACCTCAGCATGGTATCGCGTTTTCACTTTCCGTGTCCGAATTTACCGGAAAAAAGAATATAATTGATGAAATCAATAAAATTAATATGAATGATATTAATTTTATAACTGATATAATTGAAAAATCCGAAAAAAAACTTGGAATCAATGAGGTGAAAGATAGAATGTATAAAATTATTTACGTAGTAGTTGATAAAGGTCAAGCGGAATATGTAATCGACGCCGCAAATAAAGCCGGAGCGAGAGGCGGCACGATTATCAACGGGAGAGGCGCAGGTATACATGAAGTCCAGAAAGTATTTTCAATAGAAATCGAGCCTGAAAAAGAAGAAGTTTTTATAATAACAAAAACTGAATTAAAGGACAATATCGTTGAATCGATAAAAACCGATTTGAAAATCGACGAGCCCGGAAACGGCATATTATTTGTAATGGACGTAAACGAAGCTTACGGATTGCATGAAATGCGTTAAATATATTAAAATAACGAAATCTGATCGGTTTCGAGTATATCGCTAAAGACTTTATTGCGTTTGAGAACGCTAATAACTGTTTTTGTTAATTTAGCTTTTTTCTGTATATCTTCTACAGTAAATATTTTACCGTTTAGATTATCCCTGACTGCGGCTATATTTTCAGCCGCAATCGCGCCTAATCCGTTTAACGACGAAAACGGCAGACGGATTTTTCCGTCTTCTATTTTATATTCAAAAGCTGCGGATTTATATATATCGACCGGTAAAAATCTTAAATTTCGGGCGTACATTTCAAGAACTAAAAGCATAGCAGTCATCACATCGTTTTCTTTTTGTGTGGCTTCTATGCCTTTTTTGTCTATTTCTTCGATATAACGCCTGATTGAATCTATTCCCGATAAAACAAGCTCTGCGTCAAGACCTTCGGGCTGTACTGAAAAATAAGAAGCGTAAAATTCCAGCGGCCTGTAAATTTTAAACCAGCCGAGGCGCATTGCCGCTATCATATACGCCGAAGCGTGAGCTTTGGGAAACATATATTCGATTTTTTTGCATGAGCTTATATACCAATCGGGGACACTATGCTCAAGCATTATTTTTTCCCAGTCCGGTTTTAATCCTTTGCCTTTGCGCACGCTTTCTGTTATGGCAAACGCAGTGCTTGAATCTAAGCCTTTGTGCATCAGATAAAGCATAATATTATCGCGTATGCCTATAACTTCCGAGAGCGTGCAAATATTATTTTTTATAAGTTCCTGTGCGTTGCCGAGCCAAATGCCCCTCCCGTGGGAAATTCCCGAAATTTGCAGTAAATCCGCAAAAGTTTTGGGTTTTGTTTCAATTATCATTTGCCTTACGAATTTTGTCCCCACTTCGGGTATCCCGAAAGTTCCCAAGTCGTTATATATATCTTTGGGGTTTACCCCGATTGATTTTGTCGAGAGAAACAGTTCCATAACGTTTTTATCATTCATCGGCAAATCTCTTACATCGATTCCGGTCATGTCTTTTAAAATTTTATATTTTGTGGGAACGTCATGCCCAAGCAAATCAAGCTTTGAGATAGTATCATGCATAAACTCAAAAGCGAAATGCGTAGTGACGACCCCGGATTTTATATCGTCGGCAGGATGCTGAACTGGAGTAAAATCATATATATCATACTCCCTCGGCATTACGACGATTCCGCCGGGATGCTGACCCGTCGTTCTTTTTATTCCGACGCATTGCGAAACGAGCCAGTCCGTATGGGCTTTGTTTAAATTTATATTTTTCTCGTCGAGATAATTTTTCACAAAACCGAAAGCTGTTTTGTCGCCGAGCGTCCCGATTGTTCCCGCTCTGAAAACATTTTCCTGACCGTATAAAATTTCTGTATATTTATGAATAAGCGACTGAATATCTCCTGAAAAATTCAAATCTATATCAGGCGCTTTTTCGCCGTTAAACCCCAAAAAAGTCTCAAACGGTATATCCTGTCCTTCCTGCGCTAATTTTTCGCCGCAATCCGGACAGTTTTTTTCAGGTAAATCATAACCTGAGCCGTATGACCCGTCAATTATAAACTCAGAATATGCGCAGTTTTTATTTTTGCAATAATAATGCGGAGGCAACGGATTAACTTCGGTTATTCCCGTCAAAGTCGCCACAAACGAAGAGCCGACCGATCCTCTGGAGCCTACAAGATACCCCTGTTCTTCGCTTTTTAAAACCAAATCGACCGCCATGACATATAAAACCGCGAACCCGTTTTTTATAATTGCCGATAACTCTCTGTCGAGCCTTGTCGCAACTATTTCCGGAACAGGGTTTTTATATATTTCATAAACTTTTTTATAACAGATTTCCCGCAGGCGTTCTTCTGCGCCGTCCATTTTAGGCGTATAATAACCTAACGGTATAGGCCGCGTCTCTTCTATCATATCCGCGATTTTATTTGTATTTTCGACTACGATCTCATAAGCTTTTTCTTTTGAAATATAATCAAATTCATCGAGCATTTCATTAGTAGTTCTGTAATACAACGGAATATGCCTGTCAGCGTCTGAAAACTTCATGCCCGTGAGTAAAATCTTGCGCGATATTTCATCGTATTTGCGCAAGAAGTGAACGTCTCCCGTAGCGGCTACGGGTTTATTTAATTTTTCTCCGAGTTCTATAATTTTTATATTATATTTTTTTAGAGTTTCTTCGTTTGGAACAGTGCCGTCGTTTACGAGAAACATATTATTGCCTATGGGCTGTACTTCAAGATAATCGTAAAAATCCGCGATTTTCTTTAATTCTTCGTCATTTTTGCCTTCTACGGCTGCCGTGAATAATTCGCCGGCTTCACAAGCTGACCCTATTATTAAACCTTCCCTGTAATGCTCAAGAACAGATTTTGGGATTCTCGCCCTTTTATAAAAATAATCCAGATAGCTTTCAGAAACAATTTTATATAAATTTTTAAGTCCTGTTTTATTTTTTACGAGAATAATTATATGATAAGTTTGTTTTGTCAATGGATTCGCCATTTCGTTCATTTCAAATACTGTTAAAACGCCGAAAGATTTTAACTGCTCTGTCATGTTCATGAAAATTATCGCAAGCGCGCGCGCGTCGTCGCATGCCCTGTGATGCACGAAATCCTCGATTTTATAAAAATCCACCAGAGTTTCAAGCCTGTGGTTTTTTAAATTTCTGTTTATATTTCTCGACATTGCGAGAGTATCAATATACGGGTTCGTAAATTTATATCTGCATACAGCCGCATATTTTTTTATAAACCCTATGTCAAAAGTCGCGTTATGCGCGACAAGCATATCATTTCCGATAAAATCAAAAAATTTCTTTAACGCCTCTTTTATTTTTGGAGCGTCTTTTACCGTTTCGTCAGATATTCCTGTGAGTTCCGTAATTCTTGCCGGGATCGGCATTCCGGGATTGACAAAAGTATTAAATTCTTCTGTAATCTCCCCTTCTTTTATTTTAACTGCCCCAATTTCTGTTATACCGCAGTTAGACGGCGAAAGCCCGGTTGTTTCTATATCAAATATAACAAACGTATCTTTCCCGAATCTGGCGTTTATTTTTCCGAATACAGAATTATCTGTATCGTCTAATAAATATCCTTCGATTCCGTATATAACTTTAAATTTTTCGCCTTCTTTGAGTTTTAGCTTTTCTTTTTCGATCATCGCTTCGGGGAATCCCTGAACATTTCCGTGGTCTGTTATAACGACTGCGGTATGGCCTGTTTTATACGCGTGTTTTATAATCTCGTCCGGTTTTATAGTCGCGTCCATATTTGACATAGTAGTATGCAAATGAAGCTCTACCCTCTTTTTTTCGGCTGTGTCAATATTTATGATTTCTTTTGTTTTTATCATAGATTCAAGATTTATTACTATTTCGTCGTCAAAGTCGCTGAACGCAGTTTCGCCTGAAATTATAACGCAGTCGTCTTTGTCTATTTTTTTTAACAGCTCAGATACAATCTCGTCTTTATCTATAAATTTAACAGATATAGACGAACAGTAATCCGTAATTTTTATATTTAAACTTGTTTTATTAAACCTGCGGATTTCTTTGCTGTCAATAGAAAATATTTTTCCGCATATTATAACAAAATTGCTGACGCTCCCTTTTTCAGAATTATAAATAAAATCCCCGTCGATTTTACTGATGGGAATAATATCATCCGGCGTAATAACTTCTTCTGATTCCGCGTTTTCCGCAATTTTTGAAAAAACAGGAGATTTTATTTCAAAATTTGTTGTTAAATATCCTGTTTTTAAAATTTTATTTTCTTCGTCGTAAACAACAGCGCCGGTTTCATTTTCGTTTTCGGTTTTCAGATCAAGATCTATCAGTTTATTTGTCTTGTTATATATTTTAATATTTTTTTCATTTTGAATCTCGCGCTTTTTTATTTCTCTGATTATTTTTTTTGTCGCCTTTTTTTCTTTTAACTCATCTGTTAAATCTTCTTCTATTTTTCCCAAAACTTCTTTTATATTTTTTTTGTCCTGACTGTCGTTTTTATACAGCGCGACAATTCCGCCGAGTTCTATTTCGGCGGTAAAATCAAATTCATCAGCGATTATTTTTTTTAATAAATTAATAAATTTAGACGTTTCTTCTAAATAATTTTTGCCTCCGTGGGCCAAATATATTTTAATTTTATTTATATTTATATCGTCAATATTTGTTTTTATTTCGCTGTCTTTCAGAAACCAAGCGTTTGCCGTTATTCTTTTTGCTTCGATTATTATCTGATTAAAATATTCTTCGCAAAACAATTCTTTTTTATATTTCGGCTTAAAAGACATCTGGTTTAAATTATATACTTCGCATAATTTTTTTTCTATGTTATGTAAAAAATCTTTTTCGACAAGATTTTCAAAACTTAAATAAACGTCTATTTCCCTTTCGTCCCTGTTTGCCAAAATTTTTATGTCAGACGCGTTATTTAATATATTTTTTTCCATTTCCGACGGAGAATATTTGTTAAATATATCAAAAAAGATTTTCTTTTCTTTTATTTCAATATTGTTTTTCGCAATTCCAGACAATTTGCAATCCTCCGTTTTATTATTTATATTATCATTTTTTCAACTTCTTCAATTAATATATCAACGGCTTTTTCTTCTGGTATTTTTTTTACCGGCTCTCCGTATTTGAAAAATAAAAATTCGCCGTTTCCTCCCGAAATGCCTATATCCGCTTCTTTTGCCTCTCCCGGGCCGTTTACCGCGCAGCCCATAATCGCGATTTTTATTTTTATATTATCTTTGATTTTTTTCTCAACCGGGATAAGCCGCTTCTCGACTTCGTTTGCGATTGATATATTATCAGTCATGCATCTTCTGCATGTGGGACACGATATAATCTCTATTGATTTATAATATAAACCGAGGGATTTTAAAATAGAAATCCCCTCGTAAACTTCCATGACCGGATCGCCTGTCAGAGATACTCTTATCGTATCCCCTAATCCTCTCTGTAACAGACTTCCGATTCCGATAGAGTTTTTTATAAGCCCTATATGGCTTGTCCCTGCTTCCGTGACTCCGATATGTAACGGATAACAGCACATTTCTGCTAAAATTAAATTAGACTCTATCATTTTATCGACGTCCGATGATTTTACAGAAATAATTATATCGTTAAAGTCATATTTTTCAAGAAGTTTTATATTATATACCGCGCTTTCCGCGATAGCCGCGGCTGTTGGGCCTCCGTATTTTGCCAATATCTGAGATTCAAGAGAACCGCCGTTTACCCCGATTCTTATCGGGATTTTTTTTGTCCTGCATATATCGGCGACTGATTTTACCCTGTCGTCTCCGCCGATATTTCCGGGATTTATTCTGATTTTGTCGATTCCGGCATAAGCCGATTCTATAGCTAATTTATAATTAAAATGAATATCTGCGACTAACGGAATATCATAATTTTTATCTGTTGCGGCAAGTTCTTTTAATTTAGAAATTATTTTTACGTTTTCCAAATTAACTATCGCCATTCTTACAATATCGCAGCCCGCATATTTCAAAGCCGCAATTTGATTTTTTAATTTGTCAAAATCATCGGGATTTGCTTTTATCATAGACTGCACAGATATTTTATTATCCCCGCCGATTTTTATATTGCCGACTTTTATTTCTTTTGTTTTTCGCCGTTGTATCATTTTATTTTTTTCTACCCCACTATTAATTTCATAATATCTTTATAAGTTATAAAAATCATAAACAGCATCAATAACGCAAATCCGGCAAGATGCACATATCCCTCGTATTCAGGTTTTATAGGTTTTCCCCTTATAAATTCTATAATTAAAAATATTATTCTGCCTCCGTCAAGCGCGGGTAAGGGCAATAAATTCACAACCCCCAGATTCATTGTTATCAACGCAAGCAAAAACAAAAGCCCCCTGCCCCCTTCTTTAGTCTCCACAGCTTCTTTCGCTGAATTGCCGATTGTCTGCGTTACGCCGACAGGCCCCGATACGGCTTCCATACCGTATCTGCCCGTAATCATATCAAAAAACGTAGTCCAGACCATATCTATAGTCGAAAGCGACTGAAAAAAAGCCTGATGAACGACCGAAGAAAAAGTTTTCGGATAAGGCTGAGTTTCAAAATCCACAATTCCGAATATCATTCCATCTTCTGTCCCGGTCGGGAATTTTATATTTTTAAGCTCGATTTTTTCACCGTTTCTTAAAACCGTAATATTTACCGGGTCTTTTCCGTCATGTATTATAGCAAATAATAAATCGTTATAAACATTTATTTTTTTATTGTTTACTTTAAGTATCTCGTCGCTTTCCATAAGGCGTTCGTCTGCGTGCTCGTTTATATTTGAAGTAGCGTCTACATCAAACCGATTGATTTTATTTGAATAAAAGCCTTTTGCCCCCGATACTATCACTGACATGATTATAAATCCAAGCAGTATATTCATAACAGAACCGGCTGAAATTATTATAAATCTCTGCCAGACGGGTTTTTTACTCACGGCGTTTTCTATATCAGATTCTTCGTCCTCGCCGTGCATAGTCAACGCGCCGCCCATCGGGATTGCGCGTATAGAATATATAATTTTAGTTTTTTTGCTTTTATGCGATAAAATTCTCGGGCCCATTCCCACCGCAAACTCTTTTATCGCGACTTTAAATATACGCGCGCCAAGATAATGCCCGAGTTCATGTATAAATATCAGCAGGCTTAAAATCAATAACGGTATTAATATATTAAATAATATTACTGACAACACGCTTCCCATAATTTTTAATATACCTCCAAAAAAATATATAATAATATAATATTTATGCGAATTTGGCAATAAAATGTCTCTTTATCTCCTCCGACGCTTCTATTATATCGGTTATACCGGGATTTTTTATGTTTTTATGTTTTTGGACTGCATTTTCAACCAAATCAAAAATATGCGTAAAACTTATTTTTTCTCTAATAAATAAATCGACCGCAATTTCATTAGCCGAGTTCATAACAGCGGGCAATGTCCCTCCTTGTTTTATCGCAAAACGCGCAAGCTCCGGAAATATAAAATTTTCGTTATCCGGTTTTGCGAAACTCAGATTTTTTATTTCTGTCAAGTCAAGTTCTTTACACATACTTTTTTCCCTTTTGCCGTTATTATTGCAAGTCAGCGCATACTGTATGCACATTTTCATATCGGGCAAACCCATTTGCGCCTTTATTGATTTGTCTTTAAACTGCGCAAGCGAATGAATTATGCTTTCCCTGTGTATTATTATTCCAATATCATCGGGCGATATATTAAATAAATGGCAAGCCTCGATTAATTCCAAGCCTTTGTTCATCATCGTAGCCGAATCTATTGTTATTTTCTTTCCCATTTTCCATGTCGGGTGACACAAAGCGTCATCGACCGTGACTTTTTTTAAATTCTCTTTATTTTTGCCGTAAAACGGACCGCCTGAAGCTGTTAATATAAGTTTGTCGATTTCGTTGATTTCTTCGCCCCTTAAGCATTGATATATAGCGCAATGTTCGCTGTCTATTGGTAATATATTCACACCGTGTTTTTTTGCCTCGTTCATGACTATATCGCCGGCGGCGACAAGAGTTTCTTTATTTGCGAGCCCGATATTTTTTTTTGATTTTATCGCAATCAGAGTCGGCTCAAGCCCGATCTGCCCCATCAACGCGTTTATAATATAATCCGTTTTTTCATGTGACGAAATAAAATTTATGCCGTCCATACCCGATAAAACTGTTGTATTTAAATCTTTTATTTTTATCTTTAAATCATTTGCGTTATTTTTATCATAAACGGCACAAAATTCAGGCTTGAATTTCCTGATTTGATATTCAAGCAAGTCTATATTATTATTCGCGCAGATTGCAAAAACATTATAATCTCTGTTATTATTATTTTGTTGCAATTCGCCGATTACTTCAAGCGACTGCGTCCCGATTGACCCGGTTGACCCGAGTATTGTTATGTTTATTTTATCATCTCCTTATGAAGAAAATGCTTATACTATTCATCTACTTCCTCCGTACAGCAATAATATTTCTTTGTGATATTCTGATATGCTACGTATCTTTTCAGCGATTATTTTTCTGACTTCGCGTTGACGGAAATCCTCCGTATTTATACCGTGATCTAATTTTTCATGAAAAATAGACGAACTTTCCGTTCCTAATTTATCGTATATCATAATTAAGTTTTTTATTAAATCCTGATATTCTGTACCGTTCAAAGATTCCGAAAATCTTTTTAATAACTCTCTTGCAAAACCTTTACTCCAATTACAGCCATTATTTTCAGATTCTATTGTCAGCGGAGAAGCATGTACATTCCAAAAATCAAAATTGTTATTATCATACAGCGAATCATCAAGCAGAGTATCATGCCATTTTTCTAAAGCATTTATTCCGAAATAATATCTGTTTTCCGGCAGTCTGTTAAAACAGGAAGGTATCTGCATAACCATGTTTGCATAGATTTTCTTAATATCAGGCGTTTTAACTTTATCGCCAATAAATATCAATAATGTCGCGCTGTCAAGCCCTTCTATTGATGTTAGGTATTTGTCGTCGCGTCTGCCATAAATATGCAGAATATTATTTTGCTCGTAACCGCAGATTAATCCGAAATCCACAATCCCCCTCAAAATCACCATTTTTCCATTATTAAGCGACTCGACCACTTTTTCATACCAGCGTGATTTATTTGCCTGAAAATCCTTTTCGCTCACGAAAATATGATTATAGCCGATTGCGGAAAATACTCTGTCTGCAAGCCTCGAATCGAATTTGGTATGAGATAACGGTCCTACAAACGAATCTCCGGTGTAAATTTGAGTAAAAACGTCATTTGTAAGTCCCGAAAAGAACGGATAATCGAACCGCTCGTCTTCATTCAAACTCTCCATTAACATACGCATACAAATATTAAAGTGATAATTTTCGCCCCAGTCATCAAAAAATTTTCTTATGTTTTTCTCAATTATCATTCTTTTTTTCTCCTGTCCAAAATATAAATCCCCTACGTAAACAACCCGTATCCGCTAAACTTCAAAAATATCGCGCCGATTATCATAATCACGGGCGCAACGGCCATAACGCTGTCGAATCTGTCTAATATTCCGCCGTGTCCCGGAAATATCGACCCGAAATCTTTTACGTTATAATTTCTCTTAATCGCAGAAGTAGATAAATCCCCAAGTATCGCGATTACCGAAGTCGCAATCCCCGCGCACGCAAGCAATATATAATTAGGCTCGGCGTTGGCAAATCTTTCTATGTTTACCCTTGCGACTATAAATCCGTATAATACAAAAGCGGCGGCGCAAAATATTATCCCGCCGATTATTCCCTCTATCGTTTTATTCGGAGAAACGTCTCTTATACTGAGCGGCAGTTTGTGCCGCCCGAAAATTTTCCCTGTAAAATACGCAAAAGTATCTGTCGACCACGCTCCGATAAATATCATCAGATATAAAATATCGCCGTATGGCAATTCTCTTGTTATAATTATACTTGTAAACGATATAGTCACAAATACAGTAGCAAAAAAACATAAGGCTATATCGTTTGTAGAATTTTCTTTTCTCGCGAAAACCGCCGCGTAAAGCAAATAAAACAAATAAAATATGACTATAAGCATGATCGCTTCGTTGCTTACGTATCTTATCAGCAACGGCACTAAAAAAGAAACAAGCATAGACGGGGCGGATATTGCGTATTTCGACATTATCCCCACGCATTTTAATAATTCTATCGTCCCTATAAAAGAAGCCGTCGCTATCGCTATATCAAAAATTACAGTATGCGAAAAAAACAAAATGGGAACAAATATCAAAAGCGCAACAATTCCGGTTAAAATACGAGTCAGCATTTTTTATTTATACTCCTCCGTAACGTCTTTTTCTGTTTGAATAATCAAAAATAGCCTCGTTTAATATTTTTTCATTAAAATCCGGCCAGAGAACATCGGTAAACCAGAACTCAGAATACGCGCACTGCCATAACAAAAAATTAGACAGTCTTTTTTCCCCTGCGGTTCTTATAATCAAATCCGGGTCTTTCTGCCCCTGCGTATGCAGTTCTTTCTCAAGCATTTCAGCCGTGATTATATTACCGCCGTTTCGTTTAAAAGCCCTGTTGGCCGCGCTAACTATCTCGTCGCGCCCGCCGTAATTCATGGCTATATTTAATTTCATAGTTTTACCGAGGGTTTTTACCTGAATATCTTTCATTTTAGAGAACATTTTAAAATTGATTTCTTCAAATTTAGAAATATCGCCGATAAATCTAATTTCAGCGTCATATCTTGAAAATTTAACGAGAATTTCATCTAAATATTTATTGATCATTTTCATTAAAATATCAATTTCTTCGCTGGGACGCGTCCAGTTCTCACTTGAAAAAGCGTAAAAAGTAAACGCTTTGAGTTTTATTTTTATGCAGTACTCTACAATTTTTCTGAATACTTTAGCTCCCTGCGCATGACCGGCAGTACGCGGCAGCCCACGTTTTGTTCCCCAGCGTCCGTTGCCGTCCATGATAAACGCGATATGTTCGGGCATATTTCCGGATTCCTGTAATTTTAAGATATTCGAATTATTTTTTTTATTATCAGTTTCTTTTAGAACAGCCATGAAATATGCCCCCGTAATATAATAATAAGCCTAAATCTCCATGATTTCTTTATCTTTTTTTACAGTTATCGCATCAATTTCTTTTATATATTTATCAAGCAAATCCTGAACTTCTTTTTCGGATTTTTTCTGTTCGTCCTCTGACATTTCGCTTTTTTTCTTCATGTCTTTGAATTTTTCGTTTGCGTCGCGGCGTATGTTTCTCAAGTGAACTTTTGCCTCTTCGCTCATCTTTGCGACTTGTTTAGTTAAATCTTTTCTTTTTTCCTCAGTAAGAGCCGGAAGATTTAATCTTATAAACTTGCCGTCGTTCATCGGGTTTATTCCAAGATCCGACGCGTTTATCGCTTTTTCTATTGATTTAATAGAAGTCGCGTCCCACGGGCTTATAACAATCGTTCTAGCGTCGGGGATTTTAATTTCGGCCATCTGGTTTATCAGAGTGGGAGTTCCGTAATAATCCACATGAATCTTATCGAGTATAGCGGGGTTAGCCCTGCCTGCGCGGACTGTAGAGAGCATGTGCTCGTATCCGCTTATTTGTTTTTTCATTCTCTCTTCAAATTCTTTTAAATCTGCTTTCATAAATTTTATCCTCCTGATTAATATATAAAATTTTATATATATTTCGTTTTTATTTTGTTTATTTTTCTATCACTTTTCTATCATTGTACCGATTTTTTCGCCTTTTAACGCTTTTATTATGTTCTCCGGGTCGTCTATGCCTATAACCCATATAGGTATATTATTGTCCATCGAAAAAGACGCGGCAGTGTTGTCCATAACCCCTAAATTTTCGTCGTTTATTATTTTTTGGTAATTTAAATTGGCAAACATTCTCGCGTCGGGGAATTTAAGCGGATCCGCCGAATAAACCCCGTCAACATTGTTCTTGGCAAGTAAAACTATATCGGCATTTATTTCAGCCGCTCTTAAAACAGCCGCCGTATCAGTAGTAAAATACGGACTTCCTGTTCCGCAACCGAAAATACAAACCCTGCCCTTTTTCAGGTGTGACAACGCCTTGTTCCTGATATATGGCTCGGCAACCTGATTCATTTCTATTGCGCTCATAACTCTTGTTTCTATACCGTCAGATTCGAGAACATCCTGTAAAGCCAGCGAATTAATCATAATCGCCATCATGCCCATGTGGTCCGCTCTCACCCTGTCCATTGATTTGCCGAACGAACCGCGCCAGATATTTCCCCCTCCGACGACTATTCCGAAAGATATTCCCATATCCATACAGATTTTTATTTTCTGGCTTATATTTTTAAGAACATCGTAGTTTAAAATCCCGCTTCCGCCCTTGCTCAGAGCTTCGCCCGAAAGTTTAAGCAAAACTCTTTTGTATTTTATAGTATTTATTTGTTCATCTAAAATAAAATCTCCCCGCTTTCTTACCTATTATTAATTATTATACTAAAACTATATCTATTATACAAGAGATTATATATAAAAAATCAATTTATATATTAATAATATTTTACTCTTTTTTCTTTGATTTGTAAATATCTTTTGTAAATTATAAATAAAATTTATTGTGGAACGCGTTTTATTTTAATTTGCTTAAAGAGAAGAACGCCGACTTATAAATCATGCGTTCTTCTAAAGCTACTGCTAATTAATTTGATTTTTAATTTTAATAATCAAGTTCTTTTTCGCCGCGGGGCGATATTTTCCCTTGTTCAACGTCCGACACAAGCTCAAAAACCCATTTCTGGTTATTCGCCGATCCGCCCGACCACAAGTGAATTTTATGCCCTTCGTCTTTTGAAACTCCGTCAACGTCAAGAATCCTTTTCTTTGCCACCAAATTACAAACAGAGAAAATAGGCAGGTCAACATCGGCAAAATCGTCAAGAAGAACGCTGTCGTCGTCTTTCAGAGCTGTTTTCTTCTGGGGTTTCAGTATCCATTCATGGCTGCCCTCAGATTCCGGAGCCGCTGTAACAGTAACGTCCTGACCGTCTCCTATATCATCGACTCCGCCGTCAATATCAAGATAGCCGTCCGGCGAGCCTAACGCTCTGATTTTATATATAATAGTAACAGTTCCGGTATCGGCGTTTTCTTCTTCCCTGAGTTTTTCAAATACAAACATCTGCTCCGCTTTTCCCGAGTACGCTTCCTGACAAACTCCGCCCCATTTATCGGCTTCAAGATATAAACTGCTGTTTGGCGACCACAGATAATATCTTGCCCCGGGTATTATTTCATATCCGGTTTCGCCTGACATATATATATCCGGCGCGGGGAGATCTGCGGGGTCAGTCGGCGGTTCTGTCGGAGGCTCGGTCTCTTTTTCAGTCGGAGGCTCTGTCGGCGCAGGGGGATCTGTCGGCGTTTCTTCTTCGGTCTGCGCTTCTGTTCCGGCATTATTATTTTCAGTGGCTTTTGCGTCATCTGCTTTTTCGCCGCACGCAAAAATAAACGGCAGGCATAAAGTCAATATCAGCAATATCGCGGCAATTCTACTTATTCTCTTTAATTTTTTCATAATAAATCACACTACTCCTTTATTCGATTTTATTTTACTTGAATTTTACTTTATATCTATTATACAAAATTTTTATTTAAATATAAATAGTTTTTATTAAATTTTTATAAATTTTCTTTTATCGCTTTTTTACAAATAACTTTTAGCTTATATTTTCTGTTTTAGATTTTTGTGATTTGTTTTTATTAATAATATCTTCAATCGAAGTTTTTACGGAGACGGCTGACGTTTCAATCGAATTTTTTACAGATGCAGCAGACGCTTCTATTGAATTTATCACAGACGCGGCAGAAGACGATATTATATTGACCAAATCTTTTTCTTTTGATTCTTTTGAAATTTCAGGAGATTTTGTCTCAGCGCCAATATCAATTTCAATATCGCGGTAATCCTTAAGATTGCGCTTCGCAACCGACATCATTAGTTTTATCCTGTTTTCCTGATTTATTTTTGTTGCCCCGGGGTCGTAATCTATGGCGACTATATTCGCTTCTGGATTTCTTTCTTTTATTTTTCTTATCATGCCTTTGCCTATTATATGATTTGGCAGGCAGCCAAACGGCTGTGTGCATACGATATTTCCCGCGCCGGCATGTATAAGCTCAACCATTTCGGCTGTCAGAAGCCAGCCCTCGCCCATTTTTACCCCGTGCGAGATATAATCTTTTACCCCGTCCATAGTTACGTCAAATCTTACAGGCGGCGTAAATCCGCTGTTTTCTTTTATCGCAGATATAACGCCGGACTGCTTTTTCAAAAGCCATTTGTAAACAAAATTATATGTGTTTGCTTTTATAAAACGCTTGCCGTATAATTTTCTGTCAATCACCGAATTTGTCACGCAGTACATGCAGAAATCCAGAAGTCCGGGAACAACTACTTCCGCTCCTACCGATCTTAAAAACTCTTCTAAATCATTGTTTCCCAGAGGCGAATATTTTACATATATCTCCCCTACTATGCCGACTTTTATCTTAACTTCAGTTCTTCTTTCGACTTTATTAAAAATATCTATTATTTTTTTATATGTATTTTTTACAGTTTTATACGAGATCATTTTGCCTTTTTTAAATAAATTATTGCAGATTTCAAAAGCTTCGTTTTCCGCTTTTTCAGAATCGTTTTTAATTATTTCATAAGGCTTGCATTGATTATATAATAACATTATCAAATCGCCGAACAAAATAGAATAAAATAATTGAAAAGCCATCGGGATATTTATTTTAAAAGAAGCTTTTTTGTCAAGCCCGGAAAAATTCAGAGATATAACGGGAATATATCCGTAGCCTCTTTTTTCCAATGCTTTTCTTAACAGGTGTATATAATTTGAAGCCCTGCACCCGCCGCCTGTCTGGGTTATCATCAGGGCGGTTTTATTTTTATCGTATCTCCCGGATTCAAGCGCGTCTATAAACTGCCCGATAACCAGTAAAGCCGGATAACACGTATCGTTATGCACGCTTTTTAATCCCGCGTCGGCTATCTGATTGCCTGTCGTTTCGAGAAGTTCGACGTTATACCCGTAATTCTGCATGATTTTGCCTATCAATTTAAAATGCACAGGGAGCATATTCGGAATTAAAATAGTATAATCTTTTTTCATTGATTTTTTGAATACCGGATATGTAAATTCATGATTTTTTGCGTTTTTCAAATTTTTTACCTCGTTATTTATTGTTTAATATTTTCGATCATTTTAAAATAATCTTTTTTTAGAATATGAAAAGAGCTTATGTGTTCTGGATTTACAAGCGTAAATCCGGTAGAATGATAAACATGCTGCGCGCGGAGATTCTCATCTTTTGTGCCGAGATATAATTTTTCTTTATTAAGAACCTCAAACGCGAATTTTTGCGAGAGATACATTGCTTTTTTGCCGTATCCTTTGCCTTTTTCGGTAATTACAATACGTTTCAATTCAACTTGCGTGTCATGCAGCATATCGCGGAAATCAATAAATCCGACAGAATACTTTTCATCAGTTTCGACGATAGCCTGAAAAAAATTGTTGTCCCCGAATTTTTCTATGCGTAAACCTAAAGGCCAGTTGCCAACCCAATCTGTACTGTCTTTATCGCGCTCTGCTATATCGATAAAATCATAATCGTCTATATTAGCAGTACGCAGTCGCAAGTTATCATATGAAGTCATAACTTCAGTTTTTTCGATACAGCGAAACGCGCCGTGCATAAAATTAGATATGGCATTTCTGTAAAATTCACCCGCATCCGAATCAGTTTTCGCCCGTTTTTCGCAAAATTCTTTAATCCACGGTTTAAACTCGTCAAAAGCAAGGGCGATTTTAGGATTATTTATCAATAATTCTTTAAAATGCTGTAAAAATATCATTTTAGCTTCTCCTTTATTTTTCCCCGCTGACGGCAAGCATGCTTCTTATCCTGATTTTCGCCGCGCCGAGATTGTTTATTTCGTCAATTTTTATCTGCGTATATAATTTCGAATTTTTTTCGAGAATCTCACGCACTTCGTCAGTGGTGATCGCGTCTATCCCGCAGCCGAACGATACTAACTGAATAAGCTCGGCGTTTTTGCGTTTTGATACAAACTCAGCCGAATTATATAATCTGGCATGATATGTCCACTGGTTTAAAACTTTAGTTTTGGGTTTTGTTTTAATTATAGCAGAAGCGACTTCCTCGGTTATTATAACGCACCCGAAAGAATTAAGCATTTTATCTATGCCGTGATTTATTTCTGGGTCTATGTGATACGGCCTGCCGCATAAAACTATAAGCTTATGATTATTTTCACCTGCGAATTTTATCGCATTTTCACCCTCTGATAGAATCACTTCGTAATATAAATCCTGACTTTTATACGCTTTGTCTATCGCGTTTTTTATAATTTTTTTGTTTGTTTTTGTTTTATCGAAATTTTCCAAAGAGTTAAAATATTGCATGAATTTTTTAACGAATATTTTTTTATTTGAAACGTCAAAATAGGGCATCATGAAATTTATATTATGCAAGCCGCTCATGTTTGCTTTTAAAAGTTCCGGATAATACGCTACTACCGGACAATTATAGTGATTATCGCTTATTTTTTCATCAAAATTATATGTCATGCACGGATAAAATATATTATTTATGTTTTTGCTTATCAAATTTTCTATGTGTCCGTGAATAAGTTTTGCGGGATAACACATTGTATCCGACGGAATAGAATGCTGTCCGGTCTGATATAAATCCCTTGAAGATATATCCGAAACTTCTATGTTAAATCCAAGATTTGTCCATAAAGTATGCCAGAACGGGAGCATTTCATAAAGATTTAATCCAAGAGGCATGCCGATAGTTTGCATGTCCGGATATTTCTGGCTTGAATTTATTATGCTTTTTATATAATCCAGTTTAAAATGATACATATTCGGCAATTTTTCGTTTTCTCTTATTCCAAGCGGCTTCTCGCATTTATTTCCTGAAATATATCTCTTACCGTTTGAAAATTTATTTACGGTTATGCCGCATTTATTTGTGCATAATCCGCAGTTTGTAGTATTTGACGAATGCGTGAATTTATTTAATTCTTCTAAAGATAAAACACTGGTCACGTCAACCCCCGGTTCTGCGGCGGGGGTTGTTTTTTCTTTAGCGTAAACCGCGCACCCGAAAGCTCCCATCAGTCCGCTTATATTCGGACGTATGACGTTTCTTTCTATCTTTTTTTCAAAAGCCCTGAGTATCGCGTCGTTTAAAAAAGTTCCTCCCTGAACGACAATATTTTCGCCGAGTTCAGAAGCGTCGTGTATTCTTATGACTTTATACAGGGCGTTTTTCACAACGCTGGTCGATAATCCCGCAGATATATCCCCGATCGAAGCCCCTTCTTTCTGCGCCTGTTTTACAGAAGAATTCATGAAAACCGTACATCTTGAGCCTAAGTCAACCGGATTTTCGGCATATATCCCCGTTTTGCAAAATTCTTCGACAGTATATCCCATGCTTTTGGCGAAACTCTCGATAAAAGAACCGCACCCCGAAGAGCAAGCCTCGTTGAGCATTATATTATCTATCGCGTCGTTTTTTATTTTAAAGCATTTTATGTCCTGACCGCCAATATCAAGAATAAAATTTACTTTCGGGTTAAAATATTTCGCGGCCTTAAAGTGCGCGATTGTCTCAACAATGCCGAAATCTATAGAGAAAGCGTTTTTTATCAGTTCTTCGCCGTACCCTGTGACGGCGGCTGATTTAATAATTATTTTTGGGGTTGGGTTTTGCGGTGCGCCGGGGTCGCCGCGCCCTACGCATAACTTCCTGATATATTTAAATTGCTCAAGAATAATATCTACGGGATTTCCGCCGTTTGCCGTATAATAACTGTATAAAATCCCGTAATCTTCGCTTACGAGAACTATTTTTGTCGTAGTGCTTCCGCAGTCTACGCCGAGATACGCATTTCCTGAGTATGTATTTATATCAGTTTCGTTTAATTTATTTTCTGAATGTCTTTTTATAAACTCGCTATATTCTTCTTCGTTTTTAAATAAAGGCTCGCTGTGCTGTATGTTATCCGGCATATTTGCGGATTTATTCAAAAGCGAAACAACATCTTCGTATTTATATACAAAATTGCTGTTATCAGCCGAAATCGCCGCCCCCAAAGCGACGGCATACGGAGCAATCTCAGGGAAAACGGCATTGCTCTCAGATAATTTTAAAGTTTCTTTGAATCTGTTTCTCAATCCCTCGAAAAAATATAAAGGCCCGCCCAAAAATAATATATTTCCGGTAATATCTCTGCCCTGCGCGAGTCCGGTTATCGTCTGGTCAACTACGGCCTGAAAAATACTCGCGGCTATATTTTCTTTTTTCGCTCCTTGATTTAATAGAGGCTGTATATCGCTTTTTGCGAATACCCCGCAGCGCGAAGCTATCATATATATTTTTTCAGCCTGTAAACTTAATTTATCAAGTTCTTCGTTTGAAACGTCTAATAAAAGCGACATCTGGTCTATAAACGCCCCGGTTCCGCCGGCACACGAGCCGTTCATTCTCTCCTCAAGCCCGCCTTTGAAAAAAATAATCTTCGCATCTTCTCCGCCAAGCTCTATAACGCAGTCAGTATCCGGATAATATTTTTTAACCATTTCGCCGGTAACAAATACTTCCTGAACAAACTCAAACCCGCAGGTTTGCGCAACCCCCTGCCCCGCAGAACCTGTCACAGTTATTTTTATCTCGTTTTCGCCTATAATATCTTTTGCAAGCTCTATGAGTTCCGCAGTTTTTGCCCTGACCTGCGATAAATGGCGGCTGTAGCATTTATAAATTATTTCGTCGTTTTCGTCCAGTATAACTATTTTAACAGTAGTCGAACCTATATCGATTCCCATTTTGTAAATCATTTTTATTATATGTATCCTCCCAAAATTACAGGCTCGTTTTCATCATATAGCTGCACTATTATACTATATTTATATGTATAATATATGACTAATCAGTAATAACAATTCATGTTTTACAATAATATTACTTTGCCTGTTTAAACTCAGTTTAAATTTTTTATTTTTTCTGTATAATTTATTATCGTAATTTTTTATTATTATTTTTATAAAAAATATTGACATATATGCGATTAAATTCTATAATATCATTAATGTGATTTTTACCTAACAAAGGAAATACAATTATGAAAAAGAAAAGTTTGAGTTTTATAATTGCAATTTTAATATTATTTTCGCTAATGCCTATAAGAGTTTTATCTGCGGAAAAAATTTATTTTACCGCAGCTCCCACAGCGTCTGTCGTTTTGGTGAACGATAAAGAAGTTTCTTTTGATTCTTATAATATCAACGGCAATAACTATTTCAAACTCCGCGATTTAGCATATATTTTAAATGGCACAGGATGTCAGTTTGAAGTTATCTGGGACGGCGGACTTAATGCGATAAATTTAATAAGCGGCGAGCCTTACACGGAAGTCGGCGGCGAAATGACCACCAAAGGAACAGCGAGAAAATCCGCGGCCGAAACAACATCGAAAATTTATCTTGACGGCGAAGAAATAAACTTAAACGCATACAATATCAGCGGCAACAATTATTTTAAATTACGTGAAATAGGCAAAACATTCGATTTTCGTGTGGATTGGGACGGCGACAAAAATACGATTATTATTGATTCAAACAAAAGTTATTATCCGGAAACCGACGAGTTTGAGTCTATATTATTTAAAACAATTCCAGATGCAAACGGACAGTCTATCATAAAAGGCGTTACAATAATTTTTAACGGCAGATTTGAAGAAATTATACCTGAATATTTTACAGAAATATTATTATCAAGAAACAATAAAATAATTGTCAATAAATTAATATATGATGATTTTGAGCAAAATACAAAAGATGACCGAGTAAAGACATATTTTACTTTTACGTTTGAAAAAGAAATAGATTTATTCGGTATATACCAGTTTTCGGGAAGTTATAGAGGCGAACTGTTTATGACAGAAGAATTTAACATATCGGAGCCGCCGAAACCCGACGCAGAAGATTTTTATTTCGCAATGTTAGAATTTCTTTACAAAGATAGTGTAAAATATGCTTTAATAGATGTTTTTATACGTTTTAACGGAACGCACGATTATATAAATCCCGACGACTTTACTGATATGAAGCTGACCAAAGACGGAACCGTTGTAAATGTTAAACCAGTATATAAAAATAGGTTCAGCCAATTTGAGTGGTTAGGGGACGGAACGAATTTTTATTTCGAGTTTGAAAATGAAATAACCGAACCTGGCGTTTATAGTTTTTCCGGTAAATACATGGGAGTTCCGTTTAAAATTGCTTCTGATATAATAATTGAATCTTCTATTACTGACGAACCTGCGAATCCTGATGATATAAATAATACAATTAGCTATGTGTATTATACAAATAAAAATGAACAGGCGATTTCTATAAATGAATTTGTATTTTCCTTTTCCGGAATGCAGAATTCATTCTATCAATCTGATTTAACGGATTTAAAAATAACTTTAAACGGGGAAGAAATAGATTTTGAATTTGAAGATTATGCGGTCAGATATTTAGATGTTGTACCAAATAGTTTTGAAACAAGTTATAATTTAATTTTAAAAGAACGTTTCACTGCTCCCGGAGTGTACGAAATAACGTGCAAATATATGGGAAAAGAACTCAAGTCAGGGGAAATTACCGTTTTTCCGTAAAAACAAATAAAAACCGAATGTGATCAAAAGCAGGTAATTAATTTTTTTCAAATAGATAAAGGTGATAATAATGAAAACGGCGAATAACGAAAAGACCGACTACAGAATACGTCTTACTAAACAAATAATCCGGCAAAACCTTGTGCCCCTTATGAAAAAATATCATATTTCAAGAATATCAATAAAAATGCTGTGTGAGCGCGCCGGAATTAACCGGAGTACATTTTACTCCCATTACGCGGACATTTATGATTTGCTTACGCAAATTCAGCAGGAAATTATCACCGAACTTTCAGAACATATTTCAGGCAGCGCATTTTCCGAGCAAAACAAACTTACTGTTGAGGCTCTGGAGCAAATACTGAATTATGCTAAATCAAACGCCGAATTGTTCGAGGTATTATTAAGCGATAACGGAGATTTCGCGTTCCAGCGTGAAATCATGCTCCTCGCCCAGCAAAAAACCATTCAGACGCTTCAGGATATGAAACAGCTTTCTCCCAATGTTTCGGAATATTTGCAATATTTTGTCGTAAACGGGGCATTGAGCTTAATCCAAAAATGGCTTTCAGACGGCGCGAAAGAATCAGTTCCAGAAATGGCAGAACTTTGCTCAACGCTTCTTTTCAAGGGGCTTTCAGGTTTCAAAGTTAATTAAAAATATTAATTAATTTTAAAAATATATTGGCTGTGTCGTAAAAAGGCACAACCCATTTTTTATTTTTATGATAATCCGACAAGTTTTTTATTTATGTTGGTTTACTTTCATTTTATACAACATTGACGGTTGAAAAACAACACAATGTATGATATAATACATATATGTTTATATGTATTAGGGAGGTGGCAGGTACGGATATATTTGCCAATATTATAATTCAACGCAAAAAGGCGGTAATAATTATATTTGCCGTTGCCGCTGTTATATGCGTTATACTTTTTCCAACGGTGATTATAAAATATAACATGGCGGAATATTTACCTCCGGAAGCGCAGTCAACAAAGGCATTGAACCTGATAACCGATGAATTTACTAACGCTTTGCCAAATGCCGATGTGACTGTGCAGAATGTTTCACTGATGGAATCTCTGTTATTCAAAAACGAGCTCGAAAAGCTTGAGCATATATCAGAAGTTATATGGCTCGATGATATATTTGATTTGCTTCAGCCTCTTGAAATGGGCGACAGCGATACTATTGAAAGCTTTTATAAAGAAACAACCGCATATTATTCTGTCGTAGTTATCAAAGGCAAAGAAAAAGAAGGCATAAGAGAAATCCGCGCGCTTCTCGGGGACAGGGGAAATGTGACCGGAGAGGCTTCAGAAATCGAATTTGTGCAGTCGGCCACGGGTACAGAAGTCAGAAACGCGATGGTTATTTTATTGCCGGTAATAATTTTGATTCTGATTCTTTCGACGACTTCATGGATCGAGCCGTTATTGTTTTTGGCGGCGATAGGCCTGTCTGTCGTCATAAATATGGGGACAAACGTTTTTTTTGACGGCGTAAGTTTTTTGACAAACGCTGTAACGCCTATATTGCAGCTTGCCGTATCGCTCGATTACGCAATTTTTCTGCTTCACAGTTTCGGCAAATACCGCAAAACCGGAATAAACGTTGAGGAAGCTATGCGCGAGGCTATCAAAGAAAGTTTTTCTACGGTCGCCGCAAGCGCGTCAACGACTTTGTTTGGATTTATGGCTCTGCTGTTTATGGATTTCCGGATAGGCTCTGATTTGGGTGTAAGCTTAGCTAAAGGGATTTTATTCAGTTTTATTTCAGTTATGGTATTTTTACCCGCTCTTACTATGTGCGTGTATAAAGCCATAGACAAAACGCATCACAGGGAATTTATGCCCACTTTCGCCAATATAAATAAATTTTTGAAACATTTGGGAATACCGGCGGTATTACTTGTAGTGATAATTATAATCCCGTGTTTTCTCGGGCAAACTCAAACTGATTTTTTATACGGCTATCAGGCGGCTTTTGATGAAATGACAGGGCAAAAATACGCTTCTGCCGAAGAGCCGAGAACTACAGCCATGGTTCTGCTTGTGCCTAAAGGCGATATAATCAAAGAAGAAATGCTTGGAAATGATTTGCTGGACCTCGCGCATGTTACATCGGTTATGTCTTACGCAAAAACAGTCGGGTCGGGAATCCCTCCGGAATTTCTCGAAAAATCAATAACAGACCAATTTTATTCGAAAAATTTTGCACGGCTGGTCGTGTATATAGATACGCCGCAGGAGGGCGAAGCCGCATTTAAAACAGTAGAAGAAATTACGGCGGCGGCGGAAAAATATTATCCCGGCGGAATCTATTCAGTAGGACAAAGCGCGAATCTGTATGATATAAAAACAGTTGTGCAAAAAGATAACAACCGAACGAATCTGATCGCAATAATCGCTATATTTATAGTATTGTTAATTACTTTCAAATCAGGAACACTTCCGTTTTTTTTGCTGCTCACAATAGAATCGGCTATATGGATTAATCTGTCTATACCGTATTTTACAGGCACTTCTATAAATTATATAGGCTATCTGGTTTTAAACACGGTACAACTCGGAGCGACTGTGGATTATGCAATTTTATTAGCGGTGACATATATGCGAAACCGTAAGATTATGCCTAAAAAAGAAGCTATGCATGAAGCTCTCGGCAGTTCTTTCCGGTCTATACTTGTATCAGCGGTTACACTGTCAACGGCAGGGTTTACGCTTGCGGGAACTTCGTCTAACCCGTTAATCGCGGACATAGGGGTGTTGCTTGGGAGGGGGACGCTGCTGTCAATGGCTATGGTTTTGATATTTCTGCCCGCCATGCTGACTATTTTTGACGGATTGATTGGAAAAAGCACTTACAAATCAAATTTTATTAATATTACTAAAAATAAATCTCGCGGGGAGGCGGATAAATTATGAAAAAACTAAAAATAATTATTATATTGCTGCTTATATTTTTACCGGTTATAAATATGCCCGCAATATCATTAGAAGGAGAAGGAAGCGATACGGAGAATACCGGATTATCTGTTTCGGAATCGGAAGCTTCTGCGTCAGTCACAGAAAAAGACGAAGTAATCTACGCCCGTTTGTCAAGCGACGGAAAAGCGCAGAATGTTTACACAGTAAATCATTTTGTTCTTGCCGAAAGCGGCAGCTTTTGCGACTACGGAAATTATAGTTCTGTTGTCAATCTGACAGACATTCAGCCTATCGCTTTTTCAAATGGTACTACAGAAATAAAAACGGCAGGCGAAAATTTTTATTATCAGGGGTATTTAGAAAATAATGATTTACCGTGGATTTATATTATCGAATATTATCTCGGCGGGGAAAAAATCGAGCCTGACGAACTTGCGGGGAAATCCGGCGGACTTGAAATAAAAATTAAATCTGTTAAAGACGAAAAAATAAATGAAATATTTTATAATAATTACATGCAGCAAATAACAGTCATGCTGAAAATAGACAAATGCAATAATATAAAATCTGACGGCGCAACTGTCGCAAACGCGGGAAAAAACCGAATGCTTGTATTTACTGTCATGCCAAAACACGACGCGGATATAACTATTACCGCCGAAGTTATGGATTTCGAAATGGCGGGTATCGAAATAACTGCGATGCCGTTTTCAATGAATATAGAACTGCCAGATACTGACAATATGATCGAAGAATTCACCCTGTTGGCAGAAGCTATAACGGAACTTAACGACGGGGTCGGCAAATTGAAAGACGGAGCGTCTGAATTAAATTCGGGTTCTGAAAAGTTAAAAAACGGGTCGTCTGATTTTAATGGCGGATTGACTCAGCTAAGCGCAAATTCTACGCAAATAACGGATGCGTCATCCCAGATAAAAGACGCGTTATATCAAATTGTTTATTTATTAAAAGACGCAGACAATATAGTTGATATGTCTGAACTTATAAAATTGCCCGGCGCGCTCACTCAGTTATCGGACGGTTTAAGTCAAGTTTCGGAAGGAATGATTCAATTAAAAGAGGGTTACGCGCTTGCGTACGCCGCATTGGACGAAGCAATAATAAATATACCCGATTATCAGCTCACCGAAAACCAGTTGTTCGGATTATATCTGAAAGCCGACGATACCGAACGCGAACTGATTCTTAAAATGGGGGAAATTTATATTGCCGCTATGACGGTCAAAGGCACATACGAACAAATCCAAACAGCATTTGCTGCCGTAATCCCGACTTTAGAGACACTTTCCGGTTCTGTTGATTTTATAACCGGAACATTAAAAGATATATCAGGGCAAATCAATGATGCGCTGTCCGGAATTGATATATCGGCGCAGATAAATCAACTTGCGGACGGCATGGCTGAACTGTCCGGAAATTATGACGGTTTTCATGACGGATTAGTATTATATATAAACGGCGTGGCTGAACTGTCTGCCGCATATTCTGAAGTTGACGACGGTATGGCGGGATTAAACGACGGAATCTCAGAAATATCTGCGGGAATTTCAGAATTAAACAGCGGCACGGAACAACTGGCTGACGAAACGTCTGGCATGCCTGAACGAATTAAAAACGAAATTGACAATTTGACAAGCGAATACACAAGCTCAAACTTTGAAGCTGTATCTTTCATGTCCGAAAAAAATGAAAACGTCAGCTTCGTGCAATTTGTATTTAAAGCCGACGGTATTGAAAAACCTAAAACAGAAAAAAGAATATTAACAGAAGAAAAACAACTGAATTTTTGGGACAGGCTTGTAAATTTGTTTGTTAAATAATATTGTATGTTTTTTATTGAACTCAAGCCGCACCATGCGTAGATTACGCACGGTGCGGCTTTGTATAAATATATCAGAATTTTTGAACTTTTATGATTTTATGCGTTTACGTATATAATCGCCAATTTTCACATCTTCGTTCTGCATGTGATAGATCAGCCATTTTATCACGGTTTCGCGGATGTCTTTGATTAATTCATCTGACGAGCCGTTTTCGATAAAATTTTCCACCAATTCGTCAACCGTCGTTTTGAATTTATCATGTATCAGTTTATGTTCTTCATATCCAGGGTAACCGTTTTCTATTTGCAGGGTTTCTTCGCTCTTAAAGTGATGAATTGTATATTCAACCAAAAACGTCAAAGTTTCCTGTAACATTTCTGCGGCTTTTCCCTGTTCGCATTGAGTAACTAAATTATTAACCATATCGCACAGGCTTTTATGCTGCCGGTCCACATGGGTGTTCCCCAATTCATATTTTTTATCCCAAACCAAACCGTTTTTTACACCGCTCAGCAAATATGTCCGCAGTTTATTTAAAACATCGTCAAAATCTATCGGCTTGCCCAAATGGCCGTTCATGCCCGCGTCAAGACATTTTACTATGTCTTCCCTGAAAGCATTGGCAGTCATAGCGATAATCGGAACTGTTTTAGCATTTGGTATATTAAGCGCGCGAATCTGACGCGTAGCTTCAAGCCCGTCCATTTCAGGCATCTGCATATCCATAAAAATCAATTCATATTTATTTGGATCCGCCGCGAACATTTCAAGGGCTTCCCTGCCGTTTTCCGCGCAGTCTATTTCAAGCAGTGTGGGCTCAAGCAGCGCAATAACTATTTCGCGGTTTATTTCCATGTCTTCTACAAGAAGTATTCGATGCCCTTCAAACTGGTCAATGGCTTCCTGAACCGTTTCTGTCATTTGATTCCCCTCCCCCAGTTTAAGTTTTACTATAAAAGAAAACGCCGACCCTTTTCCCAGTTCAGATTCAATCCATATCCTGCCGTCCATCATTTCCACGATACTTCTGGATATAGCGAGTCCTAAACCCGTTCCGCCAAATTTACGGGATGTGCTGCTTTCTGCCTGCTGGAACGACGTAAACAGTTTAGACTGCTGTTCTTCGCTTATGCCGATTCCGGAATCAATTACAGAAATTTTAATTGTGTACAAATCGTCTTCATTGCCCATAAATTTCGCTTCAAGTTTTATAGAACCATTTTCAGGCGTAAATTTAACCGCGTTGCTTATAAGATTTGTAATGACCTGTGATAAACGCTGGTCGTCCCCGAATAAATATGCAGGTATATTTTCGTCAATATTCACCGTAAAATTCTGGTTTTTTTCGTCTATTCTAAATTTATTGACATTTACCACTTGTGCGATCATCTTACAGAAATCAAAATCAGATTCAGAAAGATCAAATTTACCGGCCTCGATTTTTGACATATCCAAAATATCGTTGATGATACCCAGCAGGTGCTTTGATGCGCCGTCTATTTTATTAAAACAATCTTTCATACGGTTATTGTCCACCGCTGTCAAACCAATCGAAGCCATGCCGATTATAGCGTTCATCGGCGTGCGGATTTCATGGCTCATATTGGCAAGAAAAGAACTTTTTGCGTGACTTGCGGCCAAAGCTTCCTCTCGTGACCGTTTCAAAGCCGTTATATCATGAAACATCAGCATGATCCCGTTGTTTTTTTGCTGTTCGTCTATCATAGGGACCAATAATCCCGCGAAGTCTTCTGCTTCGACTCCGCTTTCCCTTTTGAAATAAAAAGTTATATCAAAAGAAATCGGGGTATTTATCTCGATTGCGTTATGGCTTTGCTTCAATAATTTTTCATGTGATATATCGTCCAGAAAAGGCGAAAGTATTTCTGTCAGGGTACGGCCCATAACATCCGCCGCATTTTTAAATCCCGTTTTGGCGATAAAATATTCCGTACAGAATTCGATTCGCTCAGTCTGGCTTAGAAACAAAATAATACTGGGAGAATTGGCAAGCAGAAGCGCCAGATACCTTTCACGTTCCCGTTGAATAAAAGTACTTGCCTTTTGCTGGTTCAAAACCGTTATATGCGCAGTTTTTTCCTGAGAAATGGCGTTTTTCAGGTGAACGATTTCACGGTTGAGCTTCCGGTTTTCACGTTCAAGCTGAGTGAGCCTGGACATCATATCGCTCTCTTCGTTGTTTATTTTATTAATATCCGTTTCTCCCACTTAACCACCCTCTTTCATTCAAAAAACAGATTTAATTTACAGAACACAAGCGCAAAAAGTATAATTATGAAACCGGTTATGCAATTTTCCGTCATTACCGGGCATCGGGCAAATTTCCCCGCCTGAATATCCCATCATAAACGGCTTCCCGCTATTTGTGAGATTTTCTTTTATCAGCCGGAGCTCGCTTTCCTGATCGGGCGCAAGCATTATATAACGCGTCACGCAAGGCAAAAGCAGGGTTGCCTGACGCTCTTTAAAATCAAGTATTTGTTTTAATCCTGCCTCGGCAGATTCAAAAATACCCGGCGCGTCAATGCTTCCCACAGCAAACGAAGTGCCCGCCGGCATTTCACCCCCGGTCAGGACAGAACCGTCTTCAAACAAAGTATAAAATCCCAGAGCCACAGGCTCTTTCGCATTGCCGTAATACAACATAAGCGGCGTTGTCGTAATATTTTCTTTGGTAATAGTCAGTCCGGCGTTAGCCAGATATTCCAGTATAGGCATATCATTTACTTCGCGCAGGACGGCTCCCTCGCTTTTTGTGATAACAGCCCGGCTATTAGAAATATTACGTTCAGGAATAGACGAAACGATAAATTTAGGGTCAACGGGCCCGTTCAGAAACATCATAGCGACGCCTGCCGGCAGATTTTTACCGTTGCATATCGTCTGTACCGTTTCATAATTAAAATCAATATTATTTGTAATCGATCCCCACATGGGTATACCGTGACAGGAATTATCCATTGCCGCAACCACTTCATAGCCGGCTACGTCTCTCATATAAGGCATAAAAGTAAAAATCATCGACGGATCATTTTCAGTTTTGGAACGGACGCGATTATATAGCTGATCAATTTCAGTTATATAATTTTCATAATTTATGCTGTCAGTCATTCCAACCTCAAAACTGACTTCGTCGCTTGTAAGCACAGTAAGATTCAAATCAAAAAGACTATAACCGTGTTCGTCTGCGCTTGCCATAGAAGTCATTCCGATGATATTAAACGGCAGTTCTTTGCATAAAGCCGCAACAACCCCGCTTTCAACAAATTCAATATGGCAAAAAATCACCCCCCCTGAATTTTTCTTTAGAGCATTAAAATCAATCTGGCTTTTAATTTCACTGATTGCTTCGTCAATTTCATCAATTTCCGAAGTACGCGCCGTAAACATTTGAATCATAGATAAAATCTTCCTTTCTGTATTAAATATAATAATATCAGATTTTTTTGCATTAATTTATTTTATTTATAAATTTTTTTGATTTTATATTTTATTTTAAATACATTATATCATGTCTTAAAAAAATTTGTCAACTATATTTTATCAAAATGCCTTTTTACTCCGTTTTTTCCATTTTATCTATAAGCTTATCTATCGCTTTTGTTATTTTCGGCTCGTTTTTTTCATACCATGAAGCGAAATTTTTACTTTTAGAACTCATTAGTTCACGCATTACAAACCACGGATTGCCTATGCTCTCGTTATATATACTCGCGAAATTCAAATATGCCCCTTCTCTGATTATATCGAGCATTTTCGCCGACGTTTCGTCTCTCGCGTATTTTATCTTCATGGCTACGTCGAAATACGCAGGCGACACGCTTTTATAGCTTTCAGAGCCGAAAGCTTCCATTACGGCGCCGATTATTTCTTTTTTCTGGCAGTCTACCGGGACGCATAAAAGTGAAACGCCGTCCTGTATGCGCGAATAATATTTATCCTGAATTTCGTCATATTTGGGATACGGAACCATGCTGTAATCCGATTCCATGCTCCTTAAGTCTTTGGTCGCTATAGTAATAGAACCCGAAGAAATCAATATCTGATTATTTCTAAACATATCATAAGTATAATCCCAGAAATTATCGTTTGTATATGACCCTTCGTTATTGTATATAACGTCATATACTTTTTCAACAATATTTGCCAGTTTTTCATATTCTATATCAAGATACGGTATTCCGTCGCTGCCCATTTTTGTCATTTTTATATTTGAAGCCTGTAAAAATCCGTCTACCCTGTTCCCTTCGTATAAATCTATGCCATATAAATCATTTTCGTCCATTTTACCGTCGCCGTTTAAATCATTGTGTATGTCTTTTACTAAATCATACATATAATCTATAGTCCATTTGCCATCAAATACCGATTCGTATATATCCGGCAGATTATACTGACGCTGTACTTCGTTGTTTATAAACATAACCATACAAGTGACAAGAAGCGATAAATTGCTGTCTCCGACCGCGAAATGCAATTTTTGATTTATAGTCGTTTCATCGACAATAATTTTATTCCACCATGGTTCAGTTAAATTCAAATAAGGCAGGTCATGAAGATTCATTAATGATCCCTCAAGCGAAAGCGCCGGGATTCTTGCGGACCACCCCGCGATTAAATCATAAGAATTGTCGCCTGCGGCTATACTTGCCCTGAGTTTGGTCATTTCTGTATTATAATCCTGCCAGCCGCCGCCTTTTATAACATTTAATTTTATATTAAGCCTTTCTTCGACGTTTTTATCGCGCCTGTATAAAACATCGTTTATGATATCGCCGTTTTCTTTTTCTATGCCGAATTCAGGCACATCTGTATCCACGTCGCAGTCCCCGCGAGTATGTATATTCACCGTAACTCCTTTGAAATCAAGATCCGCCGGGAGAGAATCTTTTATTATTTCATCAGAATCTTCCACATTTTCAAGAGAATCAAAATTTAAATTACTTGTTGAAACGTTTGTATCCGGAGTTTCCGTCCCCGAATTGCATGAAGTCAATACAAAAGACAGTAAAATTAAAATAAAAATAAATTTCATTAAATTTCTGTTGATATTCATAAAATATTTTCTCCTTTTATTCATTCTGTTCGCATTATATATCCGAAAAATTCTGTGGTTATAATTATATCATATACAGTTTATTATTACAACGAATTTTTTATAAAAATTCCGATTTGATTTTCCGCAATTCTGTCGCGCTTTTTATACTAATTTTTTAATTGTTAAAAATAGTTAAAAAATATATAAAATTAATGATATAATATAAAAAACAAATTAAAGATACTTCGATTTTACGCTAAGCGCAAAAAAATCCCGGAAGCTACCGGGATTTAAGCGTAAGAATGGGAGGCTGGTCGGCTTATTTCACCATGCTGTCAGCCGAACAGCAGGAACATTATATTATGAAGCAGGAAGAATAATCGTGAATTAAAAAATAGTGATTATTTTCCGATATTTCAAATATAATATAACTCCTGTTTTATACATAACGCGTGTGAAGTTCGCCAAGATTTATACGCGATTTTAAATCGTTGCATATATTTACGTTTGCGAAAACTTCAGCGGCGTTTCTCATACCTACCAGAGCGACGTCAACGAGCGGATTTGACAGTACAAACTGCAACAGAGCCGGAGTATAATCAAAAGAATTTTCAGGATTTACTGTTTGTATCCATTTTTGAAAAGTACCGGACGTCACAGTACGCATAGATATTATTCCCATCTTTTGTTTTTCGGCTTCATAAATACTGCCGCATTTAAAGCTCGGATCATACGGGTGCTGAAATATAAAATTATATTCGACCTGCATAGAATCAAACCGCCCGCTTTCAATAAATTTATATAACGCCGGATTCTGGCACTCTATCGTAAATCCTATATATTTTACCAGCTTTTCGCCTCGTGCCTGTTCAAGAGCGTCTGTCATGCCGCCTTTTTCCAAAATAAAATCGCACGTTTCGTTTGAATAAAACGACCCGTGTATTTGTATCAGGTCAATATAACCGCGGCGCAGATTTCTCAGACTCTGTTCAAGCGAACGCCTTGTATCACCGGCATTTGACGGAGATACTTTTGTGGCTAAAAATATATCTTCGGCAGAAATATGCTCAAGCGCTTCACCGTAAATTTTTTCGCTTACGCCGTTTCCGTAACCTGCCGCCGTGTCAAAATAATTTATGCCCAATTTATATGCTGTCTGCAGTCCTTCTATTATTTGACATTTGGTGTTTTCCTGTTCAGGGTCAAAAGACTGTATATAATTTTTAAGCCCCGCTATAGTGCCGCCATATCCAAGGCGGCTCACTTTTCTTCCGGTATTCCCGAATATAGCATACTCCATTTTTTAATTCAGACTTTCCATTATTGAAATTGTTTTATCTATGTTTTTTTCAACGCGCGCAGTTCCTTTTTCGATTGCCGAGACAAAATCTTTTTTCCCGTTTTCTAATGAACCTTGAATAGTGCTATGCATTCCCCAGCCGTATAACTCGTCTATTGATATAATTTTGGTTTTGAATATTATATCGAGCATTTCTTCAGATTCGTCGTCTCTGGCGTATTTGCTTTTAAGCGTTTTGTCATAATAAGCCGGAAGCAGCGTGTATTTCGATTCCGCCGCCATAGCTTCGAGTATCGCGCCGGTACGTTCAGGGTTTGAATTTGTAACCGGAATAAGTATGAGATTTGTGCACCAGCCGTCGCCATAGCTGATATAATCTTTCTGGTTTCCGTCGAGTTTAGGCATAGGAATTATTCCCAATGCCACTTCCGCGCTGCGCATATATGCGACAAGATCCAATACTTCGCCGTAAAACAAGCCTCTGTTGTCTTCGAATGTCTGCTGTAAAATTTGCGCCGTAAACCCTACGCTTAAATGGCTATAGTCCGAATCAAACATTACCGAGCCTTTCGCAGACCATATTTCGCTTATTTTTTCCATAACCTGCAAAGACCGTTCGCCGCCCGCGTAAAGCAGCGGCAAATCATTTTCATCTTTTTTTATAATAGGCTCGTCCGCCGAATAATAAAAAGCCATCGACGCGCCTTTTTGAATGAGAAATCCGTATAAATCTTTTTCGTTCATTACTCCGTCGCCGTTTATATCTTTCGAAGCGTTCCTGAACATATTATAAAAATTATCAATAGTCCATGTGTTATTTCTGACCATATCATACGGATTTTCAAGTTCATATTCAGCTATTAAAACTTTATTGAACATGATTACACGAAAAGTATTATAATTCGTGGCTAAAATATCCCCGTAAGCCGCGTAACTTTTGTTCATTATTGACAGCTGGTTCATTATAGATTTGTCCCACCACGGTTTTTCAAAATCAAGATACGGGATTTTGTTTAAATCTAATACACAGTTTGCCGTAATAATTCCCGGGACATAGCTCGCTTTCGTAAATATAACATCATATTCGTCAGAACCGGCGGCGACTACTTTTTTTACTCCCGATGCCTGTGCGCTTGTGCTTGTAGACGGGATAGCCGTTATCTCACAATTATATTTATCTTCGATATATCTGTTTCTGTTATAAACCGCGTCGTTAATCGCGTCCCCGTTTTCAGCTTCAGAATAAATATCATGAACCGCCCAATACTCATCGCCGTCTGCTGCGCTTCTGTAAAAGATTCTGAATTTATATCCGTCGAAATCCAGATTATCGGGAATATCGGGCAATATTTTAACTTCAGCAGCAATTTCCTGAATTTCATCGGTTTTTTCTTCAGTATTTTGCGAAAACGAAAGATTTTCTTCTCCTCCGCCGCTATCTTTACCGCAGGAATTCAAAGCGACATGAAATAAAATAAATAACGCGCAGCACAAAAATAATAAAAATTTTTTCATAATAAAATTCCTCTTTTCTTAAACAATACGAAATCAAGCCCAATTTGAATCAAGCCAGCGTATAACCGTATCCGCAATTTTATTAAGGGCATTCTTTTCAAAAGGAACAGGTAATTCCGCGCTTTTTACCAATTCCGTGAATTTTTTCGTCCCTGCTAATTTTATGATTTTCATATAACGCTCCCACGCGTTTTTAAATTCTGAGCTTTGATGCGAAGTATCTGCGCCGGATTGCGTCAATGCCCAAAAAGACAGCGCGACAGTCTGGGCGAGACAGTAATCTATATAATAAAACGGTACTTGATAGATATGCGACTGTACCTGCCATCTTCTGTTTTCTTCGTAATACGGCATATCTTTCGCGTTTATCCACGGACGGAACGTTTTCTCAAGTTTTCCCCACTCATCGCACCGCTGCTCCGGCGTCAACTCGGGATTTTCATAGATTATATGCTGAAACAAATCAACTATCGTGCCGTAAGGGATAAATCCGATACCTTTTGCCAGATGGGAATATTTATATTTTGACGTTTTGTCTTTGAAAAATTTGTCCATCCAGTTCCATGTGAAAAATTCCATGGCCATAGAATGTATTTCACATGATTCCATTGTCGGCTGACGGTAACTTGCAGGATAAATATCAAAAGCATTATAGCAAGCGAAAGCGTGGCCGGCTTCATGAGTCAATACGTCCACATCATCGGATGTGCCATTAAAATTTGCGAAAATAAACGGGGATTTGTATGATTCAAAAGCTGTGCAGTATCCTCCGCCTTTTTTCCCTTTCTTCGCCAATACATCAAATAATTCGTTGTCAAACATAAAATTAATAAATTCGCCTGTTTCTATTGACAGTTCTTCATACATTTCACGCCCGTTACGCATTATTTCATCGGGAGCGCCGTATGGGACCGCGTTCCCGTCTTTGAACAGAACTTCATCGTCATACAACATAAAATCGCTTATTCCGAGCCTCTTTTTTTGCTGTTCTTTCAATATCGAAACAACCGGAACAAGAACATCTTTCACTTGCTCCCTGAATTTTTCAACGTCGTTTTTATTATAATCGTTGCGGGTCATACGGCAATAACCAAGCTCCACAAAATTCTCGAATCCGAGCGTTTTCGCCATTTTTGTGCGCACTTTAACCAATTTGTCAAGTATATCGTCAAATTCTTTTTTATTTCCGTTCAAAAATCCCGCGTCTGCTATATATGCGCCGCGCCGGACGTCTCTGTTATTGTCCATTTTATATGCGTTCAACTGTGAACGGTTGAGCGTTTTGCCGTCAAATTCTATCTGAGCTGACGCCATGAGTTCACCGTATCTGCTGACAAGTTTATTTTCTTCCTGAAGATCGGGAATTATTTCGGGACTGAATGTTTTTAGTCCTAATTCGATGTTTTCAAACAGCAGGCTTCCGAAACGCTTTTCCAATTCTTCACGATATTCCGACGATATAAATTCTCTGTTGAACCTGTCTTTGTATTCGCTCATATACGGAGAAACTTCGTCGTAATAATCTTTTTCGCCATTATAAAATTCATCTTCTATATTTATAGAATTTCTTGTATACGCGAGCGAAAGCATTGTTGTCGCTTCTTCTTCTAAATTTTGTATATCATAGAACGCTTCTGCCGCTTGCCCGATATTTTCCGCAGACTTGAACGATTCGATTATTTTTTCCGCTTTGATTTTAAAATCGTCCAAATCTATTCTTTTATATGCCATTTCTGAAAATTTCAATATTATCCGCTCCCTTTTAATTTTTATCACTCCACGACTTAAGTATTTTTATCCATAATATTATATCATATTTTTATATGCAAATCAATATATAACAAAAATTTTATATAATTTTTCCCGTTTATATTAGTTTTGCTTTTTATCGTGCCATTAATAATTGCATGTAAAAGTTACTCAAATATAAATGCGCCTGCAGTAACAGAATCAATCAAATCGACGAAGAAAATTATAGTTTAACTGACGATGATATGCACTCAGGGTACGATTCACCAGTTATTAATCGAGGCATGCGCAGAAAAATCCCGCAATAAATTATTGCAGGCGATATTACTTGACCCGACGGTTTCGAGCTATAACAATTCTGTTGCGCTGATAAACGAGATGTTCGAGCGTCAGAGAGAACTTCTGCCTCCCATGTATTGGTGATTAAAATTAAAATTTATTAATATAAAAATATCAATTCACATCGCGGATTTTCCGGGCTATACCACAAATTTCGTCTTTTACATCGCAGAACACGCCAACCAGAACCGGATCAAAATGGCTTCCCGAACCGTCTTCTATGATTTTGCACGCATCCTCATGGGTAAACGCCTTTTTATACGGCCGCTCGGAAATCAAAGCATCGAACACGTCCGCAATCGCCATCAAACGGCCCTCGATGGGTATGTCCTGTCCTTTCAACCCTACGGGGTAACCGCTCCCGTCCCATTTTTCATGGTGCGTCCCTGCGATAAGCAAAGCATGATGCAAAAAAGCGTGTTCGGTCGTCTCGTTCATGATATGTTCTATGGCATCGACCCCGACTTCAACATGGGTCTTCATGATTTCGAATTCGTCTACTTCGAGTTTGGCCGGTTTATTCAGGATAGTATCTGATATAGCAATTTTACCTACGTCGTGAAGCTGCGCTGACGGCAGGATAAAATCCATATCCCATTTCGACATTTCGCTTGCGTATATCCCTTTTTCAGTCATTTTAGTTATCAGCGCCTGCAAATAAAACTGGGTACGAGCTATATGCCCCCCGGTCAGTTTGTCGCGGAATTCAACAAGATTAGACACAGTGGCAAGCACTGCGGTCTGAAGATTAAATACCTCCATAGTTTTTTCCCGCACTTTCATTTCCAGATTATCCGCGTAATCTTTCAGGGCTTTTTTCTGTTTTACAATCAACAGATGATTTGCTATGCGCTTAAGCAACAGAGGCCCCGAAAACGGCTTATATATATAATCCACAGCTCCCAGGTCGAAACCTTCTATTTCGCTGTCCTCGTCGTTTTTAGAAGTAAGAAATATAACCGGTATTTCACTGAAGCGCGGATCTGCGTTAAGCTTTTTCATTGTTTCAAAACCGTTGATTTCGGGCATTTCTATATCCAGAAGTATCAAATCGGGGACTACGTTTTCAAGTATCTCAAAAAGTTTCACGGCAGACGAGGCCGGATAAGATTCATAAAATGTCTTGAGTACATTTCTTTCTATTGTCAAACTGGCTTTATTGTCGTCAACTATTATAATTTTTTTACGTATGTTTTCCACTTTTGCGAATTCCCTTATTTTTATATATTTTATGGTTTCAGATTCAAAAGTTTTTCGATTTTTTCGATGATCTGTACAAAATTCATATCTTCAACATTTTCATGCAGCCAGAATATAAACTCGTTCCCGGAGCGTTCATATTCGTAACGCTCAAGCTCTGTGAGGATATTGTCAACTTCGTCCATATTATACTTACCGCAGGCGACTGATAATTTTTCCAGCAACAATTTGTCCGGCCTGTCTTTTTTCGGTTTTGGGCTGTCTATATTTATCTGTAAAAGCATATCGTTAATTTTCGATATCAATTTCCACGCTGATTCCAGAAATTTTTCATTATAACCGGCTATGAAATCGTAATCCTCGTTTTTCGAAGCTTTTTCCAAGCTTTCCGCCATATCGCCTAATTCATCGGCGTATATGCCTCGGCTCGCCCCTTTTATTCCGTGAACGATAATACTATAATCTTTTAAATTATCTCTGTTTACTGTTTTAATCTTATCAAGCAACTGAGCGGCGCTTTCTACATAAGAACGCAATATGCCGAAATATGTATTTTCTTTGCCGCCAAAACTTTCAATACCCTTTTCTATATTCAGTCCGGGTATTTGTTTTTCCTGTTTTTTGTCCCGTACCCATTTATTAATTACCTTATCAAGGCATATAACATCAATAGGCTTTGACAGAAATGCCTGGAAACCTTTATCAAGAAACATTTCTTCGTTTCCAGAAATAGCGTTTGCCGTAAGCGCGATGATGGGTATGTTTTTTGCGTATTCGGTGCCTATCCCGCGTATTTTTTCGGTAGCTTCTATACCGTCCATTCCCGGCATCATATGATCCATGAAAACGGCATTATATTTAACTTCTTCCAAACGGATCGCATCGATTGCCTGCTGCCCGTTCGCAGCAGTATCCACCTGCATTCCGTAAGGTTTCATCATTCCCTTGGCAACTTCGAGATTAATCTGTACGTCGTCAACAAGCAATACCCGGGCATACGCCAAATTAATTCGGGCCAGCGTCGAACTTAATCTGTGTTTTTGATCGGCATAACGGAAAGTTTTCAAATTTTCCGCCGCCTCCGGACCTATTTCGGCGTCGCTGACGTATCCCTGTTTGATTTTTATTGTAAATACGCTGCCTTTGCCGTACTCGCTTTCCACCGAGATTAATCCGTCCATCATTTCAACCATTTTTTTCGTGATAGAAAGCCCCAGTCCCGTACCCTCTATTTTTCGGTTCGATTTTGTATCGACTTGAGTGTAATCCGAAAACGCCTTGCCTATATCCTCCGGTTTTATACCGACTCCGGAATCGCGGACATACGCCGTCATCCAAATATCTTTATCGTCCCGGATACAATTTATTCCCAATTCCACCGTCCCTCGTTTTGTATATTTGAAAGCGTTGGACAGAAGATTGCTTAAAATCTGCCTGATTCTCTGGTCGTCCCCGTAAAGCATTGCCGGCAGGCTTTTGTCGATGCTGAGAATAAACTCGATAGGCTTTTCGCCTATCCTGAGTATATTATTAGTAATTGTGTCATTTATCAGGCTCATTATATCGTATTCATTGGGGATAAGCTCGAATTTATCCGCTTCGATTTTAGATATGTCAAGTATATTGTTGACCAAACCCAAAAGAATCTCCCCGGCGTTTAAGATTTTTTTTATATTTATTTGAGCGTCTTCATATAATCCGCCTTCTTCAAGCATTAATTCCGAAAAACCTATCACGGCGTTAAGCGGGGTGCGCATTTCATGACTCATATTGGCGAGAAATGTACTCTTTGCCTCGTTAGCTTCGCGGATGCTCCGCATCATTTCGTGAAGTAAAAACGAATTGGCAAGCATAAGTCCGCATGAACGGAGAATGCTTATCTCGTCTGTCGTGAAAGCGCGTTCGGTTTTGCAGTCGTCTATACTAAAAAACCCCCATAATTCCCCATGTAAAAACATCGGGATTATCACAAGCGACTTAACGTCATACGGATTCATGAAATCCCGGTCGTCATCAGAAAGTTCGGAAAGCGGACCATTTATATGCTTATTGCGTAAAAACATTTCCAGCCATTCGGGTTTTGTGCTGTAGGAGAAATTCAGATTTATTGGGACTTCCGCTTTCGATTTGCCGGTTTCGCTGAGCCACTGATATTTATGTACAAAACACAACTCGCCGTTTATAATTTCGTTTTGCCATATCTGTACGCGGTCAACGTCAAGGCTTTGACCGACCAGTTCCATGCCTTCTAAAATTGATACGTCGTAATTGTCGTCGTCAAACGTTGCATTAAGCAAAACAGTTGCCAAACAGTTGCCCTGTTTCAACAAATTGTTCTGTTGTTTGATCTGAGAGTTCTGCATATATTTGGTTATTGCGCTGACCATCATCAATGAACCTGAACGAAGTATGCTTATTTCATCTTTTTCAAAAGTGCGCTGATTCTCGAAATCGCCAAATCCGACAATACCCCAAAAATATTTATTTATAAATATCGGTATCAGCAACAATGACCGGACTGTTACCTGGCTGTAAAATTCCTGTACTTTCGCTGGAAATTCGCAAACCGGCCCGTTCAGGCATTCGCCCTGCATTAATTTTTGCTGCCAGTCTCCAAAAACGCCGTATGGAAAACTGTCCCCTATATTAAAACATTTTTTGTTTTGATGTTTCCCGTTGGTCCATTTATACCGGCATATAAAATAAATTTCGCCGTTGACTTCTTTATTTTCCAATATACAGACATGGTCGGTATCCATGCATTTCCCCATGAGTTCCATGCCTTTAGAAATCGACGATTCATAATTTTCTTCGTTATTTTCGTTTTCTGCCGCAAGCATAATTATCGCGGCACGGTTTACCGCGTTTAGCAGAGTGTCGCGCTTTTCGATTTCTTTTATCCGTTGTTTTTCTTCCCGCAGATCTTTCGTGTACCCTGCAACCACATAATCGTTTCCGTATTTCAGGCGGACGAGCGTAATTTCGCATGGAATTATAGTACCGTCAAACGTTCGATGTATCCACTCAAAAACTTCCCTCCTGCCCCCTTTAAAAACTCTTTCGAGAATTTCTATAGTCTTTTCGCGCGAGGGTTTACCGTCGGGCTGAAATTCCGGTGAAAGCTCAAAATGCCGGTCCATATATTCCTGCTTATCGGCTATCATGAAAAGTTGTAAAGTCGCGTCGTTGCATTCGAAAATTTTATAATCCCTGTTCCATAAGCGGCAGGCAAAAGGAGCCTCATTTATAAGCAGTTTTATGCGCTCATGCTCTTCTTGTATATGCTCCATCTATTCAATCACTCTCCGGTTTTTAGATATATATTTAATAATTTAATATTGATAAAATTTTTTATTTTACTTTTTGTAGTCTCTTAAGTGTTAAAATTTATTTGAAATATTTTTTTGAAACATAAAAATTCCGATAATTTTGTGACTGGCTTGAGACTATTAAATGCTATAATACAGACAGTAAAAAAAAAATTAATCACAGCGCAAAAAAACGCGATATGAAAACACAGGAAAAACCACAGATAAAAGAAAAAACATAAAAAAACGAAAAATGCTTTATAAAAAATTTATTTACTCTTTTACAGTTTTAGGAGAATTTTAATATAAAATATGAGATTGATTTGAGACTGAAAATATTTAATATATATAATAAATAATAAATTTGGGAAACAATATCAAATCAAAAATTATCTGTTGAAATTTTACGATGGTTTTCGTCTGCGTGTAGAATATATTCTTTTAATTTCAGCATAATTAGAAAGTATTCTACATTATGCCGTATTTTATTCTACATTGTATCAAATTTTATTTTATTTGTCAAGCTTTTTTAGAAAATTTTCGCATTTATTTTTAGGAGGTAATTATTTTATGAAAAATAAGCTTAATACAGTAAATATAATAGAAAAACTATGCAATAACCGTGACATTTCAAAAAGCGAACTTGAAAAAAAATTAAACTTTTCAAATGCGTTGATATCCAAATGGAGCGAATCTTATCCTAAAGCCGATAAAATAGTGGCGATTGCACAATATTTCAATGTTTCTTCCGATTATTTGTTAGGTCTTACGAAAAACCCGACGCCTGTCGATCAAATTTTATCAGATGAATATATAAATATATTACAACGCCTTATTTTCCACATGTCAACGAGAGACAAAAAGAAAATGATGGATATTATACGCGTTCATTTTATGGAAGACTTCGAAGAGGTTGACAGCGAACAAGTAAACTATAGTCAAACTACTTTAAAATTGTGAACAACTGTTAAATTTATATTCAAAAAAATAATTATAAATAATTATTTTCGTATAATAAATATTTACTTCAGTTGCTTTCATAAAAATCAAAAGCAATATACGCAATCAAGACCACCGGCAAAGCCGGTGGTCTTGATTGCCCTGAAATGGCATGGAACTGGCAGGGGAAAATTTGTTATTTAATAAGCTTCGAAATCATTTCGATCCTTGAAAAGTCTGCGTCAGGCGGCACATTGTCCGACATACCTAATATAAAACCCGGACGTCCTTTCTGGTTTAACGCTATTGTTTCAATATAATTTTCGAAATCACGCCGCGATACAACGGCAGGACAAACCATGACCGCCGGAATACCGCCTTGTAACGCCACTTTGCCGTCAAGTATATCAAGGGCTTCCTGCAATGTTATATCGTCCATAGGCTCAGTGACGACAGCTTCCACTACGTCAATACCGGTTTTTTCAAGCATTGGCAATAAATGCCGCGTACGCCCGCACCAGTGGGCAGCCATGATTTTGTTTGAATTTTTAACCGCATCTTTACATTCCTGATAAAATTCAACCGCGTAACGCTCAAATAATTTGGGGCTTATCATCACTTCATCCATGTTATCGCTAAATTCGATAACGTCGGCGGGCGTATCTGATAACAACTTAAACGCTTCTACAGTTTTTTTATGATATACAGAAATCAGACGGCCAACATCGTCAGGATAATCTTCAAGCATAAAAAATGCGTTCATATAACCCGCGTCTGTTTTTGCGAACTGAATAAACGGCACACAGCATTCCTGATGTAATACTATGCCGTCGTTGCCCGTTTCTTCCATGGCTTTGCATGTTTCAGCGAAATTCACGGCGGGTTGAGACCCTTCGGCTATATATGTCATCACGCGGAGGTCGCTGAGGTCGGTGATAAAATGCTTGGTGTGCGCATAAGAGCTGTGTTCCGATTCGGTGCGCGTACTTTCTTCGTAAATACTTCCTACGGGCGTTTTTATCTCGTGATATTGAATGCCGTTCTCACGTTTGCCGTATATATGCTTGATTGACGCGTCATATTGCCAGTCAAGCGCGTGCGCGCGGTTCCAAACAGTACCGTCTATTGCGCGTACTATTTCGTTGCGGCTCATATTTTTATATTTTCCCGGCAGAGTTCCCTGAGCACGGTTGAGTCCGAGCCAGTAGTCAAAATTAGGGGCCCAGACTAATTCACCGTCCGTAGGCTGCCTGCGCATTGCCGCGAGGAACCGCCGGCGTTTTGTAATTTCTTCGATTTTATTTATCATTTCACTCAATCCCTTCAAGCACATCGAGGGTTTTTTGGATAGCTGAATTAATCAAAGGTTCTTTTTTCTCGAACTGCGAAACAAATTCACCCGCTCTTCCCGAACTTGACATGCTTGTAAACATTCCGTTTATATCTCCCCAGTTGTATAAATACGCGAGGTCAAACTGCCGGTTGCCGAATATTATATTCATCATTTCTAACGAATCATCATCCCGGGTTAATTTATTCGTGACCGTAACGTCGTAATATGCCGGCATTACGTACTGCTGCGAATAATATCCCATTGCCTGAAGTATGTTTCCGGTTCTTTCCGTATCAGTGCAGGTTATAGGGATAACCGTGTATGTCCCCCACGCTGGATGAACTATCGCCCCATAGTTATCTTGGCTCTCATCATATTTCGGAAACGGCAGTATCGCAAAATCGGCGTCCATATTGCGCAGCTCAAAACTTAAAAGAAGCTGATTTATATGAAACAAGATTTGCCCGTCCCGGAATTTCGGCATTATAAACTCAAAAAACACATTGCCGTATCCGGATATATCATCCGCCATTACGGTGGTGCTTTTGTCTTTAAATATTGCGCCGACTTTTTCCGATATGCCTGAAACTTTTTCTTTGTCCGGCGAAAGCGCCGGCATATCGTTATTGTCTTTGACCGCCATATATTCCCCCGCGCTGTTTATCGCCGGATATAAATGCAGATACTGTGCGAAAAGCCCGACCTGATCGTCTTTTGTAATAACGCCGTCGCCATTTAAATCTTTGGTGACTGTTTTCATAATTTCATGCATAGCGTCCCATGTCCATTTGCCGTCCCTGACTAATTGATATAAATTGTCGATATTGTAATCTTGCAGAAGCTGTTTATTTGTAAATATCGCCAGCGGCGCGAAAGCCGAATATAGATTCACATCGCCAATAACCGCGCTGAGTTTGCCGCCGATCGACATTGCTTTTTTTGAATTTTGATCCCACCAGCTTTTTGACAAATCAAGCGACTGTATCGTCAGCAAATCGAAAGACGTGTCTTTTTTGCTCAGTGCCGCCGGAAGCGAATCCCCTAACATAAAAGCAGCGTCAAACTGATCGTCGCCGGCGAGGACGGCTTTGTTGAACTTCGCAGCGAAATCCCCTCTATTGGGATATGTAACCGGAACTATGTCAAATTCGATATTATATAAAGCCTCGACTTCTCTGTTTCTTTTGTATATCGCGTCATTTATCGGGTCGCCGGTTTCTTCGTCCGCGATTATTTCGGAGATTGCCGCAACCTGCCATGTTCCTGACGCTTCGCCGTCATAGCCGAGTATCCTGAATGTATATCCGCCGTAATCTATCCCTTCCACAGGGATAAATTCAGATTGTTCTTCAGGCTGTGCGGGCTGTTCGCCGTCATTATCGGCCGGCGTTTGATTTTGTTTGGGATTTTCTTGATTTGTGGGAATTGAATCGCTGTTTTCATTGGCGTTGCATGAAACAAAAGATACTAAAATCAAAGCTGTAAAAAATATAAATAATATGACAGATATTAAATTTTTTGTTTTCATTGATTTTCTCCTCTTTAAATCTAAATTTAATTATAAAAATCATAACCAGCCGGTATATTGAGCAAGCAGGCGGCAGTAATAAATAAAATTCTCAAGCGATATGTCGCTTGGAACTCCGTGGTCGCATGACGGAATAAAGCCGCCGCTCTCTATCACGGGAGTTATTTTCCTGAGTTCGTCCTCTATCACTCTGCCTCCCGCGGCAATCGCACGCTTGTCAACGCCGCCTCTGTACGCCATTTTTTCGCCGTAAGCATTTCTGTATAAATTGACGTCGTTGTGCGCCGCGACTTCTATAGGGTCACAAACGTTAATTCCGGCTTCAATCCATATCGGTATCAACTCCGCGATATACCCGTCTGAATCCATGTCGATTATCTTCACGCCGTTTGACTTGAAATACGCAATCCATTTTTTGTAAACCGGCAAAAGAAATTCCCGCGTCATAGCGGGCGAAATCATGCAATGCGCCTTATACGCCATGTCTTCTGAAATATTTATGCCGTCCAAAACAATCCCCTGCGAAAATATTCTTTCAAATATCCGTAAAACATAGTCCTGCCAGAACCCTACCATTTCAGCGACAAAATCGGGCTGTTCAAGAAAAGCCGTACATAAGCCCTCAAATCCCAACCATTCCCGTAACTGCCAGAACGGTCCGTTGACATGCACGCACAAAAAGCTGTCGCGTTCGTATATCTGCCTGATTTCATCAGGGGTAAATGTCCGCACTCTCTGCGGAGTATCGGGGTCATAGCGTTTTTTCATTTTCACCCAGTCCTCGCGGGTTTCAACGGGGCACTTGATCCATCTGCGCGTGACAAAATCTACGGCGTTTCTGATATATGTATAATCATATTTATCCGATATTTCCAAAACCGAACCCATCCAGTCCTGTATGATATAACTATCGTTTTTATGTTCGAGTATTTTTTCCTTGAACCACGGAATCATACGAAAATCAATGTGGATGCCGGGTACGGGTTTCGAATGCGGCAGATTTATGTTCAATTTGTCGCGGACAATATAATCCCACCAACTTACGTCTTTCGGCAATCCTTCGTTCTGCCATCGTTCTATCGTTGATTTTCTCGGTCCCCCGGGTTCAAACGGTACTTTTCCCGAATTTTCGAAAATCAATGTTTTTAAGTACATTTCCCTGTTTGTCATTTTCAGCCGCGCCTCTTTCTTTTGATATTTATTTTTTATTTTTCTTGTATTATATATTATAACACGGAGCATTATTTTTTGCAAACAGATTTTATGAGCATTCCTGCGATATATAATTTAAACCGACCCCAAATTTATCAAAATATTAATTCTGATTTCGAAAGTAGATTCATATTTCTGCAATATCGTCAAAAACATGCCCGGGACTGGCTTGCTGGTGTGAATGTATCCACATTCACACCAGCAATTTTATTTTTAATTTTAATTTCAAATCTATATCAATCAATAATTCCAAGTTCCCGTGCTTTTACTACTGCATCTATATTTATATTGTGCAATATCAATCAAGGCCTGAGATTTTCTCGTATGCGTTGTCAAGATATTTCTGAACAGTGCCCTCTATTCGGTCCATGCTTGTCATAAACTTATTACCGCCGCGGGTCACGCTGTTCATGAACATGCTGAAATATTCAAAAGTTTTGTCGTAAACATACCCTAAATCAAACACAAGACCTCCGTAAAGTAAATCGAGCATTTCTGCCGATTCGTCGTCGCGTGCGTATTTTGTTTTTAACGCTATGTCATAATATTTCGGCTTTACATTTTTTAAAGTCTCGTATGACAAAGCGTCAAGTATAACGGCAGTTCTGTTTAATTCATCGTCCAAAACATTATTCGGTATGCATAAAACTCCGCCCCACGCATCGACATAAGTATAATATTTATCCTGATTTTCATCATAAAGAGGATACGGAAGTATGCCAAACTCTATGTCTGCTCCCCGGAGTTTAATTATTTGCCCGATTTTATCGCCCTGTAAAAACATTCGTCCTTCCTGCATAGCATTAAAAATATCAATTTCATTGTTATCGTAAATATATGAGCGGTTGTCTTGATAATACAGGCTTACCATTTTATCGACAAGCCTGTCTGTCTTTTCGTTTATAAACGAAATATACGGCGCGCCATTTTCGTCCGTTTTAAAATATGTAATATTCGAGCCGTACATAAATCCCAAAAGAACGCCTGTGGCCGAACCGCTGTAGCCGTATAAATCATCCGCATCGGATTTTCCGTTGCTGTTTAAATCCTGATACATATCTTTAGTTATTTCGAGCACTTTATCTATAGTCCATTTTTTTGCTTTGACAAGCTCATACGGATTTTCAAGGTCATATTTTTGAATAAAATCTTTATTGAAAAACATTGCGTATGTATTGCTGTAATTGCCGAAATTTACTTCGCCCATTCCCAAAAACTTTTTGTGAGCCATTGAATATGCGTTCATTGCGTCTATATTCCACCATGGATTATCAAAATCCACGCTTGTGATTTTATTCCAGTCGCAAAGATAACCGCCCGTCGTCATAGCATCGACATTTGCCAGCACATGCGGGATTGCAACGTCAAATGTTTTGTCGTTAGCCGAAACACTGTTTACGATCGCTTTGTAAGTTTCCAGAATTCCACCCGGGCTATGCTCGAAAACTGTTATTTTTATATTTAACGCCGCCTCAACCGCCTTATTTCTGGTATATAATGCGTCATTTACGATTTCACCGTTCATTGCTTCAGACATATAAAGAGCCGGACCCGAATCTGGCATGTGATTTTCAGCCGCAGGCACCATAATTCTGAATTCATAACCGTCAAAATTATAAGTTTCTCCAAGTTGTGTGATATAATCTATTTCTTCCGCGGCTTCTTCCTGATCATGATTTATATCTTCATTGACTGCGGAATCGCCTGAATCGTCTTTCGATTCGTTTTTGGTTTGACATCCTGTTATTGATAAGCTTAAAAATATTAATAATACTATTAGCCCGAAACTGATAATCCGAATTTTTTTCATAAACTCACAACTCGCTTTCTTACATTTTTAATTAAAATTTAATTTTATTATTTATTTTTTGCTTAATCTTGGATAAATAACAATTTTAACGCATTGATCCAAATGATTGTGCGTTATATCAAGAGCTTTTTCAAGCTCGTCAAGGCAGAATTTATGCGTGATTGTTTTTTCCATTGGGATTTTGCCTGCCGCAACCTGATCAAATGCGTATTGAAAATCTTCTTCCCGCGCATCGCGTTCAAGCATATGCCGGTATTTTATATTTTTACGGTTCATGTGAAACGGATTCAGCCTATGATTATGATGATCCAATTTCACTTCTACGTTAAGCCCCGATATTCTTCCGTTATATCTCGTCGCTTCTATTGCCAAGTGAAACGCGTCAAGTTCTTTGCTTCTGTCTAACGCGATACACATAAACGTAACGTCTATTTTTTCCGCGTCTTTTTTCAACGCTTCCAAAATATCGTCCACCGACATAACGCTCCTGTCATATACATGAGAAGCTCCCATTTCCAAAGCCAAATCAAGTCGGTTTTTATAAAAATCAACTACATATATCTTTTTTGTGTGCAGGGATGCAGTTCCCATTGCCGCAAGACCCAACGGCCCCGCCCCGATTATCAGCACAGAATCATGTTCCGTCAATTCCGCAGGAGCGACCATGCATGTATATGCGCCGTCAAATGGCTCGCATGAACACGCTACTTCTGATGACATATTATCCTGAATATGCGCGCCGCGCGAACCGTCTACTCTTACATATTCCGCAAATGCCCCGTTTGGCGTGTACAACGCAACTCTTTCGCCTATATAACGTTTTGAGATGTTTTTGCCCATTTCCACAACTGTCCCGCAAACTTCATGCCCGAGTATCTGCGGATAAAAATCATGATAGCCGTCAAAAATCCCTTCGACTATATGATTATCAGTAGCATTGCATATTGATGCCGCCTCGACTTTAATCAAATACGAATTATCGTCGATTTTCGGTTTTGGAACGTCTTTGACTACTAATCTGCCCGGTTTTTCCACTACTGCCGCCAGCATAACTATCCCCTCCTATTTCAGAATTTTTGATTTTTATTTTAATAAATTATATAAATATTCGCTTTCGCGCGAATAATATGCCTCGACAAGTTCAGGCGGCACATGAGGCTCAAGAGAGCATAATCCGTCATAAGAACGGTCCTCGATTATTCTTGAAACCAACCCTGAGATATTTACCGCGCCGTCCGGTATCGGGACATAACAGAACCCGTTCGGCTGTCTGCGGGCATTTTTGAGATGCACATATCCTATATAATCTTTCAATATTTCGTAAGCGTCAGGGAAACCGTCGCACCCTGCCTGATAATAATTTGTTACATCCATATTTGTTTTGAAATATTTACTGTTGAAATATTGCATTATTTTCAGCATTCTGTCAGGAGTGCGGGTGGAATCATGCGCTTCATTTTCGAGGGCTAAAATTATACCGTGTTTTTCCGCCGATTTAATAGACTCGCCCCAGAATTTTTCCATTCTGTCGAAATCCGCTTTCTCGCCATGACTGATATTAGCGCAATAATGATTCACCCTCAACGCGCCAAGTTCAGACGCTGTTTCAATAGCGTTTGTCAATAATTTAACGTAATTTAACGAATCTGCCGTCAATCCCCCGTCAAATGCCGCGCCCAATGTGACGCACTCGACAGTCACGCCTTTGTCCGAAGCGATTTTTTTTATTTTTTTTATATCCCTGTCAATATAACCTGCGCCGTTTCCTTCCGCGTTGCATTCCCATATTTCGCATGTTGTCATATTATACTTTTTTGCCATATTGCATATACCGGCAAAAGGCATTGAGTTTCCCAGAGCCTGTCCTGAAAATCCAATTTTCATATAATCTTCACCTCTTAGTATATTTTTTATTTTAAATATCAAACACTATTTTTATATAATTTTCCGGATTTTTTAACATTGCGAAGAACATTTCTTTTACCTGACTGAATTTGCATTTATGCGTAACTAACGGCTCAATTTTTATAATGCCGTCTTTAATTCCCTGCATAACGAGTTTACCGCAACGCCTTATATTATCTAAATTGTTTTCAGGGGAAATCATCGTTAAGTTTTTTCCCTGAAACATATCGGACTTGAATATCCTGCCGTGTTCCGGATGACCATACGCCACAATAATCCCATAATTTTTAATTGTGCCGATCAAATTATTAAAAGTATTACAGCCCGGAAGTATATCGTCGTCCATCATATCTAACGCAATATCTGATTCTGTTTGTGCTGAGATTGCTTCTTTAAAATCTTTCGCCGAAGGATCCGCCGCAGAATCAATTCCAAGTTTTAAAGCAAGATTCCTGCGCATATCATATAAATCCCAACCATAAACCGTTTTGAAGCCAAGATATTTCGCGAATTGCAACGCAATTAATCCACTGGGCCCTAACCCTAATATTGTCAAAGTTTTATTTATATACTCGTCTTTTAATTTGTTATCGCCCGTAATAAACGGCATAAGGGCACGCGACGACGCTATTGCCAGTTCTATTACTGACGAATAAATATCGTTTAAATTTTCGGGAACAACAAACATAGCCACTTCATTTACGTCAACAAGCATATATTCTGCGAATGTTCCTATGGTACACCACCAACTTATACGGTCGCCGATTTTAAAACCCGTTACGTTTTCGCCGACAGCTTCAATAATGCCGCATGCTTCGTGCCCGTATATCATGGGAAAAGAATAGCCCGCATTGCCGTTAAATATACCGGGGTCGGAACCATTGCATATACAGAACGATATGTTTTTTACAAATACCTGAGTACCCGTCGGTCTATCCGGCATATTCAAGTCAGTTATTTCAAGTTCATTGACGGCGCGCATATACCATGCTTTCATATTTATGACTAAAGCACCTCCCAAAATTAGCATATTACTACATAATTTGTTTATTAATTATAATTATAACGTAAAAATATCCGACTTTCAATAGTCATAACTTTTTTATTATAGCACAATCCTTTTTTATATGCATATAAAAATTCATAATATAGATATATTATGAATACAGAAATAATATATAATTCTTTTATATATTTATATAGTACAGTAGGACAGGATAAACGCGATTATGGAAAATATCAGGAATTTTATCTGCGGAATAAATACAAAGCATGATTTGGGTTATGTATCTCCTCAAAGGTTATTAACCGAGGTATGGGTAATTATGTGTTTTTCCACGCCGTTCATTATTGATTCCCCTAATGGTCTTTTAATAGGCGAACAGGGAGATTTTATTATAAACAGACCGTATAATCATTTTTGGCACACCAACACAGAGGATGCAAAAACGGGCTTTGTAAACTGCTGGTGTCATTTTATAGGCGACGGCGTGCGTGATTTTTTTGAAAAATACGATTTATTTCCGGATATATTATATCATACGGTAGATGACAATACATTTATGTGTGATTTAATAGATATTGAAAAAGAAATATATAACAAAAGATATTATTCGGATGATATGCTGGAGCTTCTTTTAAAAAAAATGATAATTAATTTATCAAGACAAAATGAAATGTATGATATAAAATATAATGTCACCGATAAACAAGTAGACGGTATGGTTAGGCTCAGAAACAGTATGCTTGAAAATTATATTAATCAATATAACGTAAACGATTTGGCAAAAGAACTCCATTTGAGCGGCGAATATTTTTTTGTTCTGTATAAAAAAATATTTAATATCAGTCCAATGAAAGATTTATGCCTGAAGAGAATGTCGGCGGCTAAAATGCTGTTAATAAGCACTGATATGCCTATAAGCATAATTGCAAATTCATGCGGATATTCGGACCCGAATTATTTTTCGCGGTTATTCAAAAAAATCACTGGAATTTCGCCTTTGCAGTACAGAAAATAAAATATAAAAATAAAATTTATTATTATCGCATCATCAAGTATTGTATTACCCCCGTGCGGTAAATTAACAATGAAAAAACTCTGGATCAAGGGATTATTTTCATTTACATCGAGATTATAAGCGGAATTGACCGCTATTATCCAAATGTTTTGCCGCTCATTCTCGTAGACGGAAGTATCACGCGGCTTATGATTGCCGCCGCTTCGCCGCGTGTAATATTGCTGCCCGGATTGAATGTACTTTGATTGCCGCTACCCGTCAAAACACCTGCTCTGTAAAGCATAAATATAGCCGCGCTGTACGGCGTACTATTATTTACGTCCGGCAACGAATTGACAGTGTTTTGCTGTGTAAATTCGGCTTCGGGCAGGGTGCGCGAAAATATATACGCCATTTCAGCGCGGGTTGTCGTTTTGTTGTAATCTGAAAACATCACGGCGTTGATTATCCCGTTTTCTATGGCGTAATCGACATACGCCTGATACCAAACGGGGGTTTGAGTAAAATTGTCCTTACCCGTGTTGTAGATACTGTGTACCCTCGCCGCGACTGTGACAGCTTCGGCGACAGATATATATCCCGCAGGGTTGAAAGTATTCGCGCTGTTGCCCTGCATGAGCCCGTATTCATAGACTGCGGCTATTGAACCGCTGAACCAGTCGCTTGTTTTTACGTCTGCAAATTGTCCGGGTTTATACGTTTTGACTTTTAGGAAATTAGACATGAACGGCAGAGTCGAAAAATTTGAATACCCCATTTCGGCGCATTGTAAATTTGCAGGCATATAATAAATATCAAGTATCGGATCGATTTCAATCGATCCGCTGTCGCCGCCAATATGTTTTTGCCAAGCTGAAAGCCCCGCATTTTCCAATTCTTTACCCGGTCTGAAATCGTTAAACATCGCGCTTTTCCCGGCAATATAATAACAGTTATTATTCATCACCGGATTGCCGTCGAGCGCAGATAATTTCCCAAGCTGATCGTTGTCGTCAAAACGAATTTCTATCATCGGGCGATCGAAAGAAGCCGGCTGGCATACGATATTATGGTGGATGTTCGGATTCACGTTAGCGGGACGACCGGCATAATTTTCCCAGTCCTGATATGTGAGCCCAAAGTAAACCGCGCTGTGATATTTACCGGGACCGTTATCTACATTAACTAACGTGTTATTGTAAATTTGAGCGTCTTTGGAACCATATAAGCCAATACCTTCCCAGCCTGTGTCAATTATCAAATTATTGCGTACAATCCCCCTGATATTTTCGTAATACTGTGAATTTACGGCAATATCGAAATACTCCGGGCTTGTGTCAAACCCGACCATAATTCCGGCTCCGTATATGCGTTCAATACGATTGTTTTCTATCAATACATCGGCCGCTCCGCCCTTGGCATAAATCCCGTTGCCGCCAATATCATGGATATAGTTGTTTTGCGCTTTCATATTATCTCCATTGACATTATCAATACCCTCTGCGTTCGCCTCTCCGTAGAGCCAGTTGGGATTTTTGATTTCTGCCCGTCCCGAATTATATATCTCGTTATAACGAATTGTAATATTATCGCAATTCGGTTTTACTTTCACCACATCGTATCTGGAATCGTGAAGTATGCAATCCTCTATGATAATATTGGACGCAGCAACCCAATCATCCTCGCCTCCCCAATTCCATTTGGTTTCCATGCAGACGGCGTAGAATCCACCCATTACTTCGACGTTTTGTAATCTCCCGCCTGACGAATCGACATCGAAATAAACCCCGGAGTCTTCGTCATGACCGGAATTATACGTAGTCAGGTCAATGACCGCCCATTCGCCTTTTTTAGATTTTATCGTGATATTCGGTATTCGGACGCGGACATTGATTCCTTCACGGTAAGTGCCTCCGCGCAGAATTATAGTGTCTCCGGGTTGTGCGGCTGCCAGAGCTGTGTTGATACTTTTATACGGTTTGTCAATAAAACCGGTTGCCGTAGAATCGTTGCCGGTTGGAGAGACATAAATACCGTTTGGGGGGTCATCGGCGGAATTGACGCGAGGCCCGACATTGCGGGAAGAATTTGGCAGAACAGCAGCTTCCGCCGTAAGCGCAGATAACGGATTGCTCTTTATTTCATCACTGTAATGCGAACACAGCACCGTTATTATAATCGCAAATATTATTGTTATGACTTTTTTCATTTTTTTGATCTCCGTATATATTAATTTTACTTTTATTATATATAATTCATAGCTGACAATAAAGTATTCTTTATGAATTTTTTTAATTCGGCGATTATTCCGTTAGCCCTCTTGTATAAATATAAAAACTATGATAAAATGTGTATCATCGCTGAATTTAAAAAAGAGATTGTTATATGGAAAAAATACGTTTCGGAAAAACGGGGCTATTTGTCAGTAAAATAGCGTTCGGCGGCATACCCATACAGCGTTTGAGCGTTGAATAGTTACATCTTTTACGTAACAATACGAGCCATATTGGAGAGGAGAAGTAAATATAATTTTTCGATACTGAACAAAAAATATTATGAAATTTATTAAAAACTATTTACTTAGTCGGATATGTATGATATTATAAAATCATGAAACATTTTCTTCTTTTTCTTTTATCCCATATGGGAGTAGCCGTTTATGCGCGCTCTAACTAAAATAATAAAATAATAGTTAAAATTACAAAGGAGAATGCGAAATGAAAAAAGAAACTTACAGGCGGAGAGAAGTCACTTTTGAAGTTGAGATTGACGAAAAGATAAAAGTAACCGCAAAAGGTTACAGCAAACAAACTGTAAGAGTATCCGGCGCCGGCGAAAATTCGCAAAGTTATACAATGGACGAAAGTGCGATTCCAATACTGGAATGCGACAAAAAGAGTCTGAGCGGAGGCGATGGTATAACTATTTCTGTTGGTACATCTGATGTATTAAGTATCAAAAAAACGCTTTTTGGTATAAAAGTATTAGAAATAAATTCGATGTAGCCAGTGTTAGCGCGATAGATATTCCTGACAGTATAAAGTTGCCGGAGATATTATTTCAGGCGCGAAAGGGCGTATCGGTCAGTTATTCAGCGATATAACGACATAAATATCGAAGTGTTCCTAGTATCTGAAATACTGTAAGAACACTCCGATTGGTGGCCCAACATTGTTTAAAAACAAACATTTTGCCGTTTCATTGCTTTCATCAATATCAGATAATAATTTATCATCAATAGTGACCGTCATATCGCCTGAATTAAATACCAATGTAATTTTATCATCATACAAATATATCGCATTGATAAATACACTTATCAAAGTTTTGCGATATTTTATATCATCAACATTACCTTTTTTCAATGCGGACAAGAAAAATTTAATTTGCGGTACGGTTAAATTTACTTGATTTGATTGTTCTTTTGAAATTTCGTTTTCGATTTCTATTCGTTCCGTTTCAATTTTGGGAATTTCTGCATAAAAAGTTTTTCGGGTACTCTCTATATCACATTCCATTATAGCATTCATTAAATTCGTATGTTTTCGTTTATTTTCAGATAATAATTTATTTAACCGTTTCAGGTTGGTGGTATCTTTTTCAGCTTCACATAAAGCAACAACTTCATTTGCGATCTTTTTTATATTTTCATCAGTCAAAAGTTTACGACATTCTGATACAACAAGATTTTCAATATAATCTTTTTGAACCATTTTCTTTTTACATATCTTCTTTTTTCTTCCGTTACATATATAGTAATTATACACCATACCGGCTTTACCAATACCAGAAAAACCAGTCATCATCTCTTTGCAATAACCACAAAATAATTTTGTCGTGAGTATATATTCACTTTTTGCCTTTGCTCTTGCAGGGGCTTTTCTGTTTTTCTCCATAATTTCAGCCACTTTATAAAATAAATCATCATCAATTATTCGAGGTATACCGTCAGGAATTTCTTTGTCACGGTATGTATAAACACCAATATATCGTTTATTTTGAAGCATGGCACGAAGCGAATTTTTATTAAAAGGTACACCTCTTGATGTTTTATGACCTTGTGCATTTAGATGCGTTATTATTTCGGTTATTATCTTGCCGTTTGCATACATCTCGAATATATATCGGACAAGAGGAGCAGTATTTTCGTCAATAATAAATTGTTTATCAGCAACTTTATATCCCAAAGCAACATTGCCACCTGTGCAAAGACATTTTTCAGCATTCAAATCCATACCACGTTTAATTTTCTGTCCCAATTCGACGCTGTAATATTCCGCCATACCTTCCAAAACCGCTTCCATTAATATACCGCTTGCGTCTTCATTAATATTTTCACGGGCAGACAGTACGCGCACGCCATTCTTTTTTAACTTTGCTTTATATGTTGCGCTGTCATAACGGTTTCTGGCGAACCGATCTAACTGATAAACAATAATGTATTCAAAATGTTTTTTTGCACTATCAGCAATCATTCTTTGAAATTCGGGGCGATTATCCGTTGTACCACTTATCGCTCTGTCAATATATTCGCCTATGATATTATATCCTTTTTGTTGGCAAAAGTCAAGACAAATTTTACGCTGTCCCTCAATGCTTTGTTCATTCTGTCCATGCGAACTGAAACGAGCATATATTACCACGTTCATTTATTTTCACCGTCCTTTATTTTATGATTATTATTTGTATTTTTTTCTTCATTTAGTTTATGTTTAATTAAAATTTCTTGAATACGTGAGAGAAATAAATTAGGCAAAATATCTATCGGATGAGTATAACAAAGTTCTGTATTTTTTTCACGTACCCTTATTACATTTTTGCGATGTTCAAGTTGATTTACGTCCAAGTATTCGGTATATAATTTACCGATATCTTCTTTATCAATAATGCGCGTATTTTCATATTTATGCCAAAGATAAGCGGCAATACATTCAAATAACTTATCTTCAAATTCATGCGATATTAAAAGATTGATTACATCAAGTATTTGCCCGTAAACCCATATATCTTCTTTATTGCCAGTAGTTAATTCTTTGAATTTAATCAAATTTTTTATCGTTTCTTCACTTAATCCAGTAACTTCCTGAACATCTGCTGCTATATGCTTTTTTGTTTCATATTCGCCCATTAAATAACCAATATCACAATCAAACAAATTACACATTTTTATCAGTTCGTCAACTGGAAGCGTAAAGTGTCCTTTTTCCCACTCGGAAACTGTTTGACGACTTTTCCATTCCAATTTTTCTGCTAATTCATCTTGTGACCATTTTTTTTCTTTTCTTAATGTTTTTATTTTTTCTCCCACTTGCAAATTGTTAATCAAAATTAACACTTCCTCTCGCAAAATCATATTTATGTTAAATAATGTGTATTGTAATATACATTATAACATATTATAATTATTATTGTCAAGATAATTATTATAATTATTAAAATTATTTTTAGAGAGGAGTCCATATGCTGAATATAGATATAAAACAAGCAGCAAAGCAAGCCAAAGTAAAACATTACATGATAGCGGCGGAATTAAATATACGGGATACTGAATTTAGTTATAAATTAAGATTTCCGTTGCCAGAGGAAGAACGAAATAAAATTTTAAAAATCATCGAAAAATTAAGCCAAAAATAATTTTATTAAATCAAGTCAGGAGGTATCGCCTATTAATATTTTAATCAATACCAAGCAAGCCAAAAATATCGCAAAATCAATAATGAGCGATATTTCTGAATATTGCGACAACCATCAGGAAGAATTCTTACAATTTCTAAAGGCGGAAAGTATTAATGAAAAAATTTCACAGAAAGGAAACAAACAAGAAGAGGATAAATTAAATGGAAACAATTAAATTGCATATCGACACTGTAAGATATAACAGCAAACCGAATGAATCCGCCGCAATTATTAAAAATCGCTTACAAAAAGAAACCGCACCTATCGAAATAAAAATCGTTGATTTATTTGATAAAATCAACGACGGTTATACAATAAGCCCGGGAGTTATGAGCGGCGGCGCAAAGTCCGAAAATTGGACGGAGCAACAAGTATTTTTGATTGATATTGACAATAACAACATAGATATACCGTTATTAAATATTGACGAAGCTATAAAAATTTGCGAAAAAAATAATATACCGCTTACCTTTTATTATTATAGTTTTAGTCATATACCCGAACATCCAAAATACAGATTGTGTTTTATTCTTGATGAAGTAATAACAGAATATCAAAAAAGAACCGCAATACTTCAAAGTTTAATGTCATTATTCGACCAAGCTGATAAAAGTTGTCGTGACGGTTCAAGATATTTTTATGGCACAAATAAAGGCGGGGAGATAATAAATTTAAATGATTATGCGAACTATGAAAATATTATAAGCGCATTTATTCCGCTTGAAAAAGACCAGATAACAGATAGTTTATCCGCCCATACAGAAAATGACTATAAAGTAAATATTGAAGATGATGAGCTTGACCGATTGAAACGTGACTTTGATTTATTTGGATATATTCATAATAGAAACGGTGAATATAAAAATATATCTGGTGGTGCAATGTTCAAAAATTGCGAAATATGTGGACACAATGATGACCTTGTATACTATAAAAATACAAACTCTTTTTTCAAAGAAAATTTTGGGCGAAAGTGATAAGTTATGAATGTTGTTTTAATAGTTTTATCTATATTGCTTGAAGCGGCTTTTATTTTTATAAGTATTAAAGCCATGAAATCCGAAAAATTGAGTATTGTAAAAAATATATTGCTTTTTATTGGAATAATTGCCGCAAATATCGGGAGCGGTATATTGACAGGGAGTGTATTCCGTTATTTATTAATCGTTGCTTTGTATTTTATTATGATAAAATCATTGTATAATAAAAATGCGAATTTCTATGATATTTTTTGTCTATTCGGTATTTTAGCATTTAAAATAACCATAGAAACTTTGACAATGTTATTATTCATTAAGGAACTTGAGCAATATACATTAGTTAATTCAATTATATGCAATATAATATTTTTAATATTTCCGATCGTTTTATTCAAATCAATTAGAAAATGTTATTTATTGATTGATAAATTATGGAAATGTAGAGAAAATTTTTATATAAGATATATGCTCTGTATCACTATGATCAGTGCAATTATATTATATTTAAATATAATATTAATTTATATTAATAGAATGTGGAGGATTTAAAAATGCCTTGGTGGAAATTCATCGTTTTCGGCGATTTTATTGCATTTGTAAAAAAATACGTTAAATAACAACGCCGGAATTGTAATAGGGCGGCAAAGCCGCCCTGCTTGCATTATTATCTATAAAAATTATTTTGGGTGAAAAATGAATGATAATTTAACGCTTAAACAAAAAATAGTGTTGTCGTTGTTAGGCATATTCTTTAACGGAACTGTATTTATTATTGGGATATTGCTTAATGCAATAATATATACTTTGATATTATTTGGGGTTTTCGCTTTAATAAATGCAATTCTCGAAATAAAAAATCTCAAAAATCATGCTCCGGCATTTAAAAAACTTCCTGATTTATTTTGCTGTTGGTTTACATCGAATTTTTTATTGCTTATATGCGTTTTAACCATGAAATTAAGCGACAATATATTACCGACATATCAAATTATTATTCTCGGTATCGTTATAATGGCGGTATCTACGATAAGTATAAGTAAAATATTTTATATTAATTTAAACATAGAAAAATTTAATATTTCCGAAAAACGCAAATTACGCGACTTGTTAAGCAAAATGTCAAAACAACAAGCCAAAACATATCTTGACGAACGGTTGCCAGAAAATGAAAGCCTCTGTTTGTATTGGCTCGATTTTGAAAATAAAGATATAGAGTATGTTGCGTTTTATAAAATGGATTGTAGTTCAACCACAGTAAAAAACATTCGCCATAATGCGTATGAACGATTGATAAATATAAATAAGTCGATTGATATATAAATATTACATATCCCCCTGCCCCCATTTTGGGGGCTTTTTTTATTTGTCTTAATATCGTCTGTATTCCGTCCCATATAATGAAAAAATTATTTTATAATATAGAAAACGGGGACTTACAATCCTTTTGTATATGTCGGGGTGGCGAGTTCACCCGCTCGCCGCCTTTTCCGGCTTTATTGGGTGAAATAAAGGATAAAATATTGGATAACAACACAATAAAAATACTGCGTAATTTTGACGTAGGGAATATAAATAAAAAGAAACAGCGTAAAAAGAAACCAATTCGCGAAATTGATTTTTATATAAGAAATTATTTCGCTGAAATGGAAATTTTAAATAAACATAAAACATAAAAGGGGTGAATTTTATGGCAGGAGAAAACAATTATAATTTTCCGTACAACTCAAATTTCCCGCGTCCATACAATACAACGCAATATCCGATTCGCGTGATTGATTCGGCGAATAAAACAGACATACTCGAACAGAGAGGCGAAGAATTCGTCTTGATAGGTAGGACGCTCGCATATTGTCAGGATTTAGAGGAAACGTGCAATCAGGCATTAGCAAAAGCCGAAGAATATTATACAATGCTCGTAGATAATGGAATTATAGAAAAGCCTAAAACTCCGGAAGAATTAGCGACAGAACAAACAGAGGCTTTAAAACAACAAGCAGAACAGCAAGCGGAAATAAATGCGAAACTTCTTGAAACGATAAATAAATTAAGCAATAAAATTGACGGATTGGAGGTTGAATTAAATGGCAGAGAACGGATTCTTTTCAACAATAATGTCGGCACTGAAGAAACTCAGTCCGAAGACGGCAGACAAATTGAACCAAAATCCGCAGTTAACTCAAAAAGTAATGGACGCAGCAAAAAAATATCAGCATAACAACGACGGTTTGATGAACGCCATTAACGATTTCGGCGGCGCGTCTATGCTTGCAAAAGCACAGGCGACGCTTAATAAAAATCCTATGGCTAAAATTTTACTTAAGGGCATGGGAGCCGATATTGATAAAATAACTGCTCAATACAACAATAGCAATAAAAATGCCAATCCGGTAAACAGAAATAACGCTAATAATAATACTTCTTCATACAAGGACAGACTGAAAAAACTAAAATGATATTAAAGGCAAAAAGCCTATTAATATAAATATATTTATTATTAATGAAAGGAGCAAAAAATTATGGGAAATAGTTTTGCAGGAATGGGTTCGGACGACCAGATAGTAGGCGGCGGCAATCTTATGGGATTCGGCGGCGGAAACGTAGGCTTGTTGATTCTTATATTCCTCTTTTTCGCCGTTTTCGCTAATGGCGGTTTATTTGGACGCGACGGTAGACGCGACGGCGGACATGACGGCGACGGCTGCGGCATAAGAGCTTGCAGACCCGGTTTCTATGACGAATCTAATTTTGAGGAAGAGCGCAATCTTAACAACAAACTCTGCATGGACACCGAAAAGATTATGTCACAGGCGGCGAAATATCATGACGAAGATTTGTATTACAAATTAAACGAAAAGGACATGGTAATTCAAAAACTCGAAGCTGAAAAATATTCAGACGCGAAATTCGGCAATGTATATGCTGAGCTTGGCAAAATCGGCTGTGAAATTTCGCATATACCGCATACTCCGCCCATGTGGGCAGCGGCTTGCGTACCGTGCAATACCAAAGTAGAAACAGGTTGCGGCGGCAGACGCGACGGCTGCGACGGCGAAAGATTTTTTTAATCAACAGCAAAATAATTTATAATGTTCGGCAGGCTCCGTGATAGCCAAATCGGGAGCTTGACGGTTCCCGATTTTTTATGAGGTGTATATATGAATGAATTTATAAAATACGTTGCTATCGGCTGGATTGGCTGCATGATAAGAAACAAAAAAGACCGCGAAATAACGCTTAAATTTTTAAACGATATAAGCGTACAAGCCGAAAAAATAGTCGGTGATATAATGCCGAAAGCACAGCAGTTTATGAAAGGCGGGACGGTAAATGACGAACCGATTGAAACCGTATCAAACGACGTACCCGCAGAACAGAGATTTGAATAACAACGGCGATTTGCTGACATGGAAAAATCTTATTATAAATATAGGCATTTTTGTACTGACTATAAAGATAATGACTTTAAGTCAACAGAATCTTGATATTAATAAAAAAACGCTTGCGGTTAATATGCGAAACGTAGAAAACAATGAGCAGAACCGCGAAAACAGCGAAAATATATTAAAACAATTAATTCAAATAAACGAAAAATTAACAAAGGAGAAATTATAAAACATGGATAAAAGAATAATCAGACCTATTGACCTTATTATCACGTCGGGCACTTCGGTAACAATCGTAATCCCGCCGCAATTTTTGGTAAACGGAAAACATTTCAATCTTGATTTCAGGCTGAGCGAACCCGACCGCGTTAAATTCAGGGATTTAATCGAGGGGACAGAACAGGTATTCATACAAAACGGAGTAGGCGGAACATCGTATATTCTTGAAGATAATAATGCCGATGTATTCTACTCTGACTTGTTACGGCTTGGATTCTGTTATATTCTGAGGTGGGGAAACAACGGCGCGGCGGCAACAGGCGGCGGCGGGGGAGTACAGCACTTCTTAAATCTCAATACACCGTGCTGTGCCCGCAGATATAATCCCGCGAATAATACAATCCCGCCGTCAACAGACCCGCCAATCGCTCCAACGATAACCACGACAACGCTTTCGGCAATAACGGCAGGGACGGCTTTCTCTGAGCAGTTAGGCGCGACAGGAGCAGCTCCGATAACTTACGCCGTTACCGCCGGGACTTTACCCGCCGGATTGACATTATCGCCGACAGGCTTATTATCCGGTACGCCGACAGGCACATCAGGTACGGCTTACAACTTCACCGTGACGGCTACGAACGCCGCAGGAACATCAACGCCTGTTGATTATTCCGGCACATTAGCGTAAGGAGGGTATGATAGATGAATGAAATGAGAAACTCGAATATGAATAATAAGCAAATGCTTGAAGAATGCCTTGACCATATCGTGACATATTTAGAGAACGGTTCGCACTGGCACAGACAAATGGCGGGGGAATTAAGAAAACCCGCTTTGTCGCTTCGCGGATTTTCACGTTGGCACGAATGCGAAAGCAAATGCGATTATTGTTCTATAATCTGCATAGAAAAAATAGCGAGAGACAAACTTGATTATGACCCGCAGATTAAGGTTGACGGAATCGAACGCGCAAACAGTTTTATGCTTAATAACGCGAATGATTTTAAAAACAGTTTCAATATATGGATAAAAAACGAGGAAGAACTCGTTGAATGCTTGAATCATGCCATAGAATACGCACGCGCCGTCGATATACAAATGTATAAAGAACTAATGGGACTTGCCGATGAAGTTCAGGGAGAAATTATGCGGGCTTCAATGGCGTATCACAGGCTTGCCAATGGGGGATTCACAGGGCATGACCTTTATGTCGTCAGCACGCTGCTTCATAACCACTTTGAAAAATCAGATAATCTCGATTTTACTTTGTCATAAATGAAAACCGTTTATGAACGCATTAACGATTTGCAGCCGAGACAAGTTATATTTTGTGATTTCGACGCAACGCTATATTTCCACGAAAAAGACGAGCCGAACACGCCGCTTATTGAAGCGTTGATAATTGCGCAGAAACGCGGCGTGTTCGTGTGCCTTTGGACGTCGGCAAACCGTTCCGAAACGATTAAACGGGTAAAATATATCAGAGAATACGGGCTTGAATTTGACGAGGTTTATTATAATATTATTAAAGGCGATTTGATAATAGATAATTTGGCGATCAATCCGTGAGGAAATTATGGAAGAACAACTCAAACAACTATATAACGATTATATGAAAACAAAACAGTTCAACGCTTCGTATTACCGCCGAATGATGAAAATATACAGGGAATATCCAAACGATAATACGGAGCTTGCGAACGTTTTTAAATACGTTATGCAACGTACAGAAACAACGAAAACCTGTTTGTATTCTATGCGGATTCGTTTCATAGCTGTTATGTCGTCAATAATGCCATTAATACAGAACGGAGTTTAAATTATGACTGAAAAAGATATAAGAAAACTGAAAAATACAGCATTTGAAACGCTTGACGATATGGAAAATATCAACGTAGATAAGCTGACGAAAGACCAATTTTTGTTGATTGGTTCTGCCTACGGAATCTTACAAGCCGATATAGGCAACGAGGACGCGCAAAACAGCGTTATTGATGTTGAACGGGAAAATATGTTGCCGGAAGAAGAAACGCCGCCAGAGAGCAAGATAACGTTATTACAGCGCGAATTAAAAGAGGCGTTAGACAGTTACGGTATAAGCAAAGAAAATTATATGAAACACCAGACAGCCGATTACGGTAAAATAATGATTGAGCATTTACACTATTTGCTTGAAGTTTTTAAGAGCATGTTTAAAATATTATGGCAGTCCTCAAATACTGACGCGGAAAAGCAAGCGATAAAAGAATTTTTTGCCGAATATCTTGAAAAATATTTCAACAAATTCTGACCGCCATTTTGACCGCCAAAACGATATAAAATATTTAATATCCTATATCAATAAAATAATATGTCATATTAATAAAATAATATTTTACAAGAAAACACGATATATCGAGAAAAATAAAATCTCCGATATACCGCGTTTTTCCCGTTACTGGAGGCGAGGGGAATCGAACCCCTGTCCGAAGATTTTCATCTAAAATTTTCTACGAGTGTAGACTGTGATTTGATTTCCTCCATAACATACGCCCACAAGTCAGGCTTATGCCGGAGTAGCTTCATCGTTACAAATTAAACCGCAAAGCTTAAGTTTAATCCGTTCACTGCTGATGTGACACCCCTAACGGAGCCGCAGTACTCTGCCGCCGGAATGGCAGCGGCTACGCCGCTACTGCTAATTTATTATTGTTAGCGTTTAATTTTTAATTTGCTCGAATTTTAAGTGATTCCGCCTCACTACCCGCTTATTTTAGAATCAGATCCCCGTCGAAACCTTTACGCCCCCATATATTTTATTTATTATCCCAATTCTCTTTTAATATACTATAAAATCCTATATCGCCCCAGCTGCCGTCTTTTCTGCGTGAATGCTTATGAAAATGCCCCTCGCGTATCATGCCTATTTTTTGCATTACCCTGCCCGACCCCACGTTTTCTGTATCGTGCAGCGCGCATATTTTATTAAACCCGACTTCGTTAAAACCAAACTCCAAAACGGCTTTTGCCGCTTCGGTCATAATACCTTTGTTCCACCATTTTGAGCCTATATTATATCCCAGTTCTGCACGCCATGATTTATTTGATACACCATGCAAGTTTATTCCGCCTATAATCATTATATTCCCGTCATGCATATATTCTATCCCCCAATGATAATACTCCAAACTGTCATATTCGTCAACCCACTGCGTTAATATTTCCCTTGTTTTTTCTATTGATTCGTGAATCTCCCAAGCCAAAAACCTCGTCACTTTTTCATCTGTAGCCCAATTATTATACATAGCCTGCGCATCGTCTACAGTAAAACGGCGTAAAATTAACCTCGGCGTCGTCAAAATTACCGTTCCTTTATGGTTAAGATAATTAAGCATATAATATAATTTTACCCCCTGCTCATTTCTTTCGCGTACCGTTCGCTCTCGCGTTTTAACGATCTTTCAGCCATATCATCGCGTTTGTCATATAATTTTTTGCCTTTACACAATCCTATCTCGATTTTCACCCTGCTTCTTGAAAAATATACGCTCAGCGGCACAAGAGTATATCCGTCTTTTGATACATAATAATACATTTTTATTATTTCTTTTTTATGCATTAATAAACGCTTTAATCTTAACGGGTCTTTATTAAAAATATTGCCTTTTTCATACGGCGATATGTGAAATCCCGTTACAAACAATTCGCCTTTATCGACATAACAATAAGAATCCCTGAAATTTATCCTGCCCGCCCTTATTGATTTGACTTCCGTGCCAAACAATTCTATGCCCGCTTCAAAAGAATCCTCGACGAAAAAATCGTGGCGGGCTTTTTTATTTTGCGCGATTATTTTTCTGCCGCTTTTATTATTTTTATTATCAGCGATAATCGTCAAGTCCTTTCTGTGAAAATTTATAAATCTGGCGTTTTTATATTATAGCACATTTTTTCACTTTTGTAAACAGTATATTTCAGGATTTTTTATATTACCAGTGCCCTTTACTTTTACCATAATGAAATTTATAATTTGTGCTCAAGATTTCATCAGCGAGGATTTTATTTTTCAACCCCATAATCATCACAGTGTCATCTGTTACTTCATTATTGCCGTGATTAATAAAATAAGCCGGGCGGTTTAAAAACTTAAATCCTAATTTTTGATAAAAATCAGTTATGCCGCTTTCCATATTAACGCACATGCAAGCAACGTCAATACCGATTTCATAAGCCTTTTCCAAAGCCGCTTCCGCCAGTTTTCTCGCGTAGCCTTTTCCCCGATATTCCGGCAGGACCGCTAAACCGCCGAAGCCTCCCAGATAATATTGCTGTCCGTTATATTCAGTCAGCGTTTTATGCACCGACACATGTGCGACAATTCTATCGCAGTCAAAAAGCATGAACATACCATCTGCCGGCGCGCTCCACTCATACGTGTTTATATCAAATTCTTCTGCCGGTTCATTTGGGTCGCCTGCAAAACATATTGAATCTATTATATCCACGTCTTTTTGTTGTTTTTCCGTTATCGTTCCCTCAGGGATATATTTTATTTCCATGATTTTTACTCCTGTTATATTATATAAATTTTATATAATTCAATAATATCACAAAAAAATCATAAATCAAAGGTAAAATTTAATTATTAATCAAACTTTACCTTTAACTTGAAACCAATAAAAATCTTTTTGTAAATTTTATTATTAAAAATAAATATAACACATATAATTAAATATAATTTACAAGGTGGCATAATCATGTTTGATATTTTTAAATCAATAAAAAAAGATAATTATGAAACATCTGAACCGGTTACATTAATAAGCAAAAGAATGAGAATAGAGGCTAATTTACTGAGCGGAACCGGGATTGTACGCATAGAAGGGGAATATTACGGGGAAGTTTATGTAGACGGAGAATTAATTTTAGAAAAATCCGGTTATATAAACGGCAATATAAACGTAAAAATCGCATATATTTCCGGCAGTATAGAGGGGAATGTCAAATGCGCCGATTTGCTGCATATTACGTCAACCGGGAAAATTACCGGGGACATAGAATGCGAGGCTGTTTTGATGGACGAAGGCGCGGTATTTATCGGATACAGTAAAATGACCGAAAAAATAGACCCCGATCCGCTGGGCCTTGACGAATAGATAAAATAAGTCAGAGGCGAATCGCCCCCTGACTTATTTTTAAGCGTAACGGTATTGTAGAAAATGCTTATTTTACACGGGTGTTTATTGTAGGGCGCGACCACTGGGCGTGCCGCATGTCTGATTCTACGCGGGTTTTATATCGGCGGAACGCGCAGGGGCGCGTTCCCTACAATTCATACGCCGTACCTAATATAAATTTTCCGCCCTTATATATTTTTTGTTTTTTCTGTTAATTCATCGCAAATTACAGTATATCATAAACGTTATAAAAAAGTCAATATAATAAATTTTCCGTTAATACTGTTCTAAAAAAAATCCCGGCGCGTATAATTTAATAAATTTATTTATAATTTGCGGGAGGAATATATATTATGACAGATTACGCAATCTACAGGGATATAGCTGAAAGAACTCAGGGCGATATATATATCGGTGTTGTTGGACCCGTCAGGACGGGTAAATCAACTTTAATAAAAAAATTCATGGAAACCTTGGTTTTGCCTAACATGGTAAACGAATACGGGAAAGAAAGAGCAAGAGACGAAATGCCCCAGAGCGCAAACGGTAAAACAGTTATGACCACCGAGCCGAAATTTATCCCCGATAATGCCGTCGAGATAGATTTAGGCGAAAGCACAACTTTTAAAGTAAAAATGATTGACTGCGTGGGATATATAGTCCCCGGAGCGATCGGGCATTTTGAGGACGACAAACCAAGAATGGTCATGACCCCATGGTCAGATAAAGAAATGCCTTTTGACGTAGCCGCGGAAATCGGCACGAAAAAAGTCATAAACGACCATTCTACTATTGGCTTTCTCGTTACAACTGACGGAACAATCGGCGAAATACCGAGGGAAAATTATGTAAATGCAGAAGAAAGAGTAGTTAAAGAATTAAAACAGATAAATAAACCTTTTGTTATGATTTTAAACTCATCAGTGCCTGAATCCGACGAAGCTATAGCTCTTGCATACGAGCTTGAAGCTAAATACAGGGTTCCCGTCGCACTTGTGAACTGCCTTGATTTAACCGATGAGGACATAAAAAATATTATCGAGCTTGTTTTATTTGAATTCCCGATAAAAGAAATCGAAGTGACAATGCCCTCATGGCTAAACGCACTCGACGAAACCCACTGGCTTTATAAATCAATAAACCAGTCGATTCTTGACTGCGCCGAAAGAATTGAAAAAGTTGGAGAAATAAAAGATTCGTTTAAAGAACTGAACGAAAACGAAAATATTTTAAACGCTAAAATAGATTCCATAAATCTTGGCGAGGGTACTGCCCATCTTGAAATTAAACTCATAGACGGATTATTTTACAGGATACTCGGCGACCAGACGGGATTTGAAATTTCCGACGAACAGGCTCTGATAAAATTAATGGGTGAACTATCAATTATAAAAAAAGAATACGGCAAAATAGAAACGGCATTAAAAGAAGTAAACGAATTCGGTTACGGCATAGTTACTCCGGACATAGACGATTTAACCCTTGAAGAACCTGAAATAGTCAAACAATCCGGCGGTTACGGCGTTAAATTAAGGGCTTCAGCGCCGTCGATACACATGATAAAAGCAAATATCGAAACGGAAGTATCGCCGATTGTCGGGACAGAAAAGCAATCAGAAGAACTTGTGAAGTTTTTACTGCATGAATTCGAGGAAGACCCGAAGAAAATCTGGGAATCTAATATGTTCGGGAAAAGCCTGCACGAACTTGTCAATGAAGGGCTTCATACAAAACTCGCGCACATGCCGCTCGACGCACGCGAAAAATTATCGGAGACGCTTGAGCGCATAATCAACGAGGGCAGCGGCGGCTTGATTTGTATAATATTATAGTAATATAAGTTGAAAAAAGTCTAAAAGCATGATAAAATAGAGACATGAGTTATGATAAAAAATATAGAGAACGCGCAGTGTTGTACAGAAAGGAAAGACACACGATAGAGGAAACAAG